>Ga0182012_10004595_pt1 | contig 14373 bp, 10 predicted proteins | sample 612S2SmetaG_FD_120486 | JGI IMG/M metagenome (GOLD analysis project Ga0182012, IMG submission 120486) | Permafrost microbial communities from Stordalen Mire, Sweden - 612S2S metaG | ecosystem: Environmental > Terrestrial > Soil > Wetlands > Permafrost | place: Sweden: Stordalen | collected... | reverse complement strand
GTTGACTCCCTTAACTAAATAAATGGCCACCCAAAGCAAGCGATCAGGACTGGAACGTACAATTCAGCCCGAAATCAAGCACGACGAGTTATACCGCGCGAGTGGTCCGGAAACTCCGACGTCTAAGGGACCACCTAAATTGAGGGGCGCATGCTGAGCGAAACGAAGGCTGCCGGGGTATCGCAAAAACAAGCCCGTCCTCTTGAACTTGCGCCCGATCGTCACCCGGAACCCCAACTTAATACCACGATGCTCTGGTGCATGAACGCGCCAAGCCCCTATAACGCTGACCTGTTTCGCGAACTGACAAAGCACTTCAACCTGCATGTTAGCTACGTAAACAGACTGCTAACCACAACTCCATGGGCAAGTGCCCTCACGTTGGGTTACAGATGCAGATTCTACAGGAGGGTCTGCGGAGTCGATTTCGAAACCCTAAACCGGGCTATCATGAATCGGCACTCAATATTCCTTTTGAACGTCTGGCAAGATCCCACCACCATCTTGATCGTCCTCTGCCGAATCGCGTGCCGAGCGCCATTTTGGGTCTGGAACGATACGCCCTTTCGCAACAAGAACCGCCATCCTTTGAAAGCCTACCTTCGCGCCGTGTTTCTGCGCTGGTTACTCTCCCGCGCGGATCGCGTTCTTGGCACTGGACCTTCGGCCACTGAAGAACTCCAATATATGGGCGCCCGCGCCGCTCGAACTGTCAATTTCCCGTACTTCATAAATCCCTCGAGCTACTCAGTTGCACGAAATATAAACGTACATAGGTTCCTTTCTTCCGGGCGTCTGGAATCGATCAAGGGCTACGATATCGCCTTGCGCGCTCTTGCCCGTATAAAGGAACGCAGGAAGCTGCAATTCATCTACGAAATCGCAGGGGCCGGATCGCAACTCATCCCTCTGTCACAATTAGCCGACTCGCTCGGTCTCTCGGAAAACGTCCGCTGGCTTGGCTTCCTGCAGCCCCAAGAGCTTAACTGCTTTTACTCCGAAGGTGGAATCTTTCTTCACCCCGCGCGCTTTGAACCCTACGGAGTCGTAATCCTCGAGGCAATGGCATCGGGTCTGCCCGTTGTAGCTTCCAAAGCAACAGCAGCAGCCATCGACAGAATCCGTGACCGCAAAAACGGGTACCTGTTCGAGACGGAGTCTGTTGAAGATTTGATTCTGGTGATTGAGCGAATGCTGGATAGCACCAATCTCGATGATGTCTCCAAAGCAGCTCGATTAACAGCGGAGGAGTGGCCACTTTCGAGAGCCGTCGAAATCCTTCAGACTCTCGTGGCTGCCACGTAGACTTTCCGTACGCCGTTTTTTGCTCAGAGCTGCTTGCCCGGTTAGTCCGCACAACCCCCAAGCCAACGTAGTTCCAGAAAACGTCGCATCCGCCTCCCCTAACCGGGACCAGCCACACTCCCTTTCTTCTAAAGGAACTAATCGTTGTGAAGAAGTACTCGCTGGCTTTCCTGGTCGTGTTCATCTTCTCTTTGTGCGGTCAGACATTCGTCGACCTCGCAACGCAGGCGAAGAACGTTAACCTCTATAGCTGCGCTCCCGCGAACAACTGGGCCCCCGTCTCCGTAGCACCTTTAACCCCCTCACTACTGAACCTATAAGAAGTGAGACCCTTACGCCGCAGGACTGCGCCAATTGGGATGTCAATGGCAACGCCACGAGTCGGTAGGATTGTGACAAATGGAAGACGATCTGTTCGAAGTTTATTTCGGAGCCACTCTATTGGGGAAAATTGATGGCTATCGGAAGACCTTCACAGGACGCCGATCGCTTAAAGTTGGAGACGGAAACGACCAGTTTCTTGGGCTTGCCGTGCACATCACATTGACCAGTCCGCCCGACGGCGTCAGCGAGGTGAGGATTCTCAGGCGTTCGGCATATTTTGCGATGCTGCCACTGCTCTTCGCCGATGCATCAGAAAGTAAACGACGGGGACTGTCATTCGCGAAAAAGCCAGGGACGCAATTTCGCCCGCCATCAGGGCGATAGCCAAACCTTGGAAAATCGGATCGAACAGAATCACTGCAGATCCCGCCACAACCGCTGCCGCAGTCAGCATCATTGGCCGGAACCGAACGGCTCCTGCCTCGATGACAGCTTGATCCAACGCCATGCCGTCGCGAAGGCGCAGTTCAATGAAATCCACGAGAATGATTGAATTGCGTACTACGATGCCGGCACCGGCAATGAAGCCAATCATCGATGTCGCGGTAAAAAATGCGTGGAGCGCGCCGTGTGCTGGCACAATTCCGACTAACGAGAACGGGATGGCCACCATTATTATCACTGGCGTTAGAAGCGATTCAAACCATCCCACGAGCAATCCATAAATGAGGATAAGCACTGCAGCAAAGGCGATTCCTAAATCACGGAACACTTCATAGCTGATGTGCCATTCACCATCCCATTTCATCGAGTACTTGGCCGACGAGTCGGGCAAAGCGGCCATATGCTGCTCTATTGAGTACCCGCCCGGCGCTTTCAGCTTGTCGATCTCTGGACCGATTTGCAAGACGGCATATACGGGACTCTCAATTGTGCCTGCCAGATCGGCGGTAACGTAGGTGACAGGCATGAGGTTTTTATGATAGATGCTTTTGTCAATCAGCGTTTTCTCGACGTGGACGAGGTCTGAAAGAGGAATCTGTTTACCATCGCTTCCTGGCACGCGAAGCGTCAGGAGTTGAGAGATGGACGAACGGTCGGCCCGGTTCACGCGGACAACGATGGGCACATCTTCTTTGGAAGAATCAACGTGCATGAGTCCGGCGGAATAGCCTTCCGACGCAGACTGAATGGTTCGCGCAATTTGGTCGTCTGTGACTCCGCTAATGGCAGCCCTCTCTTTGTCGACAAGCAAGCGATACTCAGTTTGATCGTCCTCTACATACCAGTCGGCGTCGACAACGCCATTCGTTCGCTTGAAAATGTCTCGAATCTGAGCAGCCAAGGTAATCTGTCCTTGCTGGGTTGGGCCATACACCTCTGCCACCATTGTTTCGAGAACCGGCGGACCTGGGGGTACCTCAGCAACTTTAATCCGCGCACCAAATTGCCGCGCGATGGGCAGCAACCGTTGGCGAACCTGCTTGGCGATTTCGTGGCTCTGGAGGGAGCGGTCTGATTTGCCCGTTAGATTGACTTGCAGGTCTGCAATGTCAGAGCCTTGCCGCAAATAGTAATGGCGAACGAGGCCGTTGAAATTATAGGGTGAGGCGATACCGGCATACGTTTCGATATTAACGACTTCTGGCTGCTTTACCGCCTCGCTGGCCAAAGCCTCGGCTACATGCTGAGTCTGTTCTAAAGTGGTGCCGTTTGGCATATCCACAATCACTTGAAATTCGCTTTTGTTGTCGAAGGGCAGCATCTTGACCTTTACTGCGCCAAAGTAGAACAGTGAGACGGACGCCAGCAACAAGAAGGTCACGCCAGCGAGAAAAACCCAGCGAACTTTTGTTTGGTGCAAGAGCGCATTCATAAGAACGCGATATTGCCGCGTAAACCAGTCCTCGCGCCCATTTGAGTGCTCACTCCCGTGTTGTTTCAGAATTCTAATGGCGGCCCAAGGGGTGACCATGAAGGCCACGACAACGGAGAAAGCCATGGCTGCACTAGCGCCAATCGGAATAGGCCGCATGTAGGGGCCCATCAGACCGCCCACGAACGCCATGGGCAGAATCGCAGCAATTACCGCGAGCGTTGCCAGAATCGTAGGATTCCCGACTTCATCTACCGCTTCAACGGCCACCTCTGTTACGAGACGCCCGTGATTCTCCGGTTTGCGCCAGTGGCGGACGATGTTTTCAACCACCACAATGGCGTCGTCTACCAGGATGCCGATAGAAAATATCAACGCGAAGAGGGTGATGCGATTCAGCGTGTACCCGTAGAGATAAAAGACTGCCAGCGTGAGCGCGAGTGTCACGGGAATGGCGATAAAAACAATGGCCGATTCGCGCAAACCCAGAGTGAACGCAATGAGTACGCTCACGAAGACAACGGCCAGCAGCATGTGCATCAATAGTTCGTTTGATTTTTCCGCCGCCGTTTCTCCGTAATCGCGGGTTATCGTCATCTCAACATCGCGCGGCAACTGCGCTTCTTTCATTGACTGGAGCCGTTTCAAAACACTGCCGGCCACAACGACGGCGTTTGTCCCCTTCCTCTTTGCCACAGAGATAGTCACCGCTGGAGCTGTGAAGCCGTTACGGTCTCGATATCTGACGTATTGAATTGGCTCCTCTCCTTCGTCGGCAACCGCGGCCACATCGTGCAAGAACACCGGTTTGCCGTTAGAAACGCTAACAACCACGCGCTGGGCGTCGTTTGCACTACGCAGAAATTCTCCTGTCTTCAAAAGAACTTCGCGGTTACAGTCATCCAGGTTTCCCGAAGAAAAGCGCTGGTTCGATGCGCCAAGTGCTTCTACCACCGCGGCGGGAGTCAAGTGATAGGCATTCAGCCGCGCAATATCCAGCGTCACCCGCAGTTGCCGCCTTTGACCACCAATGAGCGTTACGGCCGACACATCGGGTACTTGCTTGATCGTGTCGCTCATTTGCGCTGCCATTTGCCGCAATTGATAGTCGCCGTAGCGCTTGCTCCAAAGAGTGACGGCTAAAATCGGCACGTCGTCGATCGAACGCGGTTTGACAAGAGGTTGCGATGCACCTGGCGGTATCAGATCGTAATTCGCCATGAGTTTCTGGTTCAGACGAACGATGCTTTTTTCTTCGTCCTGACCCACCAGAAAGCGAACGATCACCAACGAGTTGCCGGGGCTTGACGTAGAGTATACGTATTCCACGCCCGGGATTTCCCAGAGCAGCTTTTCCATTGGCTTGGTGACTCGTTCTTCCACTTCGCGAGCGGATGCTCCGGGCATGGCTACTGACACGTCAACCATCGGAACGATGATTTGAGGTTCCTCTTCCCGCGGCAGCTTAATTACGGCGAACACGCCAGCCAGCAGAGATACTACGATTAGCAGCGGAGTGAGCTTTGAGTTGATCCAGATACTGGCGAATCGACCGGCTATTCCTAAGTTTCGCGGAGTGCTCACTGTTGAGCCTCCACTTTGTCACCATCGGTCAAGCCAACAGGAACGGGATAAATTACCTGCTCCCCTGCCTGCAATCCGGAGAGAACTTCGACTTGTCCTTCGTACTTCTTTCCCAGTGTTATAAGCCGTGTGCGTGCTACGCTTCCGTCATCTACAAATACAGACGTCAATTGACCGGTTTCAACCACCGCAGCGAGAGGTACAGCGATAGCTTGTTTATTGCCTGCCGAAAAGGATACATGCCCGAATTGACCGGCATGTAAAGCGGCCGTAGATGGAAGATCAATCTTGACCCTGTAACTATGAGAACTGCTGTCGGAACTGGGCGAAATCTCGCCAACCTGGCCTTGGAGATCTCCGGGCGGCGCATCCAGCGACACGTTGACTTTGTCTTTCAAATGCACCAGTGATAAACGTGATTCTTCTACATAAGCATGAAGACGATATCCGTTTCCCGCCTCTATCGTCAGGAGCGAGGTGCCCGGCACAGCCAACGCACCTGGTTCAACATTGCGGGCCGTGATGACGCCACTGAAAGGCGCTCTGATCGCCGTGTAGCTGCGGGAGACTTGCGCTTCCTGAAGAGAAGCGTCGCTCTGCGCAATACGGTCCGTCAATTCGGTTCGTCGCGCCTTGGCCATTTCGTAGTTTGCCTGCGCGGTTTGGAGCTTGGCGTATGTTTCATCAAACTCTTGCTGTGAGATGGATCGCTTCTCATACAAGTCTTTCATTCGTTGCGCCGTGACTTTTGCCAAATCCAAATTTGCCTTTGCGGCCGCAATACTGTTTTCAGTTTCGGCGATGCCGCTCTGTGCCTCGGCTCGTCCAGCCTCTGCCTTTCGGTAGGCTGCCTCCGTCTCTTGTGAATCGAGAGTGATCAGGGTTTGGCCTGCGCTCACCCGATCTCCTTCGTGCACCCTCACGCTCAGTACACGGGCCATCAACTGGCCTGCCAATTGGGATTCCACGCGTGCGTGAATGGTGCCCGTGGCTGAATACAACAATGGGATCTGTTGCATTTGGACGGTAAATTCGTGAATCTGCAGCCGTGTCGTTGCTGAGCCGGCGTTCGCGGTGCGCGGCGGCTCACTACAGGCCTGGATGAATAGGATTGCCGGTAGCAAGACTAGGGTCCGCAGGAAAGTGTCTTTGTTCATGTCGTTGATTAATCCTTGAGTGATGCCGAGTCTGCGGTTAGGCGGCCAGCCGCCACATCCAGTTGAACGGTCGCAATTCGTTGGTCGTGCAACGCCGACAAATATTCTGTGCGGCTATCCAGGAGTGCCGCTTCGGTTCTAAGCAAATCGGCAACCGTGCTCAAGCCAGCTTGATAGCGGTTCTGGGTGATTCGCAGACTCTCTTGAGCCTGCGCCACCGTCACCTCGCTCACGACAATCCGCTCCTGGGCAGCCTGCATTTCTTCCCAAGCCCGCCGTACTTCCAAACTCACCGCTGAACTCATTCGCTCTTGTGCGGCCTTGGCACTGAGCAGATTTTGGTGGGCTTCTTCAATTTGTTCCTTGTCTCGGAAGCCATTAAATAAATTCCAATTGAGCGAAGCCGCTACAGTCCAGTTGGCCCCTCCCCGGATAACAAAGGTTTGACGATCCGCTTCCAGTGCGGCCTGAACGGAGATGACCGGAAATAGGGCTGACCGCTCGCGGGCAAGCTGGGCGGAGGCGAGATCACTCGCATATTTCATGCGCAGTTGTTCCGGGCGTTTGTCTTGTGCTTGTTTTTCAAATGCCTGGAGCGGATCGGAATTTGCAGAGGAGCGAATCAGTGGAGTCGTAAGGTCATATTGTTCGTCTAAGGACTGTCCGAGAGCGTCATTAAGCGCCGCCCGGGCAATGGCCAAATCGGCCGTTCGACGGATTCGTTGTTCCTTTACTCGCGCCAGATGGACACGGATGGAAAGTACGTCTGCATCGGTTGACATGCCAGCTTGATGGACGTTTTCAGCGCGTTGCAGGTCGGCATTGGCAGACTTAACGGCCTCTTCGGCGGCCTTCAATTCGGCTTCACTTAAGACCGCGTCCAAGTACGCGCGAACCGCGTCATACGTTACTTCCGTCTCGGTACGTTGCACGTCGACGGAAGCAGCTTGTTCTAAGATTCGGCTCGCTTGGATTGCATGTTTCGTTTGACCGCCGTTGAATAGGGTTTGTTGCGCTACTAATGAGGAACGAAAATTATCTAAAGCATTAGGTCGGTTCAAAGGGCCAATTTGAAAATTTTCACTACCAAACTGGTGTTGCGTAAGCAAGGAGCCAAAAGCAAATACAGGGTTGTTGCTGCGAGTGGCCGATTCGTTGTAATTCAGAGTTGGATAATAACCGGACCGAGCGCCTCGCGTGTGCGCTTCCGAGCCCTTTACAGTTGACTTTGACGCCTGCAAAGCTTTGTTTTGGCGCAAAGCGAGTTGCACCGCCTGGGGGAGCGAGAGGGTTTCCTGGGCGGCTAGGCGCCCAGTCAGACAAAGCAAACCCAGCACCGATCTGAATTTCGTTTGCATTCACGAGCCAAGATGCAAACTGTTGGAAACGGTGACGCTGGAGTCAAAGAAAAATCAAGGGAAGTACTTCAGCTTTCCATCCCCTCGTAGGCTTGTCTCATCTTGTTTCGCACTTCCTCGGCCAGCGGACCGGGCATCTGCTCCAGTCTGAGATCCCTGCACATCGCGATGGATTGGCGCAGCGAATCCACAAACTCTACGCATGGGGTGCATCCCTCAATGTGCCCCGATAACTTCTCGCAGAGGTCCGGGGGCAGTTCAGCGTCGAGGTATTGAGACAAAAGAGCAAAGATCTCCTGGCAAGATAGTCCATCAAGCTTTGAGTTTTGTTCCATAATCAGAAACCTCCGGGCTTCTTAGATATTCATCGATTGTGGCTCGCACGGCTAGTCGGGCACGATGTAAACGCTGCTTCACCGTATCGACGCTCAAATCTAATATCTCCGCCGTTTCGTCGGATCTCAGGCCCTCCACGTCGCGCAGGAGAAGGACCGAGCGGTACGTGTCCGGCAACTCAGCGATAGCGCGGTTCAGGGTCGCCTTCAGCTCAGATTGCATAAATTCGTCCTCCGGCAAATGAGACCAATCGGCGATCTCAATGGCCGCATCGTCGCCATGTCTCCGTGCAGGCAGATAATCGCTGAGCGACAACTCGCGCTTTGGCGCAAACACGCTTTTTCGCCGCTTCGTGAGACACGCGTTCTTTGCGATGCGGAACACCCACGATTTCAATCTAGCTGGATCGCGCAATTGGTCCAAACTCTTGAATACCTGAAACAGAGCTTCCTGCGAAACTTCCTCGGCGTCCTCTCGCTGCCCGCACATTAAATAGGCATATTGGAACAATCTGACATGATACGTATCGACAAAACGGTCGAAAGCTCCTGTCCTCTGCGCCATCAGGTCGCTCGCCAACTGCAGATCTTCGTCTTGTTTCAATCACAACCATTGTAGAGAGTCCTATGATGCCTTCAAGATTTCGACGTCAGACACGGCAATTTCAATTGAAGGAGCGTGGAGCATTGTGTTGTGAATGAGACAGTTTCTCGCCGCACGAATGACGCCGTCGCTATGACGGGGATCTTCTAATCCAGGAACTTCGATGACAATGCGGAAATTGTCCATGCGCGGAGGCTGTGCGCTTTTCCAGCTTCTCCTTTCACCATTAGTCTGGTAGTGGCCAATTTACGCGCTGTCAGATACTGGACGGCATCGTAGCCGCCAAAGCTATGCAAATGCCGTGAGTGACCGCCCTTTGCCTCTGGAAACGGTCGCAAAAGAAACTCTTGATTCACTGACTCACGTATCTTCCTCGCATGCAGCTAGGCCATTACGGGTTGTTTATGTGTCCTATTGAGGATCTAGATCGCCAACGCAAAGAGATTACGCCACCCTACACAGGTCGAATTGTATTTGTCGGCACGAGCCACCGGCGCTAGCTGGTGCGGGCTTGGCAGTCTCAACTTCCGGATAGCCCGTAATCCGCTCACAAAACCTCGCGGATGGCTCTACCCTTGGCGACTACTCGCGAGTAATCTCCTCGAACGTCGTTTTTTGGACCGCGAACCTAATGTCAAAACAAGCTCTACCTTTGTACGAGTGTCGGTAATCCGCCCGGAGCTGACGGACGCAAGAACGCTTATCAGCACCAATCCTCGAAAGGCGCAGCTGCCTCAGTTAAGGGGCTTTCGAGTACGAGTTCCGCTAGTCGCATTTATGGCGAAGGGCCAGGGAAAAGTAGTTGAACAGAGGTCAACCGGACTGAAATCTGTAAAGATGGCGAAACTCCCGCTAGTCTGTACGAAGGAACATTTCTTTACGATCTTTTCGCTGCTGGACCTGCGACTATCATCGGAGTTTTGTGCAAGGTGCCAGAAATGTTACTAGGTAAGCACGATGTACGCATAACGGCGTAAAATATGCGATTCTTCTCTTTGTGCATTCTTGTCTTTATCGGACGTTCGCGACGAATCTTGCTAAAACTCATTGCAGCGAGCTTCATCGTCTTCGCACCGTCGCATTTCCTCTAACGCAAAGGTTGCCGATTTGAACCCGGCACCGGGAGGCGGGACAGATGAAAGCATCCATTTTGTTCGGGGCGGGCTGGGAGAACGATTCTGTAGAGGTGCTGTGGCGAGATACCGGACGAGTCTTCTGCAGACTATTGCTAAATGAAGGTCAGTGCGAGAAGCATGCGTTCATACCTAACCCTGCCGCAGTAGAGCATCCGACTCTGGAGAGCGTCAATCGCCTCGCGCACGAGCACGAACTCAAGGGCTACCTGGACAGTACTTGGGCATTGCAGCCCCTCGAACTGGTGCGTGATCGTGGACGGACGATGCTCGCGGTTAATTACACAGGAGGAGAGCCGCTCGATCGTTTTGTCGGGCAGCCGATGGAGATGGGACAATTCCTCCGACTCTCGGTGGCGTTGTCCGGCGCAGTCGGTCAGCTTCACGGACGGGGGTTGATCCACAAGGACATCAAACCCACAAACGTGCTTGTGGACTTCGCAACCGGACGGGTCCGTCTCACCGGGTTTGGCATCGCTTCGCGCCTTCCGCGCGAGCGCCAAGCGCCCGAGCCTCCGGAGTTCATCGCCGGATCGCTACCGTACATGGCGCCTGAGCAGACGGGACGAGTAAATCGCTCCCTTGACTCCCGCAGCGACCTGTACTCACTTGGAGTTACGTTCTACGAAATGCTAACCGGCGGACTTCCGTTCACTGCATCCGATCCGATGGAATGGGTGCATTGCCATATTGCGAGGCAACCCGCCGCACCGAGCGAGCGGTTAAGGAACGTTTCAGCAGCTCTCTCCGCTATCGTGATGAAGCTGCTCTCCAAGACGGCCGAGGAACGGTATCAAACGGCGGCCGGAGTTGAGAGCGACCTTCGGCGCTGCCTCTCAGAATGGGAGTCCAAAGGGAGGATCAAGGAGTTCACTCTCGGCTCTCATGACACTCCCGATCGCCTCATGATCCCTGAGAAGCTGTATGGCCGCGACCCTGAGCTCACGACCCTCCTTACCGCCTTCGACCGCATGGTTGCCGGTGGCCGGCCGCAACTTGTGCTGGTGTCCGGATACTCCGGCATCGGCAAATCTGCTGTCGTAAATGAGCTCCACAAGCCACTCGTGCCCCCACGCGGCCTGTTTGCGTCAGGCAAGTTCGATCAGTACAAGCGCGACATCCCGTATGCCACGCTGGCTCAGGCGTTTCAGAGCCTCATCCGGCCACTCCTGAGCAGGACCGATGAAGAATTGAGCAAGTGGCGTGATGCGCTTCGTGAGGCGCTCGATCCGAACGGCCTGCTTATGGTCGACCTCGTCCCGGAATTGAAGCACGTCATTGGGGAACAACCGCCGGTTCCTGAGCTACCGCCGTCGGAAGCGCAGCGACGTTTTCAGCTTGTTTTTCGCCGGTTTATCGGCGTATTCGCACGACCAGAGCATCCGCTGGCACTCTTCCTCGACGACTTGCAATGGCTGGATGCCGCGACACTCGACCTACTTGAGGATCTGTTGACCCGCGACGATCTGCGGCACTTATTGCTCATTGGCGCGTATCGGGACAACGAGGTCAGCGCAACGCACCCGCTGGTGCGCAAGCTCGATGCGATCCGTCAGGCCGGAGCGGCAGTGGAGGACATCGTTCTGACACCGCTCGCTCAGGACGACTTGCGTCGATTGCTGGTGGACTGTCTGCACTGCGAACTGGAACGCGCCGCCCCGCTTGCGGAATTGATTCATGAAAAGACCTCAGGCAATCCCTTCTTCGCGATTCAGTTCATCTCCACGCTGGCAGAGGAAAGCTTGCTCAGCTTTGACTACAGTGAAGGCCGCTGGGTATGGGATCTGAATCGCATTGATGGCAAAGGCTACACCGACAACGTCGTGGACACTCAGCCTCGAGCACGGCAACAGCGACGCCGGGTGCTTCGCTTACGTTTGGCTTGCGATGTTTGCGGGCGCGCGTCTTGGCAACTACAAAGACGGATTCCGCTTCGGTCAACTGGGCTATGACTTGGTCGAGAAGCGCGGACTGACACGGTACCAAGCGCGAACCTGGATGTCTTTGGGCGCCATGGTCATGCCATGGGCGCAGCACGTCGCCAGCGGACGTGAACTGGTGCGTCGCGCGTTCGACGCCGCCTATCGTATTGGCGATCTTACTTTTGCATCTTATAGCTGGGACCAACTCATCACGATTTGTCTGGCAGTCGGAGATCCGCTTGCAGAAGTACAGACTGAATGCGAGAACGGTCTGGCTTTTGCGAAAAGGGTCCGATTCGGTTTGGTCATTCACCTCTGCGGAGCGCAACTGGGTCTGATTCGGACGCTACGTGGAGTGACACCAGAGCTTGGGTGCCTGGATCACGACGATTACAGCGAGCCAGAGGTCGAGCGCAATCTCGCGAGCAATGCGAATTTAGTATTCGCCGGGTTCTATTATTGGACCCGCAAGGTGCAGGCTCGTTTTTTCGCCGGGGATTATGCTGCAGCATCTGAGGCCGCTTTCAAGGGGCAACGGTTGTATTGGACATCGGCGGCGATGTTCGAAACCGCGGACTTTCGCCTCTATGCGGCGCTTGCTCACGCGGGCGCCTGGAATATTGCGTCCCCTGATGGTCGATCAAAACACTTCGAAGCTTTAGCGGCACATTACAAGCAGCTCGAAGTGTGGGCCGAGCACTCGCCTCAGACGTTTGAGAACCGCGCAGCGCTGGTTTCGGCGGAGATCGCACGGATCGAGGGACGCGTTCTAGACGCGCAGGACCTGTATGAGAAGGCGATTCGATCCGCGCATGTGCACGGCTTTGTCCACAATGAAGCCCTCGCTCATGAACTAGCGGGGCTGTTCTATGCGGGGCGCGGCTTCGAGAAAATCGCGACGACCTACCTACGGGACGCACGCTACTGCTACCTCCGTTGGGGAGCGGATGCCAAGGTCCGGCAACTGGAGCAGCTTTACCCGAAGATCAAAGCGGAGAGATCAATCTCGGATGCGACGGCAACGATACAAACGCCGGTCGAACAACTCGATCTGGCGACTGTGATTAAGGTGTCTGAAGCTGTGTCGGGTGAGATCGTCCTGGAGAGACTCATCGACACGATCATGCGCACGGCACTAGAGCACGCGGGCGCCGAGAGAGGGCTGTTGATTCTTTCTAGAGGGGATGATTATCGCATCGAAGCGGAAGCCACCACCAGCAGCGATCAGGTGACAGTCGTCCTTCGACAGGCAAGCGTCACCGCCGCGGATCTACCCAGCTCTGTTCTTCACTATGTCCTTCGGACCAAAGAAGGCGTTCTGTTGCATGACGCGTCCAGTCAGAATCCATTCGCACCCGACGAGTATTTTCGCGGGCGCCACACACGGTCTGTGCTCTGTCTTCCGCTGCTCAAACAGACCCGTCTGCTGGGGCTGCTGTACCTAGAAAACAGCCTCACGCCTCATGCGTTCACTCCTGCGCGTTTGGCCGTCGTTAAGCTACTTGCTTCAGCGGCGGCGATCTCCATGGAGAATACGCGTCTCTATAGCGATCTACAAGAGCGCGAAGCGCGCGTTCGGCGGCTGGTTGATTCCAACATCGCCGGAATCATTATCTGGAACCTTGATGGGCAAATTCTTGAGGCGAATGATGCGTTTCTCGACATGCTGCAGTACCGGCGTGAGGATATCGTCTCAGGTGGTGTGGGCTGGACCGATTTGACCCCGTCCGAATGGCGTGAGCAAGACGAGCGGGCGACGGCGGATCTTAAAGCGACTGGGACAGTGCTGCCCTATGAGAAGCAGTTTGTCCGGAAGGATGGTACTCGGATTGCCGTACTCATAGGCGCTGCGTTGTTTGACCTGCGAGGGAACGACGGTGTCGCCTTCGCCCTCGATTTGAGTAAACAGAAACAGGCCGAAGCCGAGATCAGGGCGCTGAAAGATCAACTGTATCGGGAAAACCTGGCACTGCGAGACGAGGTCGGCAGTTTAATAAAATACGTTTTTGGATCGCTCACACTAGCCCGAGCTGTGCAAATGTCGTGAATGAGCGCCCCTTGCCTGTGGAAACTGTCGCAAAAAACCTCTTGACTCGCAAACTCAGGTATCTTCCCTCTGACGGTTATCGTGTTGGGCGAGTCCGCATGGATTCACAAATTGGCGACGTCAACGATATTGAGATCCCACTGAGAGAAGATTCTAACTACACGGTGAAGATCAAAACAGCTCCCGGTGACGTGGCAGCCAAGGACTGTTTATCGCATGCCTTGCTGAGGTTGACTCCGCTTGATGCACTGCCTTTCTATCGCGAGTTGCGTTCTGCCCTTCGCTCGGACCATCAGGCGATCTTTCAAAACGTGCCCGCCGGCCGCTACGGTCTGTCATGACGATTCAGCCCGAGCCTGCGACATTACCGCCCGCGGCCGCCCCCTTTCAGCAATCTCAGTAGACGGCAGCGGCCACCTAGAGGCGACGGGCGCCCTTGTTCTCGAAGCTCATTACTCCACTCACATCGAAGGGACCCATCTCACGCTCGACCAGTCGGAAAAACTGCTCGCCGGTGAAGCGCTCGGCGACGTCGATCCCGACGACGCGCGCGAACTCCTCAACTACCGGGAAGCCTTTGACCTGGTCGCCGCTTACCTCGGCAGTGGCGAACCGATCACCGAAGGCCTCCTGCGCGAGATTCACAAGCGCCTGGTTCAGAATGTGCGTGGCAATGCCGGTTCGCCCGGTGAGTACCGCCACATTCAGAACTACGTCGCCAACTCCCT
>Ga0182012_10004594_pt1 | contig 14373 bp, 18 predicted proteins | sample 612S2SmetaG_FD_120486 | JGI IMG/M metagenome (GOLD analysis project Ga0182012, IMG submission 120486) | Permafrost microbial communities from Stordalen Mire, Sweden - 612S2S metaG | ecosystem: Environmental > Terrestrial > Soil > Wetlands > Permafrost | place: Sweden: Stordalen | collected... | reverse complement strand
GCGGCTCATGCTTATTTCTGGTTTTTAAAAAGGAAATACTGTATTTTGACCAATGGGTCTGCCGGGCTTTTAGAAAAAGACGTTATAAAACCGGCAAATCTCCCACATTTCATCTGAAAGGATTTCCTGTGCGATTTCTTCTCCTGATTGCCTTGTTATCTCTGACCGCGTCTTTCGCGAACGCCCAAACCGCGAGGTTTAAACCGTTCGAGCTTTGGCCCGCGACCAACGGCGCGGTGCCCACCCTTTATACAAAGGCGGCTCTGCCCTTTAACCCCGCGGGAGTGGCCTGGCGTTTTCCCTACGGCCCCAAGGTGGATGTGAAGATCGACGCCACCCAGGTTTTGCGCAATGTGAACCCCTACTATTTCGGCAACAACGCCTGCTGGTATGACAGCAAGGACTGGTTTTTTGACCCGGACCGCATTGAGAAGGTCAAGGAAGCGGGCATCAAGTTCTGGCGCTGGCCCGGCGGAAGCTCTTCGGACGAATATTTTTGGGACGGCAACAACCAGGGCTACACCACCAAGACAGATGGTTCGGACGTCGCTCACATGACCCAGTCCTGGGCCGTTTTAACCGACGACTTTATTAAATTTTGCAAAATGACCGGTTCCGAAGCGGTTTTCACCGCCAATTATTCCGCCTCCCGCTATGGCAGCGTAGCGGAAGCCGCCGATCTGGCAGCCCGATGGGTGAAACACGTGAATATCGACATGGGCTTCAAGGTGCGCTACTGGGAAATCGGCAACGAGCTTTACGGTCCCTGGGAGCCGGGAAATACTCTGGCCGGCAAACCCCAGTTGACCGGGGATTATTATGGCAAGGATTTCCGCACGATCGCCGACGCCATGAAAGCGGTTGATCCGGATATTTATCTCGGCGCCGTTTGCTATGAAAAAGACGGCGAAGGCGAGTGGGTCGGTCACCACCGCTGGACGGCCAGGCTCCTGCCTGAGCTTCAGGGCAAGGCGGACTTCCTGATCCTTCACCAGTATTTCCTGTTTCCTTACGATACCGCCACGGGCAAGATCTACCAGAACCCGACCAACGACGCCCTTTTCAAGGATTTGACCGAGCTGGAAAGCGATCACGGCACCCTGGAAAAAATGGTGAACGAGAACGCGCCCCAGTACCGCGATCTGCCGGTGGCTTTAACCGAGTTCAACATTTTGAACGGTAACGACAAACCGACCATTCAATTGATCAACGGTCTTTTCACCTCGGAAGTATTGGGTGAGGCGATCAAGGCCGGATATTCAGCCGTCGACTATTGGGACTGGAAAAACACTTTTGACAAGGACTATAACGGCGACATGGCCATGCTGTCCTTTAACGATCCCTCGGTGCCGGACAACACCTGCCGTCCCTCTTATTACTCTTACGCTCTCTATTACCGCGCCTTCGGCGACAAGATGATCGCCTGCGACAGTTCGGACGCGACAGTGAAGGTTTACGCCAGCCGTTTCTCCGGCGGCGAGCTGGGCCTGGTGATCGTGAACGAGAACAACGAAGCCCGTACGATGAACTTTAACTTCACCGGCTTCGCGCCTAAGGGCCGGCTGATGGGCTGGGTTTTGACCGGCAAGGATTTGAACGGAACCCAGTGTTCCTGGAACGGGGTAAACGGCCTCGCGGGCGGCGGCGGTCCTTTCCCGCTGGATACCATTCCCAACTACCGGGCGAAGTTTGATCCAGGTAAGCCATTGCTTCTGCCGGTTGCGGCCCGTTCGGCCACCGGAGTAATTCTTTACTAATCGATGCTGCCTCTAAACACATAAAAGGCTTCCACCAACCATGGTGGAGGCCTTTTTTATTACAGCTGTTTTCTTTTAGATACGGGTGAAGGATTAAACCGCTAGCGCGAGCATAGCGGCTAACAAGAGGATAACGGCCGATATTCAGGGGGAAAAAACCATAAAAAAGGCCTCCACCTTGGGGTAGAAGCCTTTTTGCCGCTGCGCGAGAAGGTTTAGATAGTGATGAAGTAATAGACTGCCAACGCGAGCATAGCGCCTAACATGATGATAGGTATAAAGATGTCCATTTGGCCCTCCTTATAAAAATAAAATCTGGAGTAATTTTAAAAAAGAGGGTCGTTAAAATTCTGTTAGAAATTGGGCGCCAGGTATTAAAAATAATAAAAAAGACTTCCACCCGAAAGTGAAAGCCTTTTTATTGAAAACTGTTAAACCTAAATCGTCGCGTAATAATAAACAGCCAGCAAAAGCATCACGCCCAACATGCCAATCGGCATAAATACATCCATTTCGTCCTCCTCCCATTTCATTGAATGAGGCCGATTCTAAGGAGGAACCGCATTAGGATTCTGTTAGGATTGGATTGGCTTAATTCCAGGTTACTTCCAGGGCAGCGGCTCCTTTAATAGAAACTCTTACCACGATGCCCTCGTTATCCGCCAATCCGTCCAGTACCTTGAAAGAAGTCACCTTCGCGCTCAACCGGGCAAAGCGGCCCAGAGGCTTGTTTAAAGCCAGATTGATTTTCATTTTCAGTTCGTCCATTTTGGGCCCGATGGGCAGTTTCGCCATTTTCCGCAATTGATTTCTAAAATCATTTTTGAAAAGCATATCGGCCATTTGAAGCATTACGTCGCTGGAATGGAGGTCATAATCCAGGTCCGGCAAATCAAACGCCTTTTGCTTTGAAAGATAATGCGGGGTTCCCTTCAGATAAACCGTAAATTTTGCCGGCTTGCTTCCCAAATTAACAATCAAGGGGTCGTAGTGAAGTTTCACCTCTATGACTATTTGTCCGCCAGACCCGTACAGTCGAAGTCCATCCAGCGTCAGCTTTTGGCCCGTACCGGTCAAAACCATACCGATGAGTTTCATTCGCGGGTCCCTTAAATGCTCATTAACTTCTTTATAGCTAATGCGGGTATTGCTGACCGCCTGAAAAACAGCCGGCCCCGGTATAAAAGTTCGAAGCAGGGGCATGGGCACGGCGGTTGCCAAAGGCTTTGGCCCAAAGATCACTTCCGGGTTGGCCGTCGTTTCCAAAACCGTGTGCGCGGTCAAAGGATTCTTGGGGTTAGTCCTCATGGTGCCCAGGCTCAACGTTTGGGGTTTAATTAAAAGCCAGATCCCCTTGTCCAAGTAAATAGGTTCCTGGATTTTTGACCAGATATCGATGGAGCTGAATTTCAAATGAATTCCCGACACTTTACCAGGGTAATCCATTTTAGGTCTCAATCCGTTTTTGATAAGATCCGTGATGTGATGTACCACTTCGGCGCCGCTGGGGAAGAGAATCACCACCGGCAGCCGCACCAGCGCGGGTTCGGTAGGCGCTAAAATTCTCACCGGCACAGGAAAAACTTTTACTTCATTGGAATTACCGGCGCAGCCAACCGCCATCACTGAAATAATCAAAAATAGAAACGCTCGTGTCATACCGTTCAAAGTAATCCTAACTATCAGCGATTTCAACCGGTTCACGGCTCGGCCTTTTTCAGGGATTCGGTTTCTTCTTTGGCTCTATCCCCCGAAATTTCAACCGCGATCGCCGCCGACTGTTCGGCGGATACGCCCTCCGTCCGGCGTTCGTATTCTTTCTCGCCCAGATCATCCTTTTCCCGCAAAACCTCATCCGCCATCTGTTCCTGCTCCCCGGGCAATTGCACCCTTAATTCCTCAATCAGCATCATGACTGCCGCGGCGAAAGGAAGGGCCAGCAAAGCGCCCGTAATTCCCATCAGAGTTCCTCCGGCTAACAGTGAAATCAAAACCACCGTGGAAGGCAGCCGCAAAGCTTTTCCGTAAACCCTCGGCACCAATACCCTGCTCTCAAATTCCATATACAAAAACATTGCTGCCAGAACAACGATCGTGATTGCCGCGCCGTGAGGCGCCGCTGAGAGAACCGCGGCGGCCATTGGAAGAAAAATACCGATGTAGGGCAGAATGTCCGCGATCGAACCAAAAACCGCCAAAGCCAGCGCGTTTTCAACACCGCAGGCCAAAAGAAGAATCAAAATAAAAATACCGATCGACAAACTGGTAATAACCTGACCCCGGATATAAGCGCCCACGATAGTTTGCAGATTCATCATCACGCGGGAAAGCCGGATATGGTGGGTCCGTGGAACGATGGCGTAAAGGCCGCCTCTCATCCGGTCGCGGTCAATCATCAAATAAAGAGCCAGAAAAATGGCGCCAAGGGCATAGGTAATAAAACCAAGGGCTTCCATGGAAAAGCTTGTTGCGCTGGCAACGTTCATCACCCCGGCGTATTTAAAGTTGCGCAGCCATTTGGCCAGCGCCTCGCTAAAAGGAAAACCGGTAAGACGGTCCGCCAGTTGAATACGCAAAATGGGCTCTTGATCCAGAATGGAGGAAGCCTGGGCCAACAGCGCTGGAATCGTAAAAATCGCGGTTACCACAACAATCACCAGCAAAGAAACAAACACGATCGCGATGGAAAGTCCCCGCTTAACCTTCTTTTCTTCCATCCAATGCACCAGGGGATTCAGGGTTTCCACGATAAAAAAAGCAGCGATCAATACCAGAAAAACCGGCAGCAATTTAAACAACAGCCAAAGGCCGGCGATAATAATTACAATGTTGAACATGGTGGAGGGCGCCAGTTCAAAACGAATGTGACGGGTCGAAGGACGGGATAGGTTTTCTGGCTGGGAAATCATGGGTCGTAACCTTATTGAATCATTTTCGACTGACAAAAAAATGGGGCTGTGTCCTGAACACCGCCCGTGAAATTAGGACATTAAAATTACTTGGAAGCTGAATCCTGTTTTTGATCCGCGATCTTCTCGTTCGTCTTGATTAAATCCTGGCCGTTTGAATCGAGTTTGCTGACATCCGAGTCCCGGTGATCCCTGTCATTCTTCAGGTCGCCAATGCTTTTTTTCCTCTCAGCGCGGGCCCGTTTCAACTTAACCGAGTCTCTATACATGGCGTGATGATCCCTGCGGATATCCGCCTCTTTCGCCTTAATTTGGACCTCGTCGCCCTTAGCTTTGGCTTCCTTCAATTCGGCCCGGTCCTTCATCATATTCTCGTAATGACTATTCATCTTTCGTTTATCGTTCTTGATATGGTCATTACCCGAATCGATCGAGGCTTTATCCTCACCCATCCTGTCATCCGCTTTATTCACGCCTTTCTTGTCATTGTCAATTTTCATATTTAAATCTTGCTTATCGGTTTGGAGAGCGGCCTCATCGGCCGCCGCCATTCCCGCGGCGGATAAAAACAGCAGACTCGTCGCGATTCTTAATAACTTTTTCATTTTTCTTCTTTCTGTTTTTGGTAAGACGTTTGTTTTAGCGGTTTAAAAATAATCGATCGGCAAAGGCGACCGGGCTTCCACATGAGGCACAAACTTCGGCGTGTCGCTGGCCAGCTTGATGGCGTGTTGTACCTGGTCGGTCGTTTGTCCCTGTTGAATCAAAAGAACCTGACCCACATTAATCTGGTCCGGATCCTGAATCTGGTCCCGGTCCGCTTTGAAAATCAAAGGCCACTCAAAAGAGTTCGAGTAAATTCCCGCTTGATGGGAAATCGCCCAGAGGGTATCTCCCTTTTTCACTACATACTTTTGCACTTCGGGGGGTATCGGCGTGGGCACTACCACGACGGCCGCTTCTGTGGTTTCGGGCGACTTCGGCACATCCGTCGTGTCAATTTTTTTCGCCGCGCAACCGCAGGCTAACAACCCCGCAAAACCCGCCAATACCACCGCTGTTTTGAACTTTTTCATCTTTTTTTCCTTTCAAATTTAAACTGATTGGTGAGGCAGAAACCGGAATTCCAGGCCCCTACCCCTATCCACCACCGAAACCCAATTGCTTATGGAAACGTGATGTTATTAGCGAGAAAAGTCACATTTTGAGTTGAGGCTAAAGCCCTGCCTTCCAACGAGGCGCCCGTATTAAAGGTCACCGCCGTATGGGCCATCACATTTCCAACGAACGCGGCTGTGGTATCCAGAGAGCAGAAACCCGTGACCGCCCAAAAAATATTGGCGGCTCGCGCCCCGTTGATCAGCTTGACCTTTCGGCCGGAGGCGATGATCAGATCGCCCGTCACCTGGATAATAAAGACCGCGTTCGTGTTGCCCTGGGCGTCCACAGTCAAATCGGCCGTTTTCAAATTCAGATTGCCCAGATCCGTATAAAGGCCTGGATAAAAGGTCTGACCTCCCACATCACCGCCCGCTGGTATGGCGGCGCCTCCCGTTCTCCCCATGGCGTCCGTATAAGCCGAGCCCAAATCGGTTTCAGCCGTACCCGCGGGAGTCGTAGCGACTTGCCGGGTCCCGCCGCAGATCACCATAATTCCTCCATCCACCGAGGCATTAGGAAATGTTCCCAAGCTTCCACAAACCGTGGTGGCGCCGCTATTCGTAATTCCCGCGTAAGACAGAACAGCGAAATTCGCGGCCGACTTAAGATTCACCATCGCTTGCGGAGTCGCTTGAGTCACCGCGTATGACGCGGGTGTGGGGGTAGCTGTTGTGAAGCCTCCCGGAGTGGAAGGATTTGAACCATTGCATCCAACTATTAAAGCCGCTGTAAAAAATGTCATCACGAATAAACAACCGATAATCTTTTTCACTTTTTTATCCCCTGATTTTTTGAATTTCAAAACAAAATGTGGAATCGATGAGACTATTAGAGCAAGGAACATGCCGTTAGGAATCTCATGTCAAAGCGCCCCCATTTTCAAATAACCTCGTGAAATGACGGCTTCTTACCACCGGTGGATTTTCGAAACGTGAACCGGCGCCAAAACCAGATCAAAATGATCGAGTGCTTATTCTCGTTTTGATTCTGTATAGGGACATAAGAACTCATCAAACCGACTCAAATTAAAAAATATCGGGTTTCCACAAAAAAATGCGTCCCGCAACCAGAGCGGCTTCAAAACTCAACTTTTTTCATGAACCGGCCTCGATCCAAACCTGAAACAGTCCCGGCATGAATGATCTATCTACTTTTGAAACACAATCTCATTAAGGCTTATTGGTTCCGGTAAACGACAAGCCGCCCGTATCGTAGAAAGCGTATCCGTTCAACCACGCTCGGCTGTTAAAAGTGATTGAGGTATATGCCAAAGGTTCCCGCGAAAGGTGTGGGATTAGTTAAAGTTGGCGCACCGTTAGTGAGAGTCACAAAACTGGTCACGATCCAAAAACATTGGAGGGTTTAACGTTCCTCAGGGTCATCTATTTCACAGCCGAATGAAACAAGAAAAATGATAGAAACAATTCGTGATAAAATCAGCCGGAGTGAGCGCCGTCCAACTCTGCCGCGACGGTAAATCGTTTTTGAACCACTTTCCAGTCAATCACTTTGAAAAAAGCCTCAATGTAGGCTTTACGTTCCATGCCGTAATCCATGATAAAAGCGTGCTCAAACACATCATTCACTAAAAGAGGCGCGGAATAAAAAAGATGTCCCGTATCATGTTCATTAATCCAAATGTTAAACAGCCTCTTTCCTTCCGGATCCCAGGCTAACACCGCCCAGCCAATGCCCCGCATGCTTGAAACAGCCCTAAAATCCTTGTCCCAGGCTTCCAGCGATCCAAAAGACCCGGCTATCTGTTTGGCTAAATCTGATTTCGCGTCCAGCATCTCGACCTGTTTGGCCATATTCCCAAAATAAGCCTCGTGAAGTCTCATGCCGTTGAATTCCCAAGCAAACCTTCTTTTGATTTCTTCGTACTCCTGAGTTTCAGTGTCCGCTGTTTTCAAATAATCGATGATCCTGTTAATGTGAGTCACGTAGCCTTCGTAAAGTTTGAAGTGGGTTTTCAGCAGTTTGTCGCTGAATCCCGGAGTTCCCAGCAGTCGGTCGAAGTTTTTCGCTATATAAGACATTTTTCCCTCTCTTTTCTTTTATCTAAGCGGCCCGCGCCCGTCCCCGAAACGCGGGAAAGAGGCGCAAGCCGACGCCTATTCTGTTCAGCAAAAATCAAATAAATGACAGTCCCACTAAAAAAGTAAAAGTGCCGTTTTGTATATTTTGAGTGGAGCTCACATTCGTTAATCCGATTTCATAGCGGCCGCTGAACAGAAACTGGAACAAATTCGCCTGCGCCCCCAAGATCAAACCCATCTCATTCGAATTGACATTCGCCAATCCGGAGTTGGCCGCGTTGCTGCTAAAAGAAGGCCCCACCAAAAGGCTCGGGTTGATGACCGGTATGCCAAACCCAATATTCAGGAGAATGGGAACTTCCACGTAATACAATTGATAAGCGGTTCCGTTATATTTACCGCCCTTTTGTTCATAAAGAACTTCCGGCTGGAGCGCTAAAGAAGGGGTAAAAGGTATGTCCGCGAATGCTCCTCCCACAAATCCCAAACGGGAACCGACAGCATCGTTGACGTTTGGACCGTTTAAATTCGACAGATTGATACCGCCTTCAAGTCCCAACTTGAGTCCCAATACGGGATCGGCCTGAGCCTCAGGAGCTCCTGTCAATAAACCCGCCATCGCCAAAAGACATAAACAACCCCAATTTAAAACGGTTTTTTTCACTTGCGGCTCTTTCTTTTAATTTAAAAACGAGAATCCCCATGCCTTTTGTTTTTATCAAAAGAACACGGGGAAAATTCGCCTTTTAAAACTTTTTCATTGGTCTTTAAATAAACGACAATCCCACTAAAGCGGTGAAAGTGCCGTTTTGAACCGCGTTGTTGGAACTAATATTCGACAATCCCACTTCGTACCGGCAGCTCACCAAAAAGCGGTCCAGGTTCAATTGTCCGCCTAAAACCAATCCGATATCGGTATTGTTGACGTTTTGAATGCCCGAATTGTTCGTCGTATTGAGGTCAAAGGCAGGACCCACCAATAGTCCCAAGGGTCCAATAAAGGCGATGTCCAAGAGAATGGGAACTTCCACGTAATTCAATTGGTAGGCATTGCCGTTATATTTTCCGCCCTTTTGCGCGTAAAGAATTTCAGGTTGAAGATTCAGTACCGCTCCCACAGGTACATCCAAAAAAGCGCCGCCCACTAATCCCAACCGGGAACCGAAAACATCATTGACGTTTTGCCCGTTAAAATTCGACAGATCGATACCGCCTTCAACCCCCAATCGGGGTGACGGACCCGCGGCCGGTGTGCTGTCATCAGCCATCGCCAGCGAACTACCCAGCGCCAAAAGACACAAACAACCTAAACTCAAAATTAGCTTTTTCATTTTCAACTCTTTCTTTTAACTTAATTTTAAAACTTAAACTTTCTCTAAATGTAACGCACCGCGAAAAGAATCAAAGCTATCAGCAGCAGCACGTGAATCGCGCCGCCCGCCGTGTAAGACGTCATCAATCCAAGAAGCCACATAACCAGCAAAACAACGCCAACCATAACCAACATGTTCGACTTCCTTCCTGAATTGCTCATAAATAAAAATGAGCTCCCAATTCAGGATAAAAATTCAAAGTCGCGCCGCTGTTGTAAAACCAAAGAGTCGGAACAACCTGGAAGTAAATATCGACCGGCACGTGCCGCTTGTTGAAAATATAGGAAAGTCCGATCGGCAAACGGGCCGCCGCGACCACAGACGTTTGAAGCACCAGATCACCGCCAACGCCGATATAAAAGGGCAGTTCGCCGTTGCCGTCCTGGATACGCACGATATCAAAGTTGTGCCAGAGGTAATCCAGCTGCAAAATGGCGGACCCGCCGTCGTTGAATTTCACCGCCGGTTGAAAAGCGTTTACGGAGTCAATCCACAACTTGCCGTCCACACCCCAGGATCCTGGATCGCCCAGCTCCAGACCTAACCCAAAATTACCGCCGTCATTCGTCGGGTGAAAATCCTCATCCGCGCGCGAACAAACCGGCATCAAACTCATTCCCGCCATCACCAATCCAACGGTTAACGCCTTTTTAAAACTCGAAAACATATTTTTCCTCTTTTCTTGAATCAAACGGCTTTTAAGGCGAACCTCAAAAGTTCGGGAAATAATTTTGCGCTTCCTCTCGGAAACGCCGGTTAAAGGCCTACTTGGCCGCTATTACGATTGCCGGCATAGTGGCCGCGGCTTTAGAAACTCTCGCCGCGCTTCCTTCCGTGGGAAAATCCGCTTCCGACCATTCCTTCATACCGCCCGGATAGTCCTCCGCTTTGAAACCCTTCGCGGTGAGTGCCTTGGCCGCGTTCGTACCCGCGTTACAGGTCAAACCCGCGCAATAGGTAATGAAAAACTTGTTTTTTCCGTATCTTTTCTCAACCGCCGCGACAAAATCGGCCGAATTGAGGCCCAGGGGAAGATTTTCCGAACCGGCGATATGTATTTTCGCGTAATCCGTATCCGGCAAAACGTTGAGTACTATAACGTTGTGATCCTGCATCTTGTCTTTCACCGCTTCTTTAGTCATCGACATGTTTCCGACCTCTTTTTTTACGAATATCCCTGCTAAAACGGTTAACCACCAAAGGCACCAAGAACAACAAAGGATGTGAAAGTTTAAAATTCTTTAAATCCATCTATTTTTTCTTACTCGGTGTCCCTGGCGGTTCATTTCTTTCCTAAATCTCAGGCAAAACGCTTACGGGGATTAATCATTCGAATAATGACCAACAAAACGATCGCTCCCACAATCGACATGGCTAACACACCCCAAAATCCATAAACCGCCACGCCGACCACATCCGCTAAAAAACCGCCGATGAAGGCCCCAATCACACCGACAACGATATCGCCGATAATTCCCAATCCGCCGCCATCGACCATCAGACTGGCCAGCCATCCCGCTAAACCGCCCACAATCAAGAACCAGATCAGGTTATGAAGCTGCATCGATTCGTACATATATGCCTCCTTGATTTTTCTTATCTCAATTTTTTTACATCATCCTCAACTTGACTAAAGCAAATTTCATACCGGCTTGAAGTTTCTAAAAATTTATTTGCCTGTCTTAAAAACAACTCTCTTATTTTCAACCTGTGGGTTTTAATCCGATGAGACGATCAAAGTGATAGCTCCTTGCTTCTCGTTTTGATTCTTTTAAGTCCGCAAGAACGTTAATAGCTTCAAAAGCGGTAAAAAAAACCGGTCAACACGTGGCCCGTTTCTTGCTTTTCTTAATGACGCAGATCACGAAACTCTTACCGGGAAATACAAAATGGCAAAAACAGTTGAACCGAAAAATTCCGATCCCTCGTTTTTGAAAACCTTATGGCATATGGCTTCCACGCTGATAGGCGGAGTTAAACCCATCGTGGATCAATTGCAGGACGACCTGGAAAAACGGTTGGACCATTACGCCAAAGCCATTGAAAAAAGGTTGATAGTTCTCATGCTTCGCGGCTGCGCGTTTTTCATGAGCTTCGCTTACTTTGGGATTGGCTTATTATTTGTTTTGGTTGATTACGGAGGCGTTCCCCGCGGGATCGCCTGTTTTTGCTGCGGGCTTTTAAGTTTGGTCATTTTGCTGATATCACTTCAATTCATTAAATAAATCAGGGAGACGTCATGAAAATCGATAAAGATATGAAAGAAAAATTGAAGAATCAAATCCAGAAACAGTTAAGTCTGGGTAAAGAAAAACTCACTTGGCTTGAAAATCAAATCAGCGATGAAAAAAATCATAAAACCCTCCAGTTAAAACTGGAAGAAGCCCGAAAAAAAGTCGCCCATTTGAGAGAAACTTATAATCGCTTCGAGAAAAAAGCCGTTGATTACACTGAAAAGAACCCCAAAAAGGCCCTGGCTATCGCCAGCGTCGCGGGCATTTTGGCCGCCTCGCTTTGGAACGCCTTTCAGAAAAAAAAGACGTCTTCTCCTCCCGAGCCGGCGCGCAAAACCAAAAAAAGTCCGGTCAAAACGGCCGGTAAAACCAATAAAAAAACCGCTGTCTCTAAACCCTGAACCCAAGGAGTTAATCATGCTCACCCTGATAAAAACGAGGCCTTTAGTTTTACTGCCGTTGAAAAAGAACCCTCTTGCCGCCATGGAACTCTTTCAAAGCTTTTCTTTTTCCGCTCTTCAGGAAATGGAAAAATATTTCACCGAGAGAAAATACGCCAAACGAGAATCCATCTTTCAAGAAGAAGATCCGGCGGATTTTATCTGGTTCGTCAAGCAGGGCCACGTCAAGGAGGTCAATCATTCCCTGGACGGAAAAGATCAAACCATTTGTATGGTAGGCGCCAACGGGATTTTCGGTACTTCATCCTTTGACGGCGGGAAATACGCGTTTCACTGCACCGCCGTAACCGAGGCGGCCGTCATTTCCTTTCCCATACAGGCTTTCCGGATTCTCATGGCCCAACATCCCGAAATGGCAAGACTTGTGGTTTCCAAAATTTCAAAGTTATTGCGGCAATCCAGGGATAGACAAACTGTCGCCCAGGAATGCGCGGAAAAACGCCTGCTCCATGTTCTTTTGGAAATGGTGAAAGAGTTTGGCAGCACCATTCCGATGACCCACCGGGAAATCGCCTCCATGGCGGGGACTACAACGGAAACCTGCAGCCGTACCTTTTCCCGCTTGGAAGCGGCCGGATTGATGACAACCCGGCACGGAAGATTTACGGTTAAAAACGTGGATGACCTCAAAACGCGAATCAATAAATTCAAATCCAAGGGATAAAAAATGAAAAATCTTCTGCTGGTGGTTTTTCTTGGAACTATGGTCTCTTCTGCTTGCGCCTGGGCCGACGATTTCTCGCCGATGAACCAGGACACCATCACCCGCACCAATAACGGCACCACTCCCGTCGCCAACAATACACTGCCCTCGGTCGCGGCCAATAACGCCGCGGTCCCTGCCAGTGTCGGCACCTGGATTCTTCAAATAGACGGTGAAACCGGTTTTCCCACGGGCAACCTCAACAATGTGGCCGCCGAAGGCTGGGGCCCCGAAGGATCCTTTGGCTACCGATTCCCGCAAAACTTCACCCTGTCGCTGGAAACCGGTTACGTGGGCTACGCCCCCAAGAATGGTATGTTAAATACCACCTGGGATATCATTCCGATCCTGTTGAAAGGCCAATACAATTTCGGAAGCGGATATGTCCAACCCTATCTTTTTTTGGGAGCGGGCGTCGCTTTAAATTCGCAGTCCTCTTCCTTCGCGGGTCCCAATCATACCGCGGGTGAAGCTGACTTTTTGGAAGAAGCCGGTTTAGGCATTTCTTTCGTCCTCTTGACCCAAACTTATCTTTTTATTCAAAGCAAGATTGAAGTCGACAACACTTCCAGCAATTACGCCGGCGATCAACCCACCCTCCTGATTCCCATCGATGTCGGGTTGAATATCCAGGTCAATTAATTCAGACTCTCAAAGGAAGCCCGCATGAAAATCATTTTAATTTGGCTGATTTTGCTCACTCTCGGATCAACTTCCCGGGTCTGGGCCGACACCGTCACCGGCCAAAACGCCGGCAGCTGGGTCAGTCCCGCCGACAGCGATAACAAGGACCCCCTCGAAACCGGCACCTGGTTTATGCAGCTCAACGGAGATCTGGATTCGCCCACCGGCAATCTGGCTAACGCCGTCAACCAGGGCTGGGGCGGTGAGGCTTCTGTCGGCTATCACCTCACCCAAGACTTTCAGATTTCACTCGAGACCGGCTATGACACCTATTCGGAAAAAGACACAGCCTTTAATGGCTCCTGGAATCTGGTGCCCTTGGTGGTGAAAGGCGCTTATGTCATGAGCCATGGGTTTGTGCGGCCCTATGTTTTTCTGGCCGCCGGAATGGCCTTTAATTCCCGGTTAGCCAACTTCGGCTCCTTTACGGGCAGCAACAGCGAGGCGGACTTTTTAGGTGAAGCGGGTTTTGGTTTATCTTTTTCCATGGGCGATCGGTCCAGTGTTTTTCTTCAAACCAAAATGGAAATCGATAACACCTCGTCCAATTATGCCAGCGATCAACCCACTATCCTTCTCCCTCTCAACGCGGGGATCAAATTCGCGCTGAATTAAGGAAATAATTTAACCATGGATTTCACGGAGCACACCGAGTTAAAAGTTTGAGTTTAAAAGATTCAATAATAAAAATTTTAATTCTTTAAAACTCGGCGGCTCCGTGGATAAAGATGTTTTACCGATGTCGTCTTTCGGTTTTTGCAGAATATTCAGGTATTATGAATTTGAGGTCACTCGGATCAAGGGTCACTAACCCACCTTCGGCAGCTTCCGGATCATTTCAAGATTCAATTCTTAAGATCACGGAAATCCGCCGCAATGATTCGATCGCTTCCCCAACTCAAACACCGTTTTAAAGCCCTTTTTTCTTTTCTGATTTCCAAACCGGTGGAAGACCCCATCCGCTCCGAACTCTTCAGTATTGAGCGGTTTGACCAGCATGCCCAATCCCTGGCCGTCGCCCAGACCATCACCGACGATCCCCAGTCCGGCGC
>Ga0182012_10004593_pt1 | contig 14373 bp, 10 predicted proteins | sample 612S2SmetaG_FD_120486 | JGI IMG/M metagenome (GOLD analysis project Ga0182012, IMG submission 120486) | Permafrost microbial communities from Stordalen Mire, Sweden - 612S2S metaG | ecosystem: Environmental > Terrestrial > Soil > Wetlands > Permafrost | place: Sweden: Stordalen | collected... | reverse complement strand
CATCCGTATGTTGTAGAAAGGTCCCTGGTTTAAGTCGATGTCAGACCTGTTACTTGAGGTAAACGGAGTATCTAAACGCTTCTGCCAGCGACCCGAGCTAGGTCTCCGCTACGCTGTTTCTGACGTGTGGCGTGAAGTGACCGGCAAACAGCCCAAAGATGAGCTACGCGCCGGTGAGTTCTGGGCCCTTAAGGATGTAAGTTTTACATTACGTAAAGGTGAGGTACTGGGCGTTATAGGACACAATGGAGCCGGAAAGAGCACGCTAATCAACCTCGTAGCGGGACTAATGCGGCCAACAATGGGCGAAATTCGTCTCTACACCCACAAAGTTGCGCTCATGGATGCGAGCGGTGGGCTTAACCAGATCCAGACCGGGCGCGAAAACATCCTCACTCAGTTGGCGCTCCACAAATGCCCACCCGACGAAATAGAAACCATGTGCCTCTCCGCGATCGAGTTTGCTGAGTTGGGCTCATTTATCGACGCAGCCGTGGGTACCTACAGCCTTGGGATGAGGTTACGCCTGGCCTTTTCGATCTACACCTGCCTCAAGCCGGATCTCTTTATCGTCGATGAAGCCCTGAGTGGTGGCGATATTCGCTTCCGGCGTAAGTTTCAAACCTTCATTAAGTCTTATATCGATTCTGGGGGATCGATTCTGTACTGTTCTCACGAGCTGTTTACGGTTCAGACACTCTGCCGCGAGACACTGTTACTCGATGGCGGTCGTGAGCGAATGATGGGTCAAACAGACCAGGTCCTGGCAATGTACTATGAGTTGATGGATGCAACGGCAGAAGCCAAAGTCCTCTCATCGGATCCGTTTACGATGGCAGCCCAAAGTAAGAGCACCCAAGCCGAAAGTATCCAGGCCGATAGCACTGAAGCTGAAAGCATCCAACCTGCAAAGAGCGAAACAACACCTCCACCCCCTAAGAGCGCCCCCCGGCAAACGTATACCGTGGAGGGTTCCACTGACCCGCAGACTTCCGTAGCAGGTTATATAAAAATTGAATCGGTCACCATTAGCAGACCTGACGGGTCAGAGCTTGAGCCCGGCTGTCCTGCTGAGATCGAAATCGTATGCAATGCTACCGAGGTGGTGGACAAAGTAATGGTAGTGGTAGAGATTGGACAAGGGGAGATCTTTCCAATCTGGATGATCGTCGAAGGCTACGGGGAGCACCAGTATGGAATCCACCTTGGCAAGAATGTTATGACAGCACATATCGATGCGATGCCGCTAGCTCCCGGGCTATTTCAGGCGAAAGTGGTAATCACCTCCGATGACGGCTCCGGAGTTATACTGGCGTGGTTAGGCTGGGAATCACCGGCGTATGTGTTTCGCATATCGAATCCGGCCACCAAAGAATTTAATATGCTTATGTATAGAAGAAGCCTGGTACATTATCGTGCTGATTGGCGATAGTCAGCTCCTTGTGACCTCAGTCGGTTTAGTCTGGTGGCCCTCGATCCAACACAGGCGGGCCAACTGCTTCGCAGCGGTCACTAAGTGCGCTCTGCAGTCAGTTCAGTCAGGTACAGCACCTCATTTGGGCCGGCTACTGAAGCTCAACTTGCACATAAGTGACACTTCTGCTTGCAATTGAAGTTTCGTTACCTGCCCGCAGCTCACCAGACAGGCATAAAATACAGTATAATCTTTGTATCAGGCCTCAAGTAATTTACGGCGTAGTAGATGCATCGGTCCGCCGTCCTTACGCTACCCATCAGGCACCACATCGAACCTAGTTAGTCCAACGGTTCCGTTACTAATTCGCAACAAACGGTTCTGATGCCTCACTGATACTCTACCAGACTGCGATTGACTTAGATTGGATACTATATGTCTCGTCCGCGCATACTGATCTCCGAACCGAACGCTCCGGGTGAAACCTTCTTGCCATATGTTTGGGCAATATTAAAATCCTACTGGGAACACTTTGGTTCCGACTCGGAGGCATTCACGTGGGACGATCCAATCTACCTGCGGGAGACGGTTACGAACGGTCTGGATGCTGTGTACAGCGAACCGATAGACGTTCTAGGATTGAGCTGTTACACCTGGAATTGGGATCTAAACTGTGAAGTGGCCCGATGGGCAAAGGCGAAGAACCCGAACTGCCTGGTAATAGCCGGTGGCCCCGATCCAGACTTCAAGGAAGCAGATTTCTTTGTGAATCACAGCTATATTGATGCGATTGTCGTAAAGGATGGTGAGATACCGTTTACCAAGATTCTTGAAACAGTGCTTAGCGGAGGGCGCGATTTCAAGCATATCCCGGGGCTTTATCTCCCAACACCAGGACCACGTCTCAAGCTCGCCGGTGAGTCGTTGTCGGCTCACTTTTATACCGGTTCGACAGAGGTACCAACTATCTTTGATTACAGTCCCTATGTCGAACAGTCTGCGCTCTACGAACGGATAATGGCAGGTCGAGCCGGCTTGTGGACAATGGCGACACTTGAAACAAATCGAGGTTGCCCCTACTCCTGTAGCTACTGCGATTGGGGATCGTCCACCATGTCGAAAGTCCGCCGTTTTGAGATGAGCCGCGTCGAGGCAGAGGTGCAGTGGCTGGGAAAGCAGGCGGTAAACTTTATTTTTCTTGCGGATGCAAATTTTGGAATTTTTGCACGAGATGTGGACATCACTGATAGACTGACGGATGCAAAGAGTAGTTTCGGATACCCTCAAGCCATCTACTACTCCCCTGCAAAGAACAATCCGGAACGCACGGTTGAGATCGCCAGGCGAACGCATGAGGCTAAATTAACGTCGGCACATGTATTGGCCGTACAGCATACGGACAATGATGTATTGGCTGCGACGGATCGATCGAATATCCCCGCCTCTAAGTACCGTGAGGTAGTTGCCAGGCTCGCCGAGTTAGGCATTCCGTGCGAAGTACAACTTATTCTCGGAATACCAGGCGACAGTCTGGACAAGTGGAAGAGTAGCCTGGCAGAACTGATGAAGTGGGGCGTGCACGATAACTTTCAGGTCTCGCCTTACGCATTGCTACCCAATGCACCGGCAGCAGAGCCTGCATTCAAACAAAAGTGGGAGATTGAGACCGTAGAGCGCGGATTGATTCCATACGGAGGCATCCGCAATAAGTCGAGTCAAGTTGATTGTACAAAGAGTAATATTGTTGTTTCATTTAAGGGTTTCAGCAAGGACGATTGGGTCGAAGCCAGCACCTATTCGTCGTTCTTGAGGGCCTATCATAATCGAGCCCTAACACGCCTGCCGGCAATCTACCTGTGGTTTGTGCATGGTGTGCCGTACCGGGAGTACTATGATGCAATTGTGGATGGGTTTGCCAAGAACTCCAAAACACTAGCGCCGATTTACAACCGTGTTCATGAGCTCTATGCAGAGTTTCTTCGAAATCCCGAAGCGTCGGATGAGATGGATTTATCGCAGTTCCCGGATTGCCAGTTCTTAGTAGATCCGAGCAAGTGGATCTACGTTAACACATGCCTTAATCTGGACGAGTTCTATGTTGATCTGAAGAGGTTCCTACTCGATCGCTTTCCAAACGCGAGTGGTCTGGGTAGCGCCATTGATTATCAGCGCGATCTAGTCGTTTTGCCAGATTACTCGGCCCGTGTGGGTAAATCATTGAACATGAATCGTGATTGGCCGGCATTTTTCGAAGCAACGGCTCGCATCGTAACCGACGAGAGACTTCCGGAGCCAAAGCGGTTCTTCCTTCCACGGGTTGCTGCAATCGCAGAAGAAGACCGCAGCGGATGGGAGGGGTCACTGAACTTTGGAGACGGCGACATTACCGAAAGAACCGATCGCTGGCTCCTCCAGGCAGTGAGCACACAGAATCTGGCGCAGTACTGCATTTTGCCTCACCCCAAGGTTTAGTGAAAAGTGATCGGTGGATTGTTAGTGCTGCGAAATATAAGCCCGAGCTTGGCAGTTGTGAGGTGGTAACAGACGAGTTGGTATATATGCTGTTTGCACATGCTAACGAGTTTACGCCTTTGGCGCATGGTGCTGTTGAAGCAGCTCTACCAGTCTTGCCGATGATAGCGTTCCAGAGAGCCGAACCATCTCTCTAGGAAAGCGTCGTATTTCGGTGTACATCCGCCTTGCCTGCAACGGCGTTACGCTGTTAAGATATTCCGTGACATTTATCAGGTCTTGCTCCAAGAAACTCAGGTTTTGCAAGATTCCTTCATCTGAGAGTTCGTTACCCACCTGCCAGATGGCTCTAAAGTAGTCGATTATCTTCTGGCAGGCATCTTCTATCGAAACAGTGACTACATCTCCATCGGGTTCCGTTGATCTTCCAGCCAGATCTCCCAACAGATCCTGTACCGCGCGCGCTCCGAAACCCGCTTCCAACAGCTCTGAACATCGGTGCTGCAGGGGTGTTCTTTCTGAAGGCAAACGTTCGCGCATCCAGAACTCTATCTGCCTGGCCAGTCCATCCAATGCTGAGAAGTTACCCGCCTCGATGTCATTTACCGGTGGTCGGGCAGATTTATTGAAATAGTCAAATATTTCGCCCTGAAGTGCATTCGGCAACGATTTCAGGGAGTACTCCATCGGAAACACAACGGTGTTGAAGAAGAGGCGAATACCGCGCTGATTGGCGAATTCAATGATGTCCGGCAGTTCAGACCAGTTCGATACCATGGCGCAGGTCGAAATAGTGAGCGGCTTGCCATTGCTCACGTTTATTTCCGTAAAGGCGTCCAGATTGCTCAATGTGCGCTCAAACGTGGCGTTCTTGCGAATAGACTCATAAGTGGCTTTATTGACACTGTCCAGAGAGACGTTGATGTGGCAGTTGAGATTCTCCAGCACACGTTTCACTCTGCCGGTGTAGACTGTGCCATTAGTTGTAATAGATATATTACAGTTCGGGTTGAGCTCCATAAAGAGCTCCCATATCTGGTAATAGATGTCGATCAGAAATGGTTCGCCGCCCACGAAATTTGCGTTTTTGAGATAGGGAATGAACGGTGTGAACTGTTCTACAAAGGCGTTGCCATAGACCATTGGAAGGGCGGGCAACTTTTCCCTGTTGGCTCTTATCGAAGATGAGAAGAAGCCGGAACACATAGCGCACTCGAGGTTGCAGCGATTCGAGAGTTCAAATTCTACCCGAACCGGATAACGGCGGTTCGTGCTGGTAGAATTCGGGCCAGGCAGAACAGTTGAACACTCTTCAGCCTGAGACATGGGTGTTTGGATATCGTACAGTTTGCCCAGGTACCCCGAAAAATTACGAGCCAGCATCTCTTCGGCACAGAGCTCACAGCCTCCCGGAAAGATACTGTTGCGCAGGGATTTCCGCATTGTGTTGGCACGAAGACCAAACCATATCTCTTCCAGCGTCTGTTCCGGGAACTGGCCAAGCGGTGCCGATTTACTATAACAGCACGCGCTTACAAAGCCGTTTCGACTGATGTACATTGCGGTCTCGGGCGCATGGCACAGGGTGCCCTTGTCACTGCAAACTCGTGTAGAATTGTAATCAGACAGGATATCCGCCGGCACACTCTCGATTTGGATAAGATCCATTGCAACTGCTCTCCATACCATCGAGCCGACTATATGTCTTGCCCAATCACGTGTTAATACCGATACGCAAACGAGGGTAGAGTTGTGGCCGCTTCAGACTGCGGATACAGTGTGGACAGGCACCCCGGGGGTAAAGACCAACTTCAACCCGCAGTGCTTCAGGCTATATACCTTGTTGAATGCCGACCTGTCAATTCGTGGAAGCGTAGTTGTCCAAGCTAGTAAACAACCGATTGGCACGTGCCATGACCCGCAGTGGACCGAGAACAGACATCACATCCTAAATACTGCGACACTGCACCAATTGCGCAATTGCCATTGTCACCAAAATGTTGAATGTATCTGTTCGGTTTCGTTAGCCGCCGAGCACAACTATTCGAGGTACAATAAACCTACTTCTCTAGCGGTTACGCATTGATTTACATCCTCTCCGAGACACTCAATCAAACGGGGGGCAGCCAGTTCGCGAACATCCACAAATGAAACTTCCGCGGCAGGATAACGTGTTTCGGTACTTATCTCTCCACTGTCGACAGTGAATATAATCGAGGTCCCATCAATATGAAAAGACGAGTGTTCAAGGATGCTGCATTGCAGCAGAACTTTATTAAGACAGGTTACAACACCGTTAACCTGCTACAGCCCGAACAGGTTCAGTATATCCTGAACGCCATGCAGGATCTGCATCCTAGTGATGAGTTTCTTCCCTCTGGAGAAGAGACAGACGACTTGATGGATCGCGTAACCTACCACTGTTCGTTTCTGGATACAAATACCGAATACAAGCGCCAGGTACACAACCTGGTACGCGAAGTTTTTGATCAATACGTGGAGAAGTTTCTAGCCGGTTATCGTATTGTGAACGCGAATTTCTATGTAAAGCCACCACATCAGGGGAAATTTGCGATACACCAAAACTGGCCAATTCTTGACGACCTAACAGACACTTCCGTCACGATTTGGTGCCCTCTACAGGACACCTGTGTTGAGAACGGCACGCTACATGTTGTTAAAGGGAGCCACAAGGTCTATCCTCATATAGAGGGTGTTACGTTGCCGAGCTATTTTAAGGGCTTCGAACAGGCGCTCCATGATAGATGGCTTACTCCGCTAGATGTGCTTGCCGGAGACGCTGTAATATTTGACGACGGCCTGATCCACTGGACAGCCTTTAATCACTCTGATGCACCGCGAATAGCACTTCAGATACTTTGTGTGCCCGTCGACAAACAGCCAGTATTCTTCTATCATGATCCAAAAAACAACCCGGACGAACTGGAACTTTTCCAAGCGGATGTGGACTTCTTTATCGACAACCATATCTCTGATCTCCTGGTTCGTAAGAGCGATTGGGAGAGTCTCGGTTTTGTTAAGAACACCAATCGGCTGATTACGGAAGAAGAGTTCGCGGATCTAATGACGCGTGGAGACGAGATCCGGGCCGAGTTGTACGAGTAGGTCGATGCCAGCGAGCTAATCGCCTGGCGCTGTTACATTCTATGTAGGTTATTCAGCGAATGTTCGCCATGTGAGTTCGATAGAGGAAGTGCATGATTTATTGCCCGGAAGCGTATGGCAGCGCGGAGTATTTTAACGATCCGTATCCTGTTCTTACCAGGATACGGGATGCAGGGAAACCATGTTACTACGCAAGAGGATCTTCGTGGTTAGTGAGTGACTACGATAGTGTTACTTCGGTTCTGCGTAACCTGACTATGTCTAAGCAGATCACTCCAAACCCTCAATCCGCCCTCGAGAGATCTGTCCTTTTCCTCAATCCTCCAGACCATACAAGGCTCCGCTCCCTGCTCAGTCAGGCATTTTCGCCTCGTCGCATAGCAGAACTAGAGAACCGTATCGAAGCCATAAGCAATCTGCTATTGGACAGGGTTGAAAACCAACACAGCATGGATTTCGTGGCGGATTATGCACTGCCACTACCTATGATGTTGATCGCGGAGATGCTTGGTGTACCGGAGCGGGATCTTGACAAACTACAACAATGGTCATCCAACTTAATTGAGGCCTCGGGCATATTCTGCGAACCTGAAATGTCCGGAAAATTGCTTGCCGGCGCCATTGGTGACATGACAGGCTATTTCGGAGAGTTGATTGAGCAAAGTCGGACCCAACCAGCAGACAACATTCTTTGTGACTTAATTGGTGTGCACGATGCAGGTGCCCATCTTGAGATGAACGAACTGATTGGCACGTGTATGTTGCTGCTCATCGCCGGCCACGAAACAACAGTCAATTTATTGGGCAACGGAATGCTAACGTTGTTGCGTAATCCAGATCAAATGCAGTTGTTGCGACGGCGCCCTGACATGTTGCCTGGCGCGATTGAAGAGATGCTGAGGTTCGAAAGCCCGGTTCAACAGGGCACGTTTAGAGTAACAACGCGTGCTGTTGAAATAGGTGGTCAGCAGATAGAAGCAGGGCAGCAAATAGTTGTACTCATCGGGGCAGCTAACAGGGACCCCGAGCGTTTTCCAGAACCAGACGCATTTCGTATTGATAGAAGCCCTAACCGTCATCTCGCCTTTGGCCTGGGTATCCACTTCTGTCTGGGGGCATCCTTAGCTCGTGCCGAGGCTCGGATTGGGTTTGAGGCGGTGTTACGCAGATTACCTTCCATTGCACTGAAAGGCACAGCCGAGAGTCCTACCGGAATGAAGAGCCGACTTCACGGGCTGCTTATGCAGTTACGAGGTAGGCATGAGCAACCAATTGGTGCGGTACAGGAACATACTTTTCGTCAAAACACCGTAGTGCGAAGTCTACTAAGCCTGCCTGTAACCTGGTAGTTAGGCTGCAAAATATCACAGGAGTTAGATTGCCGGGTATAATTCCCTATCGATAGCGTGACCAGACAAGATCCAGGAGAGACTCGTAATTGGATTCCATGATAGCGCATTGCATCGTTGAACAAGGATACACGGTACAACCGTTGCTTGATTCAAATCAAATATCCTCCTTGATGCAGCTATATAGGGAGTGTACTCCTGAAATACTCCCAGATTTCTATGTTTCGGCGTTTATCGATAATGAAGCAACCCGTCGGCGCATATTTGAAGGCATTTCGAATACAGTAGGCGAGGATGTAAAGCGCATTGCTCCGGGATATCGGCTCCTCATTGCCACTTATGTAACCAAGCGTGCAAACAGCACGAGCAGGTTGGGGATGCATCAAGATTGGACCTATACATATCCGTCCCACATGCCATCTATTAACATCTGGTGTCCGCTATGTAATGTTGATGAGATAAACGGTTGTTTGATGGTGATCCCAAACAGTCACAAATTTGGACACATCTGCGCAACTACGCGCAACCCAGGGCCATTCAGTGCTATTTTGTCCGATCTGGACGAAGCCTATGCGTTGCCAATACCAATGTCAGCCGGCGAGGCATTGCTTTTCGATACCCGTGTATTGCATGCCTCAGACAAGAATGTAACGGGTACCGACAGAGTATCCCTGCAAATCGGACTAATCCCGGAGGGTAGCACCCCGCTTGTATATGTTTGGGACCCAGAGACCCCCGATAAGCTGTATAGATACGGGATTGACACCGAGGTATTATTGCGGCTAGCACCAAACACCAGTCCAACTCGAAATGAAATGGAAGCAATTGGTGCTATTTGGATAGATACGATAGACTACGTTTATAGCGATATCAGGATAAATGACCTTCCCGCGCTTGGCGTGATGCCAGTTAAGGCGTGAACTAAGCGTCGGACTATCGATACGTGTCATATGGAAACCAGGGGGTTGAATAAATGCTTGTCTGCGAACCGCTTAGTACGCATATTGGAGGACAGGATTGTCTCAGTTCGTAAAGCGGTGGTTGGCATCCGGAACGACAGCCGGTTCTGAAATAAACAGTGAAAATGCTTCAGCCATCGATGTGTCTGTCGTGAAAAGAAGCGATGGTTTTGCTCCAGGGCATGTATTTGCAGACCCTGTGAATTATTACGACGTTACCATTCTTGACCCACTCGTGCGCAGTTTTTATGGCAGTTCCAACTTCTATAATGTTGGGTACTGGGAAGCCGATACCGTTTCTTGCCCGGATGCGTGTGAGGACATGGTGATGCGTTTGTTATCCCAGGCTCCTGAAGGGCCAACCAGCGTGCTGGACGTGGGATGTGGACTTGGCGCGACGACGAAATTGGTCAAGTCTACTTTTCCACAGGCAGGCGTAACGGGTATTAACATATCTGAAGTCCAACTCAACTATTGCAGGCAAAACGCACCCGAATGCAGTTTTGTGCAGATGAATGCGACTAAACTGGAGTTCGAAGAAGGGCAGTTCGACGTTGTGCTAAGCGTTGAAGCTGCGTTTCACTTCGATACACGCGCCGACTTTCTTAGAGAAGCCTTTCGAGTTCTCAAACCGGGTGGCTGCCTGCTGCTTGCGGACATTATCTTGAATCCTGGCCCAGAGGAAGACGCGATTTCTCTCTGGCCTGTATCGGAGCAGAACCGTCTTGGTGGAACAGATGACTACCAAGCCTTGCTAGCAGATGCTGGTTTTGTAATCACGAATATGGAGGATAACAAGGCGCAAACCTGGGTAGCGTGGTGCGCAAAGTTGTTGGCGTGGATCGAACTGAGAAGAGAAGCCAATCTGATTACCGAGTTTCAGATTGAGCCCTGGCGATATTCGTTGGGAGATGCTTTACCAAAGGCAGTGGCACATTATCTGCTGATAGCGTGCAGTAAACCATCTCAGTAGTGCGAGTTACGTCGCCATGTTTTCTGTATCCTCAACTGGTATAAATCTTAGTCAACTCATGCAACAGGTTACATGGTGTTGGCAAATGCAAGCTACGTTACATCGTCCGCCATATCGACAACTTCTGCATATATAACATTGGTGCCTTTGCCCTCGTGCAAGAAGCCAATCATTAGGAGCCCGCGAAATGATGATTCCGCCAACACGCGTATTTAAAGACGATGCCCTCGATGACTTTTTTAGAAGAGAGGGTTACGTAGTTACTCCTCTGCTTTCGCCTGACGAGGTAGAGCAGTTAGTAAAGGCGCACGACGAATTAATACCGGATATACCCGGCGACTTTTACGTTACAATGTTTACACTGAACCCAGACTTTAGACGCGCGGTTAGCAAGGCAATAGACGACGTGATTCAGCCTGCGGCGTTAGAGCTGTTCGACAATTATAAGACAGTCATTAGCTCATTTATCTCAAAGCGCGGCTCCAGTAAGCAGGGCGTAATGCCGATCCATCAGGACTTCTCGTTTGTGGATCAAGATAGATTTACCGGCGTGCATGCATGGATTCCGCTGATAGATGTAGATGAGCATAACGGCTGCCTATCAGTGTATCCGGGATCACACTCTCTGATTAATCACACGAGTGCATTATCCTGTATAGAAGGTGAGTATCATCCGTCTCCGTATGATTCCGTGCGTCAAATTCTAACGGAGAAGTGCGCAGTCTCCGTACCGATGAAAGCGGGCACCGCCATGTTTTTTAATGAGCGGACCCTGCATAGTTCTGAAGAGAACATAACGCCCCAAAATCGAATTGCTGCGTCCAGCGCGTACATACCTTCGGGGGAGTCTTTGAGAGTATACCGCCGCAATCAGGATGGCGACGATACATTAGATATACTTACGGTTGCGGAAGCTACGCAGGTACACATGCATATGGGCTACGTAATTGAGAAACCCTACACTGGTGTGCTTCAGCAGATCGGAAAGAAACCTTACAAAATCGAATATCTCTGTCCAGAAGACCTACTTCCACTCTACAGGGAACACCGAAAAAGCAGTTGACCAAGACTACCATCAATAACCCTGGTCACAGAATTACATAAGAGAATAATCTGACGGTTCAATGTGGGGATCATGGCGCGCCAAAAGGCGCGCCTTGTGCGTCAGGGGGTGCGAGAACCCGGTTATGTTAATAAGAACGTCGTAATGTGCGATACAGTCATGCTGAACGCGGGGTAAGTTCAAGAACAGGTACCCAGAGACGATTAGATAAGTTGGCGCGGTGTGTCGTCCGCGATTTCAATACTGTGTGTCTTGTAGACACGATAAAACATCGGGGCATGGAGAGTTAGTTCAATCCAGTGCCTTTCAGAAACATTTGCGTTGCTGAGATTAAGTCCTGAAGTGAGCGTGAGCCAACAAAATTCATGTTCGCGAGCGGATACTTGTGAATAGCGGTGATGATACGCTCCGTGTCTGCTGCGGCGACTGAATTGCCAAAGTACTGCAGGAGACTCTCAAGAACATCCGGATCGAACTGTACTGCATTCATCAAGCCCTCGGTATGGAGATCAGCGCCAAGATACCACATTGCCCGATACGTATCCCTGAGCGCACTTACAGGGTCCAGTGCAGGCTCCAGTAAAGGATTTTGAGTGGCCATCACGCCCTCAGGCAAAAGAGATTTTCGGACGTCAACAAGCAGCATCGCCGCTTCTGCTTCGCTGACGTATGTGCCTAAGTAGTGTCGTAGATTATCCCACGCCAATTGATCAAACCGAACCCCATTGGGTCCACCGTCTATTATAAGATAAGGTACAAGCCTCCAGATCGCGTTGTACCACTTCGGAAGCTCGTCTATGGGATCTAGATCACCCTGTTCGGAGACATCCAGGTCAAATGTCAAACTGTCGCGGACATCGGCAACTAACGTCCGATAGACTGTCTCAACGCTGCGTTCATATCCTCGTGTTGCCACCTGGCCATACAGATTGTCGAGGGCAGTATTTATGTGCTTTGCTACCTCTCTGAGCCATTGCATCCCTGCATGAGGTATCGCATCTCGGCGTTGTTTCTCTTCGTATGCTTCCTGGTATGCCAACTTAGCCAGATCCGCCCAGTATTCAATTTGATTTGCAACGTCAATTAAAGCCGCCCGATTGTGCCTCTCAACCTCACTCTGTGGTTCAGGTACGCCAACGCGGTAGAATTTTGCGAGTTCATACTGCTGGTCGAATGGTAATGAGCGAATTGACTGCTCCGAGGGAAATGTGACGGTATTGAAGTGGACTTTTATGGCGCGCTCATTCGCAAAAGATACTAGCTTCGGCATCTCCATCGCATTGGAGACCATTGGACATACCGAGATGGAAAGCGGCTTGTTGTTCCTCCGGTTTACCCTCGAAAACTCCTCAAGGTTGGCCAGTGTGCGCTCCAGTTTGCCGTTAACACGAATAGCTTCGTAAGTACCCTTGGTAATGCTATCAAGGGAGAGATTAACCTGGCAATTCAGATTTTCCAGGACGCGTTTCACTCTGCTAGTGTAGACGGTTCCGTTTGTTGTGATAGAGATCGCACAATTGGGATTCTTCTCAATCAAGTAATCCCAGATCTGGTAGTAGATATCGATAAGAAACGGTTCTCCACCAAGAAAGCTAACGGATTCTACGTTATCCAGGAAGGGCGAGAGCTGCTCCAGGAATTCGTCGCCGTATACCTGCGCAAGTGGTGGCAGCTTCTCTCTATTCATTCGAATTGTAGAAGAGAAGTTTCCATCGCACATTGCGCACTCCAGGTTACAGGTGTTTGATAGTTCAAACTCTAAACGTACTGGATACATCCGTTTCAAGCCAGATTGAAGCTGATACTGGTCGTTTCCCGGATACAAAGCCAAAGCATAGGTGTCAAACGTGCGAGCAAGCAAACCACTGTAGTTCCGCGCCATAATCTGCGCACAGCAATTTTCGCATCCGGCAGGCGGTTCATTTCTGCGCAGGGCTGAGCGCATCGAAATCGCCCTGGCACCACGCCATATCTCATCCAGGCTTTGCTCCGGGTACTTCCCAATTGGATGATCTCGACTGTAACAACAGGCCAGCACGGAACCGTCCCGTGCAAAGTACAGGCTATTTTCAGGGGCGTGACAGAGAGTTCCTTTGTCCACACAGTTGCGAACTTGGTTATAGTCCTTGACAGCTGCCTGAAGATCGTTCAAGCCCGGGGAAACAGCTAGATCCACTTAGTTTCTCTCCACTACTACTGTGATAAAGTATTCAATGCGGTTAGACATGGTCCTACATATTTTGGGTCCGGCGTGCACTTCTGCCCCGGAAACTTGCTCGTCCAGGTCATCCTACTACCCTGAATTCATTCCGTACTATCCAGAAACTGGCGCGTAGCGGCGATTAACTCCTGGGGAGAGCTCGAACCGATATATTGGAGGTTTGCAAGCGGAAACATTTGTATTGCAGTAATCATCCGTAAGGCGTCCGGCTCACGGACTGAGGTAGTCATGAAGTTTAGCAGAATATCAAGAGTCTGAGGATCAAAATTGCTATCTTCCAGTACGCCCTCTCTGCTAAGATCGGCACCCAGGTACCAGATTGCACGGTAGCATGTCTGAAGCTCGTTGAGCGGATTTAGAGGCTCAGGCCTAGCAAAACTGCGAGTGCCACCGATACTGTTGTGTATCTCGTCGATCAACCACGTGTAACGTCTCTGGACATCGTGATCGTCTCCTCTTGTTGTCGACCCTATTCTCAGTTTCTGCAAGGCTGCTGCTATTCGATCCGCTTCCCGCTGAGCGGTATCGGCCCTTATCTGCTCCTCCGCCTCAAGCCGATCACGTTCCCGCGCTAGTTCTGCCTCAAGCCGCTCACGTTCCCAGGCAACTTCTGCCTCTTTCTGAAGCTGTTGCTCACGTTCAATCGATGCCGTTTTAGCCCAGAGCTCCACCTGTGCGGCCAGATCCTCCAACGCGTCCCGGTTTGCTTTTGCAACGATATCCGACCTGGTTGTTTGCGCCCTGTAGAGTCGTACGAGGTCGTGCATTGCTTCGATTGACATGGAACGTATTGACT
>Ga0182012_10004592_pt1 | contig 14379 bp, 13 predicted proteins | sample 612S2SmetaG_FD_120486 | JGI IMG/M metagenome (GOLD analysis project Ga0182012, IMG submission 120486) | Permafrost microbial communities from Stordalen Mire, Sweden - 612S2S metaG | ecosystem: Environmental > Terrestrial > Soil > Wetlands > Permafrost | place: Sweden: Stordalen | collected... | reverse complement strand
TGTGACCCGCCCCGCGCAGTCCTGCTGTGCGTTCAGGGGGGAGGCTCATGCGCCCCAGGTGCCGGTACAAAATTCGGTCGCCTTGGGCGGACCGTCGGCTCGACCCTGCTGTGTAGTTACGAACAATTGGTCGTCCCGGAGCAGCGGGCGGACGTGCGCTTGCGGCTGCTCAGCCTCGCGACGGGCGAGATCGACTCCTATACCGAAGATCGGCGCTACGTCGGTTCCGCCGGCCGTATTCTGGATCTGTCGGTTACGGCCTCGATGGTCCATGATGACGCAGAGCCGCCCTATCTGCTGATTGTTGCGCAGGATATCGGCGATCGTAAGCGGGCCGAAACCGCACTTCGGCAATTGACCGCCGACCTGGAGTCGCGCGTCCACCAGGAAGTAGCGGCACGTGAAGCGGCCCAGGAGCGGGCGGCTCACGCCGAGCGAATTCAGGCGCTCGGCCAACTGGCGGGCGGCATTGCGCACGACTTCAACAACGTGCTGCAGGCGGTGATCGGAGCGGCAACGCTGATCGAGCGCCGGCCGGGCGAAGAGGCGGGCGTTCGTCGTCTCGCGCGGCAGGCGATCGAGGCCGTCGAACGGGGCGCGTCCACCACGCGCCGACTGCTCGCGTTCGGTCACCGCGGGAACCTGAGCGCCGAACCGGTGGACGTGAAAACACTGCTGGACGATCTGCAGGAGATACTCTCCCACACCCTCGGAGCTTCCATCGACGTGCAAGTAACATTGAACTGCGGCGTCCCGCCGCTGTTCGCCGACAAGGGGCAACTTGAGACGGCCCTGGTCAATCTTGCCACGAACGCCCGCGATGCGATGCCGGCGGGCGGGCGGCTGACCCTCTCCGCCGAGACCGAAACCGTCGATGCGGCACACCCGGCCAGGCTTGCACCGGGACGCTACGTGCGACTCACCGTGGCCGACACCGGCACGGGCATGGACGCGGCCACCCTCGCGCGGGCGTGCGAACCGTTCTTCACCACCAAAGGTCTCGGTGCCGGAACCGGGCTCGGCCTGCCGATGGCCACGGGCTTCGCGGAGCAATCCGGCGGAGCGTTGAGCGTCGAGAGCACCAAGGACAAGGGCACAACGATCATCCTGTGGCTGCCAGCGGCTGAGTGCGACCCAAACGCGATCACGGCGACGCCACGACCGGCGGCGGACGCGGCGGCGTCCGGCAGCGGCGCCGCGACAGCGCGCGCCCGGGTGCTGCTGGTGGATGACGAAGCGATGGTTCGCGACGTCATCGCGGAGCATCTGGAGGATGATGGCTATGAGGTACATGCCGCAGCGAACGGCGCCGAGGCGTTGGACTTGCTCGCCGCAGGAGGAGCGGCGGACATCCTCGTCACCGACTTCTCCATGCCGGGCATGGACGGCCTTGCCCTGATCCGGGCCGTGCGGGAGCGTCGCCCCGGACTGCCCGCGGTGCTGCTGACCGGCTACGCCGGTGACGGCGCCGCGCTGGCGGCTGACGGTGATGGCGCTTTTGCGCTAATGCGCAAGCCGGTGAGCGGCGTTCAATTGCTCGATCGGGTCAGCGCGCTGTTGGCAGAGCGGACGCCACGGCACAGGCGCGCCGGCCACCGTGTACTCCATCTGGTGGGAAATCTCGGAGCCGGCGGCCTGCCGGACCGCTTTGTCGTATCGCTGGCGTACGGAGCGTCGGCCCAACCGGCATTCCGGCGCTATTACAATCGAAGCGCCAGTGTCGCGACGGAGACACCGTCACTGGGTTTCCTGGCCGCTGGCGCGATCGAACGCAACTGGTCCGGCACCCGCGGCCGCAGGCGACACTGACGCTGGAGGCAACGGCGCATCTTGTCCGAAACGAAGAGCGCTGGCGACGACAGGTCGGACAATCGAGATCGTAAACCGCTCCGCATGCTGCCAGTGGCACCATGACGGCATCCTTGCCAGCGCCCAGTCCCATCGGTCTCTGGTTTATGTTCGCCACCTTCAGGGAGCGTTCTATCGGCGTCCTTTCCGAAGAACGCTTTGCGCAGTCACGCAGGGCGGATGGCGCTCGCCGATCGTTGCGACCGGTCGCGCGATCGGCCGCTGATCCACTGACATGCGGCGACGTGGTAGAGATCATCAAGCCGACCGCCAGACGTCAGCGGTCGAAGCCGGCTGAGCATCATTGTCGGCGTTGTGGTGCATCTGCGGGGATGGGACTCGACCGTCCGGCAACCCTCAGCTACCGTTGATCGTCGGGTTCGTAACCAGTCGTTGCGCAGGAGGACGCGGTGCGGATTGCTCTCGCAGCAGCTCTGTGGCTCATGTTCGTTTCAGCTTCCAGCGCCCAGTACCCCGGCAATGGCGCCGCCAATCCTTATTCGCCCCCCGATCCCCCGCAGAAGCGCAGCCCGTTTCCTTTCAGCGGCGACCCCGGCGCGCCGAAGCCGGGCGACAATCAGGGCAAGTTCCGAGGCAACCTCAACGCCAATCCTTATGATCCGAATAACGTCAATCCGTACGGGCCAGGGCCGCAGTACCGGCCGGCCAATCCGTGAGACTGTCGCGTTGGCGAACGGTCCGGCGGCCGGCCCGCGCGGGAACTGACGCCACCCCGTGTCGTTTGGGCGTGGGCGGGATGACGCTAACGCTCGTCCGCCCTAGATCGTAACCCGAGCCCGCCGGCTGTCCGTCCGCAACTGCCCACACGCGGCCAGGATGTCCCGGCCGCGTGGGCTGCGGACCGGCGACGAAAACCCTGCGTCCATCACGATCTTTGCGAACCGGTCGATCGCGGACGCGGTGCTGGTCTGGTAGGGGCTCCCCGGCCAGGGGTTGAACGGAATCAGGTTCACCTTCGCGGGCAGCCCGGCGATCAGCCGCACCAGCTCCCGTGCATCCGCCACGCTGTCGTTGATTCCCTGCAGCATCACGTATTCGAACGTGATCCGCCGCGCGTTCGACGCGCTGGGATAGCGCCGGCACGCGGCGATCAGCTCCGCGATCGGATACTTGCGGTTCAGCGGCACCAGTTCGTTGCGCAGCTCGTCGCGCACCGCGTGCAACGACACCGCCAGGTTCACCCCCAGCTCCGCCCCTGCCCGGTCCATCATCGGCACCACGCCGGAGGTGGACAGCGTGATGCGCCGCCGCGACAGCGCGATGCCCTCGTTGTCCATCACGATCACCATCGCCTTTGCGACGTTGGCGTAGTTGTACAGCGGCTCGCCCATGCCCATCAGCACGATGGTCGACAGCAGCCGCGGCGTCTCGCCCTTCGGGCTTGGCCACTCGCCATAGGAATCACGCGCGGCCATGAACTGACCGACGATCTCGGCGGCGCCCAGGTTGCGCACCAGGGCCTGGGTGCCGGTGTGGCAGAACCGGCAGGACAGCGTGCACCCCACCTGCGAGGAAATGCAGACCGCGCCGCGATCCTCCTGCGGGTCTGGGATGTAGACGGTTTCCGCCTCCTGCCCGTCGCGGAACCGGAACAGGAATTTGCGGGTCTCATCCTCGCTGGTCTGCACGACCGCCGCTTCGGGCCGGCCGACCACGAAATGCCCGGCCAGTTTCTGCTGCAACGGCCGCGCTATCGAGGACATCCGGGAAAAATCGGTCACGCCCTGGTGGTAGATCCAGTGCCAGAGCTGCTTGGTGCGGAACGGCTTTTCCCCGATTGCCGCCAGTTCCGCGGCAAGCTCGGCGCGAGACAGACCGACCAGCTCTCGCCGGCCGTCCGCCAGGCGGGCCGGGGGCGGGTCGAACAACGCTGATTTGGCGCTGATGCGCGCGCGCTCAGCCTCGCTGAGGTCGCCGACCGAGGGAGTTATTTCGCCGGGCATGCCTTCACGATCGCGGCATAGGCCGCGCCGAAGCCGCGCAGGCTGAACGTGTCCGCGACCTGGGACCCGCCGCGCGGACCCGGCGCACGCGCCGTTGCCTGGCCCGCCTTCAGCAGTGCCGCCACCGCCCCCCGGCCGTCGCGGGCAAACGCATTGCGACCCGCCGTATAGAAGTCGAGCCCGGTCTGGTCCGCCGCGACGGTCATGGAGGCGCCCTGCGGAAAGGCGAACCCGGCGCTGATCGCCACCGCGTCACGGCTGGTGGGCCGCTGGGTCACGGTCAGGATCACCTGCTCGCGGCCCGGCACGGCAGGAACCGAGGTCTTGGCCCGGGTGAAGGCATAACAAACGGTCGCGCCAGACTCCTGGTGGGTCGCGGCGATCCAGTCCTCGAATTTGCCCAGCTCCTTGGGACCGGCATGCGCCGCCTTGGCGGCCGGGCGCGTGGCGTGATGCGTCTGGGCCGCGGCACGCAGCGCGAGGCCCAGGCAGAGGGCGACGATCAGGACGGGGATCAGCAGGGCGGGGGCTCGCATGGCGCGGTAGATACGGCGGCGCTCCGAGCCGAACAAGCGCCGCGGCGTCATGGCTTCTTCGCGTCAGCCATCCAGTCGGGCACGGTGCGCCGGAAACGCGGCGTGCCGTGCCCGCGTGAGGCGGGGCTGGCGGCTGCGGGGCGCGGGCGCTGCTGGCCTGGCCCGCGCTGGGCCGTTTCCGAAAGGGTCGATTCCCCTTGGGTTGATTCCCCTTGGGTTGATCCGGTGGCGGGTGACCCCGTCAAATCCGCCCCCATGATCGCCGGCCACGGGCCTGCCCCCGGCACCGACCCGACCGGCCGCTCCGCGAATCGCCCGTGTTGCAGCAGCCGGTCGTACAGCACGAGCGCCCCGGCCACCGCCAGGTTGAGCGCGAATCGGGTCGGAATCCGCACCACATGGCGGCAGCGCGCCAGCACAGCGGGGGACAGACCCGACCGCTCCGGCCCCAGCACGTACGCCGCGTTCAGCGGGTGGCGGAACGAGGGCAGATCAACCGCGTCGTCCAATAATTCGACACCCACCAGCAGGCAGCCCTGTGGCAGCGAGAGGCTCGCCAGATCGGCGAAGCGCCAGAGCGGCACGTGTGCCGGTGTATCGGCCGTGTCCGCCTGCCGCCCCGCCCGCGCGTCCCAGCCGGGACCCACGGTAAAGCAGAACGCCGCGCCGAACGCGTGCGCGGTGCGCAGCAGGGCGCCGACATTGGCGGACTTCGACACGCCCTCGGCGCCAATGCCGAAATAGCCGCGCGCGGGCAGGGTGCGTCCTCTGGCTTCGGGCATGGCGGCGGTCTATGCCCTGCGGCCAATGAGGAACACAACCCCATGACGGCGCCTGCCGCGGATGCGACCGATGCCGTCCTGGCGGCGCAATACGAGGCCTATCCCTACCCGAAGCGCGACCCGCGCGACGAGGCCAAGCGGCTGATCGTCGGCAGCCCGGGCCATCTGCGCGAGATCGACCATTGGGTGTTCGGCGCCACCCGCCCGGTTTCCCGCGCGCTGCATGCGCTGTTCGCGGGCGGCGGCACCGGCGACGGCACCATCATGCTGGCGCAGCAGATGGCGCGTGCCGGGCGCCCAGGCACGGTGACCTGGCTGGACCGCTCGGCCGCGGCGCTGGCGATCGCGCAAGGCCGGGCTTCGGTGCGCGGCCTGACCAACATCGCCTGGGAGCAGCGCTCGCTGCTGGATCTGCCTGGGTCCGGCCTGGGTCCGTTCGACTACATCGACTGTTGCGGCGTGCTGCACCACCTGCCGGACCCGGCCGAAGGGTTGCGCGCGCTGCTGTCCGTGTTGGCGCCCGGCGGCGGGCTGGGCCTGATGGTCTATGCGCCGCACGGCCGCACCGGCGTCTATATGCTGCAGGACGCGCTGCGCCTGCTCGCACCGGCCGAGCAGCCGCCGGCCGTGCGGCTGGATGCCGCCCGCCGTGTGATGCGCCACCTGCCGGAGACCGCCTGGCTGCGGCTGAACACCAATTTCGGCGACCACATCGATGGCGGGGATGCCGGGCTGTACGACCTGCTGCTCAACCCGCGCGACCGCGCCTTCACCGTGCCGGACCTGCACGCGCTGCTGGCCGGCGCGGGGCTGGAAGTTGCCTGCTGGGTGGAGCCAGCGCGCTACGACCCGGCGCTGCTGCTGCCGGACCCCAAGCTGCGGGCGAGGATCGAGGCGCTGGACCCGATGGCGCGCGCGGCGCTCGCCGAGGCGCTGGCCGGCAATATGAGCGTGCACATCGTGTATGCCGTCCGCGCCGGTGAGGCGGCCGCTCGCGCCGATCCGTTCGCCACCGGGGCCGTGCCGGTGGCGCGGGAACTGCCGGGCGAGGAACTGGCGCGCAGCATCGCCCCCGACGGCACGCTGACGATGAATTTCGACGGCGTGCGGATTCCGTTCCCGCTGCCGCCGCAAGCGCCCGCGATCCTGCGCCTGATCGACGGCCGGCGCAGTGTGGCCGAGATCGCCGCGGCCCTGGCCGAGCGCGGCACCAGCGCCGAGGCATTCGACCGCGCCTGGCGCGCCGCCTGGCCGACGCTGGAGCGGCTCAACCGCGTGCTGCTGGCGCCGCCGGCCTGACGCGAGGCGCCGTCATTTGCGCCCCCGGGTCGTTGCAAGCGAGGTCGATCGCCCTCGACAATCGATCGCGGATGAGAATCGCTGTCTCACGCGAAATCGTCGCCCTTTGCACCGAGCGGTTGGTGCAATGGGCCAGCAAGAGGATACGGTCCGTGTCGGTCTGGGCCTGCGCATCGACATGGGTGACATAGCGAATCCCGTCAACCGGGATGGCGGCGTCGCGTTGCTCGGGGGGGTCGGCAGCCAGCGTCGCTTCGGCCGGCACTCTGGTTGGCGAACCAAAAGGCTTCAGCAGATAAATTGCGAAAGCAAAAGCAAGAACGACTGTAACAACCATGCCTGTCATTATATCATCGCTTTACTCTTTAGGATACTTTCGAGTCGCCCGGAACTTGACGCGCCGGTTTTCGCGCCGTATCCCGTGAACAGCGGGCCGCCGTTTGCACGAGGTTACCTTGCGATGCAAGGCCGTTGGCACCGGTTCGGCGCTGGCGTATTATGGAATCGATAAAAGTTCACATAACTGCGGCGATCGGACCACCACGGCCGCCCCGCAGTGCTGGCTGAACAGACTAACCCCGACGATCCCCCTCGCCCCAAATCGTCTTCCGGTCCATCAGCCAATACACGATCCCCAGGGCCAGGACGACGGCGGCGGTGGCCAGAACGTACATCGGTTCGATCTTGGTAAAATCGAACACGATCACCTTCCGCGCGATCGCCATCAGCCCCGTGGCGACCACCAGCTTCACATGCACCACATCGTCACGGAGATAGAGGGTGATGTTCATGAAGATCTCGATGGCGATCAGCACCGCCAGGAACGCCCCGAACGTGACGATGATGTCATGGACGCGGAGTTCGTCGAACGACGGCCGGAAGACCTGGCTGTACAGGACCATTGCGACGTCGATCACGCCCCAGGCGATGGTCACGACCATCAGCACCGCCAGCACCCGGACGGCGCCGCGAATAATCCGGTGCAGGACATTGATCATCGGATCTTCTTCATCGAGACCCAGTTCACTCTGGCCAAGCGCCTTGAATCGCTCCTTGCGGAAGTGATTCATCAGGCTTTGGACAACATCGCTGTGCTGAGCCAGATACGCGGCGCTGAAATCTCGTTCGCCGAAATCCCTCAAGCCCTCGACGTGCTGAAGTTCCTTGTCCGAGACCCGCTTGAATCCCATGCTCCAGTCGGAATACTGTCGGCGCTGGATCGGCCTGCGGTGCAGGATCTGCAGGTTGGTATGGCGCTGGTCCTTGCGGATTTTTTCGACGAGGTCGTCGAGAACCTTCTCCTCGCCCTCCAGCACCTGCAAAAATGTTGCGTTGCCATAAAGCAGCATCCCGGTCACACCGTTGCCGGCGTTGTTCTCCCGGCATTCCTGCAAGAGCTTGAGCAGATCTTGCGTCGACATAGGCTCCGTCACAGAACTGATATACGAGATCTGGATCATGGCCTCTCCGGTGGAACGGTTCGGAAGCCGGCACCGATAGCCGCCTCCGGTCAGCGAGTCGATGCCGTCACTGCGCGCGCCCGCTCCCGCCCGCCAACAGGCCCAACACCGCCGCCGCCGCCGCTTCCGACGGCAGCAGCCCGTCCGCCGGGTGCAACGACGCCAGCACCTCGCGGCACGCCGCGCGCTGCGCCGCCGCGCGGCCCGGATCGGTCAGCAGCGAGACCATGATCTCGGCGAGCCTCCCCGGCGTGCAGGATTCCTGTAGCAGTTCCGGCACAACCTCCCTCCCCGCCAGCAGGTTCAGGATCGAGGCGTAGCGTATCTTCACCAACCGCCGGGCGATCTCGGCGCTCAGCGGGTTGACGCGATAGGCGACCACCATCGGCACCCCCGCCAGCGCCAGTTCCAGCGTCGAGGTGCCGGACTTGGTCAGCGCCACCGCCGAAGCCGCGAACGCGTCGTATTTTTCCTCGGCTGCATCAATCAGGATCGGCCGCACCGGCCAGGCGGCGACCCCCTGCCGCACCGCGTCGGACACCGGTCCGGCCACCGGCACGACCGGTACCAGCCCGGGCACCCGGGCCGCCACAAGCTGCAGCGCCGCACCCAGCACAGGCAGCAGCCGCCCCACCTCGGTGCGCCGGCTACCCGGCATCAGCGTGACGATCGGCACTTCGGGCGGGATCAGGTGGCGGGTGCGGAACCGGGCCGCATCGCCGCGATCGGCGCCGCTCTCCAACACCGGATGTCCAACGAAGCGCGCCGGCAGGCCGTAGCGAGCGAAAAACCCCGGCTCGAACGGCAGCAGGCACAACAGCCGGTCCCACCGCCCGGGGTAGTGCTTCGCCCGCCCCGGCCGCCACGCCCAGATCTGCGGCGCCACGTAGTGCACGCGGGGAATGCCGAGCGGCGCCACCGCCTTCAGCACGCGCAGCGTAAAGCCCGGACTGTCGATCGTCACCACCGCCGCGGGGCGCCTGGAGGCGATGTCGGCCACCGTCTCGCCGATCCGCGCGCGCAATTGCCAAAGCCGCGGCAGCACTTCCAGCAGGCCCATCAGCGCCAGCTCGCGCATCGGGAACAGGCTGTGCAGGCCTTGCGCCGCCATCGCCTCGCCGCCCACGCCGGCGAACGTCAGGTCCCGGCGCCGCGCGCGCAGCGCCGCCATCAGCCGCGCGCCCAGGGCGTCGCCGCTCTGCTCGCCGGCAACCAGGTAGACCAGGGTCACTTGCCGGCCGGCTCAGTCATGCGCGCGGCCGCTGCCATACAGCGCCTCGGGCGAGACCAGCGGCGCCGCGATCTCGACCAGCGCGCCGTCGCGCGCCGCGCGATAGAAGCAGGACCGGCGACCGGTGTGGCAGGCGACGCCGTCCTGATCGACCAGCAGCAGCAGCGTGTCCCCGTCGCAGTCGATGCGCAGCTCCTTCAGGTGCTGCGTCTGGCCCGAGCTTTCCCCCTTGCGCCACAGCCCGCCCCGGCTGCGGCTGAAGTAGCAGACCCTGCCGGTGGCGAGGGTTTCCGCCACGGACTCGCGGTTCATCCAGGCCATCATCAGGACCTGGCCGGTGTCGTGCTGCTGCGCGATGGCGGGAACGAGGCCGTTGGCGTCGAAGCGAATGGCGGCCAGTGTGGAGTCAGACGGGTTCGGAGCGTTCATGGGGCTATCTTGGACCGTGACGGGCACGGTGCAAACCGTGGCGGTCAGGACAATCGCCCGTCATCGCCCGTGAAGCGGCTTGACATTCATGGCCAGGCTTTCTTTGCTCGATGCCGCCGCCATAAAAGTAATCACCGGAGGGAGGCAGGTGGCCACACCAACGAAAATCATGGTGATTCGGCACGGCGAGAAGCCGACAGTAAAACATACGCCGCCGTTCGGCGTCGACATCGATGGCAACCAGGACTGGTACTCGCTCATCGTCGTCGGCTGGCAGCGTGCCGGCGCGCTGCTGAAGCTGTTCGATCCGAACGGCGGATGCCTGCCCAACCTTGCTGTTCCCGGGCTGATCTACGCGTCCGGGTTCAGGAACGGCGGCGCCGGCGGTGGGGCAGACGACGGCAGCAACAGCAAGCGTCCGGTGCAGACCATCACTCCGCTCGCGGCGCGCTTGCGCATCACCCCGCACCAGGATTTCAGCAAAGGCGACGAGAAGAAACTGGCCCAAAGCGTGATGCAGCAAAGCGGGATCGTGCTGATCTGCTGGCAGCATGAGGCGATCAACGACATCGCCAACCATCTGGTTGATGGCGCCGAGACCACGTCGCCGATCCCGCCGCCTCCGTGGCCCGGCAACCGGTTCGACGTCGTTTGGGTATTCACGCCGCCGGCATCGTCATCCGATCCGTGGGGGTTCGAACAGGTTCCGCAGTGCCTGCTGGACGGCGACAGCAACACCGTGATCGGCTGATCAATGCTGCCGGCGCCACACGAACAGCAGAATCGCCGCGATCACGATGATCACAAGAACGGCATTGTCGCGCAGCCGACCGCCGCTGCCTGATCGCGGCGGCGTCGAAGGCGAAACCGCTGCGGAGGCGGCCTGGTTTTCTCTCTGGTCGCGGATGACGGCAGATTGGAGAACCCTCTCCCAGCCGGAGCCTTTGTGCTCGCTCATGACCAAACCTGTTGTTGCTGTTTCTACGCTGGCAGCCCAATACAGTTGGTATCGGATGGCTGTTGGCGCCGCGCAACCGACGGGTCGATGCATAGCCAGCCAGGGCGAGCCGCGGCAAGCCCTCGGTCCATCACCGTCAGGAGACGGCCGGACAAACCTTCGGTGACCTCGGTGCAGCGGCGGGCGACCATCGCTCAGCCCGCCGCCATGGCGCGGACGAACAGCGGTACGTTGTGCCGGAACATCGCGAGATAGGTCGCCGCCGGCCCATCCGGCGGCGACAGCGCGTCCGAATAGACCGTGCCGCCAAGCACCGCGCCGGTCTCGCGCGCCAGCATGCGGGCCATGCGCGGATCGGTCATAGTTTCGATGAACACCGCCCGCACGTTCTCCCGCCGGATTTGCCGGACCAGCGCGGCGATGGCTGCGGCCGAGGGCTCGGAGTCGGTGCTGACCCCCTCGGGCGCGAGGAACGTGATGCCGTAGCGCGCGCCAAAATAGCCGAACGCGTCATGCGTGGTGATGATTTTCCGTTGCGCCGGGGGGATCGGCGCGAGTTCGCGCTCGATCCAGGCGTCGGTCTGGCGGATCTGCCCGGCGTAGCGCTCGCCCGCTTCGCGGTATTGGCCGGCGTTCGACACGTCGGCCTCGAGCAGCCCCGCAACGATCGCCCGCACATACAGCACGCCGTTGCGTGGGTCCTGCCAGGCATGCGGATCGATGGTTGCCGCGCCGCCCCCCTCCTGCAGCGTGCGCGGCACCACGCCGGCGGAGGCGGTGACGGTGATGCCGCGGTACTGTGCTGCGCCAGCCAGGCGGTCCATCCAGCCCTCCAGCCCAAGCCCATTCACCACCAGCATGCGCGCGGTCCGGAGCGTCCCGAGGTCGCCAGGCCTGGGCTCATAGGTGTGGACGTCGCCATCGGGAGGGACCAGTGACGTCACCGTCGTCAGGGTGCCGGCCACCTGGCGCACCATGTCGGCCAGAATGGAAAAGCTCGCCACCACCGGCATGGTTTCGGCCGTCCAAGCCTGCGCGGGAGCCAGGGTGAGGCCCACGAGCAGGCTGCGTCGCCGCACCCGCAATCCGACAGGACGAGCGTCCAACGCTGGCTCCTTTCCAGTCCCACGGGGATGCGGTTGCCACGGGGATTATGAACTCGGAGGCCGTGGCATGTCAGTTTGCGCGATCTCGTTGCCCGGTTTGCAATCTAGCGGCTGGTACGCGGCGACTGGCGGGCCAATTTGGAGCGCCGCCGCCCGACCGCTGCAGCGCCTTTAAGCGACCGCGGCATCGCGGCCGGCTACAAGGGTTTCCAGGGTCGGCGGGGCGGCTCCAGGAGATTATGCTGCGCTGCAGCATTTTCTTCCTTGATCTCTGGCAAGGCTCTGCTATCGTCCAATTGCTGCAGTGCAGCATAAGTGCCTGGCCCGGGCAGCGGGCCATCGCTCACGGATCCACGCACCCGCCGGGAGGCTGCCGCCGGCGACAGACCAGGAGTCTGAAACCATGGCAGAGACGCTCGCGAAACCCCTCCCGCTGCTGACCGACAGCGTTGCCAGCACGATGACGGCCCTCGAGGATACCCAGACACAGGTGAAGGCGAACATGGACAAGACGATGCAGACCGCGCAGGAGATCGCAGCTTTCGGCCAGGGCACGCTCGAAGCGTTCGTCGCGTCCGGCCAGATTTGGACCGCCGGCGTTCAGGATCTGAACCAGAGCCTGGTTGCCTCGGCTCAGGCGCATATCACCGAGGCTGTCGAAGCCGTGAAGAAATTTGCCGCCGCGAAATCGGTCAACGAACTGCTGACCCTTCAGGCGACGTTCGCCCGCGGGTCGCTCGACAAGGCCGTCGCCGAGGCGACCAAGCTGACCGACGCTTCAACCAAGCTTGCCACGGACGTGCTGGCCCCGCTGAATGCTCGCGTCACACTAGCGGTCGACACGCTCGGACGCGCCGTCTGATCGGCCGTAACCCAATCTCCAAAAAAACGATGTGCGGGGTCTGCCGACCCCGCACGCCGCCACACTGCCGTCTCCGCTATGGGCTACTGCTTCGCAGGCTGCTCGACATTGGCAGTGGCGCCGGAATTCGGCCCCGAATTTGTGTTGATGCCCAGATGATGCTCTGCGCTGGCCACCGTGCCCGAAACGTCAACCGGTCCGGGCGGCCTGCGGATACCCCACCAACCGATGACGGCAACCGCAAGAAGGCCTCCCAGGAACCATGTCGGAAGCCGCGGGGCAACAGTTTTGATGTTTTCGTCATTGCTCGCCATGTGGTTACTCCTTGCCTTGGTTAGAGCCGAGCCTTCCAAACACCTGCCGCTTGGGCGGGTTTCACTTGCCATCTTCACGGCCCCGTGTTCATTTTTCCGGTGTGCGTCGGAGGGGCCGGCAGAAACTGGGCGCGCACTCCTTCGCCGTTACTCAAAGTTCGCCGTATCATCCAACTGAACCTGTTGGATGCCCCTGAACCGCCGTCGCGGACGGGGGGGGTCGAGCGATCCGGGAGGATCTGTCAGGGCGTCTGCGCTTCTCGCGAAAGGGTGCGCCACCTGCCCGCGAAGGAAACTGGTTGGCACGGCATTCAAAGCGATGTTCTATCCGCCGCGTGCAACCGACTCGTAACGGAGGCCCCTCATGCAGCCGCGTTCCGCTCTGATCGTCGGGGCCGGGAGCGGCCTGTCCGCCTCGCTGGCTCGGCTGTTCGCCAGGCAGGGTCTGCAAGTGGCGCTGGCGGCGCGCAGCCCGGACAAGCTCGCCAAATTGGCCGGCGAGACCGCCGCCGTCACCTTCGCTGTCGAGGTCGCCGAACCGGAGGAGGTCGGCGGGTTGTTCGACGCCGTGATCGCGACCATGGGCGTGCCCGACGTGGTGGTTTTCAACGCAAGCGCGCGGGTTCAGGGACCGATCACCGGGCTCGACCCGATCCAGGTGGCGAACGCGCTGGATGTCGGGGCGTATGGCGGGTTCCTGGTGGGCCAACAGGCGGCCCGGCACCTGCTGGCGCGCGAGGAGACGGACCAGCCGCGCGGCACCATCCTGTTCACCGGCGCATCGGCCAGCGTCAAGGGCTACCCGGAGTCCGCCCCCTTCGCGATGGCGAAATTCGCGCTGCGCGGCCTGGCGCAGAGCATGGCGCGCGAGTTGGCCCCGCGGGGCATCCACGTCGCGCATGTCGTCATAGACGGAGCAATCCGCCCGCCCGGTGCCGCCCAGCCATCCGATGCACCCGACTCCCTGTTGGACCCGGACGCCATCGCCGCGACATACTGGCACCTGATCACACAGGAGCGCAGCGCCTGGAGCTCGGAGGTCGAGGTACGCCCCTGGACCGAGCGGTTCTGAAAACGGCGCCGGCAAGGACGATGACCACCGGTGCATCCGGCTCATTGGCACCGGATTTCTCACGGAAGGTGCATGTCGTAGGCGGCGGACTCGCGGGGCTTTCGGCCGCGCTCGCGCTGACCGAGGCCGGTTGCAAGGTAACGCTTCACGAGTCGGGACCGGTCGCCGGCGGCCGCTGCCGGTCCTACTTCGACCGCGACCTGGGCATCCGCGTGGACAACGGCAACCACTTGTTGCTCTCGGGCAATCGCGCCGCCTTCGCGTATATCGATACGATCGGCGCCCGCGACACGCTGACCGGCCCTGCCGAACCTTTGTTCCCGTTCATCGACCTGCAGACCGGCGTCCGGTGGATGCTCCGCCCGAGCCGCGGCCGCATCCCCTGGTGGGTGCTGCGCCGCTCGCGCCGCGTCCCGGGCACGCGCATCACCGACTACCTGGCGCTCCGCCGCCTGGCCCGCATCACCAGCGATGCGACCGTTGCGCGCTCCCTGCGCAAGGACACGCTTTACAGCCAT
>Ga0182012_10004591_pt1 | contig 14381 bp, 15 predicted proteins | sample 612S2SmetaG_FD_120486 | JGI IMG/M metagenome (GOLD analysis project Ga0182012, IMG submission 120486) | Permafrost microbial communities from Stordalen Mire, Sweden - 612S2S metaG | ecosystem: Environmental > Terrestrial > Soil > Wetlands > Permafrost | place: Sweden: Stordalen | collected... | reverse complement strand
GGTTCCTCCAAGTCCACAATCGTATCAAGATTCGACAGACTTGGTTCGCAAGACGCCGGTGCATCCAGCGATTGAACGGTCTAGAGATGGCTGGTACCCAGCAGTTAATTTCAAGATGCAATGGCGCAGGAGTGTTTTGGAGCCAATACTCCCCCTTTCGCGTGCGTGCACCGAGAATCTCGGGTTGAATCTCGGGTTGGGAAAATCAGTGGAATTGCTCTAAGCTATTGATAAATATGGTAGGCACGACTGGACTCGAACCAGCGACCTCTTCCGTGTCAAGGAAGCGCTCTAACCAACTGAGCTACGCGCCTGCGCAGATACAGTTGGTAGTTTAACAGGATCGAGGCGGTGGGGGAAGTTGGTGGTGTCGCGGAGCGGAACCATACTGTACGATCATGAGCGAACGGCAAACTCTGCGCCGCCGGCGAAACGCGTTTCCTCAGAGCGGATTCAGTAACGGGTAGGGCTTGAACGACGTGAATTTGAATGGCCTGGACGAAAAGGGCTTGTGAATCGTTTACGCTTTAGTCCAGTCAGAGAAAACTGCCGGCGATCGAACCCGTCATGGCCGAAGAAGTAAATATACGACTGAACCTATTCCGGACCGCTCCCAACCTGCTCACGCTGCTGCGCATCTGCCTGGCCCCATTTCTGGTGGCGGCCATCCTGGAGAGCAGGTTTGCGCTCAGCTTCGGGCTTTTTTTAGTGGCCGGCCTGACCGATGCGCTGGATGGCGCGCTGGCGCGAGTCTTGAAACAGCGCTCTCAGTTGGGCGAGTACCTTGACCCGGTGGCCGACAAGCTGCTGCTGAGCACGCTGTTCGTGGTGCTGACGCATATGGGGCTGATTCCGGCGCGGGTGACGGTGCTGGTTTTCGGCAGAGACGTGGGGATCCTGGTGGTGTCGGCCATCCTTTATGCCGCGGTGGGGCGAAGGGAATTCATCCCCAGCCTGCTGGGAAAGGCCAATACCCTGCTGCAGGTGAGCGCAGTGGCCGCTGTGCTGCTGTACCAGCTGAACACTGCCGCGTGGGTTGCGGAGGTGCGCATGCTGACGTTGGATGGCACGATGGCGCTGACCGTGATTTCCGGCCTGCATTACGCCTGGACGGCGTCGCGGCGGGTCGGTCCCCAGACGGCTAACGGACACGGCACCAAATGAGGCGGCACACAGAAGCGGGCTGAGAAGCCGGTCTTATCGTTCGTTCTCGGCTTCCTCCGGTTCAGCGATTTCTTCAAGCTCCATGTCGCGAAACTCGTCGGAGTCAAAGACCTCGCCACACTCCAAGCACTCGACAAACTCGGTGTCTTCGTGCCGGGAAACGATTCGTACTTTAGGGTGTTTGCAGATGGTGGCCATCGCTTCTGAATCAGGTGGTTAAATTGCTCTTTCCGCCAGATTGTAGCGATCTTTTCATGAATTGAAAACGGGTATTTGTTGAATCTTTTGTTGGCCGGACGGATTTTTTCCGGAAGGGGGCGTGCGATTCCCCCAAGTGGACTTGAAATCCCGACAGAATCGGTCGTATACTGAATGCGGACCGAAGAAGTCGGATATTCAATGCTAAAGCTGACCAAGAAGGCCGATTACGGGTTGATGGCGCTCAAGTACCTTGCCGAGCACCCGGAGACGCCTGCGCTGAGCGCCAAGGATGTGGCCGACGCCTACGGGATTCCAGCGCAACTGCTGGCCAAGATTCTGCAGCTTCTTACCCGAAACGGCCTGCTTCGTTCGCACGCGGGCATGAACGGCGGTTACGCGCTGGCCCGGGATGCACGCGAGATTTCGGCTTACGAGGTAATTCTCGCCATCGATGGGCCGTTTTTTATTACTTCCTGCACCAAGGGCGCCAAAAGTTGCGATCTGACGCCGAGCTGCACCATCAAAGAGCCCTTGGCGCGGGTAAATGACACAATCGCCGGGGTGCTGAAGAGCATCAGTATTCAAGACCTGGCGGAACACGAACAACCCGCGTCACGGCAGCACCATGCGCAGGGGTTGGTTTCCCTCACGTTGTAAAAGATTTGACGCAACAGATGATTTTTCCCCTCCGTGATGAGCGGAACAGGGCATTGAAGAGGATGGAGAACACGATGAGCACAGTTGCCAGCCAAGTGGAAGTGCCGGCAGGGGTAAACCTGCCAATTTATATGGATAATCACGCTACGAGCCCCTTGGATCCCCGGGTGCTGGAGGCGATGATGCCTTATTTCACCAGCAAGTTCGGGAATGCGGCCAGCCGCAATCACTCTTTTGGCTGGGAAGCGGAGCAGGCTGTGGAAACGGCGCGCGAGCAGATTGCCAAGCTGATCGGGGCCACCGCCAAGGAGATCATTTTTACCTCTGGCGCCACCGAGAGCAATAACCTGGCCCTGAAGGGCATTGCGGAGATGTACCGCGAGCGCGGCAACCACATCATCACCCAGGTGACCGAGCACAAGGCGATTCTGGACACCTGCAAGCGGCTGGAGAAGAACGGCTACCGGGTTACCTATCTGCCTGTTAAGGCAGATGGGCTGATCGATCTCGAAGACCTGAAGCGCGCGATGGATGACAAGACGATTCTCGTCACCATCATGGCGGCCAACAACGAGATTGGCGTGCTGCAGCCGATTCGCGAGATCGGCAAGATCTGTCATGAGAAGGGTGTCATCTTCCATACGGACGCGGTGCAGGCCGTGGGCAAGGTTCCGGTGAACGTGATCGCCGACAACGTTGACGTCCTGTCGTTGTCGGGACACAAGATTTACGGACCCAAGGGCGTGGGCGCACTGTATGTTCGCCGGCGTAATCCGCGCGTGCAGATTGCGGCGCAGATCGACGGCGGCGGCCACGAGCGCGGTATGCGGTCCGGCACGCTGAACGTCCCCGGCATCGTTGGTCTGGGCAAGGCTTGCGAGATTGCCTACGCGGAGATGGATTCAGAAGCGGCGTATCTGCGCGGCCTGCGCGACCGTTTGAAGGCGAAGCTGGAGTCCGAGCTCGACTACGTCCACGTGAATGGTTCGTGGGAGCATCGTTTGCCGGGCAACCTGAACATGAGTTTTGTGTATGTCGAAGGCGAGTCGCTGCTGATGGGCATCAACGATGTGGCTGTTTCCAGCGGTTCGGCATGCACCTCGGCCACGCTTGAGCCGTCATATGTACTGAAGGCTCTGGGACTGGGCGACGATGTGGCGCACAGCAGCATCCGGTTTGGTCTGGGCCGCTTCAACACCCAGGCGGAAGTGGATTATGTAGCTGCCAAGGTGATCGACATTGTGAAGCATTTGCGCCTGCTTTCACCGCTTTACGAGATGGTACTGGACGGCATCGACCTGACCAAGATTCAGTGGGCGGCGCACTAAAGAACAGTGGTTAGTGATTAGTGGTTAGTCGTTACAAACGATTGACCAGAAACTAACCACTAGTCACTAATCACCAATCACTTTTAAGCGGCTTCCCCCGCAGAAGGATGGAACAAATGGCATACAGCGACAAGGTAATCGACCACTACAACAACCCGCGCAACGTGGGCCAACTGGACAAGGCATCCACGGAAGTGGGTACGGGCCTGGTGGGCGCACCGGAGTGCGGCGACGTGATGCGGCTTCAGATTCGCGTGAACCCTGAGACGCAGGTGATTGAAGAAGCGAAATTCAAGACCTTCGGCTGCGGCTCGGCCATCGCCAGCTCTTCGCTGGCCACCGAATGGATCAAGGGCCGGACCGTTGAGGATGCGCTGGCGATTAAGAACACTGACATTGTGAAGGAACTGTCGCTGCCGCCGGTGAAGATTCACTGTTCGGTGCTGGCCGAAGATGCGATTCGCGCGGCCATCGGCGACTGGAAGAAAAAGAACGGCGTTGCGGAAACGGCAGATGCCGCGGCTGTAGCGCACTAAGAGGCTTCCCCTTTCCTGAAGGGGTCGCGGCGAAGGCTGCGACCCCGCGCTTACGGGGAATTGCGAGTGAAAAGGCAAGTATGTCGAACATGGTAAGCATCGAATCGAAGCCCGCGGAAGGCGCTTTTGGAGCGCCGCCGAAGCCGGCTGCACCACAGGCATCCGTCGGCGCGGCGGGCGGACTGCAGTTGACCGAGCGGGCCATCAAGCGCATTCGTGTGGCGATGGCCAAGGAAGGCGTGTCGCCGGAAGAAGGCGGACTGCGGCTGGGCGTGATGGGCGGGGGGTGTTCGGGTCTTTCGTACTCCATCAAGTTCGACACGCGTCCACGCGAGCGCGACCGCACCTACGACTTTGACGGCGTCAGGGTTTTCGTCGATCCGAAATCATTCCTGTATCTCCACGGCATGACGCTGGACTACGAAGAGACGCTGATGCGTCAGGGCTTCAACTTCATCAATCCGAACTCCACGCGGTCCTGCGGCTGCGGTTCGTCGTTCTCGTCGTAGCGTCGCGCAGGCTTCCGATTCGCAAGAGTTCACAATTATGATCAAGGTCCTCGATTCCGCGGTTCCGATTGCCTGTTGGTCGTGCTCAATCGGGCATAACGACTCCACGTTGTTTTGCCCGCACTGCAGCAAGATTCAACCTCCACCGGGAGGCGATTTTTTTCAAGTTTTCAGCCTGGAGCGCCGCTTCACCATTGATTTGGCTGCGCTGGAGCACGAGTTTCACCGCCTCAGCCGCAAGGTGCATCCCGACCGCTTTGCCCGCGCGGGCGAGAATGAACGGCAGTGGAGCCTGGCCGATACGGCGCTGCTCAACGACGCCTATCGCACGCTGAAAGATCCATTGCACCGCACGGAATATCTGCTCAAGCTCGAAGGCGCGGAGATTGGCGAAGAGCATGCGGGTAAGAATCGCGCGAGTGAGGACGGCAAGGGCGCGAAAGATCCGTCGCGGGTTCCCGCCGATCTGCTGGAGGAAGTCTTCGAACTCAACATGCAGTTGGAAGAGATGCGCATGGCCCGCAAGATGAGCGAAGAAGATCCTCAGCTCTTGTCTGATCTGCAATTGGCGAAGAGCAGATTTGAAGGCCTGCTGAACGAAGTCGACGAGGATCTGCGCGCCGAGTGGCAAGTGTGGGACGAGGGCAAAATCGCCGAACGCCATGCTGCGCAAAAGACAATGGTGGCGCTGCTGGACCGGCGGCGCTATCTGAACAACCTGGTCCGCGACGTGAATGAAGTTCTGGGAGCCTAAAAGAGAAGCATGGCGGAATTGAACTCGATTGGCCGCGTAGTTGGAATCGACCTGGGGACCACCAACTCCCTGGTCGCATATATGCAGGGCGACGCGCCGGTGGTGATTCCCGGCGTGGATGGCTCGAACCTGGTGCCATCGGTGGTGGCTCTCGATCCTGTTCCGGCCGATGGTGGCCGGCCCACGGTGACGGTGGGCAACACCGCGCGCAAGGCGCTCATCGAGACGCCGGAGCGGGTCATCTACTCAGTGAAACGCCTGATGGGGCGCGGTCTTGAAGAGATTCAGGACGAGCTGAAGCTGTTTCCGTTCCGGCTCGCCGACGACGTGGAAGCGGGCGAAGTTCCGCGCATCACGCTTGGTGAAATGCGCTTCACGCCGCCGGAGATTTCGGCATACATTCTGCGCCAACTCAAGCGCAACGCGGAGCGTTTCTTCGGCGCGCCGGTGACGCATGCCGTGATTACTGTGCCGGCCTACTTCAACGATGCGCAGCGCCAGGCCACGAAGGACGCGGGCCGCATGGCTGGTCTTGAAGTGTTGCGGCTGGTGAACGAGCCCACAGCGGCCGCGCTGGCTTACGGGCTTGACTGTGCCAAAGAGGGCACCATTGCGGTATATGACCTGGGCGGCGGCACGTTTGATATTTCGATACTGAAATTGCGCGATGGGATCTTCGAAGTGCAATCGACCAATGGCGACACGCACCTGGGCGGCGACGACATCGACAACCTGTTGCTCGCCATTGCACTTGACGAAATTCACGCGGAGCACGGCGTGGATTTGCGCGGGCATCCGGGCGCTGTGCAGGCGCTGCGCAAAGCCGCAATCGATGCAAAGATCAGCCTGTCCACGGAGGATGTGGCAAGGTTCGATATTGAATTGCCCAACGGCGACCGGTATCGGCGCGAGATTCCGCGCGGGGTGTTTGAACTACTCATTGAGCCGGTGCTGGAGCGGACGGCGGGGCCGTGCAAACAGGCGCTTGCCGACGCGGGCATCACGCCGGAACAGATCGATGAAGTGGTACTTGTTGGTGGGTCGACGCGTATTCCCGCCGTGCGCCAACTAGTGGACGATCTCTTTCATCTCACGGCGCGGGGCAAGAAGCCGCACATTGATTTGAATCCCGACGAAGTGGTGGCGCTGGGCGCGGCGGTGCAAGCAGACATTCTGGCCGGTGCATCGAAGACCACCGAAGAGATGCTGTTGCTGGATGTGACGCCGCTTTCGCTGGGCATTGAGGCTTTGGGCGGGACCGTTGCGCGGATTATTCAGCGGAACTCGACGATTCCGGCTTCGGCCACCGAGCACTTTACAACGGGCGTCGAAGGCCAGACCAACGTGGCGATTCACGTGGTGCAGGGCGAGCGCGAACTGGCCGCCGATTGCCGCTCATTGGCGCGATTTGATCTCAAAGGCATTCCGCCGATGAGCGCAGGGTTGCCACGTATCGAAGTGAAGTTCCTGATCGACGCGGACGGCATTTTGAAGGTGACGGCGCGCGAACAGCGCAGCGGCCAGGCAGCGAAGATTGAAGTGAAGCCGACCTATGGGTTGACCGATGAGCAGGTTGAGAGCATGATTCTCGACTCGTTCGATCACGCAGAAGAAGATTTCGCCAAGCGCCTGTTGATTGAGGCGCGCAATGAGGCGGAGACGATTCTTGCGGCCGTCGAGCGCGCCCCGGAAAGCCCGGCGTGGAATCAGTTGACGGGCGAAGAGCAAGCTGCAATCGCTTCGGCGCGCGATCACCTGGCAAGCGTCAAGCTGGGCGAGGATCAGACCGCCATTCGCGATGCTACGCTAGCTCTGGATCGTGCTACGCGGCGATTTGCGGAGCTGATGATGGAGGCCGCGGTAACAACAGCGATTCGCGGGAAGACGATGGGGGAAGCCGGTGAGGAGTTGGGCAACGACGTCACCGCTCCTCATCCCATGGCTGCGGCGGAGTTTAAATGAAGCGAGTCGGCGAGTCAGCGGAGCAGCAGGACAGCATGAGGAGTTTGAAGCTATGAGTGAAGCAAACACAAAAAATATTCCCGCCGATAAGCTGGTGCGCGTTACGTTTCAGCCGGAGGGCAGGTCTGTGGAGTTTGAATTCGGCACACTGCCTTACGATCACCATGGCAAGCCGATGTCGTTTCTTGATGTGGCGGAGAACTTCAACATTTTTCTCGACCACGCCTGCGGCGGCGTTTGTGCCTGCACCACCTGTCACCTGTGGATCAAGGACCAGAGCGGCATCAGCGAAGCCGATGACGACGAGATCGACCGCATGGACATGGCTGCCGACCAGCAGTTGAACTCGCGCCTCGGTTGCCAGGCCGTGATTACGAAGCCGGGTGTCTACGAAGTCGAAATTCCCAAGTGGAACCGCAACTATGTTTCTGAAGGCAAGCCGCTGACGCTTGCTGAAGGCAAGTAAGGAGAAAGAGAATGCCGCGCGAGATATTGTGGACAGACGCCGAGGAGATCGGCATTCAGCTTCAGGAGAAGTATCCCGATATTGACCCGTTGACGGTGAGGTTCACCGATATGCACCGCTACGTGACGGAGCTTCCCGGCTTTGCAGACGATCCGGCAAAGTCGAACGAGTCGCGGCTTGAAGCGATTCAGATGGCGTGGCATGAGGAGTTTGAGGACGCGAAGTGAGAGGTTTATTTTCTCGCGAGTCTAGTTTCTTCCGCACAATTATTCTATTGAATTATCGGTCTTCGTAATCCTGCCTGTCGCTCCAGCTGAAGGACCCTTCGAAATGCTGGAACTCCTTTTTCTTTCCCGGCACAAGATAGACGCTGAGCACATCGAAACGGACGAATGGAGCTGTCTCCTGCGGCAGTTGGCGCACGTAATGGCGAGCCAGCCGGCGAACGGTGTTTCGCTTGTGGGAGTCGACGGCGGCTTCGGCGGGCGTGATGTCATGCGCGGTGCGGGTCTTCACTTCGATGATGCAAAGCAACGGTCCATCCCACGCAACCAGGTCGAGATCGCCGGCTACGGTTCCGGCTGACCAGCGCCGCGCCACCACGGTCAAGCCTTTGCGCCGCAGAAAAAAGAAGGCCGCGTCTTCGCCGTCGATGCCGGTGATCAGGTGAGCGGGCAGGCTGGATGTGTGGCCAGGACGACGAGCCAGTTTGTTGAGCCGGGAGAGTGCGCGCTCCTCGTAGCCGATGCGCAACTGATCCATCCATCCCATGGGCACCATTGTCGGCTCCATGAGCCAAATGTGCAAATGGGGCGCTGGTCATATCAAAAAGAGGCGAGATTTTGCGGCGATTGCAGACTATCGAGGTGATGTTTCGAACCGATTTGGGACGGACATTATCGATCTGGGAATCTCCTGTGTTTGAAAGCAAATTCACCTGATTTATTCACTCCGACGCGGCTCGTGTTGAGTAAAACTGGAGACCGGAACGCGCAGGAAAGGTCGATTATGTCTCTCGGTGTATTGGAAGGGTTGTTCTCGCAGCGCAACGCGCGGCCCTCGCAAATGGCTTCGGACGCCAACTCGCCGATGCCCGTTGAGTCCGAAGTGGAGGTGGATCGCAGTTTTGAGTTTGCGCTGGATGCGCTCCCCTGCAACGCGATGTTTTGCGACAGGGAACTGATCCTGCGTTATCTCAACCGGTCATCGCGCAAGACGCTGCTGATGCTGCAACAGTATTTGGCGGTGCCAGTGGATCAGATTGTCGGCAAATCAATTCATGTTTTTCATAAATCTCCGCCAAATGTTGAAAGGATTCTGGGCGCGAGTCAGCATAAGGGTGTGCACCATTTGCCCCACAGGGCGACCATACCGCTGGGACCGTTGAAGCTCGATCTGGAAATTGAGCCGATGATCGACGGACGCGGCGGATACATTGGCGCGGTGGTGGTGTGGGGGGTGAGCACACAGCAAAAGCTGGAAGCAATCCGAAAGGCTCAGGATGCGCAGCGCAGCGACATTGAGCATTTGAACGGTAATTTGCAAATGGTGGCGACAGCTACGCATGAGATTGAGGCCAGCATTGCGGAGATTGCCAAGAGCGCTGTGGATGTGGCGCAAACCGCGGAGAGGTCGCGCGTTGCGAGCGCTGAGACCAAGACCTCTATCGAGAGCCTGCGGACCTCAAGTGGGGGTGTGGCCAAGGTTGCGGATCTGATTGCCTCGATCGCCACGCAAACCAGCGTTCTTGCGCTGAACGCGAACATCGAGGCCGCCCGGGCCGGCGTTCACGGAAGAGGCTTTGCCGTGGTTGCGAGCGAGGTGAGAAAACTGGCCGAGCAAACAGCATCGGCAACGGCCGAGATTCAGGCAAAGGTAACCCAGATCGGGGGCGATGTCGCGACTGCGATGTCGGCTATCGATCGCATCGCCAATCAAACGGAGGATCTTTCCGGATTATCGCATCAGATGGCTGCGGCTGCGGAGGAACAGCACCTGGCCACACGCGAAATGGCGCAGAATCTTGAACGGGCCGCGCACCGGACGTCCGAGATTGCCAATATGCGCCTTGACGAGAAGGTCGAGTAAGAGGATTCGGGACTAAGAGCAGGACGGTCGCGCGGAAGGGGAAAAGGCCGGCAGCGCTGGGTGAAAGAATCACTCCGAACTGCCAGCCCCCGTTTTGCTTTGGGGTTGGCGGAAAGGGATCGGGCCTCAGGCCGTTGCCACCTCAAGGGTGTTGGCGTCCTCGTGTTCCTTTTCGACCTGCGTCAGCGCATCTTCCAGGATGTCCAGCGCCACGGTGGCTTCGTGCTCGTTGACGATGAGCGGAGGGCAGAGTCGAATGGATGTTTCGCCGCAGCCAAGGATCATGAGGCCGCGCTCGAATGCCAGGGTCTCCACGCGATTGCGCAGAGCGGTGGCCGGTTCGCGCGTGGCCTTGTCTTTGACCAGTTCGATGCCGATCATCAGGCCGCGCCCACGCACATCGCCTACCAGCGGGTGCGAATGTTTCCAGCCGCGCACGCGTTCCAGGATGAACTCGCCCACGCGCGCTGCGTTGTCGATGCCCTCCCGCTCGAGCACGTCCATGGTGGCCAGCGCCGCAGCCAGAGAGACGGGGTTGCCTCCGAAGGTGGAGGCATGGGAACCGGGAACCCAGTCCATGATTTCGGCGCGCGTCATGCAGATGCCGAGCGGCATGCCGCTGGCGATGCCTTTGGCCATGCAGACCATGTCCGGCTCCACGCCGGAGTGCTCGATGGCCCACCACTTGCCGGTGCGGCCGGCGCCGGACTGCACTTCGTCCACTACCAGCAGAATGCCGTGACGGTCGCAGATGGCGCGCAGTTCGCGCAGGAAGTTGTCGGGCGCGACGATGTAGCCACCTTCACCCTGGATGGGCTCGATGAAGATGGCGGCAACCTCCTCAGGCGCGAGGATGGTCTTGAAAAGCTTCTCTTCGATGTATTGCGCGCAGCCCAGGCTGAAGGATTCTTCCTCTTGCGGTCCGCCGGAGCAGCCGCGATAGGCATAGGGATAGCGGATATGGGTGACGCCGGGAACGAGCGGCGAGAAGCGGCGTTTCTGCTGAGGCTTGGAGCCGGTGAGCGAGAGTGCGCCCATGGTGCGGCCGTGGAATGCGCCAAAGAACGAGATGACCTGCTGGCGGCCGGTGTGGTAGCGCGCCAGCTTGAGCGCGCATTCAACGGCTTCGGCGCCGGAGTTGCCGTAGAAGAACCTGTGCGGGCCGGGCATGGGCGCCACGGCGGAGAGGCGGTCGGCCAGGTCGGTGAGCGGCTCGTGATAAAAGTCCGTTCCGGAAATGTGGATGAGTTCGGCAGCCTGTTTCTGAATGGCCGCGACAACTTCGGGATGGCAATGACCGGTGGAAACCACGGCAATGCCGGCGGCGAAGTCGAGAAACTCGTTGCCGTCCACGTCTTCAACGCGGCAGCCTTTGGCGCGCTTGGCCACCAGCGGATAGGAGCGGGTGTAGCTGGGCGAGATGAGGCGGGTATCGGCCGCAACGGCAGCCTGCGCCTTGGGGCCGGGCAGGGGACAGATCAGTTTCGGTCCGTATTGTGCGTGTAGATCCTGGTTGGTCATGGTCTAGTCTCCTCGGCAGATGCTGTTGTGGGTCGCGATATAGATAGGGCGCGGCCAGGGACCCCGGGCGGAAGGGGTCGATCTAAGAGAGTGCAGGCGAGGGTCTTCGGCAGTCCGGTACTAATCGCCGCCGAAGAGGCTAGGTCGAGTGCGGGTGGGCAGCACGCGTAGGTGCTTCCGCGGGCAGATAATGCGCGCGCGCGACCGAGACCAGCGCTTTTTGGCCGGTGCAATCAGGATCGCGTTGGAAGTGCGCTGGTGCATGAGAGCCCTGCTGCCCCGAGGATAGCACGGGCTGCCGTCAGCTCGCCACGAGCCGTGTTCAGCATCCTTCAGGATTCGGCAAGAAGCGGGAAGCGCCTGCAATCCGCACACGGTAGGATGGAATCATCCTTATGACGAGCTCTATGCCGGCATGTCATCCCGAAAAGAAGGCGGCTACCCGAGCCTCGATCGTGCTGGCATTTGCGAGTGTCTACTTCTTTTGGGGCTCGACTTATACAGCCATCCGCATTGGAGCAGCGGAGATGCCGGCGCTGCTGCTGTCGGGGATGCGCTTTCTGATTGCCGGGACGATTCTGCTGGCGTGGTGCCGGTGGCGGGGATTGCGGCTTTGGTGGCCCGCGGGGACCATGCTGCGGCTGGGGCTGATTGGGCTGCTGCTGCTGGGCGGTGGCAATGTGGGCCTGGTCTATGCCGAGAAGACGGTTCCCAGCGGGCTGGCTTCGCTGGTGCTGGCCGTTACGCCCTTGTATGTGGCGCTGATTGAGATGTTTCTGCCGGGAGGCGAGCCGCTGAAGGCGCGCGGGTGGCTGGGCATGACGCTGGGTTCATTCGCACTCGGATTGCTGGTGTGGCCGTCGCTCGAGATCGGCCTGGGCGGAAACCGCACCTTGCTGGTGGCACTGGGAGTGTTGTTGGCAGGCGGCTTCTCGTGGACCGTGGGCAGCATCCTTTCGCGGCGATCGAAGCTGCCGGTGAACAGCCTTGTCGCCGCAGCATGGGAGATGCTGGCAGCGGGGGTTGCATGCGACCTGCTGGGAACAGCTCTCGGGCAATGGCCGCAATTCCATCTTGACCGCGCTGCCATTGGGTCGCTGGCTTGGCTGGTTACTGGCGGATCGCTGATGGGATACACGTGCTTCATTTATTTGCTGGAGCATGTGCCGGTGGGTAAGGTCTCGTCGTATGCCTATGTGAATCCGGTGGTTGCGGTGCTGCTGGGAATCTTGCTGCTGCACGAGCGGCCGGCGCCGTCGGAGTTTGTTGGGATGGCGGGGATTGTGGCGGCGGTGTTTCTGCTGACGACGGCGCAGGTGAAGGGCAAGCCGCCGGCGATTGAGGAACTGGAGCAGATGCCGGCGGAGTAGACCCCTGCGGTGGGGCAGACGCTCACTATTCGCTCGCACTGGCTTGCTCGTCTCCCATGCCTCAGAAGCGAGACATGGCACGGGGGTACCCCCCCATCCCCCCCCGGTGGGTTTGGAGGAAATTGTCTATTTTCAACGCGCTGGAAGAAGAGTTCTACCGTAAGTAGTCTGTTTTCAGGAATCTGGAATCTAAAATCCTGAAAACGGAGAACTTACGCTACCTCATGCGACACCGAGAACGGGGAGGACGCCGCGGGTCTTCACAAAACACACAACTCATAGAGACAGTTTAGCGAAGTGAGAGAAACAATCGGCAAACGGGCTTACGATGTAAGACGCTGATTATAATGTGGATAGCTCTTAAGCTTGGAGAATGGGGGTTGACATCGCGGAAAAAGGTCTGATGCTGGGCGCAATCCGGCGGGCGTATACCTCAAGGGCTAAACAGGGCGCGGAAAATGGGTCAGTTTTCATTTTTTGTGGTCCAAGGACATCCGGCAGGGGCTAAAGAGGCTGCGGAAAAGGGTTGTTTATGAGCAAAGATTCCGAAAAACACTCCTCCGGGGCTGAAGCCCGCGCTGATTCTGCCGGCTTTATGCGGGGGTTGAAAACCCCCGCCTCCCTCCGACGTGAGTTTTTCGGCAGCCTGTAAGGCCTACGGGCGTTTTGACAGGCCCTATTTGATGAGTAGGCCCCAGAGCACGGAGGCTATGCCGCCGATTGAGGCGACAATGCCGAGGTACCAGTAGATGCGGCTGCGGGTTAGCAGCGTGACTGAACTGACGACGAGGCCGATTTCGAGCAGAGCTTCGCCGAGGTCGAAGCGATTGGCGCGGTCCTCGGCCTCTCCCACCTTCTGCTCGAATTCGCGAACGTTTTTCTCATGCTCATGGGCCTTGTCTTCCGCATCCTTTAGATCCCCTGCCCACTTTTCCTGTTTCTTGGCCCAATCGCCGGCATCCTTCTTTGCGCTGTCTTTGTCCGCGACGGAGAGATCGTGGAGGAGTTTGCCGGCGAGTTCCGTGTCAGTGGACCGAATATTCTTGGCCTGGTACAAGGCCCAATTGTCGGTGACCCGGTTTTGCTCGACTGCGGCCCGTGTCTGGAAGAGGATGGCCTCGGTGTGGGTGCGATGGCCGAGGACGGTGGTGACGGCCACCAGCACGGCCAGCACGCTCATGGTGAAGGCGACGGGACGGAGGGACGACTCGTGCTCGCCGTGTTCGGCGTTTTCCTGCAATTCCTGGGCTTCGTTGGGTTCCATGGGGACCTCGAGATTTGATTTTAATTCGGACGGACAGAGGTGCAGGGGCTAAAGCCCGACTCTCTTATTCTCAATGCCTTTCGGCCCGACTGAAGTCGGGCCCTGTTACAAAGCGCATTCATCGCGGAGTCTATCAGCAGACTGTGAAGTCATGCCTAGAAAGAAACAAGGGTTTGGTTCATTTGAGATTTGGGAGTTCCAAGTGAAAAGGAGTTGTGGATTTTTGCACTACGCTTAGCAAGTTGGCCCCGCTTCGCGGGATGGCGAGTTGGCAGGTTGGCGGGCGCTGCTGAGGGCAGCGTTTCATCCTCCCGCGGGTCGGCAAAGCCGGTGGACGGCTGATAAGAAACAGGACGGAGGATGGAAAAACCCGATTCCGATGGTTGGCCTTTGTGGTCTTCCACCCATCGGACAAGGACAAAGACGTCCTGCCCAGAGGGCGCCCAGATGGGGCGCCCGCAGTTTCATCCGCTTGGGTTCGACCTTGCCGGTGGATGGCTGATGCTGGTGCGGGCACGTCCGTTGAATCACTGGCTCTGGCCCGACATTTCGTCGCGAACT
>Ga0182012_10004590_pt1 | contig 14381 bp, 13 predicted proteins | sample 612S2SmetaG_FD_120486 | JGI IMG/M metagenome (GOLD analysis project Ga0182012, IMG submission 120486) | Permafrost microbial communities from Stordalen Mire, Sweden - 612S2S metaG | ecosystem: Environmental > Terrestrial > Soil > Wetlands > Permafrost | place: Sweden: Stordalen | collected... | reverse complement strand
GCCATGGTCGTTTGTCCTGCCTGACCAGCTATCCAAAAAGTAAAAGCGCCTACGGCGCCTTCAATTCTTCTATCAGAATGTGGTCGTTGGTATAGATGCAGATATCCGCGGCAATCTTCATTGCCTTCTCTGCAATCTCCCGCGCACCCATCTCGGTGTTCTCCATCAGCGCTCGTGCCGCAGCCGTAGCGTAGCTGCCGCCCGAGCCGATGGCAGCCAGGTTCTCATCAGGATCAATCACATCGCCAGATCCCGAGATCAGAAATGTCTGCCCCTTGTCGGCCACCAGCAGCAGCGCCTCAAGGTTGCGTAGCATCTTGTCGGTGCGCCAGTCCTTGGCCAGCTCCACCGCGGCGCGGTTCAGGTTCCCCGCATACTGCTCCAGCTTGGCCTCAAACCGTGTGAACAGGTTGAATGCGTCCGCCGTCGATCCCGCAAACCCGGCCAGAATTCGGTCCTGGTAAAGCCGCCGAATCTTCTTTGCTGAATGCTTCAACACGTGATCGCCCAGCGTCACCTGCCCATCGGCAGCCATCACAACTTCGCCGTTGCGGCGCACACAAACCACAGTGGTCGAACGAATACGCCTGCGAGTCGGCGATTTTGCCTTGCCCGATGCCAAAGAACCCCTCCAGAAACCGCCCTCCGCAGGTCGAAACCCACTTGAGACGCAGACCTAAGTATAGGTCATTCAACGCAACCAATCTGCATTTCTCACGCGTCGCCGGAAAGCGTATCGCGGTCTCCCGCCCAGCTGTCCTAAGGAACTCCAGGCGCTCAAAACCTTCGCCGAAGAGTGAATTCTGAGTTGTCCCGTCGTCCGCAAGAATAGCTCTCTAACGAGGCCGCGCCTTCTCCTCGACCAATGCCAGCACCGCGCCACCCAGGACACTCCCCAACCCCTGACCGCGATCGTAGAACTGCCCCTGCACTGCCGCAGTAGCCTGTCTGCAAGCCTCATAGCACCCCGGTTCAAACGCCAACCGCTTCAGCACATCCGCAAAGGCCGCCACGTTTCCCGCTTCCGCCTTCAGCGCGGCGCCTCCCAGCACCTCCCACGCAGGCACCACATCGCTCACCACCACTGGCCGACCGGCCAGCACGCACTCCGCAGCTGTCATCGCCAGCCCTTCGCAGAAGTCGTTCATCGTCGGCACAATCATCGCGTGCGCCCAGCCCATCGTCTCCAGCGCGACCTCTTCGCTGGGCAGGCTCCCCTCCACCGTCACCACGTGCCCAACTCCGGCGTTCACAATGCTTTGCTTCAGCGCCTCAACCTCTGACCCCGAGCCCACCATACGCCAGCGAAAAGCCCCTGGGTATTCCGCCTCGAGCTGCTTTGCCAGAAGCACGATCAGGTAGATACCTTTGATGTTTTGAAACCGCCCCAGAAACAGCACACAAAACGGCCTGCGACTCGCCCCGTCCACCGGCTCGATGCGGCTCAGGAACCCAGTCCTGAACTGCGCTCTGCACTCCAGTACCGGCCCTCTCGGCCTGCCCGCAACCTCCCGCACTTGCCGTGCGCACTCCGGCGAAACACCCACCGTGGATGCCGCGACATGCCGAAAGAAAAAGCCGCTGGCCTTGAGCAACAGCCGCCCCTTCCAGCGCCGATGCGGATACCCCATCGGCCAAAGCGTGTTGTGCAACACTGCGATGACCGGAATCCCAAACAGCCGCAGCGGCGACAGCGCAACCCACTCCGTTGTGCCCGAATCCACAATCACCACGTCAGGCCGCTCGGCAACCGCCCAGCACACAACCCGCACCCCATACCAACATTGGGCCAGCACAGCCCGCCATCCCCGCCCCCACGCAACCGTCGGCTTCGGCCTGTTTTCAAGCTCATGCGCACCAGCCTTTAGCTGATCGGCTCTCGTGTTGCACGAGATGCCATGAACAACCACTCCATTCTCATCGGCCCAATCCAGAAATTGCTTTGAGAACGGCATGCTCATTTGGAAACCTGGTGCACGCCCGACTGCCAGGTCGCGATAAAACTCGACCACGTCTCCAGGCCCGAGAGCATACAGCACGCGAATCGGCCGCCTTTCTCGTCGAGATGAACGTTTCTGCGGCGCGGCAGTTGCGCGCTCCAAATCCGGCCCCTCCCCTGCGTGCGAATTCGGCATCTCGCTGGTTTTACCTCACTTATCTCAGATAGCACCCTCATGCTAACGCAGCTTCTTCAGCAAAATCGTCCCACATTGGGGTGAACAAAATCACTCAATGGGTCCGGTTCCCCGGTTACCAACATCCATCCATGACTTGCAGTCTCGCCCGGTTGAACGTGCGCTATCCTTGAGCTTGAAACCTCATTCGGCTTCAAGCCCCATGCTCAATCCGGAGTCCTTTTGCTGATGACCCACCTGAACGCCAACACATGGGAAACCGTGTCTGGAGTGGCAACTCTTGGCGGCCTTACCGGCCTGGCGTTGTGGCTGGTGCTGCACAAGAGGCCGACCGCGGAAGAGTTGGAGCTGGCGCGGCGTCACTTTCTGGTGCAGTCAGGCAGGCTTGTGGATGCCATGCTGCTCGACATCTACGACGTTGAAGCGCCGGGAAAAACCAAAAAAGATCCGACACAAACACTCACGATGCTGCTCTACCACTACCGCATCGGCGGCGTGGACTATCAGTGCTCACAAGACATTACACAATTGGGCGGCGTTCTCGATCCGGCGCAAGTGAGGGCCGGCTTCCCCTGCACCGTCCGCTATCAGCCCGGCAACCCGCAAAACAGCATTGTTGTAGCCGAGGGATGGTCCGGCCTGCGCCTCGGCTTGCCCGTCTTGCCGCATTACGACAATCCCGACGCGCTTGACCTGAGCCATCTGCGCCCGGGTCGCGGCTAAAGTTGATACGGCGAAACTTGGGGCTATCTTTCAGCCAGTGCCCTTGGCCCTGATACCCCACCCCGGTATACTAGGTCTATGCATGTCCACGCGGCGCCCGCATCCCCAGCTGCCGGCCGAACCCAGTCCGTTCTGCTCTTTTCGCTCTTTGCCACCCTGGCTTACGTCGCGGTCACTCTCATTGCGGGCCTGCGCGCCCACTCCCTTGCACTGCTCTCTGAGGCCGGCCACAACGCCTCTGATTTCCTCGCGCTCCTGCTCAGCTTCGCCGCCGTCTACTTCCAGAGCCGCCCCGCCGACCCCACGCGCACCTTTGGCTATCAGCGCGCCGGAGTCCTGGCAGCTTTCATTAACGCAGGAACCCTGATCCTGATTTCCCTGTGGATTGGCTTCGAAGCCATCCATCGCCTCAGCGCTCCCGTAACCGTCCAGCCCCGGCTCATGATGATTGTTGCCGCAGCGGGCGTTGTAATGAACGGCGTGATCGCCGCACTGCTCTGGGGCGTAGCCCGCGATGTAAACATGCGTTCCGCATTCCTCCACATGGCCGGCGACACCCTTTCCACCGCAGCGGTTATCGCGGGCGGCGCGGGCATTCTCTATACCGGGCAAAACTGGATCGATCCCGTCCTCTCCATCCTTATCGCCGCGCTCATTCTCTGGTCTTCCATCGGCATCGTCCGCGAGACGCTCAACATCCTCCTTGAAGGCACTCCGCGCGGCGTCTCCCTCAGCGAGATCCGGTCAGGAATGGAAGAGATCGATGGCGTACTCGACGTCCACGATCTTCACGTCTGGAGCCTCGGCTCACAGTCCCGCGCGCTGGCTTGCCACGTTACCATCGCCGACATTCCCCCGTCAGAGAGCAACTGCATCCTGGTCAATCTCAATCACGTGCTCAAAGAGCACTTCCACATCAGCCACACCACCATCCAGTTCGAGCACATCGGCTGCGAAGAGACCCATGGCTGCGTAGTTCCTGTTGCAGAGATGGCCTCCCACTCCCAAGTTGGCCACCATCACGGCCACGCGCATTAGAATCTCTTCGAGGCGTCATCCTCAGGAGGTCCCCGGTCTTGATTCTTCGACGTGCACGCGTTGCCGCAGTGTGTCTCGCCCTGATTTCCCCGATCATCGTTCCCAGCAGGCCCGCTCTCGCTGCTTTTGCACCGCCCGATGACAAGGCGGCCCCCCCCACCGCCGCCCAGCTCGAAGCCCTCACCGGCGAGTACACCAACCCTACCGAGCCTGACACCCCACTCAGCTTTTACGTTGTCGATGGCAAGCTGATGGTCGAGTCGGAGCGGCGTGTGCCCACAGAGATGAAGCCCGTGTCTCCCACGGAGTTTTCCACCGACACCGACAAGTTCAATCTTCGCTTTGCTCTCGATGACGCGGGCCACGGCCTCAGCGTCGCCTGGACCGACTCGCCCGATGATCCTTTCAAGAAGTCCGGGCCGCCGGTCCACCATCTCTTTCACGACTATCAGCGCACTGAAGTCATGATCCCCATGCGCGACGGCGTCAAGCTGCACGCGGTAATCCTCAAGCCCGCTGACATCTCCGCTCCACTGCCCTTCCTTATCGAGCGCACCCCCTATGGAGTCGACGAACTCAACCGCGCGACGATTTCAAGGGCGCGTCCTGAGCTTGCCCGTGAGGGCTACATCTTCGTCGGCGAAGACATTCGCGGGCGCTACAAAAGTGAAGGCGAGTTCGTGATGAGCCGGCCCCTGATCGATCATTCGCCAGACCACAAAGACCTCAAAGCCGTCGACGAGAGCACCGACGCTTACGACACCGTCGCATGGCTGCTGGCCAACTTCGCCGGCAACAACGGCCGCGCCGGCTTCATCGGCACCAGTTATCCCGGCTTCCTGGCCATGGCCGCCGGCATCGATCCCCATCCCGCGGTCAAGGCCATCTCGCCCCAGGCGCCCATGATCGATGTGTGGATGGGCGACGATTTCTTCCACAACGGCGCATTTCGCCAGAGCTACGGCTATGACTACGTCTATGCTCTCGAGTCGAGCAAAGAGACCACAGACGTCGACTACGGCAAAGACAAAGATGGCAAACCCCTCGACGGCTTCGATTTCTTCCTTCTGCGCGGATCCTTTGACCAGGACGTGAAGCAATCAGGCTCAAAGCTCTTGCCCACCTGGAAACTCTTCCTCGAACATCCCACCTACGAGAGCTTCTGGGCCTCGCGCGGCGTCCAGCACCACCTAGACTCAGTTGCCGTTCCCACTCTTTCCGTCGGCGGGTACTACGACCAGGAAGACATGTTCGGCCCGCAAATCGAGTACTCCACCCTTGAGCCGCACGACGCCAACCATCAGAACTTCCTCGTGCTTGGTCCGTGGCGTCATGGCTCGTGGTCATCGTCGAGTCGCCACCTCGGCGCCCTCCAATATGGCGAGCCCATTGGCAGGGAGTTCCGCGCGCAGCTCGAAGCACCCTTCTTCGCGCATTACTTAAAGGATGAACCCGGCGTCAACGGCGCCGGATTCGACCTCAAAAATTCCGCCAGCTTCCAAACCGGTTCCAACACCTGGAAGCGCTACTCCGAGTTTCCTCCGCTCGAGTCGCAAACCACCGCGCTCCATCTCATCGGCGACAGCATGCTCAGTTGGGCCGGCACCAAGGCTCCCGCAAAGACTGCCTATGTCAGCGATCCGGCCAACCCCATTCCATATCGCCATCGCCCCATCCAGCCCACCTACAGCAAGGATTCCGAGTGGTTCAACTGGCTCACTGAAGATCAGCGCTTCGTCACCGATCGCAAAGACCTTGCCGTGTGGCGACTTCCCGCGCTCAAGAAGGACCTTGTCGTTACCGGCGAGGTGATGGCCGACATCTTTGCCTCCACCACAGGCTCTGACAACGACATGGTCGTCAAGCTCATTGACCAGTATCCCGACGACGATCCCGACCCGAAGATGCGTGGCTATCAGCTTATGATCAACGAAGAGATCTTCCGCGGCCGCTACCTGCAGTCCTTCGAAAAGCCCACCCCCATGCGCCCTGACTCCATCCACGAGTACCGCTACTCGTTGCATGATGTCGACCACGTCTTCAAAGCTGGCCACACCGTTATGGTCGAGATTCAGAGCACCTGGTTCCCGCTCTACGACCGAAACCCGCAAACCTTTGTGCCCAACATCATGACGGCCAAGCCCGAAGACTTCAAACCTGCCACCATCACCATCTACTCTGACCCCGACCACGACTCAAACCTGCAAATGCCGCTCATGAACGCCTGCGACCACATCGATTGTTTTTAAGGCGGAATCAAACAGTAAAATCGGCCGTTTCCCACACCTGGATTTGCTTCCCGTTCCGCCGTCATTCATCGAATGACAGAGGTCTTTATGGAATTCTCCATCGATCAATCCGTGGCCCTGCTTGCCCGCACCCCAGCCACACTCGATGCACTGCTCCGCGACCTGCCCAGGGAGTGGACCCACGCCAACGAGGGCCCCTCCACCTGGTCAGCCTTCGACGTGCTCGGCCATCTCATCCACGGCGAGCAGACAGACTGGCTGGTCCGCGCGCGCCTGATCCTCGACCACGGCGAGTCCCGCCCGTTTGACCCATTCGACCGCGAGGCCCAGTTCAAAGAGAGTGCAGGCAAAACCCTGCCTCGACTCCTTGACGAGTTTGCCCGCCTCCGCGCGGAGAACCTGGCCGACTTGCGTGCGCTCAACCTGACCCCAGAGCAACTCGCCCTGCGCGGCCGTCATCCTGCGCTGGGCACCGTCACTCTCGCTGAACTGCTGGCCACATGGACCGTCCATGACATGACCCACCTCCATCAGATCGCGCGGATCCTGGCTTATCAATACAGCAACTCCGTCGGCCCCTGGGAAAAGTACCTCGGCGTCCTCCACTGCAGCGGCCACGGCGCTTAGCCCGCATCCTCACATCGCCAAAAACGCAGCGACGGTCTCCTGACCGGCTGTCCTGAACTCCTGGCCTTCAGGACCGACCATTCCAGAGTCGCTTGTTCCATGGCACGAACCACTCCCCTGAACCCAAAGGACTGTGAGCGGCGAAATCGGGAATCTCCGGTGTTCTGGACCGATCAACGCTTCCCGAATCCTGCAGGAGCCACGGAGGGTCGAACTCATCGGATCGCCCCGTTTCGGTCCATCGCCATAGGATGCAGTCCGCTTCTGTTTGCCATGATGTCCTCATTCGCCCACCTCCTGCGTCGCCTCGCATATACGCCCGGATGATACCCCCCGGCCGCTCAGCCTTGGAAAGTTCGCGAGATGCAGGAACCGGCCATGACATTCGGGTACGGTTACTCCCTGGTTTCTGGCTTGACCTGGCGTTCCTGCCCACCCGGATTCGCGCTAAAATAAAGAAGACCGATGGCTCTTCACTTTCCCATCCCGGCTCTCCTCTAGCGGCGCCCGCCGCCCATAGCCGTTTTCTGCGCATTCCCTTACCCATCTTCAAAGCCCCAAAAAGTGCGCCCCCTTGTGCGGGGCTGGCAATTTCTCTGGAGAGACCACCATGATCGATCGCCTCGAACAAATGGAGCAGCGCTACAACGAACTGCAGGCGCAGTTCGGCCTGCCCGAGATTCTCAACGACCACGAAAAATCCCAGAAGATCTCCAAGGCCCTGCGCGAGATCGAAGAGCCCGTGGAGAAGTATCGTGAATGGAAGAAAGTCCATGAGGCTCTGGCCGAAGCCCGCGCCATGCTCGCCGACCCCGATATGAAAGACATGGCCGAAGAGGAGATTGCCGGGCTCGAGCCCCGCGAGCCGGAGCTTGAAGCCGAGCTCAAACTGTTGCTCCTGCCCAAGGACCCCAACGACGAAAAAAATGTCATCCTCGAAATCCGCGCCGGCACCGGCGGAGACGAAGCCTCGCTCTTTGCCGCGGAGATCTTCCGCATGTACACGCGCTTTGCCGAGCAGCACCGTTGGAAGGTCGAAGTGCTGTCGCTTTCCGAGTCTGGCGTCGGCGGCTACAAGGAGGTTATCGCCATCATTGAGGGCGATCGCGTCCACTCGCAGCTCAAGTGGGAGTCGGGCGTACACCGCGTCCAGCGCGTTCCCGCCACTGAAACCCAGGGCCGCGTCCACACTTCCGCCGTCACCGTTGCCGTGCTGCCCGAGGCCGAGGAAGTCGACATCAAGATCGAAGCCAAGGACATTCGCATCGACACCTTCTGCTCCTCGGGCCCCGGCGGCCAGTCGGTCAATACCACGTATTCCGCAGTCCGCATCACCCACCTGCCCACCAATACCGTGGTGAGCTGCCAGGACGAAAAATCGCAGATCAAGAATCGCGAAAAAGGTATGCGCGTCCTGCGCTCGCGTCTCTACGAAGTGGAGATGGAAAAACAAAACGCCGAGCTGGCCAGCGCCCGCAAGCAGCAGGTAGGTTCAGGCGATCGCGCTGAGAAGATTCGCACCTACAACTTCCCCCAGAACCGCCTCACCGACCACCGCATCGGCCTCACCCTCCACCAGCTCGACCTCATCATGGAAGGCCGCCTGCAGCCCGTCGTCGACGCACTCATCGCCCACTTCCAGGCCGAGCAGCTCAAAGGCGAAGCCGGCCAGGCCGCGTGAGCCAGGCGCATCAGTTCGTCGTGGTCGAACTCTCTGTCCCCATCAACGCTGTCATCCTGAGCGGAGCACAGCGAAGGCGAAGGATCTGCGGTTGTCTTTGAATTCGCTCATCCAACACGCGAGGAAAGGCGCCGCAATCCTTGGCCAAGGTCCTCATTCCAGCCACGCCGCGCAAGACGCCGAGTTCCTGCTCGCCCACCTCATCGGACGCAATAGAGCGTGGTTCCTTGCCCACCTCGACGACGAAATACCCCTCGATCAGGCAGACCTCTACGGCAAGCTCATCCACCGCCGCCTAGCCGGCGAGCCCATCCAATACATCACCGGCGAAACCGAATTCTACGGCCTGACCTTTCGCGTCACTCCCGCCGTCCTCATCCCTCGCCCCGAGACCGAGCACCTGGTCGAAGAGGTCCTCAAGCGCGCCGCGCAAATCGCCCATCCCCGCATCACGCCTCTGCGAGTTCTCGACATCGGCACCGGCTCCGGCTGCATCGCCATCGCTCTCGCCCACCACCTGCCCCAGGCAACCATAACCGCAATCGATCTCTCACCCGAAGCAATCAACCTCGCCCGCCAAAACGCCGCGCTCAACAACTTCGCCGACCGCATCCGCTTTCTTCAAGGCGATCTCCTCGCCCCCGTCGCCAGCGAAGCCTTTGACCTCATCGTCTCCAACCCGCCCTACGTCCCTACAACCGACCGTCCCACTCTCTCCGTCGAGGTCCGCGATCACGAGCCCGCCGTCGCCCTTTTCGCCGGGCCCGACGGCCTCGACCTCTACCGCCGCCTCATCCCCGCATCCCACGCTGCCATCGTCCCCGGCGGCCTGCTGCTTCTAGAAATCAGCTACGGCCAGCAACCAGCCGTCACCTCGCTCCTCGAGGCCTCAGGCTTCCACTCCATCGACGTCTTTCCTGACCTGCAAGGCATTCCCCGCGTCCTCTGCACCACACGCGCCCACACCTGAACCCGCTGACTCGCTAATTCGCTGCCTTACTGCTCCACATCCTCCATGCTCTTGTGCTTGCACCAGTACTCCGGGTCCGGCCCCACCCGCATACACAACTCACCCGCCCGGGTATACAGCGAATACCAGTTCTCCCGCTTGCCGCCCTTCAGATCCTCGTCGCTCACCGGTAAATGGTAAGAGTTCTCAAACACCAGGCTCTTGAAGACAAAAAACTTGTTCTCCAGCCGCCAGTGCCCGCGGGTGATCACCTGCCGCTGGTCATACTGGATATACGACCCGTCCTCATTTACCTGCATCACCACCAGCCCGGAATCGGACGGAGAAATGTAGTAGCCCACCACCCGCCCCTTGGTCGGCGCAACAGCCAGGCCCACCAAAAACACACTCAAAAACAGCACTCCCAGTTTCACCGGAAGCAAACGATTCGAGTGTTCCTTTTGAGAGGCCATCGTCTCCGCGATCATAGGGATTCTATCGGCCACCGGCAATGCACAAGCGGTGTCACCATCCGTTAATTCATCAAATTGAAACCATTGCCGCGCCACGCGGCCCAATACGGTAAACTTCTTTCCGGAAAGGACATACCCCATGCCATCCTCTCAAGGTTATGCAGCTCAAAGCGCCCAGTCGCCTCTCGCACCGCACGCCTTCACGCGCCGCGACCCCGGTCCCACTGAAGTCACCATCGACATCCTCTACTGCGGCGTCTGCCACTCCGATCTCCACATGGCCCGCAACGAGTGGGGCAACTCCGTTTATCCCATGGTCCCCGGCCACGAAATCGTCGGCCGCGTCTCGGCTGCAGGCAGCGCGGTAACCAAGTTCAAGGTCGGCTCTATCGCCGCCGTCGGCGTGATCATCGACTCATGCCGCCATTGCGCTCCCTGCAACCGCGGCGAAGAGCACTTCTGCGCTGAGGGCGCTACGCTCACCTACGCCGTTCCCGATCGTATAGACGGCTCCATCACCATGGGCGGCTACGCGTCCAATTACGTCGTCGACGAGCGCTTCGCCCACCTGGTCCCGGAGAATCTCAACCTCGCCGCCGTCGCCCCGCTGCTCTGCGCCGGCATCACCACCTACTCGCCCCTCCGCCACTGGAACGTCGGCCCCGGCAAGAAGGTTGGCATCGTTGGTCTCGGCGGCCTCGGCCACATGGCTCTCAAGTTCGCCCACTCCTTCGGCGCGCACGTTGTCCAGTTCACCACCAACCCCCGTAAGCGCGAAGACGCCATCAAACTCGGCGCAGATGAGGTGGTCGTCTCCACCGACCCCGCCCAGATGAAGCCCCACGCCCGCTCCTTCGACTTCATCCTCGACGCCGTCTCCGCTCCCCACAATCTCAATGACTATCTCCCGCTGCTCAAGCAGGACGCAACGCTCTGCCTCGTCGGCCTCCCGCCCGAGCCGCCCGCCGTCTCGCCCTTCGCCCTCATCAGCGGACGCGTCTCCGTCGCCGGCTCCATGATCGGCGGCATGCCCGAGACCCAGGCCATGCTCGACTACTGCGGAGAACACAACATCGTCTCTGAAGTTGAAGTCATCCCCATCCAGAAGATCAACGAAGCCTTCGAGCGCATGCTCAAGCAAGACGTAAAATACCGCTTCGTCATCGACATGAGCACTCTTTAGCCGATCAATCTGCTGGGTAGCGCCGGCTTCCCAGCCGGCTGTGGCGGGGGCCTCCGAGCCCCCGCCGCAATTTGTTACGGCTTGCTCCCGCCAGGTTCCCTGAGCCGCCCAGTCTTCCCCAACTCCCGATAGAACCCCAAATCCTTCCCCGTCACACTCTTCGCGATATACGTGATCTGCCCGTAGTGCAGCCCAAAGTGCTCCACCACCTGGTAAACCGCCTCAAGCCCCCGCGTGTTGTACCCCTGAATCGTATACGGCTTCAACAGTTCCTCCGCGGTCAGCCGCCGCAGCACCTTGTCTGCCTCAGCCATCGTCGCGCCCAGCCGTGCCAGCAGCTCCGCCGCCGTCATCCCCCCTGCCGCCGCAAACTCCGCCGGCCGGTCTCGCCCGTCGTTCGTCCCATTGAACGAGTCCACCAGCCACTGCCGCACATTTCCATTCAAATGCAGTATCAGGTTGCCAATGCTGTTGCTCGCCTCGTTGGGCCGCCACCACACCTGCTCCTCCGTAAGCCCTTCCACCGCCGCCTGCAACCGCGTCCAGTACTGCCCCACCAGCTTCTCCCGAGAAAACTTTAGAAACACCGCCGCCACATCCAAATCCATCTCCGCCACACCCACCTCCAAATCCCAAATTCCAGCGTTTTTCGCCCCAGGTCCCAATCCAACTCCGTCGCACAAACTACGCGCATACCCGCTGACCCGCTGACTTGCTGGCTTGCTGACCGGCTGGCTCGCTGTCTTTCTACTCAGCCGCATGCCCGCCCGAGCGCGCGTGATAGTTAAACACCAGCAGCACAGCAATGCCGAACACCATCGCAGTCAGAGCCAGTGGCGCGCCAAAGGGATAGCCCGCCGTCAGCGAAAACCGAATCAGAATGATCGACACCACAAACGCCGCGTTGCGAAACACGTTCTGGTACTCGCTCGTCACCACCAGCGACAGAATCAGGACCAGCACGTCGGTGAAAATCATCGCTGTAAAAAGATCGTTGTAAAACGTCGTCGCCGGCTCAACCCCCGTGTGCCCGCTCATCGCCACCTGGCCCAGCGCCAAAGCATAAAGCCCCAGGTTGTACGCTGCCATCACCAGCAGCAGCGCGCCCAGCCCAAGAGCAATGCCCTTCTTCTGCGCCCCAAACCGCACCCGCGCCGGCGATGATTTTGCATCCGCCGACGGCCGTGGACTCCGTCGCGCCACCTGCTGAAAAACCGCCACCAGCAGATACATCAGGAACCCCGCCCACATGTCCGCAAACAACGGCAGCGTATCCCAGCCAATATGGTGGCTCGCGATCTGGTCGCCCTTCTCAGCAATGTCGTGAAAGGTCTCCCGGATGAAGATCAGCGATACGATCTCAAACTGGTAGGCCATCGACTTGGTAGTGGACTCGTGCAGCACCGCAATGAGCGTCAGCACTTCGTAAAACAGAATGAAGTTGAACGGCGTCGAGATCGCCGTCAGGTAGTTCTCTCCGGCATCGAGAATGAGCGCCGGTGGATGCGGCAGCGTGCGGCCCAGGAAGATGAGCGCCAGGTGGATCACAAATCCCGCTACTGCCAGCCGGATCACCAGGTGCTTCAGCGTGTTCATGTGCCGCTGGCTGAATACGCGATCATGCACGGCACTTGCGCTGCGCCAGAAGCCGCTAGCACCTTCATCTGCGGCGATTTGCTTTGCGTCGTTGGTCATCGGTTTCCGTTGCGGCTGTTCTCGGTAGCTTACCGCACCCGGCAATGAGCGCGTGCAAAAACAGCCATTGCCTCGTTCCCCACCACGCGCTTAGAATTCCCGCTGAAATCGTTTACAGCAATCTCGCTGCTCCCAAAAAAATTTGCCCGTAACCTTCACCCGGAAAGGCTCCATCATGCGCATCGCTGCCTCGCTCTGTCTTGCCGCTCTTGCTTCCGCAGCCCTCCTCGCCAGTCACTCCGCACCCGCCGCTGCCCAATCCGCCCCCGTCACCGCCGCCACGCCCCCCATGGGCTGGAATAGCTGGAACTTCTTCGCCGGCAAAGTCACCGACAAAGACATCCGCGCCGCCGCCGACAACCTCGTCGCCACCGGCATGAAAGACGCCGGCTACAACTACGTCAACATCGACGACACCTGGGAAGGCCAGCGCGACGCCGACGGCGTCCTTCACACCAACGACAAATTCCCTGACATGAAGGCCCTCGCCGACTACGTCCACTCCAAGGGTCTCAAAATCGGCATCTACTCCGGCCCCGGCTCCAAAACCTGCGCCGGTTTCCCCGCCTCCCTTGGCCACGAGGAGCAGGACGCCAAGCTCTACGCCGAATGGGGCATCGACTACCTTAAGTACGACCTCTGCAGCTTCATCCCCGAAGTCATGATGAAGCAGGCCCCCAACGACAAAGCCGAGCAGATGCGCATCATGATCGCCGCTTACGAGAAGATGGGCAAAGCCCTCCAGTCAACCCGCCGCCCCATCGTCTACTCGCTCTGCCAGTACGGCTGGGACGCCGTATGGGAGTGGGCGCCCGCGCTCGGCGGCAACCTATGGCGCACCACTGGCGACATCGATCCCCACTGGGACCGCATCTACGCCATCCTTGCCCAACAGGACGGCCTCGCCAAGTACGCCGGCCCCGGCCACTGGAATGACCCCGACATGCTCGAAGTCGGCAACGGTCGCCTCTCCCTCAATGAAAACTGGTCCCACTTTGCCATGTGGTCCATGCTCGCCGCCCCGCTGCTCGCCGGCAATGACCTGCCCAACATGAAGCCCGAGATCAAGGCCATCCTCACCAACAAAGATGTCATCGCCATCGACCAGGACGCCCTCGGCAAGCAGGGCACCCGCGCCTACTCCGACGGTGAAGTCGAAGTCTGGACCCGCCACCTATCGGGCGGTGCCATGGCCATCGCCGTCCTTGACGCCGGCGACTCCCGCTTTGCTACCCATCCCTTCCACCTCGACCTCGCCAAGCTAGGCCTCCACGGCCCGCAAAGAGGCAAAGACCTCAAGACCGGCAACGACATTACCCTCACCCCCAACATGCCCATCGAAATCCAAAGCCACGACACCCTCCTCGTCCGCATCGCGTCACCAAAGTAGGTATAGAAGAGTGCCACGTGGCCCTTTTCTCACTCTGCAAAGAATCTCCCGTGCCCCATCCATTCCACAGCCTCACCGTGGAATGGGTGGGAAACCACGAACCCTCATCCGCCTTCCTTTCCGCTCTCTTCAAATCCGCCCAAAAATGTTCCGTGCCCCATCCATTCCACAGCCTCACCGTGGAATGGGTGGGAAACTACGAACCAATCGGTGCCCCAGAGGGGCGACACGAATTTAG
>Ga0182012_10004588_pt1 | contig 14383 bp, 9 predicted proteins | sample 612S2SmetaG_FD_120486 | JGI IMG/M metagenome (GOLD analysis project Ga0182012, IMG submission 120486) | Permafrost microbial communities from Stordalen Mire, Sweden - 612S2S metaG | ecosystem: Environmental > Terrestrial > Soil > Wetlands > Permafrost | place: Sweden: Stordalen | collected... | reverse complement strand
GGTTACCGGCCCGTTTGATGGCGATGCGCACATGCATGCTACGGGCAGACAGGCTGCGATCGGGCTCGACTACAAAACCGCGCCGCTTACTGAACGTGACCAACAAATGCAGTTCCCCGGTGGAGAAGAACAGCTTGTTTTCCCGGGGAACAAGACAACGTACCTGAGCCGCGCCGAGTTACCCAACGGCGGCCAATGGGCCGAGAAGGCTGTGGGGCGGGGAAAAATCCTCTTTGCGGCGCTTCCCATTGAACTGAATGACAATCTGGCCGCGGTGGGGGATGTGTATCGGTATGCGCTGAAAACAGCCGGCGTGGCTCCGGTGTACAGCACCACGCTCACCGATCCGGGAATCACCATCTGCCCCACCGCGTATCCTGACGCGACTCTCTACGTGGTCACATCTGAATCCGACCAGACGAAGGTGGATTTTACCGATGTGCGGAGCGGCAAACACCTGACCGGGTCGCTTGAAAACGGTGAGGCCGCCATTGTGCTCATCGGCAAAGACGGCAGGCTGATCTCGTCTTACCACTGGACCGGCGAATAAACCGCGGGCATTGGAGAGGTTAGCTCGAGAGCACTCTCTTGGCGCAAATGAGCGGGGCGCAGCTGTGTCGCGACACGGCGACGGCGCAATAAATCGGGTGTTAAAATGGCGGCCAGCATTCGAATGCCGCGACTCAACAGCACTTTTGTAAACGCATTCATATTGGAATGCACTTAACTCTCAAGGTGGGCCCTGTGGACGTGTTGAATCGGCTGGTGAATCGGGCAATGGTTTCAGCAGCTTGCCTATGGATAGCAAGTTGCAGCGGCGCGTGGGGCTCTCCCGCCCAGGAAAAACCATCGATCACCGTTACGCCCGGCGGGACCGTGACCATTGGAGCGCAACAGCAGTTCACCGCGACAACGAGTGGATTCGGCACCGCGAGCACGGCAGTTACCTGGTCGGTTGCTTCGCCGGCGGGCAGCAAAATCAGTCAGGGAGTGAGTGTGGGGGACATCAGCTCGACGGGCCTCTACGACACGCCATTCCCAGCGCCACCAACGGTCACTGTCACGGCTACCAGCAAGGCTATGCCTTCAGTGAGCGGCAGCGTAACCGTCACGCTGAGCGAGGCGGCAATCGCCACCGGCCCGGCTTTGACGGTTGACGCAGGCAACCGGACCCGCGCCATCAGCCCCGACATCTACGGCATGAATGCTTTCTCGATGGTTTCGTCTGTGGGCAAGGCAGTGAATCTGCCGGTGGACCGCTTTGGAGGCGACGGGACTTCGCTGTACAACTACAAGCTCGACGTAACGAGTGCGGGCAGCGACTGGTATTACAAGAACGGCGTTGAAGGTGGCGGCACCGAGGACACAAGCTCGTTTAACAAACATGTGCAGAACGACAAGGCGATTGGCGCCAAGACCATGGGCACCGTGCCGTTGATGGGATGGGTAGCGAAGACCGGTGTTGGCTGCAGCTATCCAAGATCGATCTACCCGGTCCAGACACAGTTCAATCCATATGACCCGAAATGCGGGAACGGCGTTTATCCCAAGGGAACCAACGGCTGCACCAAGGAGAAAGGCTGCGATATCACCGGCAACGATCCTAATCTGATTGCCGAGCCCATCGACAACGCCTCGTGGGCGCAGGGCTGGGTTACATACCTGGTGGGAAAATTCGGGAACGCGGCCCATGGCGGGGTGGCAGTCTATTCTCTCGATAACGAGCCGGCGTGGTGGGATGGCGGGCATCGCGACGTGCATCCCAACCCCTCAACTTACGACGAAGTGACGAACAACGGAATTGCGACGGCGAAAGCGGTCAAGAGCGCCGATCCTACGGCCGGGGTCAGCGGCCCGGTGGTTGACTTCTGGTTTAACTACTTCTATTCGAAAAAGGAAATCGAGAGCGGATGGATGACCGCGCCGTGCCACCTGGCGGGGAGCAATCCCACCGATAGGGCTGCGCACGGAGGCGTTCCGTTCGTGGAGTACTATCTGCAACAGTTCAATGCGGCCTCAACCGCTTATGGCGCGCGGCTGCTTGATTACCTCGACCTGCACACATACTTTGCCGGGAGTTACAACGGCCACGATATCGGACTGGCGCCCGCGGGCGATACGCAGGCGCAGGAAGTGCGGCTGAATTCCACGCGCGCTTTCTGGGATCCGACCTACACGGACCGGCAATATCCGCAGCCGAATTACCCGACGGACGCCAATTACACGTCGTCGTGCAAGGTGCCGTTGCAGGCTCCCGAGCTGATTCCGATGGCGCAGAAATGGGTGGCCGCGGATTACCCCGGAACAAAAATCGCATTTACTGAATACAACTGGGGCGGGCTGGAGAATGTGAACGGCGCGGTGGCGCAGGCTGACGTTCTGGGCATTTTTGGCAAGTACGGGCTCGATCTGGCCACGCTCTGGGGCCCTCCCGATCCGGTCAAGCAGGCTCCGGGCCTGATGGCGTATGAGATTTACCGCAACTACGACGGCAAGAACTCAATGTTCGGCGATGGGGAGCTCGACTCCAACAGCGCTAATCAAGGGCTGCTGTCGGTCTACGGCGCAGTCCGCTCGTCAGACAAGGCCATCACCGTCGTCGTGATCAACAAGACCTACGGGCCGCTCAACGCGACGCTCTCGCTTGAGAACCTGGCATCAACAAGCAGGAGCGCGCAGTCGTTTGTGTATAGCAACGCCAACATCAACGCCATTGTGGCGCAACCGGCCGTCACCATCAATCCGCCCTCGGCAGGCGGCACAACCAGCACCATCAGCTCGACGTTTCCGACTCAGTCAATCACGTTGTTTGTAATTCCGAATTAGAGCCGGCGAGGGAAGCGAATGGCCTGAATTATCCGGGAGGCAGTAAGATGAAGGTCCTCGATCGTCTGGTAATTCTTGCAACAGTTTCGGCAGCCTGCTTGTGGGTTGCGGCATGCGGCGGCTCAGGCACCACAACAACAACGCCTCCGCCTCCGTTGAACCCCACGATCACCGTCAGTCCCAACACGGCTGTTATTGGAACGCAGCAGCAATTTACTGCTACCACGACTGACTTTGGCACCAACAGCACCGCGGTCAGCTGGGCGGTCGCTGCCCCATCGGGCAGCAGCCTCAGTCCCGGAGACATCAGCCTGTCAGGGATGTACAACACGCCCTACCCGGCGCCAGCAACGGTCACAATTACCGCGACCAGCACGGCTCTGCCTACCGTCAGCGGCAGTGTGACAGTCACTCTCACAGCGCCGGCTACAGTAACTGGCCCGGCGCTTGTTGTCGACGTGAATACGCCCAACACGCCAAGCGAAAATCCACACAACATCAACCCGTACGTTTATGGCATGGGTGCGTGGGCTCTCGACCCGGTGTCGCAGGCCACCGCGAATCCCTCGATTACGCGCTGGGGCGGCGATAACACATCGCGTTACAACTACAAGAACATGTCGTCAAATACCACCGCTGACTGGTACTTCGAAAACATCCAGGGAGCGGGACTCGAGCCGGGCGATGGAACCTTCAACAGCTATCTATCCACCGTTCACTCTGAAGGGGCGGCCGCGCTCGGCACCGTACCTGTGAATGGATGGGTTTCAAACGGTCAAAACGCCTGCGGCTTTTCACAGACGGCGTTTCCCAACCAGGTTGGCGAGAATGGCAATGCCGCGTTCGTGAGCTACAACAACGAGATGTGCGGCGCCGGCAACTATCCCTATGGCGATGACGGCTGCAATACCGACACCGGCTGTGCCATCCTGGTCAACAACACTACCGCCGATCCGAACGCTACTACTACTGAGGCTGAAGTCACCAGTATCCCCATCAACCCGCCCGACATTACAGACGCGTCAACACCCGCGCCAGGCTCGACGCCCGCGACAATGAGCCAATGGGCAAACAGCACGTGGTCGGGCGGATGGGTGAACACCCTGGTGAACACAGCGGGAATCGGGCCTGGCAGCAGCAGCAGCGGCGTGCAGGTATGGGATCTGGATAACGAGCCCACCTGGTGGAGCGGTACACTGCGCGATGTGCACCCATCCCCCTTCACGTACGACGAAGTTACCAATCGCGAAATCGGCACGGCGCTCGCCGTCAAGACGGCCGACCCCAGCGCGCAGTTGAGCGGTCCGGTGATCGATTACTGGTGGGGCTACTTCTATTCCATGCAGGATATCTGGGCCGGTAACTCAACGGGCCCCTGCTATGAACCATGGAGCAGCCCGAGCGACCGCGAGGCGCACGGAGGAACGCCGCTGATCGAGTACTATCTGCAGCAATTCAACAAGTACTCGCAGCAATATGGCGTACGCCTGCTCGACTACGTGGACATCCACGGGTACTTTGCGCCCGATTACCCTGCGGGCAGCGGCACTACAGTTGCGTTTACCACTGCGGGCGACACGCAGGAGCAGATTACCCGCCTCAATTCCACGCGCGTGTTCTGGGATCCGACTTACACCGACCTGAACTATACGCAGCCCAACTACATTACCGACGCGAACTACACGTCCAGCTGCACTGTTCCGCTTCAAGCGCCGCAGATTATTCCCATGTTGAAGTCGTGGGTTGCCAACGGCTACCCGGGCACCGGGACTTCGATTGACGAGTACAACTTTGGCGGTTTGGAGTCGATCAACGGCGCGGTTACCCAGGCCGACATTCTGGGAATTTTCGGGCGCGAAGGGCTCGACCTCGGGTCGTTCTGGCCGAGCACCAACGACGACACCCAGCAGATACCAGCCAACTTCGCGTTCGCCATGTATCGTAACTACGACGGCAAAGACTCGGTATTCGGCGATGTTTATCTGTCTGCAACCAGCAGCGCCTCGGGAGCGGACGCCGAGGGCCAGCTCTCTGTCTACGGCGCACAGCGCAGCTCAGATGGCGCTATTACCTTAATGGTGATTAACAAGACCTTCGGCTCGCTCAACTCGACAATATCGCTTGAAAACTTTACTGCGCCCAACAACACAACGGCGCAGGTGTACCAGTACAGCAATGCCAATCTCAACGCCATTGTGTCGCAACCGGCCGTCACCGTTACTCCGCCATCGTCGGGCAGCACTACCAGCACCATCAGCGCGACGTTTGCAGCTCAGTCAATCACGTTGTTGGTAATTCCGAATTAGAGCCGGCTCGGATATCCGGCAGGCTCGCCGCATGGGCGAACGAACGCAATTGAATTTTTGGAGGCAGGAATATGAAGTTCTTTAATCGGATCGCGGCTCTTGCAACCGTTTCAGCGGCCTGCATGTGGATTGCTGCTTGCGGCGGCGGAGGCCTCAGCGGAGGTGGCGGCACGCCGCCCTCCATCAGCAGCTTTACGGCCAGTCCGGCCTCCATCAATTCCGGTGCAAGCTCGAGCCTTACCGGCGTCTTTTCGAATGGCACCGGGGTGATTACGCCGGGCAGTCTTTCTGCCACCAGCGGCACCGGGGTGAGCGTCAGCCCAACCGCGACAACCAAGTACACGCTTACCGTCACCAATCCGGCCAGCACGTCAGTTACGCAGACGGCGACGGTTACTGTAACTGCTCCCGTTCCCACCATCACCGTTACTCCCACGAGCGCCGTGATCGGAACGCAGCAGCAGTTCACTGCCACCGCGAGTAATTTCGGCACAACCAGCACCGCGGTCACCTGGTCGGTTTCGGCACCATCGAGCAGCAGCCTGAGCCCCGGGGATATCAGTTCGACAGGCCTTTACAACACGCCTTACCCGGCGCCGGCAACCGTCACGGTTACGGCAACCAGCACGGCCATGCCCACGGTAAGCGGCAGTGCGACTGTCTCGCTAAGTGAGGCGGCAGGCGCCAGCGGCCCGGCCCTGACCGTTGATGCCGGCAACCAGACCCATGCCATCAGCCCGTATATCTACGGATGGAATGGATACGCCTCCAACACTGCCGCGGCACAGGCGGCCAACATCACCGTCGATCGCTTTGGCGGCGACGCAACCTCGCTTTATAACTACCAGCTCGACGTAACCAATGCGGGCAGCGATTGGTATTTTCAAAACGGGGTCGGCAACACCGGCCAGCAGGCAACGAGCGAGTTCAACGAGCAGGTTATGGCCGACGCCTCCATTGGAGCCAAGACGCTGGGCACTATGCCAATGGAAGGCTACATTGCAAAGGACGGCACCTCTTGCAGCTACACATCCACGGCCTTTCCGCAGCAGTATTCATTTGACCCGTACGATTCAAACTGCGGCGACGGCATGTATCCCGATGGAGTGGCAGGCTGCACCAGTGCAACGGGCTGCAATATACCCGACCCAACAAACGAGGCCACTGTGTCAGGCACTCCCGCCGGCCCCACTTGGGACGGCGGCTGGGTTGCTTACCTGGTGCAGACCTTTGGCACGGCCGCCAAAGGAGGCGTGTTCGCCTACGATCTCGACAACGAGCCCGCGTGGTGGGACGGAGGACATCGGGACGTGCATCCCAACCCTTCAACCTATGACGAGGTCACAAACAACGGCATTGCTACTGCCGAGGCCGTGAAGACTGCCGATCCTACCGCCCAGATCAACGGTCCGGTGGTGGACTATTGGTGGAATTACTTCTACTCCAAGAAGGATATTGAATCCGGATGGGGCTCCGGCATCGGTTGCTTCCAGCCATGGAGCAACCCCACCGATCGCGAGGCGCACGGCGGCGTGCCGTTCATTGAGTATTACCTGCAGCAGTTCAATACCGCCTCAACCACCTTCGGCGCGCGCCTGCTCGACTATCTTGACCTGCACACTTATTTCGCCGGCACATACAATGGCAATGGCGTGGGGCTGACCACTGCCGGAGACACGCAGGAGCAGATTGTTCGCCTGGATTCCACGCGCGTTTTCTGGGATCCAACCTATACCGATCCCAATTATCCGCAGCCGAACTACACCACTGACTCGAACTACACCACCAGCTGCAATGTTCCGCTGCAGGCTCCGCAATTGATTCCCATGGCGCAGGCCTGGGTAGCCAAAGACTATCCCGGCACCAAGATCGCGTTCACCGAATACAACTGGGGTGGGCAAGAGAACATGAACGGCGCAGTGGCGCAGGCTGATGTTCTGGGCATCTTCGGCAAGTACGGGCTCGATATGGCTACGCTCTGGGGTACTCCCGATCCCACAACTCAAGTCCCCGGCCTGATGGCATATGAGATTTACCGCAACTACGACGGCGCCAACTCAATGTTTGGCGATACGGCGCTGAACTCGACCAGCGCCAACCAGGGGCAGCTCTCGGTGTACGGCGCGGTTCGCAGCAGCGACAACGCCCTGACCATAGTGGTGATCAACAAGACCTACGGGCCGCTTACCGCGACGCTCTCGCTTGAGAACTTTACGTCATCGAGCGGGACCGCGCAGGCGTTTCTCTACAGCAACGCGAACATCAACGCGATCGTGGCGCAACCGGCCGTTACCGTTACTCCGCCCTCGGGAAGCGGCACAACCAGCACCATCAGCTCGACGTTTCCAACTCAGTCAATCACGTTGTTTGTAATTCCGAAATAGAGCGTGACGCGGGCACCAAAAGAAGGCGGCCCAGGCAATTGCCCGGGCCGCTTCTTTTTTCACACTTTTATTTGGTAGGCGCTAGACGCCGACGCCGAACTCGCTGGCCTGCTGCTCACCGGCGTTGGTGTAGAAGTCATAGGGCGTGCGCCGCTTGAACTTCGACCGGCTCCTCAACTCCGCGCCGAGAAAGATACCCAGTGCAGCCACAGCCATCCCCACTGAAAACCATGTGATCACGCGCAGGGCATGCGATTCGCGCTTCTCCGTTTCGAGTTCCTCTTCGCAAGGTATGAGCGGCTCGGTTTCAATCGACATGGCGCTGCCTCCGGATGCACCCATGATATCGCACAACAAACATGGTTGGCCCGCAGAATGGGACCTGTGAAATATCTGGGAGTTACTCCACAGTGTCAATTTGGGCAAGCCACGCTGATTTTGCCGATTCAGGAAGAAAACTTGCCCTCATCGAATTTGATGCAAGTTTTTTGAGCTCCTCTCGGCTGAATCTGTGAATTTTGTGCGCAAGGCGGTACTCGTTGGCCAGGTTAGACCCAAAAAAGGCGGGATCGTCGGAGTTGATGGTAACCAGCAGGCCGCGGTCGAAGTATTGGCGCAGCGGATGGCGGGCGAACGACTCGCAAACGCCGGTCTTCACATTCGAAGTCGGGTTCAGCTCCATTCCAATCTGCCGCGCGTTCAACTCATCCATCAGCGCCTGGTCGCGGATGGCCGAGAGCGCGTGTCCTATCCGCTCCGAACCGATCGCGAGCGCTTCCCAAATTGCTTCAGGTCCCGTGGTCTCGCCGGCGTGATTGGTGAGGCGGAGGCCTGCTTCGCGGGCCTCGGCGTACATTGCGCGAAACGGCTCCGACCCGGCAGTTCGCTCATCGCCGCCCAGCCCGATGCCGATAATTGACTGGTATTGCCCGCGCATCTGGGCGGCTTTGCGGAAGACCCGCTCGGCCTCGGGCACGGTGAAGTGCCGCACCGCGTCGAATATCCAGTAGAGCGAGAGCCCAAGCTCGCGCGCAGCCCGCTCCCGCGCCCGTTCGAGGCCCGCAAAGATCGGCTCAAAGCACTCGGGATCGTGATTGCGCCACATGTAAATGACGCCGACCGAGATGTACACCTCGGCATGGACCACGCCTTGCGCGGCGAGCTGCTGCATCATGCGCCAGGCGATCAGCTCGTAGTCTTCGGCCGCCTTGAGGCGACGCGTGACAGCTTTGAACGCTTCAATGAACCCGGTGAAATCAGTGAACTGGTAGATTGCATCGGCTTCGGCCTGCGTCAGCGGAGTGTGATCGTGGCGAGCGCTCAGTTCAACCAGCGTCGAGGGCAAAACGGTGCCCTCAAGATGCAGATGAAGCTCAGCCTTGGGAAGGCAGCGGATGAAGTCGTCTATCTCCCTCACATCTCCAGTGTAACGGGCGCACCGGGACTGGCGACCCTCATATCTGTGCATGCAGCCGCAGGCGCCGCACACGTGGAACGCAGCAAAAGAAGTGGAAGAAACCTGCGCATCGATAGTTATCTTCCGGGAGTTACTCGGGGAGAATTCAGCTTACCGGGGGGTGAGGGCGTGCATTTTTACTCCGGGGAATGCTTCTGCAACCAGGCCTGGGACGCGGCCAGGTCCACCTGCGAAAGAGCTGGAGCGCCCTGCTTGAGCATTTTTATGTACCAGTCGATCTCCGCCCGCGTGGCCGGATAGCCGACATTCTTGTCCGCGTCGCCGTCGCGATAGGAGTTGACGATCGGCTTGCCGTCTTCATCGGTCATCACGATGAACGGGAATCCCGGCTCGCCCTCGGCGCCGAGAGCTGTGCGCAGCGCTACGCCGCCGGGAGTATCGGAATGCCTGGGGTCGCCCGGGCGCTCGCCCACATCGATGCGCTGAACCACAAACGCCCGCTCGGTGATGGGCCTCATCTGCGGGTCTTGAAGAAAACGCTCGTAGAGTTTGCAGGGACCGCACCAGGAAGCGGAAAACACCATGAGAACGTTCTTGTGCTGCGTTCTGGCCTGAGACACGGCTTGCGCGAACATATCGCTGGCGTTTTCAGCGGGCGCGGCAAACGCGGGCGCGGTGAGCAGGGCTGCGAGCGCAATTACGCCGGCAAGAGAGAGTTTTCTATGGGAGCCCAAGGGTCGATCTCCTTCGACGCGAGTCGTCGAGGAAATGATACTGCATTACTCGCCCTTGATCGTGGTCGCGTGATTGTTCACGTATGTGACGGTCCACTTTTTGCCCGCCTGGTCGTAAGTAATCGTCCGGTTGCCTTCGGTGCCGCTATTGTCATCGATCTTCTGGCCGATCGCCATGCGCGTCTCGAGCTCGCTCATCCCCGGCTTGACCTGGTGCGCGTCGATGGCCGCCCAAACATCTTTCGGCCAGTTGTCGTATATGGTGTGCGGATCGTCGTAATAAAACAGGATGTCGCAGAAATACTGCTCCTGGCTGCCATCGATTACCCCGATCGGCGTCGCCTCAAGATCGGTGCTGCCGGGCAACGTAAACACCGCAAACGCCTGCCTGCTGCCGTGATCGATGCTGTCGTCCTCTTTCGCCGGCACCACGGCCTTGATGACTTTCTTGATGTCGAGCTTTTGCGCCGAGGGAATCAAGCCAATCTTCTTCGCAAACACCACGTGTCCGCCCTGGTATGGGTAGTAGGGCATGGTGTAGCCATTCTTCATCCACACGCTCGTGCCCTCAAGCTTGACCGCGTCGTCGAACGAGGTCATAAACATTTTGCGCACAACCGCAACGTCGTCGAGAGTCAGGTTCTGGTCGGGACTGGTCTGGGTTTCGACGCCGGGGTTCTTCCGATGCTCGAACACGACCAGCAGGTAAATGCCGCCGATGGCGAGCGTGATGAGCGAAGTTACAAGGGCAAATTTCCAGGTTTTCATTGGGGGAATCCTCCGCACCGGCTGCGCAATCTATTTTTGATGCGCGAATTCAGAACGGTGACGGCTATAGAGGAAGTAAATGACGAGGCCGATAATCAACCAGGCGAAGAAGCGTATCCAGGTAATAATCGGCAGTCCGGCCATGAGCAGGAAGCAGAAAATCACGCTCAGCACAGGAATCACCGGACCGCCGGGCACTACGAATCCCCGACGCCGATTGGGCTCGCGGTAGCGAAGCACGATGACGCCGATTGAAACCAGGACAAACGCAAACAGAGTGCCGATATTCGAGAGATCGGCCAGCGTGCCGATATCGAACAGGCCCGAGGGGACTGCCACCACGAAACCCGCGACCCAGGTTGAAAATGCGGGCGTGCGAAATACCGGGTGAACGTCGGAGAACACTTTGGGCAGCAGTCCGTCGCGCGACATTGAGAACCACACGCGTGACTGGCCAAGCTGGTAAACAAGGATGGAAGAGATCATTCCCATGATGGCGCCGAACAGCACGATCAGCCGCACCCAGTGCAGGGGATGACCGCCGGGGAGAATCGATAATTTCTTGAGCGCATTCACCACCGGCGCCGCATCGCCTACCATGGATTGCCACGGCACCAGCCCGGTGAGGCACACCGCCACGGAAACATAGAGCACCGTGCACACCAGCAGCGTGGCGATAATGCCAATGGGCATATCGCGCTGAGGATTGCGGCATTCTTCGGCCGCCGTCGACACCGAATCGAATCCAATATAGGTGAAGAAGATGATGGAGCCGCCAGTAAGCACGCCGGACCAGCCGTTGGGCATGAACGGGTGCCAGTTGGAGGGATGGATGTAACTGATTACCGCCATCACGAAGATGACGATGGCGACCAGCTTGAGGCCCACCATCACGTTGTTGGTCTCGGCCGACTCGCGAATGCCGCGCACCAGGATGACAGTGAGAATGAGAACGATGAGGAATGCTGGAATGTTGAAGCCGAAGTGCCAGCCCGGATGGTAGATCCAGTTGCCAGCAAGGTCTTGCAGGCCGTCAGGTAAATACGCGGGCGATATCCATGTTGCCGGCGGGTGGAATCCAAACCAATCGAGAAGGTCGACGACGTGCGCGGCGAAGCCAACGCTCACCGTCATGTTCGATCCCGCGTACTCCAGGATGAGATCCCAGCCGATGATCCAGGCGATAAGCTCGCCGAGTGTCGCGTAGGTATAGGTGTAGGCCGAGCCGGCGATCGGAATCATTGATGCCAGCTCTGCGTAACACAGGCCGGTGAGCGCGCAAACGATGGCCACCGTAATCATTGAGATTGCGATAGCGGGTCCAGCACCCGGGCGGCCGGCCATGGCCGTGTGGTGAATGATAAAGTCGGCGAGCGGCGTGTTGACGAGGCTTGAAGTATCGAACTGCTCGCCGGAGATTGCGGTGCCGATGACCGTGAAGATGCCCGACCCGATCACGGCGCCAATGCCCAGCGCAGTCAACGACCACGGCCCAAGCGTCTTCTTGAGCGCGTGCTCCGGCTCCTCCGAGTCGCGGATGAGCTTGTCAATTGACTTGCGGGCAAGCAGTTGGCTGGGCAGTGCGGTTCTCCTCGCAAAGACAGTAATCAGTGATTAGTGGCCAGTGGTCAGTCGTATTCGGAAAGTGCTGGAGACGTACCCATCTTACCCTGAGACGTTTGAAGCCTGCTCCAGCAAGATCGAACTGACCACTGATCACTGACAACTGACCACTGTTTTTCTTACCGCTTGGACTGGCCGCGTGCCAACTTCTTCACTCTTTTCTTGGTCGCGCCGCGCGGGGTGGTCCGCTTGGCCTTGGGCGCAGCTTTTTTGCGCGATGCGCGCTTTAGCTTCTTGCGTTCCAGTTTATCTTCAATCTTGGTGGTATCTGCCACGTATAACCTCTTTCAATTCTGTGATTTCTCAAGTCCGCGCGTGTTGCGGTTCGCGTCTTCAAGAATAGCAGGGAATCAGGCCATCGCAAAAGCCAAAAGGTCTTCGCGCCCTGAAACTTGTGACCAGCTCTTGCGCTGAGCCTTGCCTGGGCTGACGTAGATCACTCCGGGCGGAGCTTTCGGCGTGTAAACTCATCTCCGTTTGCGCCCTATAGCATTTTCTGAAATGACGTAGATCGGAACCACGACCGCTGAGTGGGTTTTTCCTTAAGAAAAACCCACCCGTGCCCCCTCAAAAGTTCACAGTATTTCAGAAAATGCCGTTTTTGGGGCGCCGTTGAGAGGTGCAGCTTGAGCAGCATCCCGAACCCGGCATCCGGCCACGTACTGGTGATCAACCCCGGAACCACATCGACAAAGATCGGCATCTTTACGCGCGAAGGCGAGGAGTTTTCGCAAACCATCCGCCACGGAGACGAGGAAATTGAGCGGTTCAAGGGCCAGCCGATGCTCGCGCGCCTGGATTACCGCGCCGCACTCATCGAGCGCGCCCTCGCCGAGGCAGGATTTGCTCCAAAGAGTAAAAGCGCGGAGCGCGCGGTGGTGGGGCGGGGAGGATTGTTGCCGCCCATGGAGTGCGGCACCTACCTGGTGGATGACGTTATGGTGGAGGCGCTTCGCAAAGCACCACTCGGCGACCACGCTTCGAACCTCGGCGCGGCATTGGCGCTTCGTTTTGCCCGCGCGGCAGGCGTCAACGCATACATCGTCGATCCGGTTACCGTGGACGAGTGGCAGCCTCAAGCGCGTTTCACCGGCTCTCCGCTGGTGGAACGCACCAGCATTGGCCACGCGCTGAACACCAAGGCCGTGGCCCGGCGTTTTGCCCGCGAGCAAGGCCGCGCTTACGCCGATCTGCGTCTGGTCGTCGTTCACATGGGCAGCGGCATTACCGTCTCAGCGCATCGGGGCGGACGCACCGTCGACAGCAATTCCATTGAGGAGGGCCCGTTTGGTCCGGACCGCACGGGGTCGCTGCCCGTTCGCGCGCTTATCAGGCTTTGTTTCAGCGGCCGGTTTACCGAGACCGAACTCGATCGCCACGTTTTCGGCGACGGAGGCCTGTTTGCTTATCTCGGCACTCGCAACTTGATGGAGGTCGAGCAACGTATTGCTTCAGGCGATGAGCTGGCAGCACAGGTTCTCGACGCATTGATTTACCAGATTGCGAAGGAAACCGGGGCGATGGCGGCGGTGCTTTCCGGCAACGTAGGCGCGATCATTCTGACCGGCGGCATGGCGCATTCAGAACGGGTAGTGAACAGGCTCATCGAGCAGATTGGCTGGATCGCGCCCATCACCGTTTATCCCGGCGAAGACGAGCTGAGGGCGCTGGCTGAGGGGGTGTTTCGCGTGCTGGATGGGGAGGAAGAAGCCCGGCGGATGCGAGCTGAAGTGTAAGATCGTTGCCTTCATATTTTCCGCAGATTCGCGAACTTCTCCATCAGCTTCTTAAGCCCGTGCCGGTCGAATATCACTGAAAGCTTGGCGTCTTCGCCGTGGCCTTCGCGCATCATTACCGTTCCGTCGCCGTATTTGGCGTGACGCACGCGATCGCCATTCTTCAACCCTGTGGCGCCTTGTGGAGCGGCAATCTCCATGGCCGGCCGCGCCAGCGATCCGGGCCGGCTGACTGCGGCCTTGCCGCCAAAGAACCGGGCAATATTATCGATTGAGTGCGGCGCTTCCGCGCTCTCACTCTTCGGACCTGATTCCTGACGCGGCGCATCGCTCTTCTTAGGCGCCGTCATCCACGATGCCACGAACGGCTTCGATGGATCGCGGCGCGATGTTGCGCTACGCGACCGCGCCGCCGGGTTCACTTCCTGGCTCTCATCTTCGTAGTTGTAATGCCGGCTCTCGCCTTCGCGCGCCGAGTCTCTCGAATCGCCGCGACCGAAACCACGCCGGCCTCCGTATCCATAAGCGGGCGTCGACCACGCCGGGCTGCGTCCACCCAGGTTCTCAATCAGCGCCGGCGGAACTTCTT
>Ga0182012_10004587_pt1 | contig 14384 bp, 15 predicted proteins | sample 612S2SmetaG_FD_120486 | JGI IMG/M metagenome (GOLD analysis project Ga0182012, IMG submission 120486) | Permafrost microbial communities from Stordalen Mire, Sweden - 612S2S metaG | ecosystem: Environmental > Terrestrial > Soil > Wetlands > Permafrost | place: Sweden: Stordalen | collected... | reverse complement strand
CCGTCGACCTTGAAATCGGGGTTATCGACGACGATCACGAAGTGTGGGTTTCCGGTGTTGACTTCGATGCCGGGAACCTGCACGCCGCCGGGAATGGTCACTGTTCGCTGCGTGAGTTGCGGTTCACCCATGCCCGTGGTGACATCAACCGTAAATCCACCGGAATTCTCGAGGGCGTCGATATGACACATCCGCGAGCCCGCATCGGTTAGGATCTCAAGATCGTCGCCCGGCTTCGAGTCGAGTGCTTCAGCCATGTAAGCAGCCACGCAGCGGGTGCCATTGCCGCTGATCTCGGCTATCGAGCCGTCGGCATTATAGAGCCGGATGCGTCCAGAGCGGGGCCCGGTGAGCACGAGAAACTCGATGCCATCGGCGCCGACGCCGGTGTTTCGCGCACATAGACGCCGGGTGAGCTCGACGGGATCGAAACCGTGGGCGGCTTCTTCTGTGATGACGAGAAAGTCGTTGCCGCAGGCGTGAGCCTTGGTGAAGGGGATCAATCGTCCTCCGGATCGGGGAAGCTGAGGATTTGGGAGAGGCCGGGCTGAACACTGAGCTGATGGCGCAACTGGTCGTGCTGGCGGTTGGTGGCGTTGAGCGGGAAGACGACGCGCTGCAGATCGCCGATGGCAGAAGTGTCAACGTCGGCGAGGCGCAAACCGTGTTTGTCAACGACAGCAAGGACGCTCTGCAGCATGAGCAACTGATCAGCGCCACGGGCCTCGTATGTAACGGAGTAGGGCTTGAGGTTGACGCGCTTCTCAAGGAAGCCGACCAGAACCATCGCGACAATGACGATTACGGCGGCGACGGTAGCCGGAGCGTAGAGGCCAGCGCCGCAGGCCATGCCGATGGAGGCGACCACCCAGACGCTGGCCGCGCTGGCCAGGCCGCTGAGGCGGTTGCGGTTGTGCAGGATGAGTCCAGCGCCAAGAAAGCCGATGCCCTGGACGATGTTGGATGCCACCTGACCCTTGTTGCCGGTGTCGCCGGCGATCACCGCGGAGAGCACGGTGAAGAATGCAGCGCCGAGGCAGATGAGCAGGTTGGTGCGAACGCCGGCGGACTTTCTGGCGAGTTCGCGCTCAAGGCCCACCAGTCCGCCCAGCACACAGGCCAGCAGCAGGCGGCCAACAGCGCTGTTGACGAAGCCCATCTGATCGAGCCAATCGAATCCGGCGGGCGGCAACATGAGGGCGAGTTGAAGGTGGGCGATCAAGAGGAATTCCTTGGGAGATGCTAACACTGGGCGCAGTCAGTTGCGGGGTGCGGCGGATGAAGGAGAATCGGAGGCGTAAAATCTGGCGGAATCGGAGCGATAGATGGTTGCCGCGGGCTGGCCGGGAGCAGTGAAGCGGCGGACGACGGTGAGGTGCTCGGGACGAAGGCGAACGGCATGGTCCACGTCGTCGCCATCGTAGGCGAGGATGAATGCGGCGTGCGAGGCGGGCGAGGAGAGCGCAGTGTCCCAGATCCAGAGATCGCTCTCGTTAATGGTCTGGCGCAGGGGGATGCCGGTGCGGGCGATGATAAGCGGATCGAAGGAAGTGGTGGTGAGCACGGGGTCGCCGGGGCGCGTAGCGAGCAGTCCGCGCAGGACGGGCGGGATCGTCTCTTCGTAGGGGCGATGGGCATCGGCATTCTTTGTGCCCTCAACATAGACGGCTGGGCGCTCGCGGAGCATCTGGATGGAGTTGATGAGGCAGAGGGCGAGAAGGATGGTGGTGGTGATCGATTGCCAACTGCGGTTGCGCAGGCGGGGCTTGAATTCGCGCACGGCGGCAAGCACGAACTGGGCGCTGAAGCCGAGTGCGAGGGCGAGCGCGGGGAGCAGTTCGAGGCCGTAACGAAGGTTGTAGTAAGAGAACGGCCACCAGACGGGAAGGAAGATGGGCACCGATCCCCAGGAGACGGAGTAGGCGTAGAAGGGGACGGGAAACCAAAGCAGTACGAGCGCCCACGAGACAGCCCGGCTGCGGGCGGTGAGCCAGGACCATACTGCGCCGAAGAGGCCGGCGATGAGAAGGAAGGTCCCGCAGCCGAGGGCAGCGGCGTCGAGTTCGGCACACTTGTCGAAGAAGATGAGGGCGACCCAGGGGTTGTGCCAGCCGGGGTGGGGCGGGTAGCCGGGGATGGAGGTGCGCGCCTCGATGGCTGCGGCGGAGTAAGGGCCACGGGCAAAGTAGAGCCAGTCGTGGAAGACGGTGGCGTTGTAGGCGAACCAGAAGGTGGGTGCGGCGAGGACGAGAACGGTGGCGAGCCAGAAGGCGCGGGAACGGAGCTGGCCGCGGCGGAGAAGAAGCAAGCCGACTCCGGTCCAGGCGAGGAGGGCCATGATCCAGCCGTCGTAGCGGGTGAAGATGGCGGCGACGAGGATGGCGGCGATGAGCAGCAGCTTGGTTGGGTGGATGGTGGGAGGGGTCTGGGGGTTGGGGGTTGGGGTTTGGGCTGTCAGGTATCGGGTGTCAGGCGTGGGGGTGAGGCTATTGCGGAATTCGACCATGCAGAGCGCGAGCCAAATCATTTCGCAGAGGAAGAGTGGCTCGGTCATGGCGGTGGTCTGCAGGTAGAGCAGATTGGGATTAAGTGCGAAGAAGGCAAGCGCGACGGCGGCTGGCGCCGGCGCGAGCCAGATGCGGGCGAGGCGATAGAGGCCGAGGCAAGAGAGGAGCCATGCCAGGGCAGAGGGGATGACACCGGCGATGCCGTTGGCCCACCAACTGTAGACCTGTACGAACGGGATCATGAGGATGTGGGGCAGTGGAAGCCAGACGGAGCCAAGCTCAGAGAAGCGGGGGATGCGGGAGTCGAAGACGCGGCGTGCAATGTGGAGGTGAGCAACCGCGTCGCCGTAGTTGAGGAGGGCGTGGTGATGCCAGCTCCAGGCGATGGCGAGGAGCGAGAGCGTCGCGCAGGCGGCCAGGGTGAGGAGGGATTCGCGGCGCGGGATGGGGCTTGCAGGCATCAAGCTCAGTCGAGGTGGGTGAGACGGCGGAAGTGAATGAAGCGGTCGTCGATCTCTTTGCGCGAAAGCTGCTGGAGGCGCTCGGTGCCGAAGCGCTCGCAGGCAAAGGAGCCCATCACGCTGCCGTAGAACATAGCGCGGCGGTAGGACTCTGGGGTAATGGTGGGCTGGGATGCGAGGTAGCCGAAGAAGCCGCCGGCAAAGCTGTCGCCAGCGCCTGTGGGGTCGACGATCTCTTCCAGCAGCATGGCGGGGGCGCGGAAGGTGTCGTGCTCGCCGAGGCCGGTTTTTGCGTTGGTCTTGTGGAACAAGGTTGCACCGTACTCGCCGTGCTTGACGACGAGCGATTTGGGGCCGAGGTCCATTACGCCACGCGCGGCCTGCAGCAAGTTGGGGTCGCCGGAGATCATGCGGGCTTCGGTGTCGTTGATGAGCAGAATATCGAGGCCCTTGAGGACTTCGAGCAGCGCGGGGCGATGGTCCTTGATCCAGTAGTTCATGGTGTCGCCGGCGACAAGTTTAACGTCGGGCATGGCCTCGCGCACGCGGCGCTGCAGGACAGGATCGATGTTGGCGAGGAAGAGGAAGTCGGAGTCGGCGTAGGCGGCGGGGATTTTGGGCTCGAAAGTCGCGAAGACATTGAGCTCGGTGTTATGCGTCTTGGCCTCGTTGAGATTGTCGAGGTAGGAGCCTTCCCAGAAGAAGCTTTTGCCGGGGGCGTGCTCGATGCCCTGGATGTCGATGCCGCGGTTGTGGAAGACGGCCTCCTGCTCGGGGCCGAAGTCTTCGCCGACGACGGCAATGACGCGGACAGGTGCGAAGAAGCTGGCGGCGAGGGAGAAGTAGGTGGCAGCGCCCGCGAGTTTGCGGTCATAGCGGCCTGCGGGGGTTTCAACGGAGTCATATGCGACGCTGCCGACGACGGTGATGGGCATTTGAGGTCCTCGTTCCAATGCAGATTTGATGTGCGCTTTAGTTATCGAACTAACTAGTTGCTATCACAGATTGCTATCACGGACTATTGATTCGAAGCCGTCTTCAAATCGTGAAAGGGCGGCCTCGACATCTTTTCGAAGTCGATTCATCTCTCGGGTGTTGGCCCTGCCGCTGAGGCGCGGGTCGGGTTTGTAGATCGCTGAGTGTTCCACTTCCCAGAAAAGGCCAAGAAGCATGGGCACGACCTGGTATTCTCCTCGAACTCGTGTGCCGACCGCCTCGCAGTAGCCGAAGTACCTTGGAGCCAGAACAACGCCTTCATTGTTCTTAAGAGGTTTAGCAGTCCACGAGGGAAATCTCTCGTGCAGGGCGCTGTCTACCTCAGTGAGCCGGTTGCGGGGGAAGACGAGAACTTGTACCCCAGCTAAATCCGGGAGGCTGAGCAAGGAGTAGTCTCCCGGCCTTTCGGGGTCGAATGTTCTTCCTTCGCTAACACGGCTGAGAGTCTTCAGTGCGCTTTCGCACTCTTTCACGCGGGACTTCACAATCAGTTGCTCTGCGTGAGCGAGGGTGCGCTGGATGGGGAGCGTCGCGTATCGAATCTCTGTCTCAAGCTGCCAAGCGACGCGTCGAATGTCCGGCAGGAGATCGAAATACTCCTCCCTTAGCCGGTCTTCGATTGTACGATCGGACATTATCCAAGAACTCTTTCAAGCTCGCGCCGGACGCCGTCTGAAGGGGGATGGTTGAAATAGAATCTCCAGCCGTTCTCGTCGGTACTCTCCTGGATGAGCTTGCGCAACTCATCTTCGGGATGATCGTCGACGAACTCAAGACTGAATGCCTTTTTCATGGTGCGATTTACGTAGAGATCCCTGTCGAAGTTGTAGCGGAAATCTGCTTGAGAGAGAATATCTGGCTTCATCGGGAACCTCCTTTTGCAATTCGATTCTTCCTAATCGCGCAATAGGAAGTATAACGCAACCTTTGTGGAGTTGGAGCCGGATATCTAATTGCCGAAGTACTTGCCGAAGAGGAGTGAGAGCTTTTCTTTGGTGGCGGGGGGGATGGCCTCTTTGGCGGTGAGAACGGCAAACTTCGCGGCGGAGGCGCAGGCGCAGATGCGGGGGGCGGTGGGGAGCGCGGCGACGGCGGCTTTGACGACCAGAGCGGCGTTGGCGGCATTCTGGTGGAGGACGCGGACGATCTCTTCGATGGTGACTGAGTCGTGGCCTTCGCGCCAGCAGTCGTAGTCGGTGACCATGGCGATGGTGGCGTAGCAGATTTCGGCTTCGCGGGCGAGCTTGGCCTCCTGGAGGTTCGTCATGCCGATGACATCTGCGCCCCACGAGCGGTAGAGATGGGACTCGGCCTTGGTGGAGAACTGCGGGCCTTCCATGCAGACGTAGGTGCCGCCTAGCTTGCCGACGACGCCGACCTCTAAACATGCTTTTGCGGCGGTGGCGGCGACGGTCGAGCAGACGGGATCGCCAAAGGCTACGTGGCCGACGATGCCTTCGCCGAAGAAGGTAGAGACGCGGTGGAAGGTGCGATCGATGAACTGGTCGGGCACAACGAAGTCGGTGGGCTTGTGCTCTTCCTTGAGCGAGCCGACGGCGGAGACGGAGAGGATGCGCTCGACACCGAGGGACTTGAAGGCGTAGATGTTGGCGTGGAAGTTGAGCTCGGAAGGCAGGATGCGATGGCCGCGGCCGTGACGGGCGAGAAAGGCGACTTTACGGCCTTCGAGTTCGCCGAGAACGAACGGATCGGAGGGCGAGCCGAAGGGGGTTTCGATGGTGACTTCGTGGACGTTGGTGAAGCCGGGCATGGAGTAGAGCCCGCTGCCGCCGATGATGCCGATCTCAGCCTGTGGCACGATTTAGTCCTTAGGGGCGAGCGAGGGGAGTGCTGTCGCAGGCCGCGTTTCTTTGGTGTGCAAACAGTTCAGTATAAAGGGAGGGCCTAAACGGCGCGGGAGAGGCGTTTGGGGCGGAAGGAGCGGGCGAAGAGATAGACGATCAGCTCGAGAACCAGCGCGCCGGAGCAGTCGAGCAGCACGTCCCAGACCGTGCCGGTGCGATTGGGCAGAAATGTCTGGTGGATCTCGTCGCAACTGGCGATGAATGCGGTGCCGAGCAGGGCGAGGGCAGCGTCGGTGAAGAATTGAGATTTGGGCAGGGTCATCCACCAGGCGCGCAGCCAGGCGAGGCCGATAAAGCCATAGGCAAAGAAGTGGCCGCACTTGCGCAGGATGTGGTGAATCACTTCCCAGCGGGGGTCGGTCACCGCGCCAAAGAGAGCCTCCCACACACGGCGCAGCGGCCCGCTTGTGTGGTTTGCGCCAAAGGTCTCAGTGGATTCGATGGCGATGATGACGACGCCGATGAGGACGGGCAGCCAGGCGCTGATCCAAAACAACAGGCCCCCGGTTTGAGACTCTGTGCGGGAGATGCCCCGCTGACTACTCGACATGGTAGTTGGGAGCCTCGCGCGTGATGATCACATCGTGGACATGGCTCTCGCGCAGGCCGGCGCCAGAGATGCGGACAAATTTGGCTCTCTCCTGGAGCTCGGCAATGGTGCCGCACCCGAGATAACCCATGCCGGAGCGAAGGCCGCCGACAAGCTGGAAGACCATGGACTCAAGCGGTCCGCGATAGGGCACACGGCCCTCAATGCCCTCGGGAACGAACTTGGCGAGGCGGTTCTGGCTTGAGCGCTCACGCTGCACGACGCCCTCTGTGCTGACTTCAGGCCCGGCGAGGTCGGAGGCGCTTTGGAAGTAGCGCTCGCCGGAGCCCTGGCTCATGGCTGTGAGCGAGCCCATGCCGCGATAGGTCTTGAAGCTGCGGCCCTGGTAGAGGATGGTTTCGCCAGGGCTCTCGTCAACGCCCGCGAAAAGGGATCCGATCATGATGGAGCTTGCGCCGGCGGCGATGGCCTTGGTGATTTCGCCGGAGTACTTGATGCCGCCATCCGCGATGACTGGAATGTCGTGTTCGCGGGCGGCGCGGGAGGCCTCGGCAATGGCAGTGATCTGGGGCATGCCTGCGCCGGTGACCATGCGCGTGGTGCAGATGGAGCCGGGTCCGATGCCCACCTTCACCGCGTCAGTGCCGGCGTGGATGAGGGCGAGCGAGCCCTCGTACGTGGCTACGTTGCCGGCCAGCAGGCCGACCTGTGGAAAGGCTTTTTTCACTTCACTCACGGCATCCAGCACGCGCGAGGAGTGGCCGTGAGCGGAGTCGATGGCTAGCACGTCAGCGCCGGCGCGAACCAGCTCCGCCGCGCGCTCCATGTAATCTCCAGTTGCGCCAATGGCGCCACCGACGCGCAGACGGCCCTTTTCATCCTTGCTGGCCATGGGGTACTTGAGCTTTTTCTGGATGTCTTTGACGGTGATCAGGCCCTTGAGCTCGTATTGGTCGTTGACGACGAGCAGCTTCTCAACCCGGTGCTCGTGCAAGATCAACTCCGCTTCTTCGAGGGTGGTGCCAACAGGGACAGTGATGAGATTTTTCTTGGTCATCACGTCGCCGATAGGAATGTCGGTGCGGGTTTCAAAGCGAAGGTCGCGGTTGGTGAGGATGCCGACAAGCTTCTTGCCCTGCGTGACGGGCACGCCAGAGATCTTGTAGCGGCGCATCACCTCGAGGGCGTCGGCGATCAGCTGATCAGGTCCAATGGTAACGGGGTCGACGATCATGCCAGACTCAGAGCGCTTCACCTTGTCGATTTCGCCGGCCTGGTCGGCGATGGAGAGGTTGCGATGGACAATGCCGATGCCGCCCTGCTGGGCCATGGCGATGGCCATGCGCGACTCGGTAACGGTGTCCATGGCAGAAGAGAGCAGGGGCGTATTCAGGAGGATGCTGCGGGTAAGGCGAGTTTGCGTAGACACCTGAGCGGGCACAACGTCGCTGTAAGCAGGAACGAGGAGGACGTCGTCGAAGGTAAGAGCTTCAGGAAGATTATTGGAGAGCATAGGAATTAGATGCGCCGGGCGGGCCGGGGACTGCAGAACCGGAGCGGCAGGCGGTTCGCTCTATTGTAGCGGAGGGGGGCTCAGGGAGCCGCGGAGAGCGCGGTGATGCGGGTGACCACGTGCTCGCGGATGAGGCGGACGGTTTGTTGGAGTTCGGCGACATCGGGAGACGTATGCTGGAAAAGCAGTTCATATCTATACTCAACCGCAAAGTCATTCAGATCGGAGAGGGGCACGGGAGTCTGAGGGAGTGACTCACCAAGGTCCCGAAGGGCCTTTTCGAGGCGCAAGAGGTTGTGGGTAAGTTCAAAGGCAACGGATCTCGCGGAGATCAAAGCTTTGAGCAGTTTTTCAACGGCCTGCTGCGCGTGAAAACCGAGCACGGCGTCTGGGTTGCCTGTCCCGTAGAGCGCCGCCTCATCTTCAGAAGCTTTTATCAGAAGCACCTGGGCTTGCGTGTTTGGGCCGCCGTTCATACGCCACCTGTCCGTCTCTGAGAATCCGATAGTAAATTGAGTTGATTTCACTTCGAAAACGATTGGCGAATTCGTCCGTTGCCATCACCAGATCGATTGTCATCGGGAGTTGGTCGAGCTTTCGTCGCAGCGTTCTACGAATTTCGAAAAGTTCTCCTTCGGAGCAATTCGGAAGCAACACGGCCATGTCGAGATCGCTGTCCCATTTCGCTTCGCCGCGTGGCCAGGAACCAAAGAGGATCACGCGCGAGGGCTGGGCGGTCTCGACGGCTGTCTTGACTGCGAGATCGACTTTCTCCTGAGTAGGGGAAAGCTCCTCGAGGGCGGCGCGAACCTTATCGGCGAGGGCGGTGGCCATGGAAGTAGTGTAGCTCGATTTCGGCTCAAACACCGACCGGTAAGGGTTTGGGGCTGGGTTCGTCGGTGTTGTCTGGGGTGTTTACCTGTCTTCGTCATCGGGCATTGGCTCAACTTCGTCGTCTGCGTCGTGGGGAATTGACTGCACTTGCCTTTCAAGTTCGGCTGCCCAGGCAGGATTTCCGATGGCGACGGCAAATCGAGCACATTCGGCGGGGTCGTAGGACCTGGCGGGCATGGCGCAGACCTTGAAGAACCAGAGTGCCTGGGCCAGGGAATCGCGAGCATGCCAGGTGGTCATCAAAACGGAATCGTCAGACTCTGCCCTTCCAGTTTCGGCGCGTTCTTCGTAGTCACATGCGTCAATGGCGTCGTGGACCGCTTCGCAGTTGTTTCCCCAGGCGCAGAAGTACACGAGACCTCGATCAACAAGTGGCCGGAACAACTTGATGAGATTCTCCTGCGGCATTTGGAGAGCATCCCACGCAAGGAAGAGAAGGAAGTGGGGATGGTGAAACGGGAGCCGATCGTAAAGTTCATCGATTGTGGCGACAGAGAGAACTTTGATTGGATTCATCGATCTGCGCAGATGCTAAACGCCCACCGGGAACGGCTTCGGGCTCGATTCGTCGGTGTTGGCGCCGCCGCTGCGCCAGCGCTCAAACCGCCCTTGTAGAAGGCTCATGAACCCGGTGTACCAGTAGCCGATGACAAAAAGGATGAGAAATGGCGCGGTGAAGTAGTTGTGGTTCGAGAACGTGTAGAGAATCGCGAGGAGGAAATAGGTGCCCAGCAGGATCTCGATCCAGGGAGCGAACACCAGCCGCTTGCGGTATTTCGACGCCTGCGACTTTTCGCCCTTCTTGGCGACGCGGAACTTCGGGGTTCGGACGAAGGCGCTCTTGATGCCGAGCAGCGCTTCCATTACCGCCTTAGTGTTCGTCACCGTGAGACCAATCCCGAGTGCCATCAAAAATGGAAGATAGAGGAAGGTCTTCATCCAGGTTTTCGGGTAGAGCACGCGCTGGCTCAAGCAGTAGAAAACGGCTATCGAGAAGGTCGAGGCCGTAAAGAGCGGCACATCGATGAGCAGCATCTGGAACCAACCCTGATAGAAGCGGCAGATCATGGCCGGAATGAGCGCGGCAGACATGAGCACCATAAGCGGGTAGCTCAGGTTGGCTGTGAGGTGGTAGATAGCCTCGATCTTGATCCGCCGCGGCACGTCGGAGCGGAAGATCTTCGGCAGCACCTTGATGCTGGTCTGGATCAGGCCCTTGGCCCACCTTGCCTGCTGGGTTTTGAAGGCGGTCATCTCGATCGGCAACTCGGAGGGGCATTCGACGTGTGGCAGATATTTGAATTTCCAGCCGGCGAGTTGTGAGCGATAGCTGAGATCGGTATCTTCCGTCAGCGTGTCGTGCTGCCAGCCGCCCCCGTCGCGGATAGCCTGGATCCGCCACATGCCGGCAGTACCGTTGAAGTTGAAAAAGTCGCCACTGCGATACCGCGCGCCATGCTCGATCACAAAATGGCCATCGAGCAGGATGGCTTCAATCTGGGTGAGGATGCTGTAGTCGCGATTGAGATGGGTCCAGCGGGTCTGCACCATCCCGATCTGCGGCTCGGCGAAGTGGTGGATCACCTGCATGAGCCAGTCCGGCGGAGGAACGAAGTCTGCGTCAAAAATCGCGACGAACTCACCTTTCGCCACGTTGAGCCCGGCATCGAGAGCTCCCGCCTTAAAGCCGTGACGGTTGGTCCGGTGAATGTACTGGATGGGATGGCCGAGCGCGGCATAGCGGGCGACGATGTCCGCCGCTACCTGCTGGGTTTCATCCGTGGAGTCGTCGAGAACCTGGATCTCGAGCTTGTCCTTGGGATACTCCATGGCACAGATGGCTTCGATGAGGCGATCGATAACAAACTGCTCGTTGAAGATGGGTAGCTGCACTGTGACGCGGGGCAGCTCGTCGAAGTGGCGGGGCGGTGGTCCGGCGGCGTTTTTCCTGTATTTGAAGTAGATGTAGCAAAGCGTGTAACGGTGGACACCGTAGATGGCCAGCAGAATCATGACGGCGAAGTAGGGCAACAGCACGGCGGCGTCAAAGGCGTTCCAATGATAAAGGTTCTTAAAAGTCTGGTCGGTGTCCTGCATGGCCTTGATGTAGTGGCGCAGGCCGTTGTTTGAGGCGAAGGCAAGCAGGCCCGTGAGGCGCAGGGGCATGGCCGAAATGTGAGCCTGGAGCGCTCCGGCGATCGGATTCAGACGGTTCAAAAGCGCGACGAACAGGGCGAGCCTCCACGACCGGGATACCGCTTATTGTAGGCGATTCCGGGCTCAAGGTGCTGCCAGAGTGCGGCTCGGGCGGCTGGTTCAGACCGCGGTCGCAGGTTGGGCTCGCTGCCTTAGATTCGGAATTGTTGGAGGATGCCACTCAGGTTGTCGGCCAGCTCTGAGAAGTTTCTGCAGGCTTCGGCAGTCTCCTGGGCAACCTCGGCGTTTTCCAGTGAGACGGCGGAGAGCTTGCCCGCGGACTCCGATATCTCGTTGGAGGCCGCTGTCTGCTGGGTCGCGGCGGTGGCGATCATCTGAATCTGGTACTCAACCTGCCTGGAAGCTTGGATGACAGTGCCCAAGCCCGTGCGGGCGCGCGCAGTCTCGCCCAGGCCATCTTCGACGGCTCCGCGGCTGAGCAACATCAATTCGACTGTCTCGCTGGTTTCCTGCTGGATCGATTGAATGCTTCGGGCAATCTCCTCGGTTGCGCCCTTGGTGCGCTCAGCGAGGCGTCGCACTTCGCCTGCCACGACGGCAAATCCGCGGCCATGCTCGCCAGCGCGGGCGGCCTCGATGGCGGCGTTGAGGGCCAGCAAATTGGTTTGTTCGCTGATCTCCTGAATCACTTTGACGACCTTGCCTATCTCACTGGAGCGGAGAGCCAACGAAGTCATTTTGTCGCCCACCGAGTGAGATGCTCCGGCGATCTTCCCCATCGTGGTGGAGGCGGCCTCCATTACCTGGCCGCCCAGGCTGGCAGCTTGAGCTGAATCCCGGCTGGCCAGTGCGGAGGCTTCAGCGTTTTGGCTGATCTCGCCTATGGTCGCAGTCATCTGGTGCGCGGCGGCGGCAATCTGGTTGATGCTGCCAGCCTGAGCATTGGCATGCTCGCTGGACTCAGTGGATTTGGTGATCAGGACTGCGGCTGTGGCGGAGAGCATTTCAGCGCATTGCGCTACCGATTGCAGAACAGTGCGGATCACAGCGACGGTGGCGTTCAATGCCGCGGAGAGTCGACCCAGTTCGCCGTTTCCGAGTTCTTCGACCGAGACCGTCAGGTTCTTGGCGGCTACCTGTTCCAACGCAGCTGTAAAAGCCACCAACGGCGGCGCGATGGAGCGAGTGAGGATTTTGCCGATGGCCGCACACAGCACTACAACGGACCCCATGAGAATGCAGATCACGGTCATGGCTCTGCTCACCAGCTTCAAGGCATCGGCCCCTTCCATCTCACCGCGATCGTGGTTCAGCTTGACATCTTCTTCGACTGCGTCAACGGAAGCATTGAAGACCTTGACCGCATCCCCATACAGAAGCAACTGCCCGGCATCGTCCAGGTGGCCGGCGTCGGCAAGCGCGCGGCTTCGCTCACTGAGGGCGAGATAGGTTGCGGTATTCTTGCGGATTGCTTCGAAGAGATCGTGTTCCTTTGAGGTGCGAACCAGTGGCTCGTACGCGTTGATGGCCGCTTGGTAGGAGGCAATGTAGGACTTGCGCTTGGGTGCGAGGCGATTGACGCAGTCGTCGGCCTTGCACAGGAGGAGCAGGGCGTCAGTACGCCGGATCGTGGCGACCGAGTAGCGGATGTCTGCCAAGGTGCCTATGGCGGTCATGGAATTGCCCACGATGCTTCTCAGGTTGGAAGCAACGGCAACGAAACCGACTACGGCGCCCCCACCAAGCAGCGCACAAAGCAGGCAAACAGCACCGAAGGCGAATGCGAATTTCTGCGAGATGCGGAGGCTGCGCAGGCTGGACATCCGTTTTCTGTCCCTTCAACAAGGCAGGGCTCGCCCGTCAGACGGGTTGCCCATGGTCAGGCTGATCATCGGCAACCCGGCGGGAAAGTTGAAAGGCAGTGTGCGTTCTGGCCGCCTCTGGGTTCTCCAGCTCAAATTACGTAGGGAATGCGGACGCCCGGGTCGGAGGGGTCGAAGGCGCGGCTGTTGCGAGTGACCAAAAGAGCGTTGCTGACGCGAGCCGTCGCCCAGACGATGGCGTCGGGCAATTTGATTCGGTTTTGGCGGCGCAGGCGGCTTGCCTCTTCGGCGATGGGGGCGTCGAGTTCCTGCAATTTGAAAGTTGCCAGGAAGGCGCGGACGGCGGGCTCCTGAGCGGGCGGAATTCCGACGAGTACCTCGATCCACGTGATTGTGCTAATGGATGGGCGAACGTACTTGTTGATTTCCTGCCTGGCCAGCGGCACCCCGTTTAGGTAGTCAATCAGAATGTTGGTGTCGATGACCGCGTTCACCACTCGCTCCGAAGCCGGTCCTGATACGCAAGGCCGTCAGCAGGCAAGGATTCGGTGTCCCCCGGCAAGCAGTTCAGGCAGCCACGAAGGATGCCGAATGCCGCTTCCCTCGCAGGCCGGTTGAGGCGGATGTAGGCGTCGATGGCTTGTCGAACAGCCTCAGAGCGCGAGAGATTGCGATCTGAGCAGATGGCAGCAAGGTCGTCGATTTGGCTCTGCGGAATGTCGATGAGTGTTCGCATGACGATATACGATAAATATATCAGATATATTTATCGTTGGTAAGTCCACAAAGGCTGGTGAAGCTAGCTTTTCTTCCTGTGGTTTGCCCTGCCGAACCCCGCTGTCGTACCGTTTGGGCAGTTGGAGGGACTCACCCTTATGTCTACGCTGACTCAATCCTCGGTTGTTGCTGCCGCGGGCGGGAGTTTTCTGCTGGAAACGCGCACGCCGGGCGAGGTGTTTACGCCGGAGGATTTGAACGAGGAGCAGAGGCAGATAGCGGCTACGGCGGCGCGGTTTGCGCGGGAGGAAATTCTGCCCTCGGTTGCGGCGATTGAGGCCAAGGAACCCGGGGTTCTGGCAGCGACACTCAAGAAGGCGGGGGAGCTGGGATTCACAGGGGTGGACATTCCTGAGGAGTACGGCGGGATGGGGATGGACAAGATCTCGTCCACTTTGATCACTGACCACATCTCGGTGCTGGCGAGTTTTTCAACGGCATTTGGGGCGCAGGTGGGCATCGGGTCGCTGCCGCTGGTCTGGTATGGGACCGAGGAGCAGAAACAGCGTTATCTGCCGAAGCTGGCGACGGCGGAGTGGATTGCCGCGTATTCGCTGTCGGAGTCGAGCTCGGGGTCGGACGCGATGAACGTGCGGACGCGGGCGAAGCTCTCAGAGGACGGAAGCCAGTACATTTTGAACGGCGAAAAGATGTGGACCACCAACTGCGGTATTGCAGATTTGTTCACGGTGTTTGCGAAGGTGGACGGGGAGAAGTTTTCAGCATTCCTGGTGGAGCGGACTTCGCCGGGGCTGACGGTGGGGGCAGAGGAGCAAAAGCTGGGGATCCGCGGATCGTCGACCTGCCCGCTGGTGCTGGATGGGTGCAGGATTCCGGCGGG
>Ga0182012_10004586_pt1 | contig 14384 bp, 13 predicted proteins | sample 612S2SmetaG_FD_120486 | JGI IMG/M metagenome (GOLD analysis project Ga0182012, IMG submission 120486) | Permafrost microbial communities from Stordalen Mire, Sweden - 612S2S metaG | ecosystem: Environmental > Terrestrial > Soil > Wetlands > Permafrost | place: Sweden: Stordalen | collected... | reverse complement strand
CCCTCCGCGACAAACGGCGATTCAGCCGGCTCGCGCCGGTGCGGCACTACCGTCAGAGTCAGGGTCTCTGGGGAGCAGGCGATGGCTGTCGACGACGGCCGTGGCGAGGGCGATGAGCTTGCGATTATCGACTCGGGACTGCTCGCGGAGCATCGCGAAGGCGCTGGCCTCATCGATCCCGTGGCGCTCCATGAGGATGCCCTTGGCACGCTCGATCAGAGCGCGGCGCCCGAAGGCGCCCTGGAGGTCCTGATACTCCGCGAAGCGTCTGAGCACGATGTCGATCGCGCTCTGCCAGTCCTCGACATCAGCATCGCTGATGTGGGCAAAGATGCCTCGCTTGGACGCTTCGCCGATGAACCACGGGTCCCGTGCGTGGAGCAGGACAATCACGGGGCAGGCGGCTTCCTGGACGATCTTGTCGATCAGGTCGAGAGCGTGTTTTGAGCTGTTGCCGAGGCCCACGAGCGCGACGTCGGGGCGCTCTCTGGCGGTCGCCGCGCCAACATCCGCAACGTCGATCTCGCGTGCGATGACTTCGTGTCCGAGCGCCACGACGATCGGCGCCACGAGCGCCAGACGGTCCTTGCGCTCGTTGGCGATCAGGACTCGAAGATGCTTTGTCTCACGGGAGCTCATCAGGGCCCAGCCGGTCGGGCGGACCGGTCGGTCATGTTAGGATAGTGACCGTCCCGCCTCAAACCTCGGCGGGTCGCAGTTCCGGCTCCGAAATCCGGCCGGCGAAAGCGATCGATCCGCGTGATCGACATCTCAATCGTCCTCAGGAGCCAATCATCTTCACGTCGATCGTCGGCGCAACTTCGGCCCCCGCTGGTAGCTCGACGAGCGCCCTTCTGCCATGCGATCCGGGCTCGCCGATGAGTTCCTCGCGCAGGTCATACCGGTCGGCGGCCGAGCAGGGGATCCAGGACTCTCACAGCTTGGACGGCTCAACAGTGGCCGTCCGGGAGGGCGCGGAGGACCTGCTCCTCCCGCACGCAGGCGTGGCCGTACCCACCCCCGGTGCGGCCACGCCAACTCTTCGCCGATCGATGCCCGAGCCGCCATTCCGCGAAAGCTCTCGCCTTGCCCGCCTCGAGTTATGACCGCGACGCTGGACAAGCCGCGGGCACTCGACGCGTTCTCGACCCCGCTCAACTGCTCGCTCGCATCGAGAGCGAACACTTGCGGAGGGCCCCTCCCGTGAGCATGAGAACGCGAGGCAGAAAATCAGCAGGAGGGAGACCCGCATGATCGCCTACGTGCTCGGAGCCATATTGCTCGTTGCGCTCGTGGGCTTGGCGATGTCGGTCCGGATCCTGAAGCAGTACGAGCGGGCCGTGATGTTCCACCTGGGCAAGGTTCGCGACGGGGCCCGCGGGCCGGGGCTGATCTTCTTCGCGCCGCTAATCAACCAGGTCCACCGGGTGTCGCTGCGCATAGTCACGATGCCGATCCAGTCACAGGGCATCATCACCCGCGACAACGTCAGCATCGACGTCTCGGCTGTTGCCTACTACCGGGTCGATGACCCGATCCGCTCGGTCGTTGCGATCGAAAACGTCGAAGAGGCGATCAACCAAATCGCCCAGACCACGCTCCGTGCCGTAGTGGGACGCCACACGCTCGACGAAACGCTCTCCGAGACGGACACGATCAACACGAACATCCGCGAGATCCTCGACGTGCAGACTGAGGAGTGGGGGATCAAGGTCACGACCGTCGAGCTGAAGGACATCCAACTTCCCGACTCGATGAAGCGCGCGATGGCCCGCCAGGCAGAAGCCGAGCGCGAGAAGCGCGCCAAGATCATCGCCGCCGAGGGGGAGGCACTCGCCGCCGGCGAGCTCGCCCGTGCCTCCGACGTGATGATGGAGCACCCGCTCGCGCTGCAGTTGCGAAATCTGCAGACGCTCGTCGAGATCGCCGTCGACAAGAACTCAACCGTCGTGTTCCCTGCGCCGCTGATGAGCACGATCCAGGAGCTGGGCGCGTTCCTCAAACGCGAGACGCTCGCCGCCGGCGACCTACCTGCCGAGCCTGCTCTCGAGCCAGCATCGACAAACGGCTCAGCGCTGACCAGATGACCTCACCCAGCAACACCCGGCGAGCAATAAAGAACACCCAGGGATCTCCCGACAAGCTCGCCTGGCGCGGACGGACCGTCCGCGACGAGGAAGGTGAGACCATCGGAGAGATCGAGGAGATCTACGTCGCCGACGAAACCGCTGTGGCGGACTGGGCACTTGTTCGCGGCGACGGCCCGCGCAATAGGGTGTCATTTCTTCCGCTTCAAGGAAGTCGCAGCGAACGTGACGCGGTCGTCGTGCCTTTTACCAAGACACAGTTCGCGGATGCGCCGCAGACCGAGAGGGCGAGCAGACTGTCCCCCGAGCAGGGGGCTGCGCTCTACGACTACTACGGCGTCCACGAGGCCCACCGCCGCCAGGGGGCCGTCCGCCTCGAACGGGCCGGCCAGACGGCGGTCGTACGCGAGCGCAGACTGGCCAAGCAGATATCGCGGCTCTGGGTGCGCCTGCTCTCAGGTATGCGCGGCCACAACAAGACTGCCCCGGGCAAAACGAAAGCAATGGAGCAACCGCACCCGGTCCATGTGAAAAACCAACCAAGGAGAGCAAAGTGAAGACACCCAATAGCGACAAGATCCTCCGCGACACCGTAGTTCGCGAACTCGAATGGGATCCGCGCGTGCACACCGATCACATCGGCGTCGCCGCCAGCGACGGCGCGATCACCCTGTCAGGGCACGTCCCGAGCTACTCCGACCGGTGGGCCGCGGTCAGAGCCGCAGAGCGCGTCTACGCGGTAAGGACAGTCGCCGACGAGATCGAAATCAAACTGTCGGATTCAAGCGTCCGCGACGACGAGGACATCGCAGAGGACATCGCGCGTCACATGCACTCGAACACGGCGATCCCCTCCGGCATTAAGGCCGAGGTGCACGACGGGCACGTGACGCTCCGTGGCCACGTTGAGTGGAACTACGAACGCAGCGAGGCAGAACGCTCGATTCGCTATCTGGCGGGCGTTCACAACGTGAGCAACACAATCACAGTCAAACCTCATCTTCCCAAGACGGCAGATGTGGATCACCGAGTCAGCGAGGCCATCGAACGCATGGCCGACCTGGACGCCCGCTCCATCCGAGTCACGGCGACGAATGGCACGGTTTACCTTCACGGCGTGGTGCATTCCTTCGCCGAGAGGCGCACCGCCGGATTCGCCGCCGCCGCGGCACCAGGGGTTACAAACGTTGAGAACGAGATCCTCGTAACACCCTGATCACCTGACGCACCGACGTCACTGAAGACCGCCCCGAGGAGCCCGATCCTGGCTTCCTCGAGAGGGACTGGTGCGCGGCCAAAGCACCAGCCCTCGGAAGGGCGGGATTGGGTTGATAGCTCGCCCTCGACCCACATCGGCATCGTCTATAGTCGCAATTGCCTACGCCTCAGAACTCGGCAGGCAGCTTCTCCCGGCTCCAATCCTCGGCCGGCGTCAGGGCATCGACTCTCGCGAACAGGTCGATGCTGAACGCCTCCGTCAGGAGCCCAGCCATCACCGCTTCACCCAAGCGCAGGAGTCGCGCCAAGCCGGAACCACTACCAGGCTGTCGCGCGTTGACACGACGCCCAACCGTCTTGACTTTGCGCTCACTCCCGAGAAGGCCAGAGGGCGCATGAGCACGAGCCCGCAGCCTGATGCAAGCACCCGCGCCAGGCATCTGAACTGTCCGAGATGCGGCCTGAGCATCGCAGTGCGTCCACACCGCGCGGCGATGAGACACTGTCCGCGGTGTGTGGCTCGCGGCCGAGTGATCGTTGAGCTGTTCAGCTCCACCCTTCCCGCCTCTGTGCTCTACGCGGAAAGCGCGCTGCCCCGAGTCGAAGCCGCGCTCGAGGTCGCCGATGACACCCCCGCGATCGCGGACACCGATACGGGAGCGCGACAGCAGCAGACACAAGTCCTTGACAAGCCCAGGCGACCGCTGCCTTTCGCGCTCGCCTCCACACGTCCGATGGCCGTCTCAAGCTCCGCCATCGACGAGCGAGCCGCATCCCCCCGATCGCGGTCGCGACTGGCCACCTGCCCGCCCTGCTCCCCCGCAGGGCGGGCAGGGTGTGCCCTGCCAACAAGCGCTCACCCGGCCCAGAGAACGGCAATGCCTCGCAGATACCAAGGCATGGAAATGGCCTGCGCCCTCCTCACCGGCCGCGACGGTGCCGCCGCGCGGAGGCCGCCGACGACATTCACGACTCCCACGGCCGTCGCAATCCGTCCCGGCCGCGCCTACGGCGTGGCCACGCCCGACTTTGACCTAGACCCGCATCCAGCGGTGCAACTCACGGCTCTCACTACACCCATCACCGATAAGGGGACAGGCCATGCCAGCTAGTCATCTACGCCGCAGCTCCTCCCCGCCCGTGCAACGCGCGGTAGCAGCCAAGTCGCAAGGCCCGAAGGCGCTAGGCGCGGGCTCGATCGCTCTGATCACGCTCTCGGCGATCCTCACGCTACGGAGCCTTCCGAGCCTCGCCGAGTACGGCTGGGGAAGCATCTTCTTCTACCTGATGGGAGCCGTGTTTTTCCTGATTCCGCTGGCGCTCGTGTCGGCCGAGCTCGCCACCGGATGGCCGCTCGCAGGCGGGATCTACGCCTGGGTCAAGCAGGGATTCGGACCGCGCGCCGGCTTTCTCGCCGTCTGGTTCGAGTGGATCGAGAACGTCGTCTGGTTCCCGACCGTGCTCTCGTTCATCGCCGCGACACTCGCGTACGTGATCGAACCAAGCCTGGCTACCAACAAGGTGTTCCTCGTCGTCGTGATGATGGTCGTGTTCTGGTCCCTGACGCTCGCGAACTTCTTCGGGCTCAAGAACATCCTGAAACTGAACAACGCGGCAGTGATCGGCGGAACGATCTTTCCCGCCGCGCTGCTGATCATCCTTGGCGTCTACTGGCTGCTCGCGGGACGCCATAGCTCGATCCCCTTCCATACCAGCAAGCTCGTCCCCAACCTCGGCCATCTGAACAACGTCGTCTTCTTCGCCGGAGTGCTCCTCGGATATGCCGGCATCGAGATGGCGGGCTTTCACGCAAAGGAGCAGCAGAATCCAAGACGCGACTACCCGCGCGCGATCTTCATGGCCGCGGGGCTGATCGTCAGCATCTCGATCCTCGCCACGCTGGCAATCGCTGTCATCGTCCCTCAGGCCAAGCTGAGCCTCGTCGCCGGGCTGATGCAGGCGTTCGAATTCTTCTTCAACCAGCTCGGCCTCGGCAGCTGGGCCACGAAGGTGATGGCGGCACTCACCGGCTTCGGGACCCTGGCGGTGATCAGCACGTGGATGCTCGGCCCTGCAAAGGGTCTCTACGCGGCTGAGGAGACCGGCGAGCTACCGCCCGAGCTTCACTACGTCAACAAGCGTCACGTCCCGGTCGCGATCCTCATCTGCCAAGGCATCCTCGGCACCGGGTTCTCGCTGATGTTCCTGTTCGTGCCGAGCGTCAGCACCAGCTATTGGATGCTGACCGCTCTGACAACGCAGCTGACGGTGATGATGTACCTGCTGGTGTTGACCGCGGCGATCAAACTGCGCTACACCGAGCCCAACACGCCCAGGGCGTACCGAGTTCCCGGGGGGCCTTATCTCGGCATGTGGATCGTGGCGGGGATGGGCATTCTCGGTTCCGGGTTCGGTCTGATCATCGGCTTCGTGCCGCCCTCGGAAATCGAACACTGGCCGACCCCAATCTACGTCGCGGCGATCGCGGCCGCAATCGTCGTCTGCTCCGCACCGCCTTTCCTGCTCGACAGGTTCAAGAAGCCCGGGTGGCGGATTGCGAACCCCGACCCCGTGCTGATGGATGTCCCGCCGCCCGCTGTCGTGGCTGCCGGGGCGCTGTCAGCCGTAAACACCCAAAGTCTCTCAAGGGAGAACGCATGAGATCACACAAGTCACTCACACTTGAGGAAGTCGTTGACGGCGCCGTCGGGCCATTCGATGACTACTGCGGTGGTTACGGCAACCCGGGCTCCAGCGGCCTCGGCTACATATCGGTGCTGAAGCTGTCGACGGGCATGGTGCTCAAAGAGATGGACACGGTCCTCGAGGGGATCGTCTCCTACGACCGTGCCGAGAAGAACGACGCCTACGCCGGACAGATCAACATGATCGCGGCCTCGTCCTTCAACGGAATCAACGGAGCGGTGTGGGGCTATCACTTGGCCAGACACGACGGGCTGATCGACGGGTCGATCAAGCCACTGATGTCAAGCCGGCGCAAGGACGGCTCCGAGATCCTCGTCTACCCGGTGGAGCCTCTCCTAGAGGCCGGCGAACGCCTCTTCGGACACTCCGAGGACAGGCGCTACCCGCTGATCCCAGGAGCCCACGTCGTCTGTGCGACCAAGGAGATCACGATCAGCGGGCCAACAGCGGTGTGGTCGGCGATCGCGCTCGCAATCGCCGAGGACCGAGAGCACGACTCGAGCCTGTTCATCGAGGACGTAGGGGAGGGGGTTGCCGGCGAAAACGACAGCGAGCGAGCCGACACGCTGCACACGCGCATGGAGCACATCGTCGAGAGCGTGATCCTCTGCGGCGAAGACCAAGAAGTCAAGTACAAGGAGATCTTCGTGGGCTTCAAGACCCAGTGGATCCCAGCCGGCTACGTCGGATGCGCCCTCACCTGCGCCCCCTACGTCGTACTCGCAAAGAACGCCGTCCCCGACCCGGCCAGCGCACTCCTCGACATGTCGCTCTCCGAATGGGAGGACAAACACGTGCTCGACACAAGCGCCCTCGCCACCCAGTCCGCAGGGGCCTGACATGAGCACCCCCACCCACGAGCCACAACTACTGACCGCCGGAGAGACCTCTGACGGATGGGGACACCACAGTCACACGGACGCGAGGTTCCCGCTCCTGGTAATCCGCGAGCACGCAACCGACATGACAAGCACAGTCCTCAGCGCGATAGCGGACATCGCCGGTGCGCTCGTCGATGACGGGCTGGAGTTCATCCGCGCCGACGGAATCCAGGACGGCGAAGCCGCGATCCGGACCCATCCAGAGCTCGCGGGCGTGCTGATCGAGCCAGACCTCGAGCACCTCGACTCAGCGGTATCGCTGATCACCCTGATCCGCTCACGTAACGATCACCTGCCTGTGTTCCTTCTGGCCGACCTCCTCACGGTCAGCGATCTTCCGCTGGAGGCGTTGCAGGCGACCCAGGGCGCGATCTGGTCAACCGAGGACACGCCGACGTTCATCGCCGGACACATCGCGCACGCCGTCAACGCCTATCGCGAATCTCTCTACCCGCCGTTCTTCGGGCCGCTCGTGAAGTACGTAGAGGAGTATCGCTACGCATGGCATACGCCCGGACACATGGGAGGGCTGGCTTTCCGGCGCTCGCCCGTCGGACGCAGGTTCTTTGACTTCCTCGGCGAGAACGTGTTCCGCGCCGACCTATCAAGCTCGGTGCCCGAGCTCGGGTCGGTGCTGGAGCACGAAGGCATCGTCGGCGAGGCCGAGGCCGAGGCCGCACGCGTGTTCGGAGCCGAGCACACCTGGTTCGTCACCAACGGCACCACGATGTCCAACCAGATCGTGTTCCGCGCGAACGTGCGCAGCGGCGACATAGTGGTCCTCGACCGCAACTGCCACAAGTCGATTCTCAACTCGGTCATCCAAACAGGCGCAATCCCGATCTGGCTGCTTCCGGTCCGCAACGCACTCGGCATGATCGGACCGATCGCCCCCGCAGAGATGACAGGCGAGTCAGTCCAGAGCAAGCTCCATGCCAACCCCCTGATCGCGGACCCCTCGGCCTGTCGCGTGCGGCTGTCAGTCGTTACGAACTCCACGTATGACGGCACGATGTACAACGCCGACTCCGTGCTCGAGCGGCTGCGCGAGATCGTGCCGATCGTCCACTTCGACGAGGCCTGGATCCCATACGCGGCCTTCCACCCGCTGTTCGAGCATCACTACGGCATGGCGCCCCGCGCCGCACACGAGGGCGATCCGACCGTCTTCACGACCATGTCGATCCACAAGCTGCTCGCGAGCTTCTCCCAAGGCTCAATGATCCATGTCCGCGAGGGCCGCCACCCAGTGGACCCCCATCGCTTCAACGAGTCATTCATGATGCACACCTCGACATCACCGCAGTACACGATGGTCGCCTCGCTCGACGTCGCCACGCGCATGATGGAGGGTGCAGCCGGCAACGCGCTGATGAACGACACCCTCGAAGAGGCGATCGCGTTCCGGCAGGAGATCACCCGGCTTGCCGACGAGCTCGCCGGCAAGGACGAGTGGTTCTTCCGCTGCTGGCAGCCAGTGCTCCTCGACAGCGAGGACCCCACCGACGAGTTCCCCGGAACCCGCTTCGAGGACGCTCCGCTCGCGTCGCTAGCGCAGGGGCAAGGCTGCTGGCAGATGCGGCCCGGACAGAGCTGGCACGGGTTTGCCGGTCTCCAAGAGAACTACACAATGCTCGACCCGACTAAGGTCTCGCTGATCTGCCCCGGCCTGGAGGACTCAGGTCAGCCCGCGAGCTTCGGCATCCCTGCCGGCCTGGTGGCGCGGTTTCTGCGAGAGCGCGGCGTCGTGATCGAGAAGACGGGCTTCTACTCGATTCTCGCCCTGTTCTCAATCGGTGTTACCGACAGCAAGTCGAGCACGCTGCTGACAGAGCTGCTCAACTTCAAGCGCCACCTCGACAGCGACACCCCCGTAGGAGAGGCGATACCGAGCCTCATCACCGAGCATCCTGGCCGCTACGACAGCACGGGGCTCGCCGAGCTCGCTCGTGAAATGCACGCCCGTCTCTCCGCCGAGGACACAGCCGAAATGCAGGAGTCGATCTACCGGCAGCTACCGACGCCCGCAATGACACCAAGCGATGCGTTCGGTCGGCTCGTCGACGGCGAAGTCGAGCTCGTTCCACTCGATGCCCTTCACGGCCGTACCTCAGCGGTGCTGTGTGTCCTCTACCCACCTGGAATCCCGGTGATCATGCCGGGCGAGCGCTTCGATCAAACGATCCAACCGATCATCCGCTTCCTGCAGATCTTCGGCGAGTGGGCAGACGCCTTCCCCGGCTTTGAGAATGAGATGCAGGGCGTCACACTCGCAAGCGACGACAACGACCAGCCGTACCGCGGCGTGTACTGCCTCACCGAGTCATGAGCACACGACCGGCGACCTTCACCCCGCACGGCACGGCCGTCGACAGCGAGTCGATCGCCATCGTGCTCGCCAGCCGTGAAGCGCCCGCCCGGTCACACCTACGTCGATTGCTCGAGGACCAGCCCGACATGAGCGTGATCGCCGAGACAAGCGACCTCGAGCACGTACACCGACATGTGTGCGAGCACCATCCAGATGTCGTGGTACTCGCCATCGACCCGTGTGGCCTACCGACCCTCGGCGTCCTGAGCGCCCTGCTCACAGGGGCGCACGGCACTCGATACGTCGTGACGAACATCAAGCAGGACTCAGAGCAGGAAGCGCTTCCAGACGCCGTTCGATTCGCAAACTCCTCCGATTTGGCGAGAGGCCATTAATGCAAGCCAGCTCGAGCCACCAGGCCGATCAACAACTTCACGACCGCCCGCCGCCGCATCTAACGTCACCCGCCGAGCGACCAAGGACCCAAGCCATACCTGACACGCTTACCAGCACCGGCGACTACGCCCTGCTCGCCACGGTCTTCCTAACTGGACTCACAAGCGTGATCGTGCTCGCTCGCCGACGACACGCCGAAGGCGTCGCAGCGATCCCGCCGCGCGATCTACCGGCGCTCTCACTCGCGACCTTCGCGCTCGCCGACACCGTCGTGAAGGAGAAAGTGTCCACCTGGCTACGTCGACCATTCGTAGAGGAAGACGACGATCATCACCCGCTCTCGCCCAAGGGCCGAGGCATGCAGCGCGCCGTCGGCGAGCTGCTCACCTGCACACGCTGCGCAGGCACCTGGGGCGCGCTCGTTCTAGTCGGCCTCCGCACCGCATCGCCCGTCGCCGGCCGTGCCACCACGAACGTCCTCGCCCTCGCAGGCGCCAACGACCTCTTGCAGAGCGGGTTCCGCCTCGTCGTCGAACGCGCAAACCAAGCCACTCGTGCTGCAACCGAGTCCGAAGCCCCCACCCACGAGCGACCGACTGCTTAATAGTCCGCCACGGCGTCGCGGCAGATGTCTCAGGTGAGCATCGAAGCCCAGCCACCAAAGGAGACAGCAATGTTCAAGAACGTGTTGGTCGGAGTGGACGGCGGACCCACCGGCCGCGATGCCATCGCACTCGCTTCACGCCTCGCCGATCCAGCGGCGAAACTGACACTCGCGCACGTTCGAGGGCGCGCAACACAGCCTCTGCCAAGCTTCACCTCTGGGAGCCCGATAGCGGATCACGAGGGGTCGCAACTTCTGCTCGAGGAGACGCGCGACGATTCAGGTGTCGAGGCCGATCTCGTCCAGATCGTCGCAGACAGCCCCGGTCGTGGTCTCAACGAAGAAGCGGAGGAGCAGAAAGCCGATTTGCTCGTCGTCGGCTCGTGCAGCCGCAGCGCATTCCGCCGCGTCATGCTCGGTGATGACACCCGCGGAGCCCTGAATGGCGCGGTCTGCGCGGTCGCTGTGGCAAGCGTCGGCTACGCCCAGCATTCCGCTCCGATCTCGAAGATCGGAGTGGGATACGACGGCTCACCGGAGAGCGAGGCTGCGCTGAGAATCGCGCGAGAGCTGGCGGCGTCAACCGACGCAAAACTTCGCGCCCTACAGGTGGTATCGCTGCCGTCCTACAGCTACACCGGGCTTGTGCCAATGGCGGCCGGCGAGAGCATCGAGGTGATGCTTCAAGAAGCCACCAAACGCGTCCAAGGCCTGCCGGGCGTCGAGGCTCACGCTGCGTACGGAATGCCCGGCGAGGAGCTCGCCGCCTTCGGTGCAGACTTGGACATCCTGGTGGTCGGCTCGCGTAGCTACGGCCCGCTCGGACGCCTCGTGCACGGCAGCACCTCCGACTACCTCCAGCGCCACGGCCGCTGCTCGCTACTGGTGCTGCCGCGCGCGAGCAGCGTCGATAAGTCAGCCGACGCTGAGATCCCCGCCGACGACCACGTCGCTCTCACGGCATGAGCTCTGCGAACCCAGAATGCCATGAGCGATCGAGCTCCCCGGCTCAGGCATCGACTCCGTGAGACAGCACCGAAGTCCGCCTCGCCCGTAGTGGCAGCCGGACCGCGAACCGATGCCCACGCCAGCAGCTGAGAGCCAGGTCGAGCCCGATCAACGACACGACAGCGCGAGCACAACGGCTGAGGAGGGCTCACCGGACGAGACGGTCAACGTAAGCGCTCAGCTGCCGGGGCTCGACATGCCGGGACTCATCGCGCTGAGCGAGGTGGGCCGTAGCTGGGAGGGAAGCATCCCGGCACGCGAGGCCTGGGAGCGGGCTCTCCCGGTCGACCGCCAGCTTGATTTCATCGACTCACCGCAGGCGCGTTCGGGGCGTTTCCTCCACATCCGGAGCGCGAGGCGAGGGGTGGAGGACGAGGGTCTCGAAGCAACTGCGGAGGCGGGGGAAGAGGACTCTCGATCCGGCCGCTTGACGTACGCGCTGCGTCGCGTTGTGATCGGTCCGGCGCTGCGAAGCACGGCGATCGCCGAGCAACGCATGGGACGCCTGCTCGCGCTCGCCGTCCTCTCGCCCGATGCGCTGTCCTCGGTTGCATACGGGCCGGAAGCGATGATGGCGATCCTTCTGCTCGCTGGCTCGAGCGAGCTGAAGCTCTCGCTGCCGATCGGCGCAGCGATCGCGGTGCTGATGCTTTCGGTCGGGCTCGGCTACCGCCAGGTGATCCGCGCGTACCCTCGCGGGGGAGGCTCATATGTCGTTGCCGGGGAGAACCTCGGGCCGCGGTGGGGGCTGCTCGCGGGTGCTGGGCTCATCGTCGACTACATCCTCACGGTCGCTGTATCCGTCGCGGCCGGGGTTGAAGCCGTCACCTCTGCGATCCCTTCCCTCGCCTCAGCGAGAGTTTCGATAGGCCTGATAGTGATCTTGCTGCTGGTAGCTGGAAACCTCCGGGGGGTACGCGACGCCGCAGCGTTCTTCGCCGCACCGACCTACCTGTTCGCCGCCGCCATCGGGCTCATCGTGATCGCCGGGCTCGTCAAGTCGGGATCCCATTCCTTTCACCCCGCCGCTGCGACTCCCCACCGTGCCATCCAGGAGATCGGCGTGCTGCTCGTGCTGCGGGCGTTCGCCTCCGGCGCGACAGCGATGACGGGAATCGAGGTGATCTCCAACGCCGTCCCGGTCTTCCGGCCCCCGCAGGCCAAGCACGCCCGTCAGACACTCTCAGTGATGGTGGCGTTACTGATCTCGATGTTCGTCGGCGTCGTGCTCGTCGCGCACTTCGACGGCGTCATCCCGAGCGCCAATCAAACGATGCTCTCTGAGATAGCGCACGACAGCGTCGGAAACGGCGTCGCCTACGGGTTTGTGCAGGTGGCGACCACACTCGTCCTGCTGGTCGCAGCGAACTCGGCGTTCAACGGATTTCCGCGGCTGTTGTACGTCATGGCCCACGACAGCTACGTCCCGCGCCTCTTTCTGCGGATGGGCGATCGTCTCGCTTTCAGCAATGGCATCCTCGTGCTCGCCATTCCCGCCGCCGTCGTCTACGCGGCCTTCGGCGGGCACACCACGCTGCTGATCCCGCTGTTCGCGATCGGAGTGTTCCTCGCCTTCACGCTCGCCCAAAACGCCATGGTCGTGCATTGGTGGCGTCACCGCGAGCGCGGGTGGCGCTCGGCGCTTGCCACCAACCTCCTCGGCGGCATCCTGTCCGCAGCCGTCGTGCTCATCGCTCTGATCACCAAGTTCGCGCAGGGTGCCTGGGTCGTAGCTCTCCTCATACCCTTGATGGTCCTGGCGTGTGGGCGCGTGCACGACCACTACCTCCGTGCCAGCAAGGAACTCACGCCGCGCCCCGAAGGCCCTGCAGAGCACACCCGTCTCGCGCCACCCCTGCCCGCGTCGGGTGTCTCCGCAGTCCTGGCCGAGGCGCAAGACAGCCCAGCCGCGGTCCGCAGCTTCGCTGTCGTCCCCGTCGCAGTGCTCGACCTCGCCGCGCTACACGCGCTCGCCTACGCGGTGTCCCTCGCCCAGCCAGTGCTCGCGCTACACGTCAGTCCCTCCGACGATGAGGCCGAGCGCTTCCAACAAAGCTGGCAGGCCTGGGGCGACCATTTGCCTCTGGAGATCGTCATCTCTCCATATCGAGCGACCGTCGCGCCACTCGCCAACTACATCGCCGCGCTACACCGTCAACGACCCGACATCACCCTCACACTCGTTGTGCCCGAGATAGTCCCCGCAAGACCCTGGCAGCGCATCCTGCACAACCGCATCGCCGCACGCCTGCGCGCATCACTCCTCACCTACGACGGGATCGTCATCACAACCGTCCCATTCCACTTGGCGCGCTAACGAAACAGGCCGCGACCGGAGAAGCGGTGTCCGATCGGGCTTCGACGCCGATCTTGTCTCTCTTCTCATGGTCGCCGAGCGCGCAAACGAAGCATCGCGATGACCGAGCAAGCAACTCACATCAGGCAGATCAACGGCGTGCGTTAGCCCTAAAACGGGACTAGCGGCCCGCGTACGGAAGCGTGCTGGAAGTCGCTGGGCGGCGCGTGTTATTGCGGTGCTGAGTGAGTACTTTCCCTCGGAGAAGCTGTCGTTGCGCGCGGATGCCGCACGACCGTTCGCACGCGACGATCCTGGCATCTAGTCGCATCTCACCCGGCCACAGACCGGCAAGCGTTCCAGGCGATCACTGCACTGCGATGCCATATTCCTCCAGCGCTGCCGTCGCGAGCCTGGCCCCAACTCATGTGCAAGACCCCGAAAATTGAGCGCTAACGAGCATCACAATGGCGAGCACGCTTGGTCATACGGGTGTCGTGGGATCGCGGCACCCGACCGCTCGTGACGGCCTCGGCGCGTTGATAGACTAGGCGTTGGCTACGCCTCTACCCTCGGCTGGCCGCCGCATCACCGGCTCCAATCTTTGGCCGGGAACACACGACAACGATCTTGTCGTGTGTTCCCACCGACAGGAGCCGTCTCATGCGCCGCAGAGTCTTTGACGTTCTCACCAGCGCCGTCGGGCTGGTCCTCGTAGTCGTCCTGCTCGTCGCAGGCGGACTGCTGATGTGGGGTGGCGGGACCCCCTGAGGTCGGTCCGGGTGTTGTGAGAGCTTCGATGATCCTGGAGAATGGATCGAAGGAGCGATCGGATGTCGAGACGCAGGCATACGCCGGAGCAGGTCGTGCGGAAGCT
>Ga0182012_10004585_pt1 | contig 14385 bp, 9 predicted proteins | sample 612S2SmetaG_FD_120486 | JGI IMG/M metagenome (GOLD analysis project Ga0182012, IMG submission 120486) | Permafrost microbial communities from Stordalen Mire, Sweden - 612S2S metaG | ecosystem: Environmental > Terrestrial > Soil > Wetlands > Permafrost | place: Sweden: Stordalen | collected... | reverse complement strand
ATCGCCAGCGTGGCGACCAGGTCGCGGCGATTCGTGGACCGAAGTTGTTGCGGTCCTCCGGAAATGTTGCCGTCGCGCCACCGATTGAGCGTGCGAGCGCAGCTACATCTGCGTCGAGCGTGGGATTTACGCCCTGCGGAAGTGGAAGCAGAGTGTACTCATAACGCGCGCCGAAGTTGAGACTCAGGTCGCGGCGGATATGCAGTGCGTCCTCAGCGAAGCCTGCGATCTCGTGCGTTATGAATTCAGTCTGGCTTGGTCCGAAGCTCTGCGTGTAACTGCGAAAGCAGAATTCATGCACTGTGGCATTGATGCTGGGGCAGCCGCCGTTGGGATATGTGTTTACGTTGAAGGTATAGTCCGTAATCCAGTCGACCAGGCCGCCGGCGTGGCCATTGACATTGCTGCTGTCGTAGAGCATGGAGCCCTCTGCGTCCGCGAGTGATGCGATGCGATCATGGATGCGGCTCCAATCCGCGCCGAAGCTCAGCAGGTTGTTGCCGAGACGCAGTTGCAGTGTGTCGGCGAGCTCTAAGCGCAGCTCGTCAGGATATGCGATGCGACCCAGGTTGGACGGTGTGCCGTAGCCAAATCCGTTGGGAGCTATCGAGATCTGCGGAACGAGGCCGCCCGGGCCGATGGCGGGCTCCTGCGGCAGTGGGGCTCGCGGCGTCTCATACTCCAGATCGCGCGATAGTTGACCGCGAAGGTCGTTGTCGATTCGCGTGGAGAACGTGTGCTTCAAACTGCCGGTAACAGCATCCACCTGCACATGGCTATCACCGAGACTGCCTCGGCCGCGCGCCACGACGGCATCCGAGGCCTGTCCCAGCGTGGCGCCTGCCGGGGCATCCATGCTGTGGGTGCTATAGGTGAGCGATACGCGGTCACGCGAGGTGAGTGACGCATCGGCTCGCCCATCGGCCAGCAAGCGCCAGGCGCTGCGCGCGGTGGTCCCGCTTAGGCTGTCGAGATAGTCCAGCGCCGAGTTGATTGCTGTGGTGCTGACGCCGCGATTACCTAACAACATGAGCTGCGTCGGCGTGAGCGAGTAGAAGGTCGCAAGCGCGGGCGTGGAGACGATGTGGTCTTCGTTAAGTTGCAGCTCCGTGGATGCGAAGAGGCTTGCTCGCTTGTGCCTTGCCCAGCTTCCCTGCAGCGGCAGCCCTACTGAGCCACCGAACAGTACCATGCTGCCACTCGGCTTGACCGGCGCGCTGTTCACCACGCCGTCGTGATAGTGCGTCTCAATGGAGAAGGGATTGGTTGCGGCCCATGCACTCTCACGCGACAGCAGAAACGCGCTGCCGTGCAGGTGGTTCGTGGCGCTGCGCGAGGTGACGTCAAGAGAACCGCCCACGCCTCCGCTCTGCGCTGAGAAGGTGTAGGGCAGCACGCGGAAGCTTTGCACCGCGCTCTGGTTGTAGCTGCTGCGCAGATTCGGGCCACCGGCCGCCGCGCCGCGCGGGCCGGAGCGGTAGCTCTGTTGATCCGAGAGGCCATCAACGGTCTCGACATCGTGCATCGGCGCCAGCCCGCTGAAGCTCAACCCCGCCGCCGGGGCTCCGTTGTCACTGGAGCTGCGCGCGGCGTTCTGAGTCTCCTCCTGATCGTCGTCATCCGCTGTGCCCGGATCGCTCGTTACAGGAGCTGCAGAGTTCGTCAGCGAGTCCAGCTCACCCACGCTCTCCCATTGGCGCGACTCAACCGGCAACAGACTTTCGTCGTAGTCTCCAGCAGAGTCGGCGTCCACGACGGCAGAAGTGTTCCCCACAGTACGAGCACGCGCCGCACCGGAATCTGTGCTCTGTGCGGTAAGCAACGCCCAGCCCGGCACCAGCATGAGCAACGCCGCCATCCAGGGGAGGCAGCGCACAGGAATCTTTGTGGCAAGAACAAGACCAGAGCGCAACAGTCGAACCCCGCCCCGGTTTGGCCGAGGCTCCGCGAGCACTGCAGGAGGAACGTGAACCTCTCCCAGCAGCTACCTGTGGACAGATGCTGCGAGAGGAGTAGAAAAGGGCGTGAAGGCAGCGTAGCGAAGATTCGTCCGCTTGGGAAGCCCCAACCGCACAAGAGCGCAAAAAGAAGAAGCGGCAGCCCGCAGGCTGCCGCTCAGGTTATGACACGATTGACATCTAGAACTCGAACCGGCCAACGAACTGGATCTGCCGCTCGCGGTAGACCGTGGTGCCGGCACCGCTTGGCGTTCCAAAGGTGGCCTGATAGTTCGCCGTAGTGCCGGTGATGGAATAAGCCGTTGTGTTGTAGGTCGAGTACAGCTGGCTGTTCAAGATGTTGAACGACTCACCCGAGAGTGTGAGCTTGTACTTTTCATGGAAGGTGAAAGAGCGGGAGAGCCTCGCGTCGACATCTTTGAGAGCCGCATAGCGAAACATATTACGGCTAGCGCCCGAGCCGTTGAAGGCATTCGTGCCAGCCACGTTATACCGGAAGTCGACATACTGCCCTGAGCTTGCGGCCGAACCGCCGGACCCGTTGTAGGTGCTGGCGCCGCCGGGGACAGTTGTGCCGCCGGACAGGCCATAGCTGTACGGAATGCCCGACTGCAACGTCCAGGTAGGAGCAACCGTCCATCCGTTGGCCAGTATGGAGAGGTAATGGTTGGAGACAGCGAACTTGGGCGAAACAATCAGATTGCCTGTCACACGCTGCGGGATGTTGTTCACAGACAAACCATAGTCAGGCGTGATCGAGTACGGATCTGTCTGATCGTTCGTGTCCGAGCCCGAACTCTGGTTCATGCCGTAGTCCAGGGCCTTTGAGAAGGTGTAGCTGGCCGAGAACTGAACACCCTGGCTGAAGCGGTGGTCCAACGTCATGGAGAGAGCGTTGTAGCTCGTGGTTACCGCACTCTTGATAAGAGTCAGAGCGTTGTAGGCCGGGTTGATGCGGGCGGTATATAGAGGAACCGTCCATTGATCACCCGCCAGAGGCCCACCCGCGAAGGTGTAGGTCTTGGTCGAAGTCGCCGGAGCGATGTTCGAGTCCACGAACGTCGGAAGCTGCTTGCCGAGTGAACCCAGATAAGCTACGCCGAAAACTGTCTTCCAACCCAAATCCTGCTGAATACTCAAGTTGAACTCGTCGGAAACAGGATTCTGAAATCCAGGCGCGAACGCGATGATATTCGATACCGCCGGTGCCGTCGCAGTGGATAAGATGTTCGGGTATATGGGAGACGTTGCCGATGAAGACGTTGTGACGTTGAACTGCGCATTCGGCGCAGCAGTAACAGATAGGGCCTTGTAAATGGTCCCGTTCTGGATGCGGCCATAATACAGACCGAAGCCTCCGTGAACCAGCGTCTTGCCGTTGCCGAAGACGTCCAGGGCAAATCCAACGCGAGGCGAAAAGTTGTTCTTATCGCTCGGCATCGTATTGGTCTGCGCCGCCGCCGGGTTTGGAATCTTGACCGAAGGCAGTTGTTCGTAGTCGTACCGAAGGCCGAAGTTCAGCGTCAGGTTCTTGGTGAACTTCCAGTCATCCTGGACATACCCTGCATACTCATTGGTGTGAAATACGAACTGCGGGTGTCCGAAGGCCTGCTGCACCGTGCTGTAGCAAGGTAGTGTGCCAACTCCGGTATCGCCGTTGCCCGAAGTCGCGTCGCAACCGGCAGTACTGCCAAGGGTGCGGGCAAAGTCGGTGAAGAAGTTCGCCACGTTGCCATAGGTGAAGAGTCCGTGCTCATAGTCCACGTCGATAATGTTGTCCTGCGCCCAGCGGAATTCTCCACCGGCGGTAATGGTCTGGTTTCCCTTTGAGATCGTGACGTTTTCCACGGCGTCAACTTCCTTCTCGTTCGGATAGCTCGCGCGGGGAATGTAGTATGGGGTTCCCATGGAGAAGCCGGTATTGGTCGATATGATCGCGCCCGGCGGCAGTCCACCGGCGGTGGTGGTCGGCTCGGTTGCCAGCGGCTTGTCGGCGTTCTCCGTATCGAAGGTGCGGGCGTAGTTCAACCGGAACTCATTGGTGACCTTCGGCGTAATCACAGTATCGATCTTGCCGATGATGGAGTCCACCTTGACAAAGTCATTGCCGAAGGAAGTAAGGCCGCGGCGAACGACAGGATTGGTCTGGATGCCGTTCGGCGAGTCCCAGCGCATACGGTCGTAGATCGCCGATACATTGTTGCGCGGGTTGATTACATAGTCGAGCTTGGCAAAGTTGATGACTTGATTGCCCTGCCGTGGAACCACGCCGCTCTGCGCACTGATGTAGTTTTCCGCCGCAGTGATGTCGGCCAGTGGAACGCCACGGTCCAGCGCGCAGGTAACCGCATCGGTCGTCGTCGTGGTGCCGGCGACCTTGCAGTTATTGTCCGCGGCGACATTGTATGCGAGGAACTGCGGCGTTGGTGTCGCCAAAGCCGGGAAGTTGCGCCGCTGCTGGTCGAACGCATACAGGAAGAACAGCTTGTCCTTCATGATCGGACCGTCAAACGTGCCACCATACTGGTGACGCTTGTCCTTGGGCTTGATGTAAATCGTCTGCGTAACTCCAAGAGCCGCGCCGGGAACCTGGACAGCAAGCGTGTTGAAGGGGTTGGTCGCGCCGAAGTCGTTATCGCGATAGTACTCAAACGCATCGCCGTGGAACTCGTTGGAGCCCGACTTGGTTACAGCGTTCACACCGCCGCCGACCGCGCGGCCATACTCGGCCGATACGTTCGAGGTCAGCACCTGGAACTCGAGGACTGTGTCCTCTGGGGTCGTATAGCCGACACGCGTGTAACCGCGCTCCACGGCGTCGAAGGAATCGTTATCGTCGGAGCCGTCCACCATGAAGTTGTTCTGCAGATTGCTCACGCCGCGAAATGTCGCAAGGCCATACGGGCTGTTGCCTGCTGTTACGCCGGGAGAGAGAAGAGCGAACGAAGTCCAGTGACGTCCATTGATGGGCAGCGTACCCAGAGCCACCGGGTTGAAGTCGGTCGTGAATTCAGGAGACTCTGAGTTGATGACCGGGGCCTCAGCGCTTACGTTTACGGTCGCGCTGGCTCCTGCGGCGCCCAATTTGGGCGTAATCTCGGTGAGTTTGCCGACTTCAACGATGACATGATCGGCCTCATAACCTGCGAAGCCGTCCGCAGTGACCTTCACCGTGTAGTCGCCAGGTACCAGGCGCGAGGCGCGAAAGTATCCACTGGAATCGGCAGTCGAATCCGTATCAGCGTTGGTAGCAGTGTTATGCGCCACTACTTTCGCGTTGGGAAGAATGGCCCCGGTGGTATCCGCCACCGTACCGGCAATCGCTCCGTCCACGGCGGTCTGTGCGCGTCCGGTGGCCGCTGCGCTAAATAACCCTAGGGTCAACATCAGCCCTGCCAATACTGAGGAGAATCTCATCTTCCTGATCGTCATTTCCTGCCTCCAGAGTGCCGTTTGGAGATCTCGACCGCAAATTTGAAGTCGCTGCGGTGCCGTCGGTCTCTTTGAAAAAAATTCGAGTTGTACCCCTCGTGCGGGGGTGTTAATTGAAACGACCGGTCCTTGCCGGCCTGGTTACGAAATCTGCTTGTCAGCTTCAAATTTGGTCTACGGCCCGGGAGACTCACGGTGCCATGACGGCTTTTATCCCTGCGTCCAAGAAATTGAAATAGTCCGCCTTCGCTCTTCAAAAGAAAGGCAGGATGCAGGGTCAGTTGAACTGGTTATACCGAGTGTAGCAGGCAAAAGTGTAAAGTTGGTGTGATTTTTGCATCGCATGGCGATGAATGATTTGATTTAGCACCAATTTCGGGACAATCTTCCATCGCCGCCACCGCGCTGTAGACTGCCAATTGAGGCGTTTATGTTCATCGATGAGGCCCGAATTCGCATCAAGGCCGGGGATGGTGGCAATGGCTGCATGGCCTTCCGGCGCGAGAAGTTCGTGCCCCGCGGCGGTCCCTCCGGCGGCGACGGTGGCCACGGCGGCGACATCCTCATGCGCTCGTCGCTCTCGCACAACACGCTGGTGCACTTTCGATTTAACCCGGAGTGGAAGTCCGAACGCGGCGGCCACGGCCTGGGCAGCAACATGTCCGGCGCTGCCGGTGAACATACCGTGCTGAAGGTTCCCGTCGGGACGCTGCTCTTCGACGACGACACAGGCGAGTTGGTCCACGACTTTAACCACGCGAATGATGAGGTCGTCATCGCGCGTGGCGGTCGCGGCGGCCGTGGCAACCAGCACTTCGCCACCAGCACACACCAGGCGCCGCGCGAACATGAGCTCGGGCGTGCCGGTGAAGCCAGGAATTACAGGCTGGAGCTACGCCTGCTGGCGGACGCCGGCCTCGTCGGCTTTCCCAACGTCGGCAAGTCCACTTTGATCTCTCGGCTCTCGGCAGCCAAGCCCAAGATTGCTAACTATGCCTTCACTACACTGGAACCCAATCTCGGCGTGGTGCAGATCGGCGAGATGCCCTACGAACGCAGCTTTACCGTCGCCGACATGCCGGGCCTGATCGCCGGCGCTCACCTGGGCGCGGGACTGGGCGTGCAGTTCCTCAAACATATAGAACGCACCAGCGTGCTGGTGCATCTGATAGACGTGTCGGATGCAAGCGGCCGGCCTGACCCCGTCGACGACTACAGCGTCATCACCGCCGAGCTCAAGGCCTTCGATCCCACGCTCGCTGCCAAGCCCACGGTTCTGGTCGCAGCGAAGGCCGACGTGGCTAATCCTGACAAGCTGAAGAAGCTGACCACCTTCGCCAAGCGCAAGAAGCTGCCGCTCTATACCATCAGCGCGGTCACTGGCGAGGGCATTGAGAAGCTGAAGTACGCTCTCGCCGACGCGGTGGAGGCCCATCGCACAGTGGACCTTAGCGCTGTGCCGCCCGCGGAGGCAGCCATTGAAAAGCCCGCCAAGCGCAAGCCCAACTATCCTCCGCCGGCGCCGTCAGCAAGGGTGCACCGGCGCTGAGCGCAGTAAGTTAGTAGTGCGGGTGAAAGAGCGCCAGCCACAGCACGCACGTCACGCCAAACAGAATTACCAACAGCGGCCACCAGCGGTCCAACCACGAATCTTTCGGCGAACTCATCGAATCATTCCTCCCGTTCCCTTCCAAATCTTATCCGAGGAACGGGCCTGCGACCAATCGACGGATTGAGACGCTCGACCATGTCAGGCATACGAGGGTAATATGCCGTGCATGCGATCGCTCGTATCTTTCACACTCGCCCTAATCGTTATCTCCGTCTCCGCGCAAACTCCAGCCGCAACTATCGCCCCGGCCGCATTGCCGGGGCAAGGACTTGCCCAGCATGACTTCGTATACTCCGGTGAGTCGCACCGGCGCAGAATCTTTATCGTGCGCGACGGTCACGTTGCCTGGAGCTATGAACACGATCCCGCCGGCAAGGGCGAGATCTCCGATATGGTGATGCTCTCGAACGGCAACATCCTGTTCGCGCACCAGTTCGGTGTAACCCTCATCAGCCCGGACAAGCGCGTGTTATGGAACCACGATGCGCCTGCGGGCTTTGAGATCCACACGGCTATACCCATCGGCACCGAGCATGTGCTCTATGTCCAGAACGGCAATCCCGCGACGGTGAACGTGGTGAACATCACCACCGGCGCGATGGAGAAGCAGTTCCCACTGGCAACCAGGCAGCCGCCCAGCACCCATGGCCAGTTTCGTCACGTGAGGCTGACTCCGCAGGGAACTCTGCTGGTGGCGCACATGGACCTGAACAAGGTCGTAGAGTACGACGCGTATGGCCACGAACTGTGGAGCTTCCCCGCGAACTCGCCGTGGGGCGTGGAGCAGCTCGCGAACAACAATATTCTGATTACCGATCACGTCGGCGTCCGCGAGGTGACGCGGCGCGGCGACACGGTCTGGAGCTTCACCCGAGCCGATGCGCCTGGCTATAACTTTGCCAACCTCCAGCAGGCATGGCGGCTGCCCAACGGCAACACCGTCATCAACAACTGGGCCAACGAATGGAACGGTCCGGATGCGGTGAAGCAGTCGCCGCTACAGGCGATAGAGGTCACCCCGGACAAGAAGATCGTCTGGGAGCTGAACTCGTGGACGCCGCCCGAGGATCTGGGACCGGCGACGACGCTGCAGTTCCTCGATAAGGACTCGAAGGAGACCGGAGCGCCGGAGGATGTTCACTTCGGCGACATCCACTAGCTCACTGCTGTTTGCGGAAGCGGTTGGCCTTCGCGAACTCATCGCGCAGCTCCGGTGTGCGCAGGTTTTCGCGAAGATGCGCCAACCGCTGCTCGAGCGCAAGAAGCGTGTCGGCAATCGGCCCAGTGTTCGTCAGAGCGACGTCGCGCCACATGCTGTAAGGACTCGCACCCAGGCGAGTGCTCTCGCGCAGCGCGCGACCGCCTATCGCCTGCAATGCGGCCATGCCCTCGGGATCGTCGGCGAAGGTATCCTCCAGTAGTGCGGATAGTGCGGTTGCGAGCATCTGCGGCAGATGCGAGACCCACGCGCACAGCTCATCGTGCCGCTCGGGGTCGAGATCGCGAACGTGCGCGCCGAAGCCAGCAACGAGCGCTCTCCATTCCGTCTCCAGCGGAGAGGGATTGGCGTGGAGCGGAGTGAACAGCCACGTTGCTGCGGTGAATAACTTTGCTTCTGCCAGCGCTGCGCCGCCGGACTCCCTGCCCGCCATGGGATGGCCAGGGAGAAATGCTGCTTGTCCGCTACCGTTGTACAAAGTCTGCGCCAGTGCCACGATCTCGCGCTTGGTGCTGCCTACGTCGGTGAGCAACTGCCCTTCAGATACGAAAGGCGCGAGCGCCTGCATCCAATCCATCACGGCCATCACCGGCGTTGCCAGCAGGTAGACCTCTGCAAGCTGCGGCGCGAACACGGCCTCGCGGTTGGGCAGCGCCTCATCGATAGCGCCCATGCGCAGCGCTTCGGCCAGCTCTGCCGAATTCGCATCCCAACCAAGAATTCTGCCCTGAAAGCCACTTGCCTTGAGCGCAAGTCCGACTGACGCTCCAATCAGTCCTGTGCCGAGGATGGCGACGCGCTGCATCAGTCCCTCGCCTGCGCTGGGCGGCGGTGCGTGAAGGCCCGAGCGTTCGCGCCGCGGTAGTCGCCTGCAATGTGGCCGTTGCCGCGCACAAGGTACTTGTACGTCGTCAGACCTTCCAGGCCAACCGGCCCGCGGGCATGGAACTTGCTGGTGCTGATGCCTACTTCCGCGCCAAAACCATAGCGGAAACCGTCTGCAAATCGTGTGGATGCGTTGTGCATTAAACTCGCCGCGTCCACTTCGCGCAGGAACCGATCCGCAATCGCTGCATCTTGCGTGATGACACTCTCCGTATGCAGAGAACCGTGCGCATGGATGTGCTCGATGGCCGCATCCAGTGAGTCAACAACGCCGATCGAGAGAGCGAGATCGCCATACTCCGTGTGCCAGTCAGTGACTCTTGGATCATTGCCGTGGAAAAACGCGCCAGCGGCATCGGTCGTGTAAATCCGCACGCCGCGCGAGCGCAGCCGGTCGGCGAGTTTCGGAAGAAACCGGGGCGCGATGTCGCGATGCACCAGCACCGTCTCGACCGCATTGCAGGAGGCGGGATAGTCGGTCTTAGCGTCATCGATGACGCGCAGCGCCAGCTCCTGGTCCGCGGCGCGATCGACGTAGATATGGCAGACGCCCTCAGCATGGCCCAGCACCGGGATGCGCGTGTTCGCCTGCACGTACTCCACCAGCGCCTTGCTGCCGCGCGGGATAACCATATCAATCAGGTCGTGTGCGCCGAGCAACTCCTGCACACGTTTGCGGCCCTTCACCAGTGAGACAGCATCCTGCGGCAGGCCATGCGCCGCCAGCGCTTCGCGAAGCACGTCTACCAGAGCAGCGGCGGTTCGCTCTACCTCGCTGCCGGGCTTGAGGATCACCGCATTGCCGGACTTCAGCGCCAGCGCCGCAATCTGCGTGACAGCATCAGGCCGCGCCTCAAAGATCACAGCCAGAACACCCAGCGGCACGCTAATCTTCTGCAGATGCAGCCCGTGGGCCGCGTTTCTGACTCCTGCGGCGTCTTTGTCGTCCAGCTCAATGGCATCCAGTGTGCGTCCCAATGGATCGGGGAGCGCCGCCACCGAGCGCACCTGCTCCACCATCTCGCGCAGCTTTGCGGGGGTGAGCTTTAACCGGGCCAGTGTCGCCGGCGGCAGCTTGTCTTCGCCGGCGGCGGACTCCGCTGCGTGCACATCTTGGGAGTTGGCCGCAAGAAGTGCGGTGCTCGCGCCTTCCAGCGCCTTTGCCATGGCCTCCAGGGCAGCGTTGCGTGCGGCCTCATCGAGCGGAGCAATCAAGCGCGATGCGTGCTTCGCCGCAAGTGCAATCTCGTGCGTGCTGAGTACGCTCTTGGGAGTGGGGATGGTAGCCGTGCTCATCGCACCAGCTCCTGCAGCACAGGTGCGAAGTGCGTTCCTATCGACTCGCCTGCGGCGATGCGCTCCAACACATGTGGCGTGCGACCGTTGGCGATGATCACCGGCTTGCCCGCGCGCACGACAATCCGCGCCGACTCCAGCTTGGAGATCATGCCGCCGCGGCCGCGGCCATTGCCGCCGCTGGCGAGCGCGAGAATCTGTTCGTCGATTACCTCAACGCCCTCCAGTACCGTCGCTCCGGGGCGGCTGGGGTGTCGATCATAGAGGCCGTCCACATCTGTGAGCAGCACCAGCAGGTCCGCTCCGATATGCTTCATCAGCAACGCAGAAAGCTTGTCGTTGTCGCCGAAGATTCTCTCGCGGTTCGCAGAGTCTGCAGGACGGTCGAGCTCCTCGGTCGAAACTGTGTCATTCTCATTGACAATCGGAATCACTCCCAGTGTCAGCAATGCATCCAGTGTCGCCCGAAGGTTGGTGTGACGCGTGGCATCACGGAAGTCATCCTCCGTGAGCAGTACCTGTGCGATGGGGCAGCCGAGCCGGTCAAAGGCATCGTCGTAGAGCCCCATGAGACGTGACTGGCCAATTGCCGCACAGGCCTGTATCTGCGCAACGACCGTCGGACGCTCCAACAATGCAAGCCGCTCCATGCCCAGACCCACTGCGCCCGAGGAGACGAGCAGAATCTCCAAGCCCTGGGTGCGCAATGCGGCGATCTGTTCCACCAACCCGCACAGCAGGCCGAGCGCTACCTTGCCATCCTGGCGCATGATGACGTTGGTTCCGAGTTTGACGACGATACGACGCAGTTTGAACTCCTGTGCGGAAAAGATTCTAGGCATGCACCTGGGCCACCGCCGGAGCGATGCTGCGGTCGACAACCGGCGCCAGTTGGCGCAGCTTGGCGAGCAACTCCTTCAGTTGCTCCGGGTAGAGCGACTGCGCGCCGTCTGACATCGCCTTGTCCGGGTTGGGGTGCATCTCCATCAGCAGACCGTCAGCTCCGGCGGCGACGCTGGCCAGCGCCATCGGCGGCACCAGGTCACGCTTGCCCACGCCATGCGAGGGATCGGCGACGACCGGCAGGTGACTCAGCTTCTTCAGCACCGGAATCGCCGACACGTCCATCGTGTTGCGCGTGTAGGTCTCAAAGGTACGGATGCCGCGCTCGCAGAGCATTAGGTCGTAGTTGCCGCCGGAGAGGATGTACTCCGCGCTCAACAGCACCTCTTCGATGGTCGCAGCGATGCCGCGCTTCAGGCAGACGGGCTTGCGCACGTGTCCCAGCTCGCGCAGCAGGTTGAAGTTCTGCATGTTGCGTGCGCCCACCTGGAAGCAGTCAATGTATTCGAGCATCGGCTCAATCTGCGAGATCTCCATCACCTCGGTGATGACCAGCAGGCCATACTCATCGGCAGCCTCGCGCATGATCTTCAGCCCCTCCACGCCCATCCCCTGGAAGCTGTAGGGCGAGCTGCGCGGCTTGAATGCGCCGCCGCGCAGGAACTGGCATCCGGCAGCGGCCACCTGCTGCGCGCTGAGGCGAATCTGGTCGCGGCTCTCCACCGAACATGGGCCGGCCATCACGACGATCTCATCGCCGCCGACGACGAGGCCGTTGGCGAACTTGATGCGTGTACCTTCCGGCCGGAACCCGCGTCCGGCCAGCTTGTACTGCGACGAGATGCGGTAGGCATTGTGCACGCCAGAGAGCACCTGGAACTCTGTGATCTCAAACTGCCCCGGCGTGCCCACGCCGGCCAGAATGGTCTGCGTCTCGCCGGTGGTGCGGTGGACGTTGAAACCGAGCTCTACCATACGCTCAATCACTTGCTGAATTTGTTCATCGGTTGCGTGGTCCTGCATGGCGACGATCATCACTGTATTCCTCGATAAATAACCTGAGATAGGTTGCTGCTGTGCGACGCGGCGAAACGCCGTGCGCGCGGTTGCGAAACTTTGTTGCTACTGCTTGGCCTCGTTGCCTTGGGGCCTCTGCAGCTCGCGCATAACGTCCATGATGCGTTCGTAGACGTGCTGCACCTGCTGGTCTGTGAGCGGGCCGGGGTTGACGCCGCGCACGTGGTTGAGGACGTGCTGCTCTCGCTGCGGCTCGTAGATGGGCGTGCCGCTCTGCTGCTTAAGCCGTCCGATGGCCGCGGCTGCGGCCGCGCGCTCGGAGAGCAGACGGACGAGCTTGTCGTCCAGTTCATCAATCTTGTCGCGCAATTCCTGTAGTTCCATAGTGCCTCATGCTCTGCGGGCCGTTCACGGCTCGCGAATGGATGGCGCGGCAGGCTCATCGCCCCCGTCCGCCTGCGATTCAGTCCCTGTAGATGATACGTGTTTGCGAGAGTTTTCACGCGGTATGAGCCTCCGCAACGGCAACACCGGCGCAAAGACCGCGAACGAACTCGCCGACAGCGCGGGGAGCGTCCGCCGCTGGTGTCCGCTCGATGAGGGCGACTATTGCGCTGCCCACCACAGCCGCGTCGGCGAACTCCGCCACCGCCCGCACGTGCTCCGGCGTGGAGATGCCGAAGCCCAGGGCAATCGGCAGCTTCGTAAACTGCTTCAGCCGCTTCACCAGCGCCTCGGCATCGCTGGCCAGCTCCGCCTGCGTGCCCGTGATGCCCACTCGCGAGATCGCGTAGACGAAGCCCTGCGAGTTTTCGGCGATGGCCTTCAAGCGTGCGTCCGGCGAAGTCGGCGCGGCGAGAAATACCGGCGCCAGGCCGTTCTCGTGCATCACCTTCAGGTACTCGGCGGCCTCTTCCACGATCATGTCGGTCAGCAGCACACCGTCCGCGCCTGCAACCTTGGCTGCCTTGGCAAACTCTGCCAGCCCCAGCCGCAGCACTGGATTCAGATAGCTGAAGATGATGATGCCGGCGTTCGGCCGGGCTGCACGAATCTCCTTGCAGATGACGAGTACGTCTGTCAGGCGCGTTCCCTTCGCCACTGCGCGCTCACTCGCCCGCTGAATCACGGGGCCGTCCGCGAGCGGATCGCTGAACGGCACGCCCAACTCGATCACATCCGCGCCGTTGTCGATCGCTGCAATCGCCATCGCGCGCGTAATAGCTAGATCGGGGTCGCCGGCCGTCAGATAGACCACCAGCCCGGGTTTGTGCGTGAACGAGATCACAGTTTCAACTCCCGCGTGAGAATCCCAATGTCCTTATCGCCGCGCCCGCTCACGTTGACGATCATGACCTTGTCCTTGCCCATCTTCGGCGCGAGCTTGATCGCTTCGGCGATAGCGTGCGCCGACTCCAGTGCCGGAATAATGCCCTCCGTGCGCGAGAGGACCTTGGTCGCCTCCAGCGCCTCGTCATCCGTCACGCTGGTATACGTGGCACGACCCGAGTCGTGCAGCATGGCGTGCTCCGGCCCGATGCTCGCGTAGTCCAACCCCGCGCTCACTGAGTGAGTCGCCGCAATCTGCCCGGCGTCATTCTGCAAGACGTAGCTGTATGTTCCCTGCAAGACACCTGGCGTTCCGCCCGCGAAGCGCGCTGCATGCTCGCCCAGCGCGCTGCCGCGGCCTCCGGCCTCCACGCCGATGAGCGCGATGTTCGGCTCCGGAATGAACTCATAGAACGCGCCAATCGCGTTCGACCCGCCGCCCACGCAGGCGACGATCGCATCGGGCAGACGGCCCTCATGCTCCAGGATCTGCCGCTTCATCTCCTTGGAGATCACGCGGTGGAAGTCGCGCACCATCGTCGGGTACGGATGCGAGCCAAGTGCGCTGCCCAGGATGTAGAAGGTCGAGCGGACATTCGTCACCCAGTCGCGCATCGCCTCATTGATCGCATCCTTCAGGGTCGCCGAGCCAGAGCTCACACCCCGCACCCCCGCCCCCAGCAGCCTCATGCGGAAGACGTTCAGCTCCTGGCGCCGCATGTCTTCTTCGCCCATGTAGACCACGCACTCCAGACCGAAGAGCGCGCAGACTGTAGCCGTGGCCACGCCGTGCT
>Ga0182012_10004584_pt1 | contig 14386 bp, 15 predicted proteins | sample 612S2SmetaG_FD_120486 | JGI IMG/M metagenome (GOLD analysis project Ga0182012, IMG submission 120486) | Permafrost microbial communities from Stordalen Mire, Sweden - 612S2S metaG | ecosystem: Environmental > Terrestrial > Soil > Wetlands > Permafrost | place: Sweden: Stordalen | collected... | reverse complement strand
TGCCGGAGCGGACGGTCCGGTCGCCCGCTGGCCCGCCTGCGGCCGCAGCACCGCTCTCGGTGCCGAAGCCGCCCAGCAGCACGTTGATAATGCTGCGGTTCATGCCTTTGCACATGATGTAGGACAGGATCGCGCCGGAGGCGCCAACCAGGGAGCCGGTGATGATCAGCGCCAGGTTCTGGATGGTGAAGCCGATGCCTGCCGCGGCCCAGCCGGAGTAGCTGTTCAGCATCGACACCACCACCGGCATATCGGCGCCGCCAATGGGGATGATGAGGAGGAAGCCGAGGGAAAGCGCCAGCAGGGCGATCAGCCAGAACAGGATCTGCGCGCCGCCGGTGACGATGAAGCCGAAGATCAGCAGCACCAGGGCGCAGCCCAGCCCGAGGTTCAGCCAGTGCTGGCCGTGAAAGGTGATCGGGTTGCCCTTCATCAGCGCCTGCAGCTTGGCGAAGGCGATCAGGCTGCCGGAGAAGGTGATCGCACCGATGGCGAGACCGAGCGACATCTCGACCAGGGATTCTGGGTGGATGTTGCCGGGAATGCCGATCTTGAAGGCCTGCGGCGCGTTGAGTGCAGCGGCGGCGACGAACACCGCCGCGAGGCCGACCAGCGAATGGAACGCGGCGACCAGCTGTGGCAATGCGGTCATCTGAATGCGCAGCGCGATGGCGATGCCGACGCTGCCGCCGATTGCGATACCGAGGAAGATCAGCAGGTAGCCGTACCCGCTCATGCCGTGCTGGGCCAGCGTCGCGACCACGGCGATGGTCATGCCGATCATGCCGAAGCGGTTGCCCTCCCGCGACGTGACCGGGGAGGACAGGCCGCGCAGCGCCAGGATGAACAGGACGGCGGCGACGAGATACGCGAGGGAGGTCAGGCTGGCGGACATCGTTATTGCTTCTTCTTGAACATCGACAGCATGCGATACGTCACCATGAACCCGCCGAAGATATTGACGGATGCCAGGGTGACGGCGATGAAGCCGAACAGCATCGCCCAGGCAGAGGTGGCGAGGCCGGTGGCGAGCATGGCGCCGACGATGATGACGGAGGAGATCGCGTTGGTGACGGCCATCAGCGGCGAGTGCAGCGCCGGGGTCACGTTCCAGACGACGTAGTAGCCGACGAAGCAGGCCATCAGGAAGATGGCGAGCAGGAAGATGAACGGGTTCACCTCGGGTGCGGCGGTGGAGGCGGCGTTCAGCGCCAGCGCCTGGGCGTGGTTGGCGAGTTCGAGCGCGCGGTCGGCGAGGCGCGCGGCTTCATCCGCGAGTTGGTTCGGATTCATCTTGGGACGCTCTCCAGACGGTCAGGCGGCCTTTGGGGGCAGGAAACTGGGGTGGACGACGGCGCCGCCGCGCGTCAGCATGACGCCTTTCACGATGTCATCCGTCTCCGGCAGTTTGGGCGATTTGCTGTCCTTGTCCCAGAAGGTGCTCAGGAACGTCAGCAGGTTGCGGGCGTAGAGAGATGACGAGGCGACGGGTATGCGGCCGGGCCAGTTGTTGAAGCCGAGGATGGTGACACCGTTCGGCGTGGTGTGGCTCTGGCCGGGGACGGTCGCGGCACAGTTGCCGCCGGCCTCGGCGGCGAGATCGACGATGATGCTGCCGGCGCGCATGCTGTCCACCATCGGCTGGGTGATGATGATTGGCGCTTTGCGGCCCATCACCAGCGCGGTGGTGATGACGATGTCGTTCTTGGCGACTGTGGTGGCCATCAGTTCGGCCTGTTTCTGGCGGAACGCGTCGCTCATTTCGCGGGCGTAGGCGCCGGTCTGGGCGGCGGTTTCGGCGTCCTCGACGCCCACATAGGTGGCGCCGAGGGACTTTATCTCTTCCTTGGCGGCGGGGCGGACATCGGTGGCGGAGACGATGGCGCCGAGGCGTCGGGCGGTGGCGATGGCCTGCAGGCCGGCGACGCCGGCGCCGACGATGAAGACGCGGGCCGGCGGGACGGTGCCGGCGGCGGTCATCATCATCGGGAAGCCGCGCTGGAAGGCGTAGGCTGCTTCAATGACGGCTCGGTAGCCGGCGAGATTGCCCTGGCTGGACAGCACGTCCATCGACTGGGCGCGGCTGATGCGCGGCAGCAGTTCCATCGCGGCGGCGTCGATGCCGGCGGCGGCGAGGCTGGTGACGAGATCGGGGTCGGCAAAGGCGCCGGCGATGCAGACCAGCAGGGCGCCTTTCTGGATGAGGGCGCGTTCCTCGGCGCCGGGGGTCTGGACGGCGAACACGATACCGGCATTGGCGAGGGTGGCGGCGGGATCAGCAGCGATTTCTGCGCCGGCGGCAGCGAAATCGGCGTCAGAAATCGAGGCGTTGGCCCCTGCCCCGGCTTCCACCGCGACGGTCAGGCCAAGGCCGACCAGCTTTTTGATCGTGTCCGGGGTGGCGGCCACACGCGTTTCGGCGGCTCGCCGTTCCTTCAGCACCGCAAGACGCATCCATCCATTCCTTCGTCGTTAGGGCAGCAGAAGGCGCCTGGACGCGCTGCCTTGGCCCGGTTCCTGATTGGCGCGAACCAATGCACGGACCGTGATTGAGGTGCAAGGGGTGGTGGGTGGGTTTGCGATTTCGCGTTGGGGGGTTGGTTCGCGAAAATCATGTGGCTCTGGTTTTAGTCATGGTAACCATTTTGCGTTAACGATTGCTTAACAAAAAAGGGGGCTTCATGCGAACGGTCGCGAGGGTTTCCGACGGAGGCAAGATGAACATCCCTGCCCATATCCGCCGAGCGGTCGGGTTAGAGCATGGTGGGCCAGTCATGGTCCGCGTGGTGGATGGGGAAATTCGCATGCGCCCTGTGCGACAGGTGCTGGCCGAACTTCAGGCAGAGGCGCGTGAGGTCTTTGCCGGTTCGGGCGAAACGGTTGACGGGTTTCTGCGGGAGCGCCGGGACGAGGCGCACCGCGAGGACGGACAGCCGGCGTGATCCTGGATGCGTCCGCCCTGCTGGCCTTCCTGCTGGCCGAACCGGGCCAGGATCGCGTGGCGGAGGCGTTGCTGGGAGACGCCACGATGACAACGGTGAATTTCGCCAAAGTGGCGACCAAATACGTGCTGCGAGGCGCCAAGGCTCAGGCTAAGGCGCTGGTGGAACGGGTGCCGGTGACGTTGGTATCGGTCGATCAGGATTTGCATTGCGGGCGGCGTTGATGGCGGATCTGACCCGTCCGGAGGGATTGTCGTTGGGCGATCGGATCTGCCTGGCGCTTGGGCAGCGGACCGGGCAACTCGTCCTCACCGCCGACCGGAGCTGGGTGAACGTTGCAGTCCTCGTCGGGGTACAGGTCGAGTTGATTCGATGACACGGTTGGGGGGCTGATTGCAGGGTTGCAGTTGGTCATCGGTAGCCATCGCAATTCATAAGCTTTGAATCACCCCCGTCCCGCCGCCCAGGCGCCGTCGATCGGCATGGCGGCGCCGTTGATGTCCTCGGCGTGCGGGCCGCAGAGGAAGGCGATCAGGCCGGCGACGTTTTCATCCTTGACGAACTTGCGGGAGGGTTGGCGGACGGCGAGAAAGGCTTCCTCGGTCTGTTCGAAGCTGGTGCCGTCGCGCTGCATTTCCTGGCGCAGGCGCCAGTCGATGGCGGGGGTGAGGACGGTGCCGGGACAGATCGCATTGCAGGTGATGCCGGTCCGCGCGGTTTCCAGCGCCACCGCGCGGGTCAGCCCGATCAGTGCGGTCTTGGTGGTGATGTAGTCGATGCGGTTGACGGTGGCGAACAGGCCGTAGATCGAGGCCATGTTGATGATGCGGCCCCAGTTGGCGGCCTTCATGCCCGGCATGGCCAGGCGGATGGTGTGGAACGGGGCGGACAGGTTGACGGCCAGCGCCTCATCCCAGTGTTCGGGGGCGAAATTCTCGACCGCGCCGAAGTAGCGGACGACGGCGTTGTTCACCAGGATGTCGAGGCTGCCGTGTTCCTGCCGGGTGGTCCTGATCAGGTCGGCGATCTGGGTCGGGTGGCGAAGGTCGGCGCCGTGGTAGCGCGCTCGGACTCCCAGCGCGCGAAGTTCGGCGAGGCGGGCGTCGATGGTCTCGGGCGGGGCGAAGCCGTTGAGGGTGATGGCGCAGGCCTGTTCGGCCAGCGCCTTGGCGGTGGCGAAACCGATGCCACCCAGTGATCCGGTGATCAGGGCCGATTTTCCGGCGAGGGTCATTGGGAGTTCCTCCGGTTGGGATGTTACCGGGACTTTGACATGGGGTTGCGGGACGGACAAAACTGGCGGCGGAGGCAACCCATGGACACGATCGCCCGAAGCAGATTTGGCCGGACCTGGCCCGCTGATGCAGACGGGCGGGTGCCTTACTGGGTTTACTCGGATCCGGACGTCTATGCGGCGGAGTTGGAGCGGATCTGGTACGGGCCGCACTGGCTGTTCTGCGCGCTGGAGGCCGAAATTCCTGAAGTGGGCGACTTCAAGACGACGACGCTGGGAGAGCGTCCTGTCGTTGTCGTGCGCAGCGGGCCGAACGAGGTGAGCGTGGTGGAGAACCGCTGCGCGCATCGCGGGGTTAAGTTCTGCCAGGCGCGCAAGGGGCATGTGAAGGACCTGCTGTGTCCGTATCACCAGTGGAATTATTCGCTCCGCGGCGACTTGCAGGGTGCGGCGTTCCGGCGCGGGGTGCGCGGGCAAGGCGGCATGCCGGCGGATTTCGATCCGAAGAACCATGGCCTGCGGAAACTAAAGGTGGAGGTGGTCAACGGGCTGGTCTGGGCGTCGTTCCATGACGATACGCCACCGTTTCGTGAGTATCTGGGGGAGCGGTTCTGGCAGCACTATACAAGGGTGTATGACGGGCGGACTTTGCAGGTGATCGGCTATAACCGGCAGCATATTCCGGGCAACTGGAAGCTGATGCAGGAGAATATCAAGGACCCGTATCACGCTTCGTTGCTGCATGTGTTTTTCGTTACGTTCGGGTTATTCCGGGCGGATCAGAAGTCGGCGACCGAGGTCGATCCGACGGGGCGGCATGGCATCCTGATCAGCCGCGCCGGGCGGCAGGAGGTGAACGATGTGACCTCCGGCATGCGCACGTTCCGCAGCGACATAAAGCTCGCCGATCCGCGCATCATGGATGTGGTGCAGGAGTTTCCGGGTGAGGAAACCGTTGGCATGATCACGGTTTTTCCCAGTGTCGTGCTGCAGCAGAACCAGAACTCGTTGAGCATACGGCATATCGTGCCGACCGGGCCGAACGGGTTCGACTTTCACTGGACGCACTGGGGTTACGCCGACGATACGCCGGAGATGCGGCTGCGTCGGACGCGGCAGGCGAATCTGTTCGGGCCGGCGGGGTTCGTTTCGTCCGACGATGGCGAGATCATCGAAATGAGTCAGCAGGGTTTTGTCCACTATCCGGATGAAGATGCGCTGGTGGTGATGGGCGGGCGCGACATCGAGAGCGTCGATCACATGGTCACCGAGGTCGGCATCCGCGGCATGTATCGTTACTGGCGCTCGGTCATGGGTTTCTGATCCGATGATCGAGCGGGACGCGCTGCGGGATTTCTATGACGAATATTACTGTGTCCTCGACGATTTGCGGCTGGAGGCGTGGCCGGCGCTGTTCACCGAGGACTGCATCTACCGGGTGATCCCGCGGGAGAATTACGAGGCGGGCTATTCGCTGTCGACGATCTACGCGGAAAGCCGCGGGATGCTGGTGGACCGGGTGCTGGGGGTGACGCGGACTCAGATGTTCGCGCCGCGGTACTACCGGCGGTTTCCCGGGCCGCTGCGGATCGTCTCGCAGGACAGCGACGGCGTGCGGGTGCGGCAGAACCTGCTGGTGGTGCAGACGTTGATCGACAAAAAGAGCGAGATCGTGCTGTCGGCTGTGTGTCATGATCTGGTGGTAGTGGACGAGGGACGGCTTCGGCTGCGGGAGCGGATCGTGGTGTTCGATTCCGAGATGATCCCGAACAGCTTGATCTATCCGGCCTGAGACCCGACGCCGCGGCCGGTCGGTCAGGCGGTGTCATAAAAGCTTCACATAACGAGAATTGAGTATCCACCGTGTCCAGAGTACCGGCTGTTCTGCAATAAACAGACACAGCGGAGACTTTTTGATGCACGGCTATTTTCCAATTCGTTTCTGCTTGCTGGGTTCCTCTGTACTTGCCATTGTATCGTTTGGTATTATGCAACCGTCGATGGCAAATACGATCACACAATTCACCCCGGGCGATCTTGTGGTCAGCACGGTCAGCAACCAGGGCGGTGGGCTGGATACGGCCTCACCAATCACGCTGCAACAGTATGATCTGAGTGCCGGTGGCACCGCGGCGGCGCTCGACGGGACGCTGACACTGCCGCAGACGCAGGCGGGGAAAAATTCGCCGATTTCGGGGGAGTATGGATCAGCCTCGGAAGGCATTCTGCAGGATTCGGTGAATGGGGCGTATCTGACGATGATGGGGTACGGGGTGAATGCGGCGACGTTCAACAGCGCGCCGCTGTCCACCTACGGCACCGCGGCGCTGGGGCAGACCACCAGCCTGACGGGCGCTGCGGTGACCACGGTGCCGCGGGTGGTCGCGCTGATCGACGCGGCCGGCAATGTCGATACCAGCACGGCGCTGACCGGCGTGTTCAACACCAACAATCCGCGCAGCGCGGCGACGGTGAACGGCACGTCATTCTATGTGTCGGGACAGGGGGTGACGGGGGACGGCACCGGCGGCGTGTTCTATGCGCTGAAGGGGGCAACGACGGCGACACCGATCAACGCCGACACGACGACGCCATCCGGGACGCCGAACGGGACCGCCAATCCGCTGCTGGCGACCGAGACTCGCGTGGTTTCGATCTTCAACAACGGCAGCGGCGACACGCTGTATGTGTCGCGCGATTTCGCCGCCAAGGGATCGCCGAACGACAGCACCGATATCCGGACGCTGACCAATGCGAGCGGCGGGTTGCCGACGTCCTCGGCGGGTCTGGTGGCGACGCGGATCGTGCCCGGCGCGGCGAGCGTCAACGGGGCGAACACCGGTTCGATCGATCTGACGGCGGCACTGGCCAACGGGGTGAACAACGCGCGCATCGGCAGCTTCGTTTATCTCAGCCCGGAGCAAATCTTCTTCGCCAACCCGACGACGATGTATGTGACCGATAGCGGCCAACCCAAGAACGGCAATGCCAACAAGGCGGCGCTGGGCGAAGGCGGATTGCAGAAATGGTCGCTGGTGGCGGGCGTTTGGGTGCTCGACTACGATTTGGTCAATGGGCTGAACCTGGTGAACAACGCCAATGCGAATGCCAATACGCCGACAGCGCCCGGGGTGACCGGATTGTTTGGACTGGCCGGCGAGGTGGTGGGCGGACAGGTCGAATTGTTTGCGACAAGTTACGGGTTGAACGAGCTGTCGCCGAGCTATCTGTATGAGATCAGTGATACGCTGGCGGACACGATGATCGGGCAGGCCGGTGGCGAAACGTTCACCACGCTGGAATCGGGCGGTGCAGCCACTGAATTCCGCGGCGTCGCGTTTGCGCCGATTCCGGAACCGGCCTCGCTGGCGGTGATTGCGGTCGGCGTCGCAGGACTGGGGATGGTGCGCCGGCGGCGTGGGATCGCGGCGGGGTAGTTGCTCTGGTCACCTGGCCGGATTCCTGCGTAGGCTTTTCTCTGGAACGTTCCGACAGACTCCGAACGGAGCAGAGAGATGGCCACAGTCAGCGCATCCGCGCGCATCAAGCGGATACAACGTAACTCGATTGCTCTGATCACGCTGGGCTGCGCGCTCAATTACGTTGACCGATCGACATTGGCGATTGCCAATCCGCTGATCCGGCACGACCTGGGTTTTTCCATCGGGCAGATGGGGCTGCTGCTGTCGGCGTTCCTGTGGGCCTATGCAGCGTTTCAGCTTCCTGCGGGCGCGCTGGTGGACCGGCTGGGGCCGCGCAGACTGCTGGGCGGCGGGATCTTCGTCTGGTCGGTGGCGCAGGCGCTGGGTGGCTTGGTCGGCGGGTTCTGGCAGTTCGTTGGCGCCCGCGTGTTCCTGGGTCTGGGCGAGTCGCCACAGTTCTCCGGCCTGGTTCGGATGGTGCGGGACTGGTACAACGTGCGGGAGCGCGGGCTGCCGACCGGGATCGGGTTGTGCGGGTCGAAGCTGGGGCCGGCGATCGCGCCGCTGGTGCTGACCGGGCTGATGCTGTCGTTCGGCTGGCGGTGGATGTTCGTGCTGATGGGCGTGCTGGGCATCTTCCTGTCGCTGGTGTGGTACGCGGTGTACCGGGAGCCTCGGGAGGTTGATCTGACGGAGGCGGAAAAGCGGTATCTTTCGGATGGTGAGGTGGCGACGACCGCGGACCGGGTGACCTGGGCGGACTGGAAGCACCTGTTTGCGTACCGGGCGACGTGGGGCATGGTGCTCGGGTTTTTCGGCGAAGTGTATATGGGCTGGGTGTACCAGTCGTGGCTGCCGGGTTATTTGGAAATCGAGCGGCACATGAGTATTCCGAAGACCGGCTGGGTCGCGGGGATCCCATTCGCGTTCGGCGTGATCGGCAGTATCGGGGCGGGCTGGCTGACGGATTTTCTGTCGCGGCGCGGGGTTTCTCCCGTCAATAGCTGCAAGATTCCAGTGGTGATCGGGCTGGGCGGGATGGCGGGTTTCACGATCGTTGCGGCACTGACTCCCAGCACGTTTGTTGCGGTGGCGGCGATTTCGACGGCGCTGTTGTTTAATGGGATGGCGGGGGCGATGTGCTGGGCGTTGGCGAGCGTGATCGCGCCGCGGCATTGCACGGCGTCGCTGGGGAGCATCCAGAACTGCGGCGGGTATATCGGCGGAGCGCTGGCGCCGGCGGTGACCGGTTTCATCGTGCAGGACAGCGGAAGTTTCGTGCCGGCGCTGTTGTTCAGTGCTTCGCTGGGGCTGGTTTGCACGCTGGTCTATATTTTTGTCGTGCCCGGCAAGCCGATCGATGCGGCGGCGTTTGAGCCGAGGGTGGCCGTTGCGGTTTAGGGGCGGGACCCTTGCGTTTAGCTTGGCCGGCTTCGGACCTGGCAGGTCAGGTTTATGAATCGGACACAGAGTTCCATAGGGTTGGCACAGGGTTGCGCGGAGAAGCCATTACGTGCGCGGTGATGGGGATGGATCGTGCCAGGCGCCCGCTTGTGCCCTGCCGTGACTGGCACATACGGGGAAATCCGCCGGCCAGCTAACGAAGTCTTCATCGCAGCGCCTATTGGCCTGCGCTGCCGTGTCGGCCAATGTTGAGGTCATGTCATCACATGCACCTTCCTCGGGTCCGGAGCCGACACGGCGGGATCTGATATCGCTGATTACTCTGTCCGGCGCCGTGATCGGAGCGGGGGCGATTGCCTGGCCGCTGATCGATTCAATGAACCCGTCGGCCGACGTGATTGCCGCGGGCGCACCGATCGACATTGATATTTCGAAGCTTGGGGTCGGTCAGCAGATCGTCGTGCTGTGGCGCGGCGCGCCGATGCTGATCGTCAACCGCACGCCGGAGGCGCTGAAGACGCTGCAGGACCCGTCACTGGTGTCGCGTCTGTCCGATCCGGACTCGAAGGTGCTGCAGCAGCCGCCGTACGCCGATAACTGGCATCGTTCGGTGAAGCCGGAATTTGCCGTGTTGGTCGGCATCTGCACGCATCTGGGATGCCTGCCGGCGTATCTGCCGAACCCCGACCCGACCAGTCCGGCGGCCAACTGGCCGGGCGGTTACTTCTGCCCGTGTCATGGGTCGAAGTATGACCTGGCTGACGGGTGTATTCGGGGGTCCCGGCGCCGTACAATCTGCCGGTGCCACCCTACCATTTCGTTGACGACAATACGTTGCGGATTGGCGAGAATCCGCCAGGCGGGATGTTCGAGCTGTCCTCCGTTGTGCAGATGTAATCCGGTGGCCGCCTCGACCGGCTAGGCGGTTTCGTGCGACGATGCGCGTTCCTGGCGGAAAGGACGCGTGCATGACGACTGGCCCCCTGGCTCGGTTCAAGGTGATCGATCTGACGCGGGTGCGCGCCGGGCCGACCGCAGTGCGTCAGTTGGCCGACTGGGGTGCGGACGTCATCAAGATCGAAGCGCCCGAGGGCGACGCGGGACTGGGCGGCGAGCGGCATGGACCCGACTTTCAGAACCTGCACCGTAACAAGCGCAGCCTGACGCTGAACCTGAAAGCGCCCGAGGGCGTGGCGGTGATGAAACGGCTGGTGGCCCAGGCGGATGTGGTGGTGGAGAATTACCGGCCGGATGTGAAGTTCCGGCTGGGGGTGGATTACGAAAGCCTGAAGGCGGTCAATCCCCGGATCGTCTATGCCAGCATATCCGGGTTTGGCCAGGATGGGCCGTACCGCGACCGGCCAGGGTTCGATCAGATCGCGCAGGGGATGGGCGGGCTGATGTCGATCACCGGCGAACCCGGACGCGGGCCGATGCGCGTCGGCATTCCGGTCGCCGACCTCACGGCGGGGATTTTTGCGGCGATGGGCATTCTGGTCGCGCTGCTGGAACGCGAGCAGTCCGGCGAAGGGCAATGGGTGACCAGTTCATTGCTGGGCGCGCAGATCTCGATGCTGGATTTCCAGGCGGCCCGGTGGACGATCGCACATGAGGTGCCGGGACAGGCCGGCAACAATCATCCGACCAGTATTCCCACCGGGGTGTTCGCGACGGCAGACGGGTATATCAATATCGCGGCGGCCGGGGACGATATCTACCGGCGGCTGTGCAAGGCGCTGGGGGCGGAGGCGCTGGCGTCTGATCCTCGGTATGCCACCGGGCGGGCGCGGTCGGAGAACCGGGATGCGCTGAACGAGGCGATCGAGGTGGTGACAAGGGGACACAGTTCGGCGGACTGGATCGAGGCGTTGAACAAGGCTGGGGTGCCCTCGGGGCCGATCTATAAGATGGACGAAGTGTTTGCCGACCCTCAGGTGAAGCATCTGGGGATCGCTCGGACGGTGCCGCACAAGGTGCTGGGCGACGTGGAGGTGATCGGGCAGCCGATCGAACTCAGCCGCACGCCGTGGAGCATTCGCAGTGCCACGCCGGAAGCGGGCGAGCATACGGATGCCGTGCTGGCGGAACTGGGGTACAGCGCGGCAGAGATCGCGGCGCTGCGCGAGGCGAAGGTGGTTTAACGGCTGACGGATCAAGCGGGGGAGGAAGTAACGATGGATTTTAACGGGAAGGTGGCTCTGATCACCGGCGGTGGCGGCGGGATCGGGCGGGCGACGGCGCTGGGGTTCGCGCTGCGCGGGGCGAAGGTGATGGTGGTCGATGCCGATGCCGACACCGGGCGCGGGACAGTCGATATCGTCGCGCAGCGCGGCGGGGCGGCGGCGTTCGTGCAGGCGGATGTCACGAAATCGGCGTCGGTTCGTGACTATGTCGAAAAGACCATGGCGACCTATGGGCGGATCGATGCGTTCTTCAACAATGCCGGGATCGAGGGGACGGTCATTCCGACTCAGGACTATGATGAAGAGGTATTCGACCGGGTCATTGCGGTGAACCTGAAGGGGGTGTTCCTGGGGATGAAGCACGTGCTGCCGGTGATGCTGAAGCAGGGGGCGGGGGCGATCGTGAATACCGCCTCGGTGGCGGGGCTGTTCGGGGCGCCGGGCATGTCGGCCTATGTGGCGTCCAAGCATGGGGTGCTCGGGCTGACGAAGGTGGCCTCGACCGAGGCGGCCGGGGCGGGCGTGCGGGTGAACGCGGTGTGTCCCGGGCCGGTGGAGACGCGGATGATGCGGTCGCTTGAGTCGCAGCGCAATCCGAACGATCCGGAGTCTGTCCGAACAGCGTTTGCGGCGGGGGTTCCGACGGGGCGTTATGCGACGCCGGAGGAGATTGCCGGGGCGGTGCTGTATTTGTGTTCGGACCTGGCGTCGGATGTGACCGGGACGCATATCGTGATCGATGGCGGGCGGTCGGGTGCCGGGGGTGTTGCGCCGGCGCGCAGAACTTAGGGGGGACGAAAACGATGCCGGATTTTTTCGAGATCATCGGGACGACACGGTCGATGCGGCGGCTGAAGCCGGACCCGGTGCCGGATGAGCTGATCAAGCAGATTCTCGAGGCGGGGATTTCGGCTGCCAATGGGGGAAACAACCAGACCTGGCGGTTCCTGGTGGTCAAGGACCCGGCGATCAAGAAGGCGGTGCAGGTCTGGTACAAGAAGGCGTTCGATGAGGTCGTGGGGCCTCGCTACGCGACCAGTGCGCCGCCGCCGGGGGTGACGGCGGATCGATACGGCCGGCAGCACGGGGCGGTGGAGTATCTGACGGAGCACTATCATGAGGCTCCGGTGTGGATCGTTGCTTGCCTGATGGACGGGGCGAATCCGGGGCGCGCGGCCGGGGCGTCGATCTATCCGGCGGTGCAAAACATGCTGCTGACGATAAGGGCGCTGGGGCTGGGCTCGACGCTGACGACGCGGCATCTGCTGCACGCGAAGGAAAGCGAGGCGGCTTTGGGGCTGCCGGAGGGCGTGCACTCCTACGCGATTTTGCCGATCGGGTATCCGATGGGGAAATTCGGGCCGGTGGGGCGCGGGAAGCTTTCCGATTTTGTCTATCTGGACAAATGGGGCGCGGCTTACCCGGCGGTTTCTGGGAGCTAAGGAGATAGTGTTCGGTTGCTTGCGGCCCTAGATATCGATATTGATATCCAAGTGTCAGGACCGAATATGCGAACCGAACAACTCCTGTTGCGGCTTCCGGAGGATCTGGTCCGTCGATTCCGGCAGGCGGTGCCCGAGCGTCAGCGCAGTGCGTTTGTGCGGGGTTTGCTTGAACGGGCGCTAGGGGCTGAGAACGACGACGACTCGGACCCGCTTTACCTGGCGGCAGTCGCGCTCGAGCAGGACTCACGACTCACCGCAGAGATGACGGACTGGGAGACTGTGACGGTCGGCGACGGTCTTGAGGAAGACCCGCCGCATTGACCGATCCGCGCCCTGTTCGGCGAGGGGAGGTTTGGTGGGTCGCGCTCGATCCAACCGTCGGCAGCGAGCTCCGCAAAAGCAGGCCAGCCGTGGTGGTCAGCGCCGATGGCTTGAACCGTGCGCGGCGGACCATTGTCGTGGTCCCGCTTTCGACTGGTTCCGAACCGCGCCCGCCGCTGGTCGTTCCGACGCCCTCGGCGGGCGAAGGGTCGGTCGCCGTCTGTGATCCGGTGCGCGCGGTTGAGTCGATTTTCGGGTGTGTTGTCCAGTGTCGATCTGCGGGCCGTCGAGAGCGGGCTGCGAGCGGTTTTGAGGCTTTGATCCTTGCTGCCCGTGGCACGACTCGTGGTGCTGAATGACCCCTCCGGCTTGAATAGAGGCATGCGTTACGTCTGCAGTGGAGAGAATTCCCGACTGAATGCTGAAATTGCTGTCGTATCCACGCCTTTGATCACGCAACGAAAAGGCGCGGATACCGATGTGTGTCTGGCTTGGCCTATGGCGTGTCGCTCAAAATCACGCCCGATGCGGTCGCCATCGGGATGTGGACGGGCATGTTGAAGCTCCACGGGGTGGTAACGACGTCCCCTGGAGTCGCGGCCTCGACGGCTGTCGCGCTGGTGACGAAGGCGGCCGCGACGCCTGTGGCAGCGCCGAGATCGGCCGAGATATTCCACCCAGCCGGCGACGCGACCAGCGACAGATTGTCGGTCACCGCGTTGCCACGGCCGATGGTCGTCGTGCCATAGGGGTAGAACAGCAGGCAGTTTGCGCTGGCATTCACGAGAGCCCGTGCCAGGGTGATCTGCAGTTGGGTTGGGTTGAGCCGGACGCATGCGGTCGCATTGACAATCGTGCCTGGCGTCGCCACCGAACCGCCGTCCATCACCGCCCATCCGGCCCCTGACGCAGCCAATGTGGCGGGGACGATCAGGTCTGTGCCGCAATCGTGCTGCACTGTCACGACAAGGCTTGTGCTGGTCTGCCGGTAGACGTGGGTCACCACCGGACCGCCGGCAGCGGGAACGCCGGTTGGGATGGCGGTGATGGTGTCGCCTCCCTCCGACGCGATTATCGCGCGCGCGACCAACGGGGCTGCCAGCATGCCGAAGCGCTGGTTGTCCGGCAGATCGCGGTGCAGACTGTCGCCGCCGCTGAAGACGCCGGTGGCCGGGTTGAAGACCAGTGCCGAAGGTCCGTTGATCGCACGCGGCATGCTGTCGGTCGTCTGCGGCAGAACCACGGTGACGTTCTGGGTGGGGTCGGCGACCATGTCTGCCACGACCTCCCGCTGCATCTGCATCCCAGGGCTGTTTGGGCCGTAGCTGAACGGGATTGCCGACCACCATACCTGCGGCAGGCTGGCGGCGGTGCGGTTCAGCATGCCGCGCTCGAGCGACAGCAAGCGACGGGCCGCGGCCTCGTATGTCGCCTT
>Ga0182012_10004583_pt1 | contig 14386 bp, 11 predicted proteins | sample 612S2SmetaG_FD_120486 | JGI IMG/M metagenome (GOLD analysis project Ga0182012, IMG submission 120486) | Permafrost microbial communities from Stordalen Mire, Sweden - 612S2S metaG | ecosystem: Environmental > Terrestrial > Soil > Wetlands > Permafrost | place: Sweden: Stordalen | collected... | reverse complement strand
TCCCTCAGGGGCTGAAGCCCACGCTGATATTGCAGGGGTTACGTACGGGCTGAAGCCCGTACCCTTCAAGTCAGTTGGTCAAAGTCAGGTTGCCGGCGCCGACATGGGCCACGAGCTTGTATCTTCCGTTGCCTGACTTCTCGAAGGACCGGAACAGTCCGCCGCGGGACTCGCCGAAAGGCGCAGCCTCAATGTTGCCGGTCGTCACCGATGCGTCGACATGGAAGTAGTCCGCCGAGTCGCCCACGCCGATGGTCAGATTTCCCGCGCTTAGATCGACGTCCTTATTGCCCTTGATGTCTTTGATCTCGACATCGCCGGCGAAGATGCGGACGGCAAGCTCGGAATGCTTCGGAATCTGGACGGTAATGGTCACGTTGCCGTCCGGGCCGCCATTCACGCGCAGTTTGCCTGAACTGGCAAAGTGTTCAAAGTGAGCCCGAATGTCGGTTGAGTCGCTGCCTTGCCTTCCACCGGCGCTGACTACGATCTTGTCTTCATCGCTGCCCAGGATATGAATCTCGGCCGAACGGATATGCAGCTCGAGCTGTCCGCCGGAAGGAAAGTCTACCTCGATGGGGTGATGCGCAAGATCTTCGACGTCAAGCTTGTTTTGTGCAAAGGCTGGGGCTTGCAGGAGGAAGATCGAAGAGAGAACCGCGATGGCACAGCGCATAGGGACACCTCACGTGTTGCCAAAAATACGCATGGCCGACGGAAGAAGTTCCCGCAGAGATGCGGAATGTCCTGCTCGGGTCTATACTGGCTGCGCAGGGCGAACGATGAGTACGTGTACTCCGCGCGGTTGGAAGAATGCCGAAGCGATTGCGGCTACTCGGGATTTCCTGTCTCAGCCGCTGCCGCGCCGTGCAGCTATCCGCGACCTGGTTCACGAAATTCAATCGCCGGATCTGTTTACCCGCCGTTGCGCCGCGGACCTGGCTCGCCGCGTGAGCGCAAGCGAAGCGGGGATTCTGAAAAAACATGTGGGCCTGCTGATGGATCTCATAGCCCAGCTTTCCGACAGCCACTGGCAGACACGCGGCTACTTGACCCAGGCAGCGGCTCTCAACCTCTCCACACATGCCGAGCGTATGCGGTTGACGCGTATGCTGAGAATCATGGCAAAAGACAAGCGCATCGCCGTGCGGGTTATCGCGCTGGAGGCTCTAGGGACGGTCGCAGTCGCCGAGCCGAAGCTGCGCGAAGAGGTCGTACCTTTGCTTGAACGCGCCAGCCGGGATGGGATATGCGCAGTTCGTCTTCGCGGCCGCCGCGTTTTGCCCGCAGTGCTGGAAGCGGCAGAGAAAGTTCGGCACTGATCGTCGCACGCGTAAACGAATTTAAGAGGGAATTCCGGAGTTTTCCACAATGATGCGAAGAATGGGCTTGACAGCATACCTACTGCTCGGTATGTTACATACCAGCCAGTGGGTATGCATTGATATCAATCGAATCCAGACACGAATCGAAGACCCGGCTCCTCAACGCGGCGCTGCACGTGATCCGTGCCAAAGGCTACTCGGCCACGCGCATTGAGGATGTCTGCGAGGCAGCCGGCCTGACCAAGGGCAGCTTCTTCCATCATTTCGACAGCAAGGAAGCGCTGGCCCTGGCGGCGGCCGAATACTGGAGCGAAGTCACAGGCGGCCTTTTCGCCACCGCGCCCTATCATGTTCCTGCCGATCCACTGGATCGCCTGCTGGCCTATGTCGATTTTCGCAAGGGGCTCCTGCTGGGCGAACTGCCCGACTTCACCTGCCTGGTGGGAACCATGGTGCAGGAGGTCTACGACACGCATCCCGCGCTGCGCGAGGGCTGCAACAAGAGCATCAGCGAGCACGCGGCAACGCTCATGCCCGATATTGAAGCGGCCATGCGCCAGCGCGGCATTCAGGCGGATTGGACCGCGGAGAGCCTGGCTCTTTACACGCAGGCCACCATCCAGGGAGCGTTCATCCTGGCCAAGGCTCAGCATCGCGTCGACATTGCCGCAGCGTGCATCGATCATCTTCACCGCTACATTGAATTGCTGTTCGTTCAACCGCAAGGGTAAAGTCTTTTGTCGAAGTAGCTCCATACCGGAATCATCGAAGAGATCTGTCCCCAGGAGGCATGTATGAAAAGGAACATCCCCATATCCGCTGCAATCGCCGTCGTGTTTCTAGTGCAGTGCGCTGCGTGCCTTGTTCGGGCTCAGGATGCGGCGCAAACCTATGCGGTAATGGCCCCGATTGACCGATACCTGATGGCCGATCGAGATGCGGAGATCGCCTTGGCGAGAAGCGCGGCTCTGGCGGCAATATCGCGCGATGCGGAGGTGCTGGTTCTGGGAAAGGACGGCTACCAGACAGCAAGCGAAGGGACGAACGGCTTTACATGTCTTGTGGAGCGGTCGTGGATGTCTCCGGTGGACAGCTCGGAGTTTTGGAATCCTAAGGTGCGGGGGCCGGTTTGCTATAACCCGCAGGCCTCGCGATCCATTCTCCCTTACACGATTGAAAGGACGAGACTGGTCTTGAAGGGGCAGACAAAAACGCAGGTGGCGGAAAGCGTGAAGGCCGCGCTCGATAAAAACCAGCTTCCCTTGCCGGAGGCTGGCGCGATGTCGTACATGTTGTCGAAGGGTGGATACCTTGGAGATTCGGTGGGGCACTGGCACCCTCATTTGATGTTTCATATTGCAAATGCGAGTGGAGCGAGCTGGGGTGCGAATCTGCCCGATTCGCCTGTCCTGTTGATTCCCCCAGGCCCGGAGCCGGAATCGATCTTCCTCGTGCCCGTTAGTCATTGGTCAGACGGGACGCCTGTAGCTGCCGACGGGTCGGGCACGCATCAACATTGAGTTCCCTGATTTGTGATGAGAATTTAACCCAACAAGGAGACTGTATGAACCTGACTGAAGAACCCGAGATCGTCAATTGGCCTGAAATTCATTACGTGTTTGTCGAAAAGACCGGCCCCTTCATGAACACCGCGCCGCAAGCGTGGGGAGAGGTCCACCGCAACGTCCCGGCTATTGCGGAGAAGAATCAGATCACCAAATACATGAGCCTTTACAAGACGGGGCCGAACATCTATCGCGCCGGTGTTGCGGTTGCCGCGCCGCCAGTCGAATTGCCCGAGGGACTGCAATACGAAGAATTCTCGGGCGGCAAGTACAGCCGCTTCGTCCTGACCGGCCCTTTTTCGGAGCTTGGGCAGGCGACGTGCCGCGCATGGCAACTCGCCGATGAGAAGAAGATCCCGCTCCGCGACGACTTCGCCATTGAACACTATGTGACCGATCCGAGAGTTACGCCTGAAGCCGAACTGATCACCGAGATCCTGATTGCTACTGCTTAAGTAGCGCTTCAACCAGCAGGAGACTTCATCGTGTCCATCCCGTCACTCGCCGTCAAGCCCTCACTGCTGAAAGTGCCTGGCGCGCAAATCTACTACGAAGTGCAGGGAGCGGGCCCGGTGCTGCTGATGATCTCCGGAGGCCCTACAGACGCGGGAATCTTTGCACCGCTCGCGGCCATCGTTGCCGATCGCTACACCGTCGTGCGGTACGATCCACGTGGCAATTCGCGCAGCGTTCTCGACGGGCCGGCTGAGGACCAGGTTATGGATGTCCATGGCGACGACGCTGCTCAACTGCTTGCGACATTTGGTAGCGAGCCGGCATTCGTTCTTGGCAGCAGCGGCGGCGGGCAGATTGGCCTCAACCTGGCAGCGCGCTATCCACAGTGCGTGAAAACGCTGATAGCGCACGAGCCGCCCTGCATGGGACTGCTTCCCAACGCCGGAGAGCAGCGCGCATTCGGAGAGGATGTCTACAGCGTATACCGCGCCTCTGGCGCTGGCCCGGCCATGCAAAGGTTCATGGCCGCAGCAGGAATTGCCGCTGGCCCGCAGCCGCAGAGAACCGCGCCTTCCACTCCCGAGATGGCTGAGACCTTCAACCGCATCAAGGGAAACGCGGACTTCTTTCTCGCGCATGGCTTGATGCCGATCGGTTCGTACATCCCGGACATCACCACGCTGCGCGAAGGCCCGGTGCGCATCGTGATTGGTGTCGCCGAGGCTTCCGCAGGGTCCATGCCTTATCGCACGGCGGTGGCCCTGGCCGAGCGTCTTGGAATTGCGCCTGCAAGTTTTCCCGGCGGCCATGGCGGCTACAACGACAATCCCGCAAGCTTTGCGGAAAAGCTACACCAGGTGCTCGCGGGTGCCTGAAATTCAAAACTCAAACCCCAAGGAGGTCGCATCATGTCCGCAGCAACATTGCACGCCCCCGTCTCCAACACAACGGATGAGGCGGAGATTCTGGCCGTCGTTCAAAACCTTCGCCAGGCACACCTCGACAAAGACGTCGCCTTGTTCGCGGCGCAGTTTGCTTCTGACGCTGCCGTCTACAACCTGGCGCCACCGCTCGTGCACCACGGAATCGATCTCGAGGAGAAGCAGGCGTGGTTCAATTCATGGGCGACGCCCGTCGAAATTGACTCACGCGATTTCAAGGTCATCGTGAGCGGCGATTTCGCTGTTTGCCACGGTTTCCTGCACATGAGCGGAACGAAGAAAGGCGCCGAGGGGCCCGTCAACTTCTGGATGCGCGAGACGCTGTGCCTTGAGCGGCGGGGAAGCGGCTGGCAGATTGTCCACGAGCACACCTCGGTTCCGTTTTACATGGATGGTACTTTGCGGCCCGCATTCGATCTGCAACCCTGAAGGCGCCATTGCTCCGATCCAGAGACTGCCGCATTAGAATTGATTGCGGGAGCAAGCATGGACAGCAAGAGTCAGTCTCCGCATCGGCGCTGGAATCCGTTGCGGCAATCGTGGGTATTGGTTTCGCCGCATCGTACGCAGCGTCCCTGGCAGGGGGAAGTGGGTCAGAAGGCGGCGCCGTCCGGCGTCTCGTACGACCCGCAGTGTTACCTTTGCCCTGGAAACCAACGGGCGGGTGGCGCGGCCAACCCGGCATATGACGGTATTTTCTCTTTTGTAAACGATTACGCGGCGTTGCTGCCCGATTCTCCCGCGCCGCACGAACTGCAAAACTCACCGCTGTTGAGGGCTGAGCCTGCCCGCGGCCTCTGCAAGGTGCTTTGCTACCATCCCGACCACTCGCTCACTCTAGCCCGCATGACACGCGAGGAAATTCGTCCCGTGGTCGACGGCTGGACGCGCGAGTACGAAGAAACCGGCAGCCTCGATTGGATCAAGTACGTGCAGATCTTCGAGAATCGCGGGGCCATGATGGGCGCCAGCAATCCGCATCCTCACGGCCAGATTTGGTCAACCGGCTTTGTCCCCGACGAGCCGGCCGCCGAGACCAAAGCCCAGCGCGAGCACTTGTCCCTGACCGGCTGCTGCCTGCTGTGCGAGTACCTGGCTGCGGAGCAAGCCGCCGCCGAACGGATTATTTTCGAAAATGAGCATTTCACGGCGCTGGCGCCATTCTGGGCCGTCTGGCCGTTTGAGGTAATGGTGCTGAGCAAACGCCACGCCGGGGCGATGCCGGAGTTCACCAGCGACGAGCGCGACGGGTTGGCCGACGCTCTCCATCGCATAGCCACGCGGTTCGACAACTTGTTTGAGACCAGTTTTCCTTACACCATGGGTTTCCACCAGTCGCCGACCGACAGTCTCGATCATCGTGAATGGCATTTCCACGCGCATTTCTATCCGCCGCTGCTGCGCTCGGCGACGGTGCGAAAATTCATGGTGGGCTTTGAGATGCTGGGCATGCCGCAACGGGATATTACGCCTGAAAGCGCAGCCATGCGGCTACGCGAAGCAAGCGAAGTCCATTTCTGGCCGAGAGGCTAGAAGCGGGCCTCACCAGCGATAGATGGTCAGGTTATCCAGGTACACCGTAGAGCCGCCCTCGGCTCCCAGCCCATCCATCTGAAACTGGGTTTGCACAACTCCCACCTGCCAACCCAACGGGAAAGATGAAGGTACGGTTGCATTGATCGCCTGTTCGGTACCGTCCAGCCAAACGGAGTTATAGGTCACGTTGCCTGCGTCGTCGCGTGCATAGCTGATCTGGACTTGGTGCCAGGTGTCCGTGCTCCAATTGGCCACATCGCAGGGTTGAGTCGACTTGACCCATTCGGCGTTCGCTCCGCTGTATTCCCACACCTGGGAGTACCCGCTGCACTGGAACGCGTAGATCACCGTTTGCCCGTTGGCTGTGACCTGGTTTGAATCCATTTCAAGGTTGGAAATCCCGCTCCCGGCCTCAATCCACACCCAACCGTCATAGACAAAATTCGTCGATGAAGTGTCGTTCGCGTAAGACACGCTGTAGATTTCACCGCCTGCATCTGTGTAGCTGGAAACAAACTGGCGTGCGTTGCCGCTGAGCGATGGCGTGCCAACCAGGGAACTTGCCCCAAGCGCCGTGCCCGGGGTGCCAGTGTCGTGGTTGAAATGCCATCCGTCGAGCGTTTGAATGTCGCTCGAGGCAATAGCGCTTGCGGGAATCGCAGGCCCGGATACTGGAGAAGGTGTAATGACGTAGCCTCCAGTGGTCAGGCTGCTGTCTGTGTAGCCTGACGCGACGGCCATAGCTTCAACCACCACGGATGCACCTACCGGGATTGCCCCGGAATATCGAGCCGAGGAGGCCGTGGGCGCGGTACCGTCGGTGGTGTAGTAGATTGCCGAGCCTGGTGTGGCAGAAGACAAGGTCACCGTCTGGGCAGACGGGTATGTCCCTGGAGCAGGTGAGAATGCAGGCGTCGCAGTTGCGGCAGCAGCGGGCGTGCTAGGGCTGGTTGTTGGGGGGGTAGTCGCGGCAGTGAAATTATTGGCGCCACAGCCTGTGAAAACCAGAGCCAGCAGGAGGCAGGGAACTGCCCAGAAGAGATTTCGAGGGGTCGTGACGATGGAGAGATTCAGGGATGTGGAAGAACGATACTTCATGAATGCGCCTCAGGCAAACCGTCCGAGCGCGCGCGTGCACGTGTGGTATCTCTAAATTGCTGGAGATAAAGGGGGGGCTTTCCAAGCTTCTCCCCTTGCTATCTCGCTTAGGGATCACGATTCGCATTTCCCTGGACTGATGTGAGCAGAATAGCACACATCTTGCGGGCAATTGTGACCGATGACACTCAAGTTGTACGCAGAGGAAAGGTACCTCACGCTTTGGATGGACGAATTTGAGGGCTCAAGCCTCTCGAGGCAGGAACTCAAGGACCATGTTGTTTTTTACTGCCGTATTGGCCAGCCAAATTGCTGATTGAACAGATCATCGTGACACCGCCTTTTTTGTAAATGAAACGACTATTGTTGCGTGCGCACCACGGTTTCGCAGGGGGACTGTCCGTCAATAGGTCGAAGACAATCATATCGTCGCGAACAACTGTGCACTTGGCAGCGATCCGGTTAGCAGACATCCGTTGATTCCGGAATTTGGCGCGCAGGACAACGGGAACGCGTTCAAAACTGAAAAATACCATAACGATTTTAGGGTCCCCTTATGCGCCGTTTACGCTTTTCTTATTAGTCTCAATACAACATGGGTTAAATGAACATATAGGGGCCGTTCTTTCCCTTCGGAGAGACAGCCAGAGGAATAGTGTGCCTCGTAAGTTCTATCGCCTTTGACTTACAACGTTTCTGAATTTTCTTTACGACAATTTTATGTCGACTCGGGTAACAATCTTGGATGAGGGGAGCGGAACTCTGTAGCTATCCCTCAATGAGAGATAACGTTTCTTAACCCGGCGGCGCTATGCGCCGAGGAGATCAGATAGGTATGAAGAGTAACTTCAGGACGGCCATCATTCTAGCAGCTGCAATATCAGGCTCTGCTGGGCAACTCATCTGTCAGGCTCAAAGCGCGCCTTCCACCCAAGACAAGAATGCAATACCACAGAAGACAATAGGCGCGGGTGCGGTACATCAAGCAATGGTTGAGTATCCTGCAATGGAAGGACCGGAAACCGGTCCCGCGAAATCAGGAAGTGATTCCACTCCATCAGCCTCCGCGCCTGCAAACGCGGCAGCGACTGCAAACGCGGCTACAAATGCAGCCACGCCCGCAGCCAACACGAACTCCGCGACGCCGGCTTCTGTGTCCGTACCTCTCGGCAGCGAGGCCGCGATCAAAGAGCTGAGTGAGGTAAAGAAGCAGTTCGCGCAGATGGAAAGCGAGATGAAGGCGCGGATCGCGAAGCTGGAATCCCAGCTTGGTGAAGCCAGCGACGCAGCCACCGCGGACAAAGACGCCAACGCCTTGCGCTCCGCGGAAACGGGCGACACAACCGGTTCGATGGCAGTAGGTCAAGCGACAGCGCCCGCGCCGGTTGCCGCTCCGACGCCCCCGGAGATCACAGCGGAGACAACCACCAAGGCTGCGCCATTCCCAGGCGACTGGACGTGGTTGAACAGCAACGGGCATGCAGTGGACAGCCCGATGAGCACCAAGTACTTCACTCCGGAGTTCCGAGCCGACGCGAATTTCACCTTGGACTACAACCATCCTGAAGACGACAGTCTGGGTGGATCGACGGAGACGTTTCGCTCCGACGAGTGGCAGTTGGAGCAGATCAGCGCCGGGGGCGACATCCGCATTCAAAACGTGCGCGGGCGCATCCTCACCATGGACGGATTGTTTGCCACGACGACAGTTCGCAACGATGGCAGCCCCAATCGCGGACAATGGGACCTTGCCAACGCGTACAAATATGTCTCTGAAGCATGGGGAGGATATCACTGGGATGTAGCCCACGGTCTCAACGTAGACGCGGGTATCTTTGTTTCTTACATCGGCCTCTTCAGTTATTACAACTTCGACAACTGGACCTATCAGCCATCGTTCGTTTCCTCGAACACCCCTTGGTTCTTTAACGGTCTGCGCATCCAGTACTTCCCCACGGCCAAGTTGAAGATCGAACCGTGGGTCATCAACGGCTGGCAATCCTATGCCCGATACAACGGTCACGGTGGCTTGGGAGGACAGATTCTCTGGCGTCCAAAGCCGTACCTTGACTTCGTGTGGAACAACTATGGGATGGGCGAAGACGATGCCGGCTATCCCGGACGCTCGCGCGTGCACGCCGACTACAGCGCCCAGGTTAAGTATTACGACCAGCCGAAGGCGTTCTTTGACAAGGCGGCGTTCACCATCACGGGTGATGCGGGTTGCGAATATGGTGGTGGCCCTGCCGTGGGCTACTACGATCCGCATGGATTCTCCCCGGAGATGGGTACTGCGGATACTTACACCGGCGGCGTCAACTGCCACAACAGCAAGAATGGCAGACCGAAGCAGATGTTCATCGGCACCATGGCCTATGCCCGCTTCTGGTTCAAGAAGGACATCTATGCTGTTACCCTCGGCGGTGGCTTGATGAACAACCCCGGCCGCTACCTCACCTTGCTGCCGCCCATCAACGGCGCCACGGCCATCACCGGTACACCGTACTATACCGAGAACGCAGGTGATCGCGCTCAGATGCATGACGGCACAATCACCTTCGACTACATGCCGAGCCAGTTCATTACCTTCCGACTGGAGTCTGGCTACCGTTATTCGGATACACCTTACTGGACTGGTCGCGGCGGCATCACACCTCCAGGCGGCAACAACGGAAATCCGGCGCACTATCAGTGCGCAAGTGGTGGTGACTCCGGGTATGGGTATGGCAACACGGTAGCTGCGGCACAGGCCTGCGCCGGAGTTGGCGCCAATCCCGCAACTGCTCTGTGGTGGCCCGATCTGCGGACGAACCAGACCGTCAGCACAATTGCAATCATGGTTCGGTTCTAGATGTCCTGGCCCGCATAGCTGTACCAGTTGAATGCGGCTAGTAACTCTTACTTATCGGCCAGCACTGGAGTTGGTTAACGATTCCGGTGCTGGCTATATGTCTACGGAGCACTCCGCGTAGCGATGATCCTCCGATTCCTCGTCGGAGAGACTAGCTACGTGTGCGCCTGAAGGACCAATAACGCAAAACTATAGCCCATCGCATCAAAACAGCAAGAATATATAAAGCAAGGGCTACAGACCTACCCGTGAGTTTGGGTTGAAAGCTATCTTCCGATGTTACGAAGAATATGCGCGCATAAGACTTGCTCATTAAATGTATAGACCGGCTAAATCACCATACAATTTTTACGAACCCCTTATTCGACCCCTACAGCACCTCCGGTATCAATAGATAAAGCAAAGCCGAAGCCATTTGAGCTCTTTATTGAGAGGCCGGCTCTCAAACCACTCAATGTGCTTGGAAAACTCGAAAGACGGAACAAGAGGCCGCGAGAAGTCTTATGAGAAGCAATATTTTTCGTTTCGGTCAGATGACAATGCTCTTGGGAATAGCCGCATGTCTGAGTCTGAGCGGCTGCAAGAGTGACAAGGTCAATGCGGACGCAGAGGCGCCGCCGCAGGCCAAGGTGATTTCCGGAGTGGATGTCTCCTTTTTCGCGGTCGAGCATACGGAGCGGTATCCGATCGTAACTTCGACCGAATACCAAGCCCCTTCGCAATTGTTCGTGACCGGCACTGTAATTCCGGACATTGCGCGCACTGTTCCGGTGATTTCGCTTGCCTCCGGCCGGGTTGTGGACATCCGCGCTCGCCTCGGCGACGCAGTAAAGAAGGGCCAGCTCTTGCTGCGCGTTCGCAGCGACGACATTTCGGGAGGCTTCGACGCCTACCGCAAGGCCATCTCCGATGAACTCCTTGCACGCAAGCAATTGGATCGGGCAAAGATACTGTACGAGCACGGGGCCATAGCACTGGGGGACCTGGAGGTCGCGCAAGACACCGAGGACGACGCCAAGACCACCCTCGATACCGCTACAGAGCATCTTCACTTGCTCGGCAGCGATCCGAGTGACCCGAAGGGGATCGTCGATATCTTTGCCCCGGTTTCCGGTGTGATCACCGACCAGCAAGTGACGAATGGGGCGGCGGTGCAGGCCTACTCTACGCCGAATCCATTCACCATTTCGGACCTATCCTCCGTGTGGATCGTCTGTGACGTTTACGAAAGCGACATGGCCAATGTGCGCGTCGGCCAACCCGCCGACATCAAGCTGAACGCCTATCCGGACAAAATCCTCAAGGGCACTATCAGCAACATCGGCTCGATTCTCGATCCGAATATCCGCACAACGAAGGTACGAATTGAATTGGCCAATCCCGGTGAGATGATACGGCCGGGCATGTACGGCACGGCCACTCTATTCGGCAAGGAGAAGCGGGCCTACACGGCTGTCCCGGCGTCCGCGATTGTGCATCTGCACGACCGCGATTGGGTTTTCGTTCCAGCGCAAGAGAAGTTCAAGCGGATTCAGATCGTCAGCGGCGAACAGTTGCCGAACAATATGCAGGAGATTCTATCCGGGTTGCAGCCTGGCCAGCAGGTCGTGACAAACGCGATCAATCTCCAGAATGTTATCGACAATGAATAGCGCTCAACTTCGAGGCCCGAGGACGAAACCATGATTCGCAATCTTGTAGATTTTTCCCTAAATAACCGGTACGTTGTGCTGGCGATTGGGGTGCTATTGCTCGCCTGGGGGGCGGTGTCGTTTCACAACATGCCCGTCGAGGTCTATCCGGACATCGCCGATAATTACGTGAACATCATCAGCCAGTGGCCCGGGCATTCCGCAGAAGAAATGGAACAGCAAGTCTCGGTTCCTGTCGAAATTCAGGTGTTTGGGATTCCTCATCTCACGACGGTGCGGTCGGAGTCGATTTTCGGTCTTTCCCTGATTACGTTGATCTTCGACGACCAATCGATCGACGATTGGAACCGCGCGAAGGTGCTCGAAAGGCTCACGCAGGTGAGCGTACCGGCGGGCGTGCAACCTCAAATCGGTACGGACTGGAGCATGACCGGACAGATTTATTGGTACACGATCCGGAGCACAAATCCGGCGTATGACCTGATGAATCTGAGGAGCATCGAAGACTGGACGTTGTACAAGGAATTCAGAAAGGTTCCGAACGTCGTGGACGTGAGCGACTTCGGCGGCACCGCGCGCGAATACCAGGTCCGCGTCGACCCCAATAAGCTTATCTCCTACGGCTTGAGCATCAGCCAGGTTGAGAACCAGCTGACCAATAACAACGTGAACGCCGGCGGCAGCTTCGTCGAAGAGGGCTTGCAGCAACTCAACGTTCGCGCACTCGGGCTTTTCCGTAGTGTGCAGGATATCGAGAACACCGTGCTGACGACTTCTAATGGGGCTCCAGTTCGCGTAAAGGACATCGCGGTCGTAGAATGGGGCCCCAGAATTCGGCTGGGGCACATGGCCAGAGCCGATCATCGTCCGGACGGCGTCATTGTAGATGAGCCCGACGTCATTCAGGGCGGCGTGCTGATGCGCAAGGGGGCCGAAGAAGGCCCCACGCTCCAAGGGATTCATGAGAAGGTGGACGAGCTCAACAATCACATCCTGCCCGAGGGTGTGAAGGTCGTCCCCATGCTCGACCGCAGCGATCTGCTTCATTACACGTTGCACACGGTGCTGCACAACCTCGGCGAGGGAATGATCCTGGTAACGATCATTCTGTTTCTCTTTCTAGGTAATGTTCGCGGAGCCTTCATCGTTGCTCTCACCATTCCATTTTCCTTGCTTTTCGCGTCTATATTTCTCAACCTGAGCCATATCCCTGCAAACCTGATCTCACTTGGCGCGCTCGACTTCGGAATGGTCGTCGACGGCGCGGTCGTCATGATGGAAAACATCATGCGGCATTTGGGTCACCGCAATAACGGTTCACCCGAGACGGGCCGCATTACCATGAGCATCAAGACGCCCATTGAGATGATCCGTGACGCTTCTCACGAGGTGCAACGGCCGGTTTTCTACGCCATCGCCATCATCATTACCGCCTACATGCCGATCTTCACGCTTCAGCGAGTCGAAGGGCGTTTGTTCCGGCCCATGGCCTGGACCGTTGCCTTCGCACTGCTCGGCGCCATCGTGTTCTCCATTTTCATTGTGCCTGTGCTTTCTGCCCTGCTATTCCCGCATGGTGTCAAGGAATGGCGCAACCCGGTTATGGAGTTTCTGAAGGATCGGTACCGGGGTGTGGTGAAATTGGCGATCGAGAATCGCTGGATCACCGTTGGCGTTGGCCTGGCTTCGCTGGCCGTCGCTCTTTTCCTGACATTCAGTGGACTCATTGGCTCTGAGTTCCTGCCCCATCTGGACGAAGGCGCCATTTGGGCGCGTGGCGCGATGGCCAACAGCGTAGGCGAGACGGAAGGCACGCGCTTCGCCGAGCAAAACCGCTATATCTTCGCCTCTTTTCCCGAAGTCACTAAGGTCGTCTCGCAATCCGGGGCGCCTGACGATGGAACCGACACGGGAGGATTTGGCAACACGGAATACTTCATTGACTTGAAGCCCAAGGACCAATGGCGACCTATCTTTCACCAGAGCAAAGATGAGCTGATTGCCGCGATGGATCGCGAAGTTGAGAAACACCCAGGCGCCTTCTGGAATTTCTCCCAGCCCATTGAGGACAACGTGGATGAGACGATGACTGGCACGAAAGGCGGCCTGTGTGCCAAGTTATACGGGCCGGACCTGGACGTTCTCGAGGAAAAGGGCGGGGAGATCAAAGATGTTATGGCCAAAATTGACGGGGTCAAGGATCTGGGAATTCAACGCGATACGGGCCAGCCGAATATCGATCTCACCGTTGACCGTCTCTCGGCTGCGCGGTTCGGCATCAATGTAGCCGATATACAAGATGCCGTCCAGACCGCCATTGGTGGTAATCCTGTCAGCCAGGTGCTGCAGGGAGAGGCAGTCTACAACGTGGTCGTGCGCTATCAGAAACCGTATCGTGATACCAAGGAAGCTATCCAAAATATTCGACTGCTCTCCCCCTCCGGTGAGCGCGTCTCGCTGGCTCAGTTGACCAAAGTCCAAGTCCGCGATGACGCCTACGACATTTACCGGGAAGGCGGTTCCCGCTATGTGGCCATCCGCTTTGAGGTTCGCGAGCGCGATCTGGGCACCACGGTCAAGGAAGCAATCGACAAGATCGGGAAGAATGTGCAGCTACCGCATGGCTACCACCTTGAATGGTCGGGGGAATACGATAGCGAAACGCGAGCCGAAAAGAGGCTGCTCTTCATCCTGCCCCTGACGATCTTTTTGATCTTCCTCATTCTCTACAGCATGTTTCGTTCCTTCAAATGGGCACTGCTGATTCTCCTCAATGTGGCCATGGCTCGTGTTGGAGGCTTGCTCGCTCTTTTTGTGACCGGAACGTATTTCAGCGTTTCGTCAGGAGTCGGCTTCCTGGCGCTCTTTGGAGTTTCGGTTCAAACGGGTGTCATCATGCTTGAATACATCAATCAGCTTCGAGCCCGGGGTTACACGCCGGAAGGCGCCGCGATCGAAGGCG
>Ga0182012_10004581_pt1 | contig 14387 bp, 11 predicted proteins | sample 612S2SmetaG_FD_120486 | JGI IMG/M metagenome (GOLD analysis project Ga0182012, IMG submission 120486) | Permafrost microbial communities from Stordalen Mire, Sweden - 612S2S metaG | ecosystem: Environmental > Terrestrial > Soil > Wetlands > Permafrost | place: Sweden: Stordalen | collected... | reverse complement strand
TCGCTGAAAGCCAGACTCCTCGGCAGCACCGCGATTCCGATTCCGAAAACCCAGCCTTGACACCATACCGGTGCCCTCGCACAGCACCGGCATGCGCACACAGGGCCTCACCGACCTTCAGATCAACGGCTACGCCGGCATCGACTTTAACGACGCAGCGCTGACCCCCGATGCTCTCGACCACGCGCTGGAAAAAATGCGCGCGGCCAACGTCACCGTCTGCCTGCCGACCCTGATCACCGCCGACGAAGCCACGCTTTCGGCCAGATTGGCTGCCCTCGACGCGGCCGTCGCCGCCAGCCGCTTCGGGCCGCAGATGGTCCCGGGCTTCCACCTCGAAGGTCCGTTCCTCAATCCCGCCCCAGGCTATGCCGGTTGCCACCCACCCGAGGCAATGGTCCAACCGGACCCAGCAGTTCTGGAAAAACTGATCAGACCGCTTCGCCACCCAGTCCTGCTGCTGACGCTCGCCCCCGAACGCCCCAATGCGCTCGTCTTGATCCGCTGGGCGCGCCAAAACGGTATGATCGTCGCCATGGGCCACACCGCCGCCGATCAGACCACTACCGAACACGCCGCCAGCGCCGGTGTCACGCTCAGCACCCATCTCGGCAATGCACTGCCGCAGCCGCAGCCGAAATTCCTCAACCCGCTGATGGCGCAACTCGGCGAAGATGCGTTGCACGCCAGCTTCATCGCGGATGGCATCCATATTCCGCCGCACGTGCTGAAAACCCTGCTGCGCGCGAAAACGCCCGCCCGTTCGATCCTGGTCACCGACGCCACATCCGCCGCCGCCGCGCCACCCGGCCTCTACCGCTTCGCCGGCATGGCGATCGAGCACACCACGGACGGTTCCGTTCGCATCCCCGGCACCGCGATCCTGGCCGGGTCGGCCCTCACCCTCGACCAGGCGGTCCGCAACCTGATCGCCTGGAACCTCGTCGATGCGGCCACCGCACTTGCCATGGCGTCAACCAACCCGAACGCCCTGCTCGTCCCGGCCCTCGCCCACCACCGCATCACCCTGCCGGCAACCAAAGTCACCTGGACCCACGATCTCAGGCCGAATTCTGCGGCTTAGAAACCTTTCGTTTACCAATTGGTCCCTACTCTCCCCCTCGCGAAAATACGCAACAGCGTCAGGCTCGGTGCACAGAACGGCCCATTCCCTGGCTTACCCGATTCGGGAAGGGCCGTCCGCGACCGTGACACACCCATCGCCCCCAACGTCGCCCCCACCATCGCCCGTCTGGCGAACCGCGACCGCAGCGTCATGCTGAGCGCGCATACCGGCCCGCCCGGCGTCCGCGTCTGGACGCCGGCGCTGGCCGAACCGGCGTGCCGGTTGTGCGGCGCAAGGTTGCACCAAACGCTGATCGACCTCGGCTATGTGCCGCTGGCCAACCGCACCCTCGCGCCCGAGGACACCGGCGATCCGTTCCACCGCCTGCACGCCCGCATCTGCGATAATTGCAGCCTGGTGCAAGTCGGCGACGCCGCCGCGCCGGATGCGATCGCGACGCCCTGGCCCGGCCTGAGCGCCCGCTCCCCGGCCGCGCTCGCCCAGGCACGCCGCTTCGCCGAGATGATGCGCCGGCGGTTCCGCCTGACCCACGAATCCCAGGTGATCGAGATCGGCTCCGATGACGGCGCGTTGCTGCGCAGTTTCCAGAGCGCCGGCATCCAGGTGCTTGGCATCGAACCGCGCCAGGCCGCTGCCAACGCCGCCATTGAGGCCGGCATCCCGACCGCGATCAGCCTGTTCAACACCGGGACGGCGATGGATATCGCGGTCCGTACCGGCTGCGCCGATCTTGTCATCGCCAACAACGTGCTGCCGCACGCGCCCGACCTGTTCGATTTCGCCGCCGGCCTTGCCAGCATTCTGCGGCCGAACGGCGTGCTCAGCCTGCAGGTGCCGCATCTGCTGGCGCTGGTACAGAAGACCCAGTTCGACGCCTTCCGGCACGATGTCTATACCTACCTTTCGTTGCGCGTGATCGAGCATGTGCTCCGCTCCGTCGGCCTGCGGGCGTTCGACGCTGAGCGGCTGCCGGATCACGGCGGCTCCGTGCGGGTGCTGGCCTGCCACGTGGTCGGCCCGCATGCCACGCGCCCCGGCCTGAAGGCGGTCCGCGTGGCCGAAACCTTTGGGGAGCGCGAGCGGCGCGATTTCTACACCGGCTTCTCCGACCGCGCCGCCGCCATCCGAGGCGAGATCCGCGCGTTTCTGCAAACCAGGCGCGCCGGCGGACGCCGCGTCGCCGCCTATGGCGTAGCGACCCGTGGCACCATGCTGCTGAACTGCTGCGGCATCACCACCGATGAAATCGCCTGTGTCGCCGATCCCGATCCGGCCAAGTTCGGCCGGGTGCTGCCGGCCAGCCGCATCCCCGTAGTGCCGCCCGACGCCCTGGCGGGCGATCCGCCCGACGACCTGCTGATTCTGCCATGGCCGCAGGCCGCCGAAATCGCGCTCAGGCTGGCGCCGCTGCGTCAGCGCGGCACGCAACTCTGGACCGCACTGCCGCGGATCGTCCGGGTCTGAAGGCGGGCGGGATGCGGCTTGATTCATATCAAGGCAGCCGTTCGCGGCGGCCGGTATCGATACGATCAAGATAAGGGAGAGGGCGATGGAACGCGCAGAGCCGGCTGGGCCGCAGTTCAACGTGAGTCTCGTGCCCAAAGCCGAAAACCTCAGGCTGACCAGCATTGGCCGGCTGTTCCTGCAGCAGGTGGGCATCACGTTTGCCGTCGTCGCGGTGCTGATCGCGGCCGGCGCCGTCCTGGTGTTCAAAGTTCAGGGCGAGGCCTATACTCGGTTCACTGCGGCCGGGTTTGTCGCAACCTGTTTCTTCGCGTTCATCATCTTTCTGCCTGCCAATACGCTGTTTGCCTGCCGGACGGAGGTCGTTAGGGGCCATTCTGCCATCCGCGCGCGCCAAAACAGCGCCGCGAAACGTCCTCTCGCCGACCCGCTGCGCCGGACGATCCCGATGGGCATCGTCCTGGCCACGCTGTGCACGGCCATGGTCTGCGCGTATGTCTATGGGACGCAAAGGATGCCGTCGCCGATCGACGCCACACTGCTGTCGTTGCTGTTCGTGGTGCCGTATGCCGCGATGGCCGGTCGGCATGTCGTATATGACATCGAAGGACTGGTGGCAGCGGGACCGAACAGCGCCGGGAAGCCTGCTTTCAAGCTGTGGCATGTGACGGTGAACTATGTGCTGCCCAACCTGGTGTTGCAGTCGATCATCAACATGCCGCTGGCCTGGCGGGAGTTTTTGAACATCGCGGGCCGTGCTGGGCCCGGTATGGTGCCAGTCTGGGCACTGGTGCCGGATTTTGCGATAACCTTCATCTTCGTCTGTGGTTTCACCTTCCTGATCGTCACCACGCATGCCGTTTCCGATTTGTATCTGGGGACGATGGTCTACCGCCGCAAGCGTCACGCGATCAGTGGACTGCGTTATTTCGGGCTGATACTGTTGATGGGCGTTGCACTGGGCGCGGCGGTGGCGGCCGTGGGCGCATGGACAGGTATTGCACGGGTCGGCCTCGCCGAGGCAATGCTGCTGGATCTGCTGGTGGTGGTGTTCTCGGTGGCGCTGGCATGTGGTCTCGGTGTCGCCTGGACCGGCAAGAAATACAACGAATCGGTCGCGAAAGCGCTGCCGGCCGAGGTCCAGATGGCCGATGCCCAGATCGCCTAAAGCAATCCGGCAATATGGACACCGACAAGAAACATTCTGGCATCAACGTGCTGCTGACGCGTGGGCGACGGGTCGGAAGGCCGGGTCGGCGAATAACGGCGCGCCTGCGGCGAATGGCCTCGCGGCGCTTACGCCGGTTTTACGGTATGGGCGGCGACATCCTGGAACTGAACGCGCAGCACTTTCTTGTCGATCTTGCCGACGCTGGTCAGCGGCAGTTCGGTCACGAAGCGGATACGGTCCGCCTCCGGAATGGCCATGCGGGAGATCTTGCCTTTGCTCACATAGGCCGTCAGATGGGTGCGGACGTCCTCGGCGCTGATCGTGCCGGCCTGGTCCGGAGCCGAAACGAGAAAGGCCATCGGACGCTCGCCCCATTTGTCGTCGCGCACTGCAATGACCGCGGCCCTGGCGATGCCGTTCATTTCGAGAATGATATCCTCCAGGTCGATTGAGGAAATCCATTCGCCGCCGCTTTTGACAATGTCTTTCTGGCGGTCGGTGATGTGGATGTAGCCCTGCATGTCCATCGTGCCGATATCGCCGGTGTGGAGGTAGCCGCCGGCCCAAAGCTGCTCCGACCCGCCCGGATCGTTCAGGTATCCCATGGTCAGCCAGGGGGCGCGCACGACTATCTCACCAGTGGTCTTGCCGTCATGGGCGACGTCCACCATGTTCTCATCGACGATGCGCAGGTCCACATACGGGCCGGGGCGGCCGGCTTTGGTGCGGAGCTCGATCTCGTGCTCGTCGCCCCGCAGTTGCGCGGTATCGACATGCGAGGAGGTCAGGTAGGGGCCGGATTCCGACATGCCGTAGCCGGCGAAAATGTCGATCCCGCGCGCCCGAGCGGCTCGGGCCAAAGCGCGGGGGAGGGCGGAGCCGCCGACGACCATTTTGAGCTTCGACAAGTCGAAATCGGCGCTGCCGGGTGCGGTCAGCAGCATCTGCAGGATGGTGGGCACGCAATGGGTGAAGCTCACGCCTTCATCCCTGATCAGCTGCAGCAGCATATCGGGCGAATAACGACCGGGATAGACCTGCTTTACCCCCATCGAGGTGGAGGAGAACGGGCAGCCCCAGGCGTGGACATGGAACATCGGCGTCAGCGGCATATAGACGTCGTCGCGATGGAACCGGCCCTGGATCGGTGCGGTGCCGTATTCGACCAGGGTGGACATCACGTGCAGCAGGATCTGCCGGTGGCTGAAGTAAACGCCTTTCGGCCGGCCGGTGGTGCCGGTGGTGTGGAATGTGGTCGCGCGCGTGTTCTCATCGAAATCGGGGAACTGGAAGAATGGCGAACTGGCGTTCAGCAGTTCCTCGTATTCGCTTTCCACCGGCAGGGTGGTTGGCGGGCACGCCAGTCCGTCGTGCAGCAGGATATACTTGCGGACGGCTTTGAGATGACTGCCGAGCTTTTCGAACAGCGGCAGAAAATCGGTGTTGAGCAGGACGATCGCCGCGCCGGTGTCGTTCAGCGTGTAGGCGAGCGCCTCAGCCGGCAGGCTGGGGTTAAGCGTCTGCAGCACGGCGCCCATCATTGGGATCGCGAAATAGCACTCATGATAGCGATGCGTGTCCCAGTCGAGCACGGCGACGACATCGCCCGGCTTGACGCCGGCCCGGACGAGGCCGCCGGCAAGCTGACCGACACGCTCCCGGAACGTCCGGTAGGTCTGCCGCCTGATGTCGCGATAGACGATCTCCTGGTCCGGGGAACGCAGCATCGGGGCGTGCAGGAGATGCTTGATCAGTAACGGATACTGGTAGGCGGACGGAGTAATCGGAATCAGATGGTCGGACATGGTTATCCTCCCGACGCCTTGACGGCGCGCTGGTGCCCCGCTTGTCGCGTGTCCGGCGGGGAAGCTGCGGACGTTACCGATACTGGCAGAACGTGGATATGATGTCGATCAATCCTGGGTGTGGCCGGGCGCTCCTGCGGCGGTCAGGCGGCGAGGGGGACGGTCCAGGCATCGTAGCCATAGACCCAGTCGGCGTCGTGCGGTTGCCTGAGCCAAGTGTTCCGGGCGGAGGTCTGCTGGATGCGGGCGGTGCGGGGCTTGCGTGTGGCCTCGTAACGCCGCAGCGCCTGGTGCAGTCCGTCGCGGTCGATGCCGTCGAGGCAGCGGGACAGGATGGCGGCATCCTCGATCGAGGTGGAGGCGCCCTGCGCCATGTAGGGGGTCATCGGGTGGCAGGCGTCGCCGAGCAGGGTGACGTTGCCGAGGGTCCAGGTGGGGAGAGGGTCGCGTTCGACAAGGGCCCATTTATGCACATCGGGACAGGCGGCCAGAATTGCGCGCACCTGTGGGTGGAAAGTGTCGTAGGCGGCGCGCAGGGTGGCAAGATCGCCTTTGGCTGACCAGGATTCGACGTCGAACTCCGGTTCGGGCGTGCTGGTGACGAAATACAGTTCGTCGCAGCGGGGATTGACGAAGTAGCTGACGATGTGGCGGTCGGGACCCCACCATTTGACGCACGGATAGGGTTGCAGGCCGCCGAGGCGGGCGGTGGGGAACACGGTGCGGTAAGCGACGCGGCCGGTATAGCGCGGTTGTTCCTTGCCCAGCATGAATTCGCGGACCACCGAGTGCACGCCGTCGGCGCCGATCACCGCGTCGGCTTGTGCGGTCTCGCGGTTGGTGAAGCTCAGGCGGACGGTGCCGTTGGCGGCCTGGTCGATGCCGGCGAGTTTGTGATTGAGGCGGATGCTGTGGGCGGGTACCAGATCGACCAGCATGGCGTGGAGGTCGCCGCGGTGCATCAGGAAATACGGCACGCCGTGGCGCTGCCGGATGCTCTCACCCAGGGGAAACGTGTTGGTGAGGCTGCCGGTGTCATGGTCGCGGGAGTCGTTGCTGTCGGGCTGGAAGGCCTGGGCGAGCAGTTTTTCCTTCAGGCCGAGTGCGTAAAGGACGCGGATCGCGTTGGGTGCCTGCTGGATGCCGGCGCCGAGGCGGGTGAAGCCCCTGGCCTGTTCGTAGATGCGCACGTCGATGCCGACTCGGCGCAGACACGAAGCCGCGGTGAGGCCGCCGATGCCGGCGCCGATGATGGCGATGTGGGGTTTGCTGGGCGTCATGCGGTTTCCTCCGTCTGCCGGAGCGTGTCCGGTTTTGGTTTGCCGGGCAAGGCGGGGGCGGGCAAGCGGGGCGGTCCGGTTTTATCTGGACAGAGGGCGGCATTTTCGGTTTTGATTGTGGCCTGATGGGGGAAATCGGTATGGATATCGAACACGTTGTTGTTCTGATGCTGGAGAACCGGTCGTTCGACAGCGTGCTGGGCACGCTGTATCCGCCCAGCGATCGTTTCGATGGGCTGACCGGGGAGGAAAGCAATTCCTGGACGAAGCCCGGCGGTCCGCCGCAGGAACCAATCCGGGTATGGAAATCGGATTCGTTGACGCCGGCGGCGGCGTGCATTCCGACCCCCGATCCGGGCGAGTTGTTCACCGATATCACCATGCAGATCCATGGGCTGGACGGGGCCGGCCCGGCGATGGGCGGCTTCGTGGACAACTATATGCGCCAGCCGCCGGACAAGGTGGCGTATGATCCGACGGCGGTGATGCATTACTTCACCGACAGCGAGTTGCCGGTGCTGAGCCAGTTGGCGAAGGCGTTCGGCGTGTCGGACCGCTGGCATGCCTCGGCGCCGTGCCAGACCTGGCCGAACCGGTTCTTTGTCCATACTGCGACGGCGAACGGCTATGTCAATAACTCGCCGACGCATTTTCCGTACATGATGGAAACGGTGTTCAACCGGCTGGGTGAGGACGCCAAAGTGCCGTGGCGGATTTACTTCCATGACATGCCGCAGTCGATCACGCTGAGCCGGCTGTGGGGCGATGTGGCGACGAATTTCCGTTACTTCAGTGACGATTTTATCCGTGACGCGGGGGCCGGCAAGCTGCCGGCGTACAGCTTCATCGAGCCGCGGTATTTTGCCGATCCGGTGCTGAAGAAGATGCCGAACGACATGCATCCGCCGCACGATGTGGTGTATGGCGATGCGCTGATCGCGTCGGTGTATAATGCGGTGCGCGGCGGGCCGGGGTGGAAGAAGACGCTGCTGATCATCACCTGCGACGAGCATGGCGGGTGCTATGATCATGTGGTGCCACCGAAGGCGGTGCCGCCGGGCGGTGCGGTGCGGCCGGCGCCGAATGATTTTGCGTTCGATTCGTTCGGGGTGCGGGTGCCGGCGGTGATCGTTTCGCCCTGGGTGCCGGCGGGATCGGTGATCCGCCCGCCGGGAGAGACGCCGTTCGATCATACCTCGATCATTGCGACACTCAGAAAACTGTTTCCGTTCGCGCCGCTGACGGCGCGTGACGCGGTGGCGCCGGACCTGATATCGGCGGTGAGCGCGCTGAACGGGCATGATGACAATGACGGTCCGGCGTTCATTGCGGTTCCTGATACGGTGCCTTCGGCGCCGGAGCTGGCGGCGGCGGTGGCGGCGAAGCCGAACGATCTGCAGAAGGCGTTGAGCACCGGGGCGCTGCTGCTGCCGACGGCGGGGGCGGATATGGCGGCGCATACGCAGCGTCTGACCGTGGTTCCTGACACGGCGCCGCAGCATTCCTCTGTCGAGGCGGCGGTGAAGGATGTGCTGGCGCATGTGGCGGCGTTTTTTGGATCGCTTTAGTTGGAAGTCCCTTCCGCAGCGCCAGCGGCGTCGGGACGGGCAATCTTTGCTGTTTGGTTTGATACGAGTGTTTGTCCATGCGCAGATCGACTAAGGGCTGGATTGCATGTTCGATAACAACGACCTAGGTTTGAGTAGTGGGATATATCTTTCGCGGAATGAGCGACTGGATAACTATTGGAACCATTTTTCCGTTTGCTTTTCTCTTGATTCTGTTTGTTTACATTTAACGCATTCTTAACCGGCGGGCGGAACCGTGCAGCCGGCAGGGCCAGGAGGAGCCAAACGAACCGATGAGGTGATGAACGCGCCGGCCGCTGTCACGCCGAATATTGGCGAGGTCGTGGCCTGATCAGCAGAATCGCTGTACGGACCAATCCATGGGCGCGGAACGTGCCGATCAATGCGGGAAGGGCGGGCGACACACCACCGTGCCGCCACCGGCGTGCTTTGCGTGTGAACGGCGGTAAAGGCACCCGCATTCTCGCGGACGGCGTGCTGGAGACCGCCAATGCTGGCTACACGCCAGAGCAGCTTGCGACAGAGATCTATGAGGGGCTGCCGGTAGAGCGGGCGTGGGAAATTCTGGAATTCGCCAAGCGGAAACGGATTCGCCAGCCCGCCGCGTGAGGATTCTGCTTGATCAATCCTGCCCGCCTGGACTCCGCGGCGTTCTTCCAGGTCATGAGGTCGTGACTGCATACCAGCAAGGCTGGGATACGCTCGCGAACGGGGCGCTGCTTTTGGCGGCAGAAGCGCAGCGTTTGACGTGCTGATCACGCCGGACAGGCAGATACGGTATCAGCAGAATCTTTCGAACAGAAATATCGCTGTGGTGGTTTTGAGCACGAATAGCTGGCCCGTGATCCGCGAGCAGGCGGCACTCGTGGTCGCGGCGGTCAGCAGAGCGAAGCCGGGGAGCTATGAGGAACTCGGCTTTCCTCGGCCGCCACTACGGCGAAGACCAAGGCCGTCGCCGCGGTGAGGCGGCGCGCTCTGAACGCGGCAGTCTATACCCCCTAGGGCAGCATCACCCTGACTGGAACAGTCTGGGTGAGAATTGCTCGCTCAAACAAAGAGACAGAGCGCGCCGATTGTTTACAGTCAGCCTGAAAGCGCTCTAGCCAAGCCGGGATTCGCCACCCCAACGGTAAGGTCGAGGGCTCACACAGGATGATCCGTGATGTTGCTTATGAAGCGCTCCGGATTTCCGCCTGCACGGCCTCGTAGGCGTCCGGGGCGATGGTGACGGAGCCGTGGAACGGGGAGCTGAGACCGACGATCAGCAGCAGGACAAGGATGCCGGAGGCGACGAGAGTGGCGGTCATGACCAGGTGCAGCGCGGGTTCGGGGGCGCCGAACACGAAGCTGAAACCGACCATCAGCGCGCCGCCGGTGAGCAGCACGATCCAGACGATGTCGGGGATCGAGCCGTGCGTGGCAAGGCGGCGGTCGCGGCGGGCAGAGGCGATGTCGTTGAGCATCTCGATCAGGTTGCGCTGGGCGTTGGACTGGGTCGCGTCGCCTGGCGTGAGCGTGAGAACGGTCTGGTCGAGATGGGTCAGCAGCGGTTCGGCGGGGGTGACGGCGCGGCCGGCGATCTGGGCTGGCCACTCGATCCTGACGATGCGGGTCAGATACGCCTCGAGGTCGCTGCGCATGGCCGCGCCGGCGGGGTCGGGCAGGCCGCGGCTGACCCGGTAGGTGTTGCCGATGAGGTCGGCTTCGTGGCGGGCGAGCGCCTCGGCGGCGCTGTACTGTTCCCAGGCGGTGGTGGCCATGAAGGCGAGCAGGACCGCGTAGGTGGTGCCGATGACGGCGAAGATGGCGGCGCCGAGTTCGGTGTGATCGCGCCGCATGGAGGCGGGCAGGATACGGTGGACGATGAGCTGAAGGATGAGGGCGGCAGCGACTCCAGCGGCGAGGATGACGGCGCCCGACTGCCAGATCGGGTGCATGGTGACCGACATCGCCATCATGGTGGGGTCTTCCTGGAGCCGGGTTGGGGGTGGGGTTCGGGCGACGCGGGGGGATGGCTTAAGGGTTTGTCGAGGAAGTGGGGGGCGTTACGCGGGCGGTTTTCGCGTCCCGACTGAAAATTGAAGCACGGATGAACACGAATGAACACGGGTAAGACCTCAATCAATGAACTTGCGGAGCGGGTCATTGGTCGGGCTCTGGCGGTATCGAACGGGCCTGGCGCCGGGTTCCCGGAAAAGATCTTCGAGAACGCGCTGGCGCATGAACTTCGTAAGGCGGGGCTGCGGGTCGAACAGCAGGAGCCGGTCAAGGTTTATGACGACGGGGTGGTCATGGGGACGTATGTCGCGGATCTGGTGGTGGAGTCGGTGCTGGTGGTTGAGCTGAAAGCGGTGAGGGCTCTGGATGCGATCCATACCGCTCAGTGCCTGAATTACTTGCGCGCGACGGGCTCTGGATCTGCGTGTTGCTGAATTTCGGCAATCCCCGGCTGGAGATCAGGCGGCTGGTCAACGGGTTGTAGCGGCTGGGCTGCCCGATGTGTTTTGTTGTTGAACCACGGATGAACACGGATAGGGTTCTGGACAGGGACCTGGCGGCCGGGGCGTTGGACCGGCTGCGGATCAGGGATCGATGGTCGATTCGCCTTGATGCGGAAGGACCGGAGGCTTCTTCTTATCCGTGTGCATCGGTGTTCATCCGCGGTTCAAACAATAGGCTTCGTGTTCGTCCGGACATAGCGGTCTGACGGGTTGTCTGGTCGGGCTATTTTCGGCCGCCTCGGTCGCGGACGATCCAGAGGGTGAGGTCCCGCGCGCCGCAGAGGCCGGCGATCAGCAGCGGCGTGCCGGCGGCGGCGAGGGCGCCGGGTTGGCGGTTGGAGCATCGGGCGGGTCAGACAAGGCGGCCGTCGCGCAGGGTGACGCGGCGATCCATGCGCGCGGCGAGGTCGGGGTTGTGGGTGGCGATCAGGGCGGCGACGCCATGGCCACGGACGATGCCCAGCAGTTCGGCGAAGACGGCGTCGGCGGTGGCAACGTCGAGGTTGCCGGTCGGCTCGTCGGCCAGCAGCAGTTTCGGGCCGTTCGCCAGGGCGCGGGCGATGGCGACACGCTGCTGCTCGCCGCCGGAGAGTTTGCCGGGGAGGTGGCCAAGGCGGCCGGCAAGGCCGAAGTTGCTCAGCAGGGTTTTGGCGCGGTCCTCGGCGGCGCGGCGGGGGGTACCAGCGATCATCTGCGGGAGGACGACGTTCTCCAGCGCAGAGAACTCGGGCAACAGATGGTGGAACTGGTAGACGAAGCCGATGGTGTCGCGGCGGATCGCGGTGCGGGCGGCGTCGGGCAGATTGCCGGCGTCGCGGCCCTCGATCAGGACGGTGCCGCCATCGGGACGGTCGAGCAGGCCGGCGACGTGCAGCAGGGTGGATTTGCCGGCGCCGGAGGGGGCGACGAGGGCGACGATCTCGCCGGAGTGCAAGGTGAGGTCGGCGCCGCGCAGGACGGGCAGGTCGCCGGCGTCACCGCGGTAGGTCCGGATGACGGCGCGCAGCGTTAACGGATCACTCATGGCGGAGGGCTTCCACCGGGTCGGTGCGGGCGGCGCGCCAGCTTGGATAGAGAGTGGCCAGCAGCGACAGGATCAGGCCGAGGGCGACGACCTGGGCGACGTCGGACCAGTCGATGCTGTTGGGTAGCTCACTGAGCATGAAGACGGAGGCGTCGAACACGCGGCCGCCGGTGATATGTTCCACGAAATGCTGCACGGCGACGATGTTGTGACAGAAGACGATGCCGATCAGGGTGCCGATGACGGTGCCGGAGACGCCGACGAAGGCGCCGCACATCAGGAAGATGCGCATGATGGCGGTGCTGCTGGCGCCGATGGTGCGCAGCACGGCGATGTCGGCGCGCTTGTCCTTCACCAGCATGATCAGTGAAGAAACGACGTTGAAGGCGGCGACCAGGACGATCATGCCGAGGACGATGAACATGGTGTCCTTCTGCACCTGCAGCACGCCGATGATGGTGTCGTTGGCGTGGCGCCAGTCGCGGGCATAGACCGGGCGGCCTTGCAGCATAGGGGCGAGTTCGCGGCCGACCTGACTGACCTGGTCGGGGTCGTGCAGGCGGATTTCGATGCCGGTGATGGCGTTGGGTTTCTGGAAGAAGATCTGCGCCGCGGGAAGGGGGAGGAAGACGACGCTGTTGTTGTAGTCGTTCAGGCCGGCGTCGAAGATCGCCGCAACCTTATAGGCTCGGACACGGGGGATGGTGCCGAAGGCGGTGGCGGCGCCCTCGGGGGAGATGATGGTGAGTGAATCGCCGATGCGCAGACGGTCTGTGGTGGCGAGGCCGACGCCGATGGCGATGGCGTCGTCGCCGGTGAAGTCGGCCAGGGTGCCGGCGATGATGTGGTCGCTGATCGGGTGGAGGTCGCGCAGGTCCTGCTGGGTGATGCCGCGGACCAGGCCGCCGCGGGCGCCGCCCTGGTCGGTGCTGAGCAGGGCCTGGCCATCCAGGACGGGTGTGGCGGAGGCGACCTGCTGGATGTCGCGGATCTGGGTGACGAGGGGCTGGTAGTTGTCGAGCTTCTGGCCGGCGTAGGCGTCTATCGAAATATGGCCGTTGATGCCGAGGATGCGGGAGACAAGCTCGACCTGGAAGCCGCTCATGACCGAGGTGACGACAATAAGGGTGGCGACGCCGAGGGCGATGCCAATGAGGGAGAAGATGGCGATGATCGAGACGAAACGCTCGCCCTTGCGGGCGCGGAGGTAGCGGCCGGCGACCATGCGTTCGAAGGGGCCGAACATTGTGCGGGTGTGGTCCTGTGGAGCGGGGGGTGGTGGCGGGCGGCTGGAGGTGCCGCCTCATAACCCCGTTGGTTTATCTGCCGGTTGGTATCGGGTCATCGGTGTTGGGGCCGGAAGCGGTGCGCTCGAGGCTGGACGGAGCATAGGGGAAAAGCGCGGGATTGATAAACCGGGTGATTGCGTCGAATTCCGCCCGGGTTGGGGCTTTGAATTCAGCCATGAATTGTTCTCCATAATGTGCAGATCGCGAGAAGATTCGCTGCGACGGCGCGGCCGATTTCGGGGCTTCCCTGCTGCCGGCGGTGGTTCGGCCCGTGCGGTCAGGCGTCGGTTGGCCTTCGTGAAGATGGCCGTGTGCAAAGGGTGGCCGCTGACTGCGGCTGCGTGTGTCAATTTGTTCCGGTGGCAGGATTTTCCGGACCGGCCGCCGCTGGCACCGCGTCGAGGAACCGGCAGACGTCAATGGCGATCGCGGCGCGGAAACTGCTTGCTGCCCGTCCTAATCGCCGGCTCCGGCATCAAACATTGTCCCATGCCTCGTCGTCTTGGTTGTCCCAGACGCCGGCCAGCGCGACGTATTGGGTATTGATCAGGTCGCGCCATTCCTCCCGTTCGGAACGGCTGCGCAGGAAGAGGTCGGCGACGGTCAAGCGGTCCTCCGGGTGCGGGTCGCGAGCGATCAGGGTAGGGGAGCGGGCGGGCGAAATGCCACCCTGCGGTTGAACCTGTGTGCAGAAGCGCTGCCTGGCATGGAGGTTCGGTCCGCCCGCCGTTACCCCGATGCGGCGGCGATGCGGGCGAGGGATTCGTCGCGGCCGAGCGCGGATAGGGTGGCGTCGATGCCGGGGCTGACCGTGCTGCCGGTCAGCGCGGCTCTCAGGGGCTGGGCGACCTGGCCTAGCTTCACCCCGTGAGTGTCGGCGAAGGCGCGCAGGGCGGCGTCGATGGCGGGTTCGGAAAAATCGGTGGCGGCCAGGGCGGCGGCGACCTGACGCAGCATCAGGCGGGAATCGGCGGTAAGGGCGGCAGCGGCTTTCGGCTGCATTGGCAGCGGGATGGGGTGGGCGAGGAAGGCGGCGGAGTCGGCCAGCTCGACCAGGGTTTTGGCGCGCTCCTTCAGGGCGGGCATCAGCGCTCTGATGCGGGCGGCGGCGTGGCTGCCGAGGGCGAGGCCGGGGCGGTGGGCGAGGCGCTGGAGCACGTCGTGGGTGAGGCGGTCG
>Ga0182012_10004580_pt1 | contig 14387 bp, 11 predicted proteins | sample 612S2SmetaG_FD_120486 | JGI IMG/M metagenome (GOLD analysis project Ga0182012, IMG submission 120486) | Permafrost microbial communities from Stordalen Mire, Sweden - 612S2S metaG | ecosystem: Environmental > Terrestrial > Soil > Wetlands > Permafrost | place: Sweden: Stordalen | collected... | reverse complement strand
GATCTTGATCGCATCATGTACCTGCGCAACTACCTGACGCAGCTGCAGCGCGCGACCGCGGAGGGCGTACCAGTCCGCGGCTATTTCCTGTGGAGTCTGATGGATAATTTCGAGTGGATATTCGGATTTCAAAAACGCTTTGGTTTGTATCGTGTGGATTTCGACACGGAACTCCGGACGCCGAAGCTCAGCGCCTCCTTCTATCGTGATGTTATCGCGCGAAACGCGATAGGCACGTAATGCGCCGATGCCCCAAGCCGCCGCGTCCCCTCCCGCGCGGGCGGGCCACCCACAGGCAGGCCGACGCATCCGGATTACGGCGGCCCCCGTTGACGCCGACGAGCGGGGACACGACATAATGCTGTACCCTAGATCCAGGGCTCAGGAGCAAGATATGGGCGCGCCACCGACCATCGATCCCGACACCGAGCATTCGGACAGCGACGTTTTGAACTGGCTGACAAATGACGCGCGCGATGAGCGCTTCATTGACAATATCTTCGCCGAGCTTTGTATCCGGCTCCAGCGCGCGGGCATTCCCGTCAAGCGGGCGACGCTCCATGTTGTGATCAACCATCCGCAATGGCTTGGCGCCAAGATCACGTGGACCGACGGGATGCGCGATGCCGTGATTGAGAGAGTAGACTACGAGGTCAGGGAAAAATCCCAATACATCGGCAGTCCCGCCAACGAAATCTATGACGGTGCCACCGAGGTGCGCGAGCATCTCGAACGCGATCGCTCTCTTGGCCGCAAGCACGCCGTCTATGACGAGATGCGGGCAAAAGGCCTGACCGACTATGTGGCGTGGCCGATGTACCATACGCTTGGCAAGAGACATATCGTGACCTTTGCAACCGACCGTCCCGGGGGTTTCGACGACGCTCATATCGCCGCCCTGTTGAAACTGTTGCCGGTGCTGGCGCTGGTCAGCGAAATTCGCATCAAGAACCGGCTGGCACGAACGCTTCTTGAAACCTATGTCGGCTCGCATGCTGGCGAGCTCATTCTGGCCGGCGCCACCCGACGCGGTAGCGGAACGACAGTACGCGCCGCCATCATGATCTGTGATCTGCGTGATTTCACGGGGATTTCCGACAACTGGCCGCGCGATGACGTCATTGATCTTCTGAACGGCTATTTCGATGCGATGTCGGAGCCGATTGCGCGACATGGCGGGGAAATACTGAAATTTGTTGGCGACGGTCTGCTCGCCATTTTTCCGCTCAGCCAGCCGTCGGCCTGCGCTAATCTGCTGCACGCGGTTTCCGAAGCCCGTCAGGCAATGGCTACCCTGAATGAAAAGAACAACGGTCGTGCGCCACTCAGATACGGCACCGGCGTCCACGTCGGAGACGTCATGTACGGCAATATCGGGTCGCGCACCCGGCTCGACTTCACCGTCATCGGTCCCGCGGTCAACATGGCTTCGCGTCTGGAAACACTCACCAAAGAATTGGGGAAGCCGGTGCTCTTGTCCCGCGCGTTCGCCGACTTCGTGGAAGGCGAGTTCGATCTGGAACGCGTGGGCGAATTTCCGGTGCGCGGCTTCAACGAACCCATCGAGCTGTTTGCGTATCACGGCTGAATGGCGGGCCGGGGTCAGGTGCCGAGCCGACTGGCATCGCCGCGCATCTTTACCGACCGCTTGACATGCGTCGTTCCCGTTCTCATTATGTTCTCCTCCGCGAGAAGCTCTTCGAACCTCCAGAGATGAACGGTCGGGATGGCAACCATCGCTACCATGCTCCATGCGGATCTTGATGCGTTCTATGCCTCGGTGGAGCAACTGCTTGACCCGTCGTTGCGCGGCAAGCCCATCGCCGTCGGTGGAGGAGTTGTGCTTGCCGCTTCTTATGAAGCCCGGGCGTTCGGGATCCGCGGCGGGATGCCCGGATGGCAGGCGCGTGAACTCTGTCCGCAACTCCGCTTCGTCGGCGGGCATTTCAGGGAGTACCAGCGGCTTGGCGACGCCGCCATCGCCGTGATCGGCGATTTTACGCCCCTCGTCGAGCGCATTTCCATCGACGAGGCCTTTGCCGACGTCGTGGGCTGCACCCATCTGTTCGGTCCGCCCGCAGAAATTGCTAGCGCAATCCGCCAACGCGTGCGCAGGGAGATCGGCCTTCCGATCTCAGTCGGTGTCGCGCGCACCAAGCATCTGGCAAAGATTGCTTCGCAAGTGGCCAAGCCGGACGGGCTGGTACTGGTCGATCCCGACAGTGAGCTGCAATTCCTTCATGATCTGCCGGTCGAACTGATGTGGGGCGTGGGTCCCGCGACGAAGGCGCGGCTGGCTGAGATCGGTGTCCTGACGATCGGGCAACTGGCAACGACGCCGGGATGGTCGCTCGAGCGATTGCTCGGTCCCGCGGCAGGCGAAAAGCTCGCCGCGCTGGCTTGGAATCGAGATCCCCGGGAAATCAAGCTGCATCGCCGGGCCGGATCGGCAGGTGCGCAGTCGGCCATCGGCAGGAAGCCTGCCGAAGAGCGGGTTTTTCGACCGACCCTGTTTCACCTCGCGGACCGCATCGGCTCCCGGCTCCGGGCCAGGGCGAGGCCTGGCAGAACGGTGACGGTTCGCGTTCGCTTCGACAACCTGAACTCAGTTACGCGCTCGGTGACGCTCGACGCGCCAATCTCCGCGACCGTGATCCTCGCCGAGCTTGCCGAAGAGCTGGTGCGCGCGGTGCTTGCGGATCATCCTGACGAGAAGAGCATCTCGCTCCTGGCGATCTCTGTGTCGCATCTGGAGGAGCGCTGGGATCTCGAGCTGGAACTCCCGCTCGGACTGCAAGATGAAGCCCGCCGCCCCGGCAGCAAGCCAGGCATGGCTCGTTTCGCGGCGGACCGTGCCGTAGATAAGATCCGCGGTCGCTTTGGATGGGATGCTATCGGATACGGCTCTGTGGTGCTGGGCATCTCCCGTTCCGTTCCCGATGCGTTTCGCGAGCTCGCCGAAAAGGACCTTTGACTGTCGACTATCGCGGGAGCCTAAATCGAACAGAAGCACGCTGATGGAGGGGATGGGGCTTAGCGGGCTCGTGCCGTCAGTGCGTTCCACGCCGCCAGGGAATCCATGTAGTCTCTCCAGTGCGCGATTTTCTGGTTCTTGATCCTGATCAGCGAACAGAACCGATTGTCGTATCTGTTGCCCGTCGCGAGGATCGTTCCGTGGACCTCGTATTCGATGACGACAACGTGGCCGTCGTCCGTCTTGTGGGTCATCAGATTGTCGGCAGATTGAATTTGAACATGGTCGCAATAGCTCCTGAACTGGGCCATCAAGTCGGTGCGTCCCCGAATCATGCGCGGCCAGCCGGCGACGTCGTAGAGGACTTCGTAGATGGTGTCCTCGGTGACGACATCGAAAAAGTGCGCCCCATCGACAAGACCGCCGAGCGCCCCCCCGAACCAGATTGAAGTAAGGGGCAGCAGGCTCGTACGCGGCATATTTCGGACGTGGCATTGTCGGCTCCCGATGCGCCTTGGGATGTTGCTTACCGAATGGAGAGCTTCATATAAACTGGAAGCTGATTTCGAAAAAGGGCACTTCTAAATCGGTCGCTAACATCGGGGTAAGCTAAGAGAAACCCGAGCACTTGATTGATATCCCTAGGCGATTGAAATAGGGTATTATGCCCTTAAAGGACGACTTCATTCATGAAACCGCATCACGCCGATTCCGTATGCAACGCGACCGCCATCAGAAAGGCGGCCAGGCACATGGCCCGCTTCTACGATGCCTGCCTTGCCGAGATCGGGCTTGGCACCACGCAATACGTCACGCTGGTATACCTGTCGCAACAAGGAGCCGCTTCCGTCAATCAACTGGCAGAAGCCATGGTGATGGACCGCACCACTGTGGCTCATTCCATTAAGCCTTTGGAGCGCGACGGACTCGTCGTTGTCAAAGTCAATCCGTCCGACCGAAGAGAGCGATTAATCACGCTCACGAAATCCGGTGCAAAGCGGGTCGAAGAGGGGTTCCCGTTTTGGCAAAAGGCTCAAAAGAGCTTTGAGGCAAAGTTCGGCTCAGAAAAGGCGCTGAAGTTGCGCCAAACGATGGGCGATGTCGTGCGAACCGAACTGGTCCGCGGCTGACGGCCGGTCTTCGAACCGCTCGCTGCCACCGTTACTTCGATTGTTTTCGCGCGAAAAGGATTTTTGAGAAGCCACTTGCAAATAGGTGCATAATACCGCATTATGTTGGTAAGGTGAGTATTCCTGGCTTCCGTTTGAGCGCCGGCTGGGCCGGCAATCTGGGTGGTCAGTTCGATTCTAGTCGTGGACAATCCCGGCGCGGAAATGGCGAGACCATCGGGTCTGCGACCATGTCGCCTTCTCTGCGCGGAGCATGAGGAAATACGCAGATGGACCAAGCATCGGGCAAGGCGCTGAAATGGCAGACTTACATCACGAGGCGGCCAAGCCTCAGCCGAGATACTCCCGCCGGCAAGAATGAGCTCAAATGGGTGCCGAACACGGCAACGCTCATTTATGGTGAGCGGGATGCGGTCCTCATTGACACCTTTCTCACGATCGAGGCCTCCAAGGAACTTGCCGATTGGATCGTTGCGAGCGACAGGAACCTCACCGCAATCTACATTACTCACGCTCATGGCGACCATTTCTTCGGTCTCAAGCTCATCCAGGAGCGCTTTCCAAAGGCGCGGGTGCTGGCGCGACGGGAGGTGGTTGAAGCGATGCAGAACCATATCTCGCCCGAATCCGTCGACGGCTTCTGGAAGAAACTGTTCCCTGGCCAAATTGCCGAGCAGCTGTTCGTCGCCGATCCGCTGCCGCAGGACGAGTTCGAACTCGAAGGCCAAAAGCTGATCGCGGTCGGCATCGGACATACCGATACTGATAATACATCCTGCCTCCACATCCCCTCGATTGGCTTGGTGGTAGCCGGCGATGCCGCCTACAACGACGTGCACCCCTATCTCGGTGAGACCGATGCGAAGGGGCGTCTCGAATGGATCGCGGCCTTGGACAAGATCGAAGCGCTGAATCCGAGTGCCGTGATCGCCGGGCACAAGGCGCCCGGCACCAACGATGAGCCCCGCGTCATCGAAGAGACCAGGAAATATATCCGCGATTTCGACCGCCTTAGCCAACTCCCGATCGACGCGCGCCAGCTCTATGACGGGATGCTTGAGCTCTATCCGGATTGGCTGAACCCAGGTTCGTTATGGACAGCATCAAAGAACGCCAAGCCTGCCGCCCAACCATCACGATCTACCGAATGACGACTGTGGTTGACATCTCACGGGCGCGCGGCGTCCAATTGCCTCCTTCCTCTACCCTGCCAGGTTACGGATTTCCTGCAGCGCGATGTTTGCCAGGTCACACAAGCGCTCGAGGTCGGATCCGTGCAGCGTACGCGGTCGGCTATCAATCAGACACAGTGTTCCGATGCAGCTTCCGTTATCAAGTATCAATGGATAGCCGGCATAGAACCTGATTCTGGGCTCGTTGATCACCAGCGGATTGTCGGCGAACCGTTCGTCCAGGAAGGCGTCCTCGATGATCATCGGTGCACGGCTATAGACCACATGAGCACAGAACGCGGTGTCACGGGAATCGTGCTTTTTGTCAAGGCCGATGCAGGACTTGAACCATTGCCGATGTTCATCGACCAGAGTGACCATCGAGATCGGCACATCAAAAAGCGCAGCTGCAAGACGAGTGATCCGATCAAATCTCTCGTCCGGCTCAGTATCAAGAATGTTCAATTCGCGAAGCGCCGCCATACGTTGCTCTTCGTCTTCTGGAATGGCGGCCCGCATCCAGCGGCAAGCCGTTCGCAAGACCCAGGCGCGGATTTTGGTTCGTGCGTAGCTGTCCGTAAAAGGCTTGATCAGCCAGTCTGTGACCCCCGCTGCGGCGCCGGTTGCGGCATCCTCCTGATCAGCGACAATAACCACCGGGAGTTGGTCGCCCTCCGCCTGCCGGATCGCGCGGCATAAGGTTATTCCATCATGAGCCGCGCTGTGTTCAATGACCGCCAGCGAGGGCTTTTCCCTGGCGATAAGCTCTCGCCCCGCGTCAATATCCGGAAAAGTGATCGCGCGTATACCCTCGGCGCGAATAGCCTTGGCCAAGGCGGCCTCCAAGCTGGAATCCGCGACGCCAAGGATGACGCAACGCTTGGCGAGCGCCGGCTCCAGCGCGGTCATTGCCTGGAATTTTCCGGTCACAGGTTTAGAGCTGTGGCTGCTGGACGACTTGATCTCGATAGGTTGGCCCTCGGCTGCAGCAAAGACCAACGGCGAAGATGCAGCGTGCAACTTTGCTTTGAGCCCTTCGACGATCCGATCGAGCTCAGGGTCGCTTCTCAAGGGGTCGTGATGGGTGAGCGCAACTGCTTTCACGTGGGCGCGCTGTGCGAGCGTGACGACGAATTCGGCCGGGCTGTGGCCCCAGCCTACCTTGGAGGGGTACTCAGCGGCGGTGTACTGCGCATCGTGAATTAGAAGGTCTGCGCCTTCAACAAACGCGGCATGTCGCCGGTCTTGCCCCGCATAATCACCCCGGCCATCAGCGACGGCGCGCGAGTAAGGTTCGTGGTCACAGCAATACACCACCGTCGCGCCATCTGCCTCCAGCCGATATCCGAGCGTCAGTGCAGGATGGTTCAGATATTGCGTGGTGACCTTGACGTCATCAATGTCAAAGGTTCCTTCGAGCAGATCATGATAGTGGATGGCGGCACCGAATTGATCCGGCGCGATCGGGAAGTAGGTGTGCTGCATCTGTCCGGCCAAGGTTTCGCGCAGAGACTGGTCCAGACCTTTCGGCCCGTAGATGTCCCATTTGTTTCCGGGCACGAAAAATGGTGCAAAGAACGGAAAGCCCTGAATATGGTCCCAGTGCGTATGACTGATCAGAATGTGGCCGGCCAAACCTTTGGGCCCGCTTGACAGCAAATGGAGCCCCAGGCCGTGAAGTCCGGTTCCGCAATCGATGATGACAATCGTTCCCCGTTCGGTGCGGAGCTCGAGACACGGCGTATTGCCGCCGTAGTGCGCCGTGGCAGGCCCGGGCTTGGGTATCGAACCGCGCGTGCCCCAAAATTGAACTTGCATAAAGGCTCCCGAACGATTGCTCTAACGGGCAGCTTATTGGTTCCTATAGAAATATCATGATGTTCTTGGCTTCGGTCAAGGATACCTTGAACGTCTTCAGGCTCGAACAGTTGCCCCCTATCTCCTGGCCATTTCTGAGGTCGAAGGTCCGATCGTGCAGCGGGCAGACCACCCTGCGGTCGCCGACCAGCCCGTCGGCGAGCGGACCGTTGCGGTGCGGGCAATAAGGCTGCGTCGCGAAAATCTCATCGGCGTGGGTGCGAAACACAGCGATCTCCTGCTCAGCAATGACAAAGTTCCGGCCTTCGCCGGGCGGGATTTGCTCGATCGGTCCGATGGAAAGGGTCGCCGACATGCTAGGCTCCATCATGTTCGATGGCGGAAGCGAATTGGTTAGCCGTTTTTGGAGCATGTGCTTCCTTCCAGGGATCGTAGGTTGCGTCAGTCGAGCGCTTCATGGCCGCGTCAAGCTCGGCGGCAATGCCATCGCTGTCATCGACCACGACAGCGCGAATCCGTTCGATGCCGACCCTTTCGAGGAATGTGTAGGTGCGTTCCTTGTATTTCGCGTTTTCGCGATAATATTGCATGAAGCGACCGCTATAGAGCAACGCCGCCTCCTCGCTATCGACGACGCACAACAGATCGCCTTTGCGAACGTGTGCGCCCCCTGCACCCCCGACGTAAAGTTCCCACTTGCCGTCACCGATCGCCACCACGCCAACATCCTTGATCAGCGCCTCCGAGCAATTTCGTGGGCATCCGGCGGTGGCAAGCTTGAGTTTGCCTGGACTGTCGATGCCGCGGAAGCGGCGTTCGATCTTCAAAGCCAGGCCCATGCTGTCACCAAGGCCGAACCGGCAGAAATCCGTCCCGATGCAGGCCTTGCAGGTACGATAGCTCTTGCCCCAGGCGTAGCCGGCCGGCATGCCGATCTCGGTCCAGATGCCCGGGAGATCCTCCTTCTTGACGCCGACGAGATCGATACGCTGGCCGCCGGTCACCTTGACCAGAGGAACGTTGAATTTCACCGCGGCATCGGCGATGCGCTTCAGCTCGGCCGGCGTGCAGACGCCGCCCGGCATTTCCGGCACCACGGAGAAAGTCCCGTCCTTTTGGATATTGCCATGAACCCGATCGTTGATGAAGCGCGCATCGCGTTCGTCGATATAGTCGCTGTTCCAGAGTGTGATCAGAAGCGACGCCAGCGCCGGTTTGCTGGCGGCATCCTCGATGCCATCGGCGAGCGCGGCGAACACCGAAGAAACCGACTTGAGACCGCGTTCCCGGACGGCCTTGATCAGCTCGGTCTTGTTAAGCGGAATGCTCGGGACATAGTAATGGACGCTCGGATCTTCCTGCACGTCGCCGCCGCAAAACCATTCGACGGCTTCCTTGACCAGCGCCTTGCAGGAGCCGCAACCCTTGCCTGCGCGGGTTGCGTCCATCACGGCGGAAGTGCTCCGCTTGCCGGCGGTGACGCAAGCTCCAATGGCAGCCTTGGTCACGCCGTTGCAATTGCAGATCTGCGCATCGGCGGGCATCTCGTCGAACGTGATCTTGGAGTTCGGCGTGCCCAGATCGAATAATAACGACAGGCGTTCCTCGGGCAACGGCGAATCCCGATCGAAGGCCTGCATCAGATAAGCCGCCTTACTGATGTCGCCCATCAGGATGCTGCCGACCAGACGCGCGTCTCGCACGATGATCTTCTTGTACATGCCTTTCTTGGGTTCAATATATTGCACGACTTCGTCGCGGTCTTCGCTGGCTTCGGTCGCGCCCATGGAGGCCAATTCGATGCCCATCACCTTGAGCTTGGTGGCAAGCTTGGAGCCGAGATAAACCGAGGATTTGTTCTTCTCTGTGATGTGGTCGGCAAATACCTTGCCCTGGTCCCACAACGGGGCCACCAGGCCGTAGACGCGGCCGCGGTGCTGCGCACATTCACCAACAACATAGACATCGGGATCGTCGACCGAGCGCATGTGATTATCGACGACAATGGCTCGTTCGACGGTGAGGCCCGCGCGCACGCCGATCTCCGAATTCGGCCGGATGCCCGCGGCGACGATGACCATATCGCAATCAAGGCTGCTTTGGTCCTTGAAGGTCAATCCCTCGACCTTGTCCGCCCCCCGGACCTCACTGGTGAGTTTTTTCACATGGACCTGGATGCCCATCGCCTCCATCGCCTTGCGGAGTATTCCGCCCCCGGTGGTGTCGAGTTGCATCTCCAATAAGTGGCCGGCGAGGTGCACGACATGGGACTCGCAGCCCAGTACCGTCATGGCCCGAGCTGCTTCGAGCCCCAAGAGACCGCCGCCGATGGTCACGGCCACCTTGCTCGTTTTGGCATAGTCCACGATCGCGGTGCAGTCGTCGATGGTGCGATATCCGAATACACCCGGTTTCAGCCTGCCTTCGCCGAGGTAGGCCCCAGCCATCGGAGGAATGAAAGCCCGGCTGCCGGTCGCGATCAGGAGCTTATCGTAATGCGCGCGGATGCCATTCCTGGATTGCACGACCTTTGCGCCGCGGTCGATCGCGTCGACCATTTCGCCGGCATGGAGCCTGATATTGTTCTCGGCGTACCAATTCAACGGATTGATCATGATGTCGTCGACAGCCTGCGTGCCGTTCAGGAGATTGGACAACATGATGCGGTTGTAATTGCCGTAGACCTCATCGCCGAACATCACGATATCGAAGCGATCGGCGCCTCCCCGGGCCAGTACCTCCTCGACCGCGCGGGCGCCGGCCATGCCGTTTCCGATGACAACCAGCCTCTGCTTGACCATCCCTAAGCGCTCCGGTCAGATTTCCAACAAGCCGACATCGATGACGAGCATGCCGCTGGCTCCGGCCGGCGCCGCCACGAACAATTCAAGTTTGGTGTCTGGCTCCAGATCCTCGACCACGGCCAGCGGCACGTGCTCGGCGCCCTTGGCGGCGATCGGAAAATAGCGCATCGGTTGACCGTCCCGCATCAGGATCAGGCAAACCATCTCAGCGCACGAGTTGCCGCCACGGAAATAGATCAATTGGGCGCGCTTATCGGACGGGACCGAATAGACCAGTTTGTCACTGAAGGGACCCGCCTTGTCGTAACCCACACCCTGAAACGGATACAGGCCGTTGAGGAATTTTGGCTTGGACTCGATCATCTTCAAACCTCTCAATTTAGATAGCGTCTTTCGCTCGGCTCGCCGCAAGCCGGGATCAGCGTCGACGCCCTTTCAAGCCGAACGGCACAAACCTTGAATTCCGGATTTTCGAAACCGGGTCGATCGCGGCGTTGGTCAGGCTGTTGGCGCTACCCGCGGCGGCCCAATGGAAGGGTACGAACAGCGTGTCAAAGCGAATGTCGCGCGATAACCGTGCCTTGACGATGATGCGTCCGCGCTGGGTCGTGAGCACGACCATGTCGCCGTCCCTGATCTGAAGACCGCGCGCCGTCTCCAGGTGCACTTCGACAAAAGGCTCCGGCTCGATGGCGTTCAAATCCGCAATCCGCCGGGTTTGCGTGCCCGACTGGTATTGTGCAAGCACGCGGCCGGTGGTGAGAATATAGGGAAAATCCCGGTCGGGCATCTCCGCCGATGACACATGTTCGACCGGATTGAATTTTGCCCGGCCGTCGTCGGTGGCAAAACGATCGAGGAACAGCCGCGGCGAGCCGGGGTGATCGATCGATGGACAGGGCCAGAACACGCCGTCCTCGGCGAGGATTCGTTGACACGAGATCCCCGCATAATCCGCGACGCCGCCGGCGGTTGCTCTGCAAAACTCCGCAAAAACCTCTTTATTGTCTGCACTGAAGTATTGGCCACGGCCGAGCCGCTCGGCGAGCGCCTTGAAGATGTGTAGATCAGTCCAGATCTCCGACGACGGCTCTTTGGCGCGTCGCCGGAAAATGACGCGGCCCTCGATGTTGGTCATGGTCCCTTCTTCTTCGGCCCACTGCGCCACCGGAAGAACGACGTCGGCGAGTTCCGCCGTTTCCGACAGGAAGATGTCGGCCACGATCAGCAGGTCGAGCGATTTCAGCTTGGCGATCACCCGGTTTGCATTCGGCGCGGAAACAGCAATGTTGGAGGCGAACACAAGGAGGCACCGGATGCGCTCGCCCAGTGCATCGAGAAGTTCGACCGCCGAAAGACCTGGCTGCGGCAATTGCTCGGGCGGAATATTCCAGATCGCTGCGACCTCCGAGCGATGGGCGGGATTGTCGAGCTTGCGATATCCGGGCAACTGATCGGCCTTCTGGCCGTGCTCGCGACCGCCCTGACCGTTGCCTTGGCCGGTCATGCACGCATAACCACTAAAGGCCTTTCCGGCGTGGCCAAGCGCCAGCATCAGGTTGATGAACGCCAGCACATTATTCACGCCCTGGCTTTGCTGCTCGGGGCCGCGACCGGTCAGCAGCATCGCGGTGTTGGCTTCACCCAGTATCTGAGCGGCTTTTTCGAGCTGGGCGACCGGAACCCCGGTGACACGCTCCACCCGGTCGGGCCAATAGCTGGCAACGGTGCGCTTCACCCGTTCGAAATGGCTGGTCCGCTCGGCGATGAACGCTTCGTCAATGAGGCCGCGCTGAATTGCGATATGAAGCAGTCCATTGGCAAGCGCCGCATCGGTGCCCGGCGTGAGCTGAAGATGCAAGGTGGCGAGCTTGGCAGTGGCGGTGCGGCGCGGATCCGCGACGATGAGTTGGCCGCCCCGGTCGCGCTGTAGCTCGAAATACTGCATGATCGGCGGCAACGTTTCCGCCGGATTACTGCCGATCATGAAGATCGCGTCGGTCTGCGCGATGTCCTGCATGGGAAACGGCATGCCGCGGTCAATACCGAATGCACGCACCCCGGCAGCCGCGGCTGAGGCCATGCAGAATCGTCCGTTGTAGTCGATGTTCGCCGTCCGCAGCGCCACCCGCGCGAACTTGCCAAGCGCATAGGCCTTTTCGTTGGTAAGACCGCCGCCGCCAAATACACCGATGGAATTAGGACCATGTGAGATCGCAAAATCCCGCAACTTGCTGGCGATCAGGTCGAGCGCTTCAGTCCAGCTTGCAGCGCGAAGTGTGCCTTGCTTGTCATCGCGTATCAGAGGTGTTTGGAGTCGCTCGGGCGAATTGAGCAATTCAGCCGCGGTCCAACCCTTGCGACATAGTCCTCCACGATTGGTCGGGAAATTACGCGGGGCGACAGACCATTGCCCATCCGCTTCGATCAGGCTCATGCCGCATTGCATGGCGCAATAGGGGCAATGCGTTTGCGTGGAACGCGAGATGCCGGTGTCTATCAATCTAACATCCGTCAACGCCGCTTTGTTGCGACCTGGTTAGATCGGCGCGAAGGGCAGCCGGCCGATCGTCATGACAGCGATTTTAGTCCGAGCCATCCAAATGCAATGCCTATATTTAGGTCTACGCACGCCTTGGGTTTGTGCAAATCATCGAGCGGAACCAAACCTGGAACCGGCGCCGGTTCTGGACGACGAGGCAGGAGCCAGGCGTCGGAAAGCCAGCCGGTAAAGTGGTTTCGAGAGTGGCACGATCGATCAGTGGCGGTCGCGAAAAAGCGGCATGGTCTCTGGCACACCATTTGCGTGAAACCTCATCGAAGCTTCTCATGCGGGCCTACGAATTCCGCGCTTTGCGCACGTAGCGTGTGGCACTCGACAGCTGCCGATTTGCCGCTCGGATCGAGGTTGGAGTCCCGCAGTGAGGCACCAGCAATGACCCTCCGTCATGATTGAGACGGAGGTTGTTCAGGGAGTCTGTCATGCTATTCGCTTCGCCGGCCATCAACGCAACCGAACCCAAGGCCACGCGCATCGACTTGTTCAGCTTGTCCACGGTTCAGATGAAGGCCTTTCACATCACTTGGCTGGCGTTCTTCGTCTGCTTTTTTGCATGGTTCGCCGCGGCACCGTTGATGCCGCTGATCCGGGACCAATTCGGTTTGACCAAGGACCAGATTGCCAACATCAACATCGCATCGGTGGCGGTGACGATCCTGGTCCGGATGATGATCGGCCCATTGTGCGACAAATACGGCCCGCGTCGCACTTACACGTGGCTGTTGGCACTGGGCTCGATCCCGGTTTTTGGTCTTGCCTTTGCACAGAGCTACGAGAGCTTTCTGTTCTTCCGCCTCTGCATCGGCGCGATCGGCGCATCCTTCGTCATCACCCAGTACCACACCAGCGTGATGTTCGCGCCAAATGTCGTCGGAACGGCCAATGCCACGGTCGGAGGTTGGGGCAACGCCGGTGGCGGAGCCGCCCAAAGCCTGATGCCACTCATCGTCGCGGCCGTTGTCAGTCTCGGCGTTGAGAAGGAACTCGGCTGGCGCGTGGCCATGTTCGTGCCAGGCATCGCCATGCTGATCATGTCATTGGTGTATGCGCGCTATACGCAGGATACCCCGCAGGGCGATATCGGCGATCTGCGCGCCAAGGGCGTCAATGTCGACAGCGGGAAAAAGGGCGGCTGGGCCATATTTCTTCAGGCCGCTGCCAATTATCGAACCTGGATGCTGGCCTTCACCTACGGTGCCTGTTTTGGTGTTGAGATCTTCATCCACAACATCGCCGCGAGCTACTACGTCGACCAGTTCGGGCTATCGCTGCAAAGCGCGGGCTTTGCCGCTGGCATCTTCGGCGCGCTGGCTTTATTTGCGCGCGCGCTCGGTGGTATCGCCAGCGACCGGATCGCGCTTCTGAAGGGGCTGGACGGCCGCACATTGCTGTTGTTCGCGCTGATGCTCGGCGAAGGTCTTGGGCTAATGCTCTTCAGCAAGGCGAGTTCTGTCAGCCTGGCGATCGCGGCCATGACGATGTTCGGCCTTTTCACCCATATGGCCTGCGGCGCTACCTATGCGTTGACACCTTTCATCGACCGCAAGGCACTCGGCGGTGTTGCTGGTCTGATCGGCGCGGGCGGCAACCTCGGCGCGGTGCTGGCGGGCTTCCTCAACAAGGCGGCGGCGTCGACGCAGGAATGCCTGATGCTGCTCGGCTTCGTCGTCACCGCGACGTCGCTTTGTGCGATCGCCGTACGTTTCTCGGCTCAGAAGAAGAGCGAGGAGAAGATCTTGTTTGACGAAGCCATTGCGAGGCGCCGAGCGTCCGCGGCTGATGACAGATCGATGGCTGTCGTCTAGTTCCGTTTCCAACGGGGTTCCATTTCAGCCGGAATAGTCGGCAATCACGAGGCGGTGGGCGGAGCCTGGGTCGGGGGCACGCGCGGATCGGCATCGCGGATCAACCACCCGCGCTCTTCGAATG
>Ga0182012_10004579_pt1 | contig 14391 bp, 18 predicted proteins | sample 612S2SmetaG_FD_120486 | JGI IMG/M metagenome (GOLD analysis project Ga0182012, IMG submission 120486) | Permafrost microbial communities from Stordalen Mire, Sweden - 612S2S metaG | ecosystem: Environmental > Terrestrial > Soil > Wetlands > Permafrost | place: Sweden: Stordalen | collected... | reverse complement strand
CAGACTTACACATCAACCATGTGTGGCTGTTTTCGATGCGCACGTGTGGCTACTTTCGATGCGCGTTGACACCGGCCTTCCGATCTAGCCATGCAAGACGTTTCGGCGATCAAATGTCAACAAATTTGTCAACACTTCTTGCGCTCAAGGCACGCAACCGTCCGCAAAACCTGCTCACTTCCCCTCCTGGCAAATGCCAACTGATCAGCCCATACGCAAGTTCTGCTCATCGAACGTAAGCCGATCAACCGACTCTTAATCAACAGGTTCCGGGCATGAGAATGGTCTGCAGTAGACCTTTTGACACTAACCGCAGATAGTTCAATTCAATGAACAACCAGTCAGTTGGTCCAAATCACGTTTGAAGGTGTGATGGGTTCTTTGTGGACGAGCGTTGCGACAGAAACATGTGGCCAAATGATGCCATTGAAAAGCAAGTTCACAGTCTGTGAATATTGAATCTGGTGATACCAGACGGATATCTGGCGCGGAGCCGTGATTGCCATCGGCGGCCTGACGAGGAAACTAGGAACCGGCTGGCCCGGCACACTGACAGGCGGAGAAAGAATCAAAGGGTCATCTCCAGGTTGAAATACTGGAATCTCTAAATCGCACTGAATCTTTTCTATCCAGAACGTCGCCGTCATTCCTTGGACGTTCGCATTGCCGTTGACCGCCGGCGTCGCGTTGGGATCCCCCTGCAAAAATGAGATCATTTCAACTCCCCCGCCCGTGATCGGCTCGTGAGACGCGGTGGTGATATCTATCCGGAAGAACTCGGTTACGTTCGAGGCTTGAGCATGATTACGAATGAAAGTGTTGGGGTCGCTCAACATTGCCGCCGTGATCGTTCCCGCGTCTAAAAAAGTCGTGAGGTCCTGAGGAATTCGAGCCGCGGTCGCGTTGTCTGCAGTCTGGCTTGGAAAAGCACCAGCTGAGGGATTGATATTTGCAACTGGAATGTCTGGCACTGCACCCCTGACGGGGCTCTGGACAGTTCCCTGAGCGAGAACTGTGACACCATGAGGCACCGAAGCCATCCGCGCCACCGTTGCGCCAACGCTCGGAACAGAGGTGTTTGGCACAACGATCCAAATACCAGGTTCTACGTGGATTCCCACAGGAGAACTCGGAATCGTAATATCGACAACGCTCTGTAGATACGGAACGCCGTTCAAGAAGATGTCGCTCTGTGACGCAATTCCACGATTCGGCACTGAGCCCAACGGCGGAGAGAACGACAACGTTTCTTCCGTCAAATTAAGTTCCAGCACATTGTCTCCACTCAGGACCGGGCCTGACGGAGTGACAGAACTTTGGGGCCGAAAAATTGTGTTGAATCCTCGCCCAACAAAAGTTCCGCTGAAAGCGGAGAGCGCCCCTAGAGGCGGTTGATCCAGTGAAGCCCTCCGCCCGGGTTCCACGCCCGAAATTGGATCGATTTCAAATCCGACGGGTCTTAGCAGCGCCGGTTCTATGTTGCTCATCTCAATACCTCCTTTGATGTTGACGAAACATCGTTTCGTGACTTCGTTTGTTCTCCCGAACCAGACTTTGGTCAGAGTGTGGCACTTCTCTTTCGACCCCAAGGTTTGAAAAAGGCAACCAGTAACAACACGGTGACAACTCCACTCAGACGCAACACTTTCGGAGGGCGAGTTTTTTCGTCGGTGCCGCGTCGATGATGTGCCACCATTGCTGAACCTGCTACTTCTTAAGCCGTGGCTTACCAGCATCATCTCGCTTTTTGCGCCACTCCCCATCCTGGTCACGGGAGCGATCCCGCTTTCCCCCGCCCGGCGCAGGAACCTGTGGAACTTGGTGTTTCTTTTCTGCCATTACATCACCCCCCTTAGTCTCTTTCTGCTGAAGATCGATCGGTCGCCAAAACTATGACGACGCAAGAACCGCGTCCACAGCCAGATTGACCATGAAATCGAGTGTGTCGTCGTTCAGCGGAATACTTAATGAAGCAGCCGCGTCCCGAAGTGCATTCTTGACGGCCCAAATGGCCAGTCCCTTGTCGATAGTTCGACCGACGAACTCGATGAGGATGTTCGTCGGAAAGTTCTCTCCCTCGTGTACTGCCGCGCTTCTAATATCTAGTCCGAATTGCCTCTGATACTCGACGACCGAGGCGAGCCAATTTCGGACATCACGTCTCCACCGGATTGGCTCTGATCGTCTGTTTGGCATTGTCCACCCTTCCTAACTCAGAGGCGACGGCTACGTCGCCCGGGATCAGCGCTTCGCCATCCCTCCCAAGCGGCATCGAGCGCGAATAGAACTCCGACACCGACGATGATTTTCCAATCGTGATGCCAGACGGTGTGGACAGCTCGACTCAACAAAGCATCGATCTGGTTACTTCCACTTCCGCTCTTCACTTTCAACTCCTACCGAATGTTTTAGGCTGTACGCATGACCGCATATCCGCGGACAAGCGAACAGTATCACCCACTGGGAATTAAGTCAATACCTTCACAAAACCCAGTAATAGTGCACTCTTCATGTACGCTCGTAAGCGGCCATGACTAACCCCCCCGCTAAGAGATCGCTGGGCGAACAGGTGCGTGACGCCCGAATAGAACACAAGTTGTCACTTCGAGAACTTGCGAAACGAATAGGGCGAGCGCCCTCGTATATCAATGACATCGAACATGATCGCCGGACCCCGTCTGAGGAAGTACTCGCAGAGATTGCCGAACAACTAAGTCTCGACATCGATTTATTGCTCGCCGCAGCTGGCAGGGTCAGCGGAGAGTCACAAAACTATCTGCAGGAAAATCCAACTGCTGGTGTGCTTTTTCGGCGTGTGTCTAACGCCGGTTTAAGTCATCAGGATCTTTCGAGACTCCTCGAAGAGGCCGATTCTCTAATCGATAAGCGAGACAACCCGTCGGATGACCAAACGTGAATTGGTATCCAGGTCCCGACGGTCAGCCACGAATTTGGTATGAACCCGAAGAAATTGAAGGCATAGCCGAAGAAGAACTCAGGCGGGCCAAACTTACCCCCACACTCGATAACCCCGTAACGGACCTAGAGCATCTCGTTGAGGTACATCTGAAGGCCAAGCTTGACCAGTACGCGGAACTACCCGAAGATGTTCTTGGCGTGACGCATTTTCAGTCGAGGCAGAAAATCCACGTCTCAATCAGCAAAGCGCTCACCGAATCGGCCGAAGAATCGACCCCGCGTCCTGGAATCGTCGGTCGCTGGAGAGCAACTTTGGCACACGAGGCTTCGCATATCATTCTCCACCGGTATCTCTTTGACCCTGTTCTTGCGGGAACCGTCGTGAGTGGATCCAAGGAGAACAAGCCTGAATATGCGCGGCTTATGCGCTGCCTAAACAAAGACGTAGCCGCCGAAAAATCAGACAACTGGAATCGAACACGACGCGCAAACGATTGGCGGGAAGTTCAAGCCAACATGGGTATGGCTGCGCTGCTCATGCCGCAACGGCTCTTTAAGAGAATCGCTCAACGCCAGATAGACGAACTCATGCTTTCAGGACTCACGAAGGGTTCGCCCTCTGCCATATCGCTCTGCTCAGCCGTTTCAGACATCTTTCGAGTCTCAAAGCAAGCGGCATCAATACGACTTGAGTCTTTGGCGTTCGTTTCAGCTTCGTAAATTCCTCAACTGAGGAAGCTTTGCCGGGCGCCCAAGTGTGCCTCATATTTCTGTAACGCTCGAAGTTTTGCGTACAGTATTTGTTAATTCTTCCCAAGGCTTTGTGTCCCCGCTCCGCTGACTATCATCCAGACCCAACACCGCAGAAAACACCACGCACCACAACTATTGAGGACTACCAAACCGACCGGAGCGGTCGGTGATGCCGCACGAACAAAAGTCTGGAACGACCATACCGACATGTCAATATGGGCATCAAAGTACTCTTAATCAACAGGTTCAGATTCGAGCCCTCGCACTAATGGCCATTCCACAAAACCTGAACCATTGGTTCGGCAGCCGCCTCTTCATCTAGCGCCAAAATGTGTCCGTAGATGTCAGCTGTCATTCGGATAGTCGGTGCCCAAGGACTCACTGACGACCTGGAGTCGACTCCACTCGCGAGCATCAAACTCGAGGCAGAGGGGCCGCAACTCGCGGGTGTCAATGTTCAAAGCCCGCTCGTTGGCACATCGTCGCGGAATCACGATCGTGGAATCACGATCGCGTTGCTTACGTCGCTGCTTACAACGGTCGCTCTTGGCGGGCTTTTGGCTATGGTTTGTGCGAGGTCGTTACCTCTTACTAGGGATTTTGTTAGTGGGCCGTGCAGGACTTGAACCTGCGACCCCTTGCGTGTCATCAATACTTTGGCCCTCGACTGGATTCTCATTTCTCCGGAAATCGAGCGGCTCCTGAGCCAACCTCACGCTCTCGTAGGCACTCTAGTCATAAGACGAATTTTGACAATTGCGTGCTTACTTAGCGATGCAGTTTCAGAAAAGGTAATCGTCGTTGCGTTCATCAACTGTTCGTAGGTACGCCGCCTCATGCCTGAGAGCACCTAATTCAGAAAGGACTATCTTCGAGCCGCGGTATCGGATTCTCGGAAGGCCACCGACAGCCTGGACCGGTCGAATGCTCGCCATTTTTAACGTCGCGTCGACCGTCACTTACGGGGAGTTCGGAGTTCGAAGTGAGATCTTCGTGGCAAACTGGACTACGGGAGTCGCCGGATCTTTCGTTTAGATAGGGGCAATATGCCTGTAGCTGTTCACCATTCCGTGATTATCGTTGACGACCTCGACATGAGTCTTAGTTTTTATCGGGATGGGATCGGACTTGAAGTGCTACAAGACCGAACCGTCGAAGGTGATTGGCCAGCACTCTTTGGTGCTCCGAGCCGTACTCTTCGAGCAGTCTTTCTCGGAGATCCTCAAATCCCTGACGACCACGCGGGCGTCCTAGAGCTGAATATTTTCGAAGGTAAGGTCCAAACAAGGTCAAGGTCCGCGACAGGTCCCCCGACCGGACTGTTTCTTTTGTCATTCTTCGTCGATGTCGAATCGACACTGGAGCGACTCGCCCAACTCAACCTGGGCGGTTCCCCTCGGCGGGTCAATCAGCCGGGACCGGACGGACCAATTGGAATTGCGACTGTCTGTGACCCCGATGGAACGTGGGTCCTACTCACCCCAGGCTCGATCACCCGAAGGATGTGAAGTTCGCGTCCATCACGCGCATGCCGCCCATACCTGTGAGGCCTGCTCTGATCGCGACGTCCATTCGAATCGTTGACCGGGATCCTGGAAGTCGAAGCATGCGCCGAGTGTATTCATAGCGATTATTCGCATGACAGTCCAACCTGAGCACCTTCCAGCCTCGTCACCGACGGCCTCAATATTCTTGTGTCCTGATCTGGCGTTGTCCGACGCCCCTATACCGGGACGTCTCTCCGCGTGAAGAGCGTCACAGCAAAGCCGATGGCCACGATCGCGTAAAGGGAAATGGTCCACGACGCCGCGGTCAACGAGGCAGTCGAGTTACCACCGGCCGCGAGCGCCGCGAGAAGCTTTCCCGGCAGCCAGCGGCCCACACTGTTGCTGAAGGCGCTAATGATGCTCTCCAGAGGGAGGGCGTAGACCACGCCGACGACCACGGCGACGACCGGAGATCGAAAGGCGATGGCGAGGGTGGCACCGAGCACACCCCAGCCCAGCGTCGCGACGACGAGCTCTGCTACCGCTCCGAGGGCCGCACCGATGCCGGACGCGCTCGCCCACTCGTGGACGGGCACTCCCTTGCTCGAGGCGGCAATCACCGCAGCCACGACGGCGAAGGCGGCGGCCACGATGACCGCGAGGGAGATCGCCGACGCCAGACCGAGGAGTTTGCCCAAGAGGAGCTTCGCTCGCCGGGGTTCGCGGACCAAGAGGTTGCGCAGCGTCCCGGTACTGAACTCGCCAGCAACCGACGCGGCGACGACGCCCATGACGATGACACCGAGGAGTGTGCCCGCATTGGCGAGCGCATCGGCGAGACCATGACTGCTGGCCATTTGGGCGAAGCTAATGCTCGTCTTGCCCCCGAACGGCCCACGTCCGGATCTCTTGGTGCTCGCGATCGAACTGACCGTGAGAACCGTGATGATCGCCCCGAGTATGGTCACCACGACGACCCCGCCGAGCGCCGCCAGCATTCCCTTTCGCCTGAGTTTCACCCACTCACTGGCCACGACTCGTCTCATCGGTGCACCTCGGTGAGCTCAAAGAAGACATCTTCGAGCGATTGCTTCGTCGTGCCAAGTTCAACGAGCGTGATGCCCTCGGTCATAGCGGAACGATTGAAGTCTCCCGCCCACGACGACGGTGCGGCAACGTGTACGCGACCGTCACCGTTCGACGTGGCCGCGTAACCCGCTTCTGCGCAGAGTGCGACGAGCCGATTGAGGTCACCTGGCTTTTCGGGGACGGCGACAAGTTCCGCCGCTTGGCTGACGACCAACTCGCCCACCGCGCCGGCGAACAGCAACTGACCCTCTCGGATGATGACGACGTCGTCGCACATTTGTTGGAGCTCTTCTAAGAGGTGTGACGACACGAGCACCGTGGTGCCGCGATCGGCCAGGGAGCGTAGGAGGACTCGGACCTCTCGAATGCCAGTCGGGTCGAGTCCGTTGGTCGGTTCGTCAAGCACCAGGAGCTCAGGATCGGGCAGGAGGGCCGCGGCAATCCCCAGGCGTTGTTTCATCCCGAGCGAGAAGGACTTGAATGGATCTTCGGCGCGAGCCCCTAGATCGACCAGGCTGAGGCACAACTCGACCCGCTCTCGATCAATACCACCGAGGCGCGCGAGCACGTCGAGGTTTTTGCGTGCGCTGAGTGAGGGGTAAAAGGCCGGCCCTTCGATCATGGCCCCCACGCGAGAGAGATAGGAAGCGGGTTCGCTGATGGAGTGACCGAGGACCGTGGCCGTGCCAGACGTCGGGGTGATGAGGCCGAGTAGCATGCGAATGGTCGTCGTCTTTCCGGCCCCGTTGGGGCCAACGAAGCCGCATATCGCGCCGGAGCGAACGTCAAAGCTCAGCCCGTCGACCGCCTTTCGGGCGCCGTAGACCTTGGTGAGGTTGTCGAGGCGGATTGCTGACTGGTCGGTGAATCCCTGCGTCTCGTCGACTATCGCACGGGCCGTCGACAGAGGGTTCGGAACCCGTTGCGACCCCACTTCAGCTGACCCGTCGCCCATCGCGTGTCGGAGGTTTGGCGACTCGATCGATGATCCGGGATCACGCGGTTGTGCTCGAGCGCGGCGTCGACGGATGATGAAGTAGACAACCGCGCCAATGATGAGGACCGGGAGAAGGAGCGCCACCGGACCACCGTGGGGACGGCGCGTCACAGCGAACACGACCCCGACGCTTGGGTACAGGTTCACGTTCTTCCTTTCTTAACGGCGACGGTGGTCACCCTTTGACGTCGATGAGACATCTCCAACTCACCAAACCAGGGGGAGGAGTCGATATCGGGTGCGCGAGGCGAACTCCTGGTGGGCGCCCCGAAAGGTCGTAGATAGGAGTCGCTCCTCTACCCGAATTCGATAGATCTGAAGCCCAAGGACGCTCAACGCTCCCATCAAGCCGGTGAATCGGAGCCCGCTCACCGCGAACCCAGCGATCATGAGTAACTCGGCGAAGTACATCGGATGGCGAATCCAGCGATACGGACCCGTAACCACGAGCGACCGCCCCTCGGGGACGATGGAGAAGTTGGACCCGAGACTCAAGAAGGCGAAAAGAGCAAGGGCCGCGCCGAACACAGTGATCGCAAGACCGAGCTCTGTGACACCCGTCGATGGACTCCACACAACAGGGCCAGTCGGCAAAGCACTCGCACCCAACAAAAGAAAACTCGCGGCAAGGGAGGCCCCGACGACCCACGCGCGACCGTCGCGCACTCGGGCAGCTTTACTCATCGCTAAGACAAGTGCTGCCCCGAGGATGAAGGTCCCGTAGAGGGCTTCGCGTACGACCTCGACCGCCACGGGCCAACTGGGGGCCGTCGCCGCGAGGATTGCACCCCGGATTGCCTCGCCCTCTTGGGTGAGCGCCAGCCACCCGAGGATTAGCGCCGGCGCGAACGTTATCAGTGCCCTTTGAGCGACGTCGCGTCGGTGCGAGCGCCACGCGTTGCGTATAACGTTTGGGTCCCGCCCAGTCTCCTGGGATCTCACTGGCTCTAGTTTCGATGTCACTATGGGAATGCTCCTCCGCCGAAACCAGTTGATGTCACGCCCTTCGCCGTGTCGGAGACTGACGTCGCTTCGACCGTGCCGTTCTTCTCCTTCGTTCCCTGAACGGTGACGGTGTCGCCCGGCTTCAGCCCGGCGAGCGTCGTGGAAGCGTTGCGGTCCACCGTCGTCGAGGAACTCACTTTCACCGCTACCAGGGAACCGCTCGAGGTCGTCACGTAGAGGGTGTGACCCTCAATGTCGGTGACGGTGCCGGTCGTCGACTTTGCCGCGGCTTTCGCCAGCGAGCTCAGCCCAGTTCCTCCACTCGGTGCGCCCGCGCCCGACCCGAACAGACTGCTGAGCGACGTCGCCGATGTTGAGGAGTGGCCGCGCTGGAGATACGCGCCGAGCCACAGTCCCGCCATGAGCAACAAGAGCGCCGAGAAGACGGTGATGAACCACGACGCGCGGAAGCCTTTCGACGTGGCCTGCTCGGGCCACTCGTCGGTTTCGTCGCCGAACAAGATGTCGAAACCTTCTCCGCTTCCAACGCCCGCCAGCTGATTTGTCATCGTGACCTTCCTTTTTTCACTACTCGTAACGCAGCGCGTCTATCGGACGCAGCGACGCGGCTCGATAGGCCGGGTACAACCCCGCCACGATGCCCACGAAAATGGCCACACCAAGGGCAAGGGGGATGGAGTACGACGCCAGCACCGGCGTGACGCCGTCGATTCGAAAATGCGACACCAAAATGCCCGCGCCCGCACCACAGACCCCGCCGAGAAAGGAAATTACCGTCGACTCAATCAGAAACTGAGTGAGCACGACTCCTTTTCGAGCGCCGATGGCCTTTCGAATTCCAATCTCGCGCGTCCGTTCGGTGACGGTGACGAGCATGATGTTCATCACGCCGATCGCGCCCACGAGCAGTGACACTGCCGCCACCCAACCCAGAAGGGCCGTGAAGGTCTTAGAACTCGACGTGGCAGTCGAGAGGAGACTCGCTGAGTCAATCACGGTGAAGGGAAGATTCGCCACGGTCGTGTCGTTGAGTGAAGCGAGCGTACTCTTGACCTCGCTTTCGGCGAGCGACAAGGTCGACGCGGACTTCCCCTGAACCAGCAGCTGCGAGAACGACTGCGATTCGCCGGTGAGTTGGTCTTGTACGGCGGTGTAGGGAGCGATGGCCACGGCGTCTTGATTGGAGAGACCGCTCGACCCTTTTGACGCCAGTAGGCCCACGACCGTGAACTCCGAGGACCCGAGTTGGATCTGCTTGCCGAGGGGATCAGATCCAGTGGCGAAAAGCGCGCTCGCCACCGACGTGCCGAGGTCGATCACCTGCGCGTGGTCGACGACGTCAGCGTGCGATATCGAACGACCGGAGGAGACCGTATAGTTCTCGGCCGCGAGATACGAGTTCGTCGAGCCGATGACTGAGGTGGTGTAGGTCGACCCGTCGTACGTGGCGCTCACACTCGTCGTGACTACGGGCGACACCGACTTCACGTCGGGATCGTTTAGAGAGTTCGACAGAGCGGTCACCGAGGCCGAATTGAGGGTCGAGTTGCGGATCTCCGTGCCGCTCGATGAGCCCGAGCTCGAGCCACTGAATATGGTCAGCGTGTTTGAGCCAAGGCTCTCGATCGACTTCTCGATGGACTGGGAACTCCCCGTGCCGATTGCTAGCAGCACGATGACTGACGCCACTCCGATGAGTACCCCCAGCATCGTGAGGAGTGTTCGGAGCCAGTTTGACCCGATGCCTCGCACCGCCATGACGAGATTCCCGAACGCCGTCGACATCATGCTTCAACTGCTCCGTCTCCAAAGGAGTATCTGCCCGATGGTTCGAGCTCGTAGGACACCGCATGGGAGGCACTCTGCGGTCGGTCACTGACTACCGCACCGTCGCGCAGCACTACGACACGAGACGCGTACTCGGCGATTTCGGGTTCGTGAGTGATCATCACGATGGTGCGACCGTGTTGGTGGAGATCACTGAACAGAGACATCACCTCGGCCGAGGACCTCGAATCCAGATTTCCCGTGGGTTCGTCGGCCAAGATGAGCGCGGGATTCGTACACATTGCACGAGCAATCGCTACGCGCTGCTGTTGACCGCCTGAGAGTTCGTTTGAGAAGTGATGGAGACGGTCGGCGAGCCCGACCATGCCAAGCGCCGTCTCCGCACGCTCCCTTCGATCAGCCGGTTTGATGCCCGCGTAGGCCATTGGTAACTCGACGTTCTGAATCGCGGGCATTCGAGGGATCAGATTGAACCCCTGGAACACGAAGCCGATTTTCCTATTCCGAATACGAGAGAGGGCTCGGTCGTCGAGATGGCGGATGTTCACGCCATCCAGGCGATAGTGACCGCTCGTCGGCACGTCTAAACATCCGATGATGTTCATCAGCGTCGACTTGCCTGATCCCGATGTGCCCATGACCGCGACGAATTCGCCTTTCTCCACGGTGAGCGAGATACCGCGTGTCGCGAGCACTTCCAGGCCGCCCATCTTGTAACTCTTCACGATGTCCTTTAGTGCGATGATCGGCGACGTCTGGTTCGCATCGAGCGCTTCGTCGCTCGCGTCAACTTGACTTGCGGCGATCACGGCGCTCCCCCTCCAAAGCCGCCGCCGCCGAATCCTCCGGTGACACCAGAAGTTCCCGAACTGGTCGACGCGCTGACTGAGGCCGTGGGTTCGACCACGGTCTCGCCTTCGGTCACACCGCTCGTGATCTGCGTAAAGGAACTACCCACGATTCCAAGCGTCACTCGGACAGTCTTTTGAACGCCCTTGCTCAAGACACTCACGGTGGACGCGTTCCCGGTCGTCGTTATCGCTGCACTGGGAAGCAGAAGTACGTTCGAAGCCGACTGTACGACGATCGCCACCTGCGCGGTCATTCCGTCCTTGAGCGACGTTGGCGCGCGCTCCAGAGCGATGGTGACCGGATACTCGACGACATTGTTGGTGACCGTCGATACCGGCGACACCGCAGTCACCACGCCAGTTACCTCGGTATTTGGCAAGGCGGCGAGCGTTACTGACGCCGTCTGGTGCACCTCAATCTTGATCGCGTCAGCCTCCGCGACGTCCGCGACCAGTTCAAACGAACCGAGGCTCTGAATCGTCACGAGCGCCGAGCTCGTTGACGATGAGGTTGAACTTGACGTGGAACTCGTCGAGCTTGACGTAGAGGAGCCACCGCCGCTGACCGTCTGACCCACTGATCCGCTGACCGCCGTTACCGTGCCGCTGACCAGCGCCACGAGTTGGGTCTCTTGCAGTGACTTCTTGTCCTGCTCGACCGTGGCCTCATCTTGGGCGATCGATCCTTCGTCTTGCACGAAGCTGACCTTGCTTTGGGAGATGTTCGACTCGTCCTGAGTGACTGTCGTCTGGTCGGCTTGAACGCTGGAGGATGACACCTTCGTGTTCGCTTGATCGACTTTCACCGCGAGCTCCTGCGCCGTAATGCTCGACTGATCCTGGGTGATCTGATTTCCGTCCGTGGTGACTTGGGCTTGGTCAGTCGTCACGGCCGCCGCGTCGAGAGAACACGAGGTCTTGGCGGTGGTGAGGGTGACTCCACTACCTGCGCTGGAGCCGACGTTGTTCGACGCAACGATCGTGAATAGGTACGTTGTATTGGGGCTGAGGCCACTAATTGTTGCCGACACCTGCGTCGCGTTCGTGCTCGCACTCAGCGTCTCGTCGGCCGTGGCCGAACCGTAGCTGTCGGATGTGCCGTACTCGAAGTAGTACGTGGTGATCGCACCGTTGGGATTCACGGTGGCGTTGAGGACGGCCGACGTCGTTGACAGCGCCGTGGCGGAGCCGGTAGCGACCGACGGTGCCGAGTTCGCGGACGCCGTCACGGTTCCCGAGGAGACACCCGAAGACCCCGAACTCGTCGAGGAGGCAGGGCACCCAAGATTCTCATCAGCACTGTACGTGGCGGTCGCGGTAGAGAGCGTCGTTTCGTCGTTGGCTTCTTGAGTTTCGGCGGCCGTCAGTTGATTCTGGTCGTTCGTGAGCTGCTGCTCGGCGTTGATGAGAGTCTCTTGATTCTGATCTTGCTGCACTTGGGTTCCGCCGGCCTCAGCGGTGGCCAGGTTTGACTTATCCCTCGTGAGTGTCCGCTCGTCATTTCGCTGTGACGTCAGCGCGTCCGCGTAGTTCATCTTCGCTACGTTGAGAGACGTCGTGGCCTGCTGGAGGGCGGAACTCTGCGACGTTGCATCAATCGTGGCGAGCACCTGACCCGCCTTGACCTTCTCGCCGACCGTCGCGTTCAAGGTGGTCAGCGTGCCACCCGAGACGAAGTTCTCCTGCGCGGTCTTTACCGTCGAGAGATTGCCCGATGCCGAGACGCTCGCCTGCACCGTTCCCTTGGTCACTTTGACGGTCCGCGCGACGGCCCCACTCGAGGACGAGGTGTGGTAGATCGAGTAGAAGGCGAAGGCCGCGACGACGGCCACGACAAGGGCCAGCGCGGTGTAGCCCACGCGCTTGCGTGAGAGGAAACTGGATCCTGCAGAACTCATTTTTGTATCTCCGTACAGTTGGGGCCAATGGGGACGCGCGATGCGATGCAAAGATGCAGCGGGATCAACCGCTCTTGGGGGACGTCTTGGGCAACAGTGTGGAGCACGCCGAATACGCCGTCTTGTAGGTCGAACTAGTCGTGGCCGTGACGCTTGACGACTTCTTGGTGTTCCCGTAGGCACCTTTGGCCAAGGTCACGTGGTGAAGCGTCATGCAGTTGCGAAACGAGGCGAACGCCGTCGAGGGATTCCCGGTCCCGGTGCCGGGAGCGCCGCCAAACTGGGAGCCCGCGGGCAGGAGTTTGGAGCACGCCTTCAGGGCCTTCTGCATCTTGGCTCCGCCCTTGAAACCCTTTGGTGCGCCTCCGCCAGAGGGGAATGTCCCAGTGGGAGCGCCACCCTTCGGAGGGCCGCCCGCACCCGGGAAGGAGGTTGTGACTCCGTGTTTCTTCATGCAGCTGTCAAACTTTTTCAAAGACTTTTTGGTCGACTGTTTCGTCGCCGACTTAGATGAGGCTGATGCGACGCCTCCCCCGACGACGAGCCCGACTCCCGATACGGCCATTACCGCCACCATCGCGAGTGCTGAGCAGAACCGGAGTCCACGTCGACGTCGCAGGCCGAAATGCAGGGGTGGCGCATTCGAGATGTCGTTGGTCATGGGCCACAGTCTGCGTGGCGAGCCTGGAGAATCGGTGATAGCGCGATAAGGATTTCCTGAGCATTGGATTGAGCCACTCCATGCGTTGAAACGTCAATGTGATCAGGCTTGAGATCAGAAGTTCCCACCTCTTACATAATCCTCAGGATCCACTGCCATACTTCGGCGGTGGCAGTTGAGATTCTTTCGGTTGAAGACGACGACAATCTTGCCTTTGTCATCATGACCACGCTCCGCCTCGGTGGATTCAACGCCACGCGCGCAAAAGACGGCCGCGAAGGGCTGCGCATGGCGCTCGGCGAGGAGAAACCCGACCTGATCGTGCTCGACGTCATGCTGCCCGATCTCAGCGGATTCGAGGTCTGCCAAAAACTGAGAGAGGCTGGATCCACAACTCCCGTGATCTTCCTCACTGCGGCCGATTCGGTCAGCGACAAGGTTCGGGGCCTCGTCATCGGGGGCGACGACTATCTGGCCAAACCCTTCAGCGGCGAAGAGCTCACCGCTCGGGTGAGAGCGAAGCTTCGTCGCCTCGGCAAGGTGCCAGAAGATGACGTCGTGACGTTCCGAGACATCACCCTTGACGATCAATCTCACACGGTCACTAAGAACGGCACGTCGATGGATCTGTCACCGATCGAGTACCGGCTCTTGCTCTTCTTCATGATGAATGCCGGCAAAGTCTTGAGCCGCTGGCAGATTCTCGACCACGTGTGGAATTACGGATACGAAGGTGACCCCACGATTGTCGAGACGTACGTGTCCCAACTACGCAAGAAGATTGACACCTCACCGCCAACCATTATTCGGACCGTACGAAGTATCGGTTATCGATTTGAACGACAGTGAGTTCGTGGTGAACCTTCGCGTCAGACTCCTGAGCGCTGCCCTGGCATTCGTCGTGGCCACGTCGCTTCTTGGTCTGTTATTGATTCACTCCGTGGCGACCTCAGAGACCCGACAGATAGATCAGCAGTTGGTG
>Ga0182012_10004578_pt1 | contig 14394 bp, 12 predicted proteins | sample 612S2SmetaG_FD_120486 | JGI IMG/M metagenome (GOLD analysis project Ga0182012, IMG submission 120486) | Permafrost microbial communities from Stordalen Mire, Sweden - 612S2S metaG | ecosystem: Environmental > Terrestrial > Soil > Wetlands > Permafrost | place: Sweden: Stordalen | collected... | reverse complement strand
GACGCTCTGCTGGGTGGGCTTGGTCTTTAATTCCCCGGCGGCGGCGATGTAAGGGACATAGGTGACGTGCAGGAAGATGGCGTTGTTGTAGCCCACTTCGAGGGCGAATTCCCGGATGGCCTCGAGGAAGGGCAGGCCCTCGATGTCGCCGGTGGTCCCGCCGATTTCGGTGATGATGACGTCGGCTTTGCTTTTCTCGGCCAGCACGTGGATGCGGTTTTTAATTTCATCCGTCACGTGGGGAATCACCTGGACGGTTTTGCCGAGATATTTGCCCTCGCGCTCATTGTTCAGGACCGTTTGGTACACCTGGCCGCTGGTCAGGTTATTGATGCGGGTGAGCTTGACGTTGGTGAAGCGCTCGTAATGGCCGAGGTCCAGGTCGGTTTCCGCGCCGTCATCAAGGACGTACACCTCGCCGTGCTGATAGGGCGACATGGTGCCCGGGTCCACATTGAGGTAGGGGTCGAACTTTTGGAGGGCGACTTTAAGACCGCGATTTTCGAGGAGAGTGCCCAGCGCGGCGGCCGTCAGGCCCTTGCCGAGCGAACTCACCACGCCACCCGTGACAAAAATGAATTTCATGTTAGTAAAGCTTCCACCCGAATTACATCCGCCGGCACGTCCACCCCGATGCTGTCATAGTCCACGGTCACCACGGCAATGGAAATCCCGCGGTCCAACGCGCGCAATTGCTCGAGCTTTTCCGCGTTTTCCAGGGGCGACACTGGAAATTGCACGAGCCGCAGCAGGGTTTCGCGCCGGTAACCGTAAATGCCCAGATGTTTTAAAAAAGCAAACGCCGCCAACTGTTCGCTTCCCGAACCACTGGCGGCCTCGCGCACGTACGGAATCGTGCGACGGGAAAAGTATAAGGCGCGCCCGGCGGCATTGACAACAACTTTCACGACATTCGGATTGTCCAGTTCCTCCACGCGGCGGATGGCAGTGGCGGCGGTGGACATTTCGGCCTCGCCAAGCGCCCCGGCCACGGCGTCAATGACCGCCGGGTCAATCAACGGCTCGTCGCCCTGGATGTTGATCACGGCCTCGCATGCGCAACGTTCGACCACCTCGGCGATGCGGTCCGAGCCGCTGGGATGTTCCGGCCGGGTCATTTCGACGCGGCAAAAATTCTGGACGACCTCCCAGATGCGGGTGTCATCGGTGGCCACAATGACCTCGGACAGGGACTTGGCCTTCTGGCATTGCTCGACCACGTGCTGAATCAACGGTTTGCCCGCGATGAGATGGAGGGGTTTGCCGGGAAACCGGGTGGACGCGTATCGGGCGGGAATGATGCCGGTGATTTTCATAATTAAGCGTTCAAAACAAAGGCCGACTATGCCCTACCTGGCGGGCGATTACACGAAAAAAGCATTAGCCGATTGAAGCGGCTAGCGCTTCGCGTAGCCCTGCTGGTAAAACCATTCCACGGCATCGGCGAGGGCCTGGCGCGGAGGGGTTTGGGGCAGGCCCAGTTCGCGGATGGCCTTGGCGGGATTGAACCACATCTTGTATTTGGCCATGCGCACGCCGGCGAGCGGGGCCTTGGGCGGCCGGCCGGTCACGGCCGAAATGCGCTCACTCACTTGCGCCGCCGCCAGTGCCACCCAATAGGGCACTTGCATCGTCGGCGCGGGAATACCGCTAAGCTCGGCGAGCGCGGTCAGCGTGGCCTTCATGGTCCAGTTGCCATCGGTGTTTCCCAAGATGTAACGCTCGCCTGCGCGACCGCGTTCGGCGGCCTGAATGTGACCGATGGCCACATCCCGCACATGGACCCAGTTGAGGCCGGTGTCCAGGAAGCCGGGCATCTGGCGGTTCAGGAAATCCACGATGATTTTACCGGTGGGAGTGGGTTTCACGTCGCGGGGGCCGATGGGAGTGCTGGGGTTGACAATCACGATGGGCATCCCCTGCCCCGCCAGCTCCCGCGCCACTTGCTCGGCCCGCCATTTGGAGAGTTTGTAATGATTGCGCATCTGGGCCTCGGCGACGGGCGTTGCCTCGTCGGTGGGGATAATGCGGCCATCCGGCCCGGGTTTGGGGAGGCCGATGCAACCGACGGTGCTGGTATAGACGATGCGGGAGCAGCCCGCCCGCGCGGCGGCGGTGAGCACGTGGCGCGTGCCCTGGACATTGGCCGCGTACATGGGCTGGTAATCGGGCAGCCATAAATGGTAGCTCGCGGCCACGTGAAAGCACCAGTCACACCCGCGCATTTCCCGCTCGAGCAAGGCAGGGTCCAGGACATCGCCCGCCACACGCTGGCAGGCCGCGCCGACAAGGCCGCGGTCATCAGCCCCGGGACGCAGCAGAGCGCGGACTTCGTGGCCGCGCCCGGCGAGCTCGTGAACCAGATTGGCGCCCACAAAACCGGAAGCGCCGGTGACAAAGCATTTCATAGACGGCAATTTGACGGGCGGTAGGTTGCGGTATGGCCGGGGTGGACACCACCCAATTTTGGGGGTCCGACGGATACCCGTCCCCGCCAAAGGCCCGGCTCCCGGCTAAAACGGAAACTCCATGCTCCGCTCCCGCGATTTCCGCTTGCGGGCCGGTTTGATCCGTTCTGCCTCGGCCTTCCAATCGGCAATCAATTGCTGCATCCCCTGCCATTCTTCGCGCAACCCTTGCAAATCCGCCATCAGCGACCGGCGCATCTGCAGTTCCAAGACCTCGCGGTCCGCGCGGCGGGAAAACCCCCACGCCGGATCGCGCCGGCGCCCGGCAAGCTGCCGCTTGATTTCCCGCAGGGAACTGCGCATTTGCGCGGTAATGCGCTGGAGCAGCGAAGCGCTGGTGTGAACGGTCGTCCCGCTCTCCCCGATCTCGCACAGGGTGAGAATGACCTCCAGTTGGTCCGCGTCGCCCGCCTCATAAGCCGCTTGAGCCTGGTGCCACCAGTCGGTCTTTTGGGGCGTCATTTCCTCCTGGGTGTCCGGATGCAGCCGGCGCACCAGCGCCCGGTATAATTCCTTCAGCCGGGCGGAGGCGGGCGGTTGCCGCGCTGGTTCCTGCCAGGGATCGCCCGGCGGACCTTGGTGGTGGTGCGGAGCGCCACCCGGCCCGTCCTCGCCAAAGAGCGCGTTGAAAAACGCCTTCATTGTATCCTCCTCGCCCGCGAAATCATCAAAGTCATCCATTTCGGGGGGCGGGCCAAACGGCTCCCGGTCCTGGGCCGATGGATCACCGCCCTTTGGCGGCGGCGGCGGGGGATTATCCCGGGCCTCGATCACGCGTTTATACGCGCGGGCGTGGGAGCCGCCCCCGAAAAAAACCTCATTCTCCACCGCGAACACAAGTGCCTGGTCCATGGCCAGCTTCTGGGACAATTCGCGCAGTTCGGTGAGCAGCGCGCCGAAGTGCGAATTCAACCACTGCGTGAACTGCGGCAGATCGGCCTGGTGAAACTGGTCCAATTGCCGCCGGGAGTTATCCAAGTCCCGCCGGGCCTTGTCATAATCCTTTTTGACTTTTTTGCGCGCGGCCGTGCCATCCACCAGCACCAGGGCACGGCCTTGCGGTGCCGCCGGCGCGGGCGGAACGGTATGTTTTGGGAGCGATCTTCCCGGCGTACGACGTTTCATTCGGTCGCTCCCAGCGTATGAAGTTTCCACCGCCAAGTTCAATCCGAAAACCGGAATTCCTCGCCCCGCCATCCATCCCTGCGAAATTTTTTGCGCTCGGGAGGAAAGCCTGTAAAGTACGTCCAATGTCAGACGGCAAGCCGATGGTCAGCCGCCCCTGGGCCTGGATTCCCTCCCTCTATTTCGCCGAGGGCCTGCCCTATGCCCTGACGATCTCCGTGGCGGTGGTGCTGTACAAAAACCTCGGGCTGTCGAACGCGGCGATCACGTTTTACACCGGCTGGCTCTACCTGCCCTGGGTGATCAAGCCGCTGTGGAGTCCGCTGGTGGGTTCCTGGAAAACCCGGCGGCAATGGATTTGGGGGATGGAATTGCTCATGGGCGGCACCCTGGCAGGCGTGGCGCTCACGCTGCCGGGGAGCCATTTTTTGCAACTGAGCCTGGTTGGTTTCTGGCTGCTGGCATTCAGTTCGGCCACGCATGACATTGCGGCGGATGGTTTCTACATCCTGGCCAACACCGAGCAGGATCAGGCGTTTTTCAGCGGCTTTCGTAACACCGCTTACCGGGTGGCGATGATTGCGGCGCAAGGCGGCCTGGTCGGGCTGACCGGCGTGCTATTCCGGCAGACCGGGAGTTTTGGGGAGGCGTGGTCGGTGGCCGTTGGGCTGGTGGCGGTGGTGATGCTGGGACTGGGCGGGTACCATTGGCTCATCCTGCCGGCTCCGATCCCGGACCGACCAGGGCTGGCGCGCCTTCCGGCGGGTGGCAATCCCGGCCGCCACTGGACCAGGACACCCCTGGCTGAGGAGTTTCTGCGGACATTCGTCACGTTTTTTCAGAAACCAAAGATAGCGACGCCCCTGCTTTTCATCCTGCTGTACCGGCTGGGGGAGGCGCAACTGGTCCGCCTGGTGCAGCCATTCCTGCTGGATGCCCGCGCCGCGGGCGGACTGGGGCTGGACAACACCCGGGTGGGGGTGATTTACGGTATTCTGGGCGTGGTGGCCCTGCTGGGCGGGGGCGTGCTGGGCGGGTTTCTGGTGTCCCGACGGGGGTTGAAATTCTGGCTCTGGCCGATGCTGCTGGCCATTCACCTGCCGGATGCGGTGTTTATCTGGCTGGCGTACGTGCAGCCGATGAGTCTGTCCCTGATTGCGATGGGGGTGATCGTTGAACAGTTTGGCTATGGGTTCGGGTTCACGGCGTTGATGCTGTTCATGATTAATCTGGCGCGGGGACCACATCCGGCGGCCCATTACGCGATCTGCACCGGATTCATGGCCCTGGGCATGATGGTGCCCGGGCTCTGGAGCGGCTGGCTGCAGGAACGGCTTGGCTACCCGCATTTTTTCCTCTGGGTGATCCTGGCGACGATTCCCAGTTTCATCGTGGCGGCCCGGCTGCCGCTGGAGCCCGAATTTGGGCGGCGGAAGGGATAGGGCCGGGGAGGTCAAGTTCAAGCGGGCCGGTACGAATTGATTTGCCTTGAACGCCAAGGTCTTACCAGAATCCAATAACACATGAACGCAATCTTTAATCAGTTCGCCCGCCGGGGGTTGCTGCTGCTGGGAGTCTTTCTCACCGCGTCCGCCTCGGCGGACCTGGCGTCCCTGTTTACCAATTTAAATTCCACGCAGCCCGTGGCCAGGCCACGGCGCGCGAGCATCATCCTCATCCAATGCGACGGCTTGGGCTATCTGGATTTGGGCTGCTATGGCCAGAAACGGTTTGCGACCCCGAATCTGGACCGGCTGGCGGCGGGCGGCATGAGGTTCACCAACTACGGCGCCGCCGGGGCCAGCCACCGAGATGCCCAAGCGGCCTTGCTGCTGGGCCGGGAGCCCCGCCCGGCAAGCGCGGCCATCACCCCGGATGATCGCTCCCTGGCCCAGACGCTCAAAGCCGCCGGATACCACACCGGCCTGATCGGCGAGTGGGATTTGGGCGGCTCCGGCTCCGGTTCCGCGCCGTGGGAAAAGGGATTTGATGATTTCGCGGGCTATTTCAACGCGGCGGACGCGGGAAATAATTATGCGGATTTCATGTGGCGCTACGCCCCGAACAGCGTGCTCAACACCAACACGCGTCACTTCGACACCTACATCGGGCGGGAACCCCTGGCGGGCAATCTCGGCGGCGCGCGCGGCACCTACCTTCCCGACCTCTACTCCAAAGCGGCGCTCAAATTTGTGCATATCAACCAGCCCGCCCCGGCCAATCATTACCAGCCGTTTTTTCTGTGGCTGAATTATGCGATTCCCCAACCGGGCCTGGCCGGGGACCCGCACGCGAACAATGACCAGGCCGTGCCGACCGACGCGCCATACTCGGATGAGGCCTGGCCGCAGGCCGAAAAGAATCGGGCCGCCATGATCACGCGGCTGGATAATGACATCGGCACGCTGCTGGATTACCTGCAAGCCCAGCACCTGACCAATGACGTGGCCGTGTTTTTTTCCAGTACCACCGTGCCGCAAAAAGCCGGCGGCTTTGACCCTGCCTTCTTTCCCAGCGTGGTTTCAACGAATGACCTGCGGCTGCCCATGATCGCCTGGTGGCCGCATCACGTTCCCGCCGGGCAGGTCAGCGATTACCACTGGACCCCCGCCGACTTTTTGCCTGCGGCCATCCATATTGCCAACACTGAATTCCCCACCAACGGATCCAGCCCCTCCCTGTTCACCGTTCTGTATGGAAAATCCCCGACCAGCGCGCCCGCGCAAAACTGACCAGGTCCGGGAATGCCCGATTCAATGCGCGCCGCCACCCGGCGGCGCGCTGAAATCGCGCTGTTGCTCCACGTGGTGAACGGCGATGCTCATCCAGCCAATCGCGAGCAGCACCCATAAAATGAAGGCGGTCAGCACGATCCACGGCCAGCGATAACGTCGTCTGGGCGCATTGCCCGGTTGTTCGTCCATGGCGGCAAGATAACGGGAATCCGGGCCAGGACCAAGGACTTAACCCGAAAGCCGAAATAAAAACGGCCAGTCTGCATCAATCTTTCAGGCTTAAACACTTGGGAGAAATCCAACCCGACCGCTGCGGGCAGGGCTGTAATTGTTCCAAAGTATTTCCGCTCCAAACGTTTGATGCAGACTGGCCGTTCTCACGCCGGCTTTCGGGCTTGGAGCATTTCCAGCCATGCTCCAAGCCTGGCCTTGTCACTTGCCAGCCTGGGAGTCAGTCAGGTCATGACGGAGGTCACTGGCTTTTTGTACTGTGCGGTTCGGGGCATCCAAATGGTTGTAAGGTTGAACCTTGTAAGGATAATAAACGCCCTGATGGTAAAATGGCAGGACGAAATTGGGCCATTCGCTCACATTATAATCCCCACCGAGCAACAGATTTTCGGGAGTGGCGTCGAGCAGAAGCACGTCATGATCGGCATTAAACCGGAATTCCGTCGGCGGCGCGGCGCTCAACTCCACATTGGCTCCCAAAAAACCATGCGAACTCATGCGAACCGCCGCGATGCGGCCCGCGGACAAATCCAAAATGAAGTTCTCCACATGACCCAGTTTCTGATCCTGCAAATTACGAATGGGCATGCCGATCAGCTTGCTCGCCTCCTGGGTGTATCCCAGTTTGGACCACGTTGAAATCGCCCGTTCCGTGCTGGAATAATATTCCCGCGTTTTGGTGCCATCCGGATTTTGCGTGTCAATGGTATTGCTGACATCCTCCCCGGCGCGCTTGGCCACTTCGTTGGGCACCGTTGCCCCAGGTGAAACGGCCCCGGCCTCCGGGCGGCGGTTTTGGGTGAACGTGCCATCGGCATGGCCCGTCCAGTATCCGTCACGGTTGGTGACAAAGTAGGGTTGCTCCTGAAAGTAAGCGTACACTTCCGCCACGCGGTTGGACTGGCAGCCAGCGTCCCAATGGGAATAATCAAATTTGGGTGCCGCCGCAAAGGCGGGCTGGCCCATGTCCAAGCGCAGAACTTGGTCGGCAGCTTCGCGATGCAATTTGCCTGGCGGCACTGCCGTGAAGACGCTGTGGACTCCCATATAGCCCCCCGTGGCAATAATTACCTGGACGATCCGGCCGGACTCCACATCCAGCGCCAGATTGTCCACCTTGCCCAGCGGTTGATCCTGCAAATTTTCCACAGCCATGCCGATGATTTCACTGGCCCGGGCGGTGTGCTTCAATAATTCCACGCGGTCCTGGTACATTTGCTGATTTTGGGCGTCCGTCTGGGCCGTCATGGGCACAACCTGGTCCCGCGCCACCACGGAGAGCGCCACCAGCGAGGCGGCCGAGGCGCCGGCCATGATTTTGAATGTTTGCATCATAAGATTAAGTATTAAGCTGTTATCTGCGAAAACCCGTTGGCTTTCCAAGGTTTACACTACGCGAATACTTCCGGTCCTGCCATGGGGTGATACCCTGCCCAGGGAAAACAACAGTTCGCCACCCCCCAGACTCGACCACGCGGAAAATTCCGTTACCTTCCCGGGCAACGATTCATGCAAGCTGCGAATTTGCCAGAACCCGCCGGGGGCCGGAAGCCGTCGGACACCGACGCGAACCATCCGTATGCCCTGTTGCGGAACCGCAATTTTGCGCGGTATCTCACCGGCCGGGTGGCCACCACCATGGGCTCCCAGATGCTGACGGTGGCGGTGGACTGGGAATTATACCAGCGAACGCACTCGGCGCTCGCACTGGGTTTTGTGGGGCTGGCCTTGATGGTGCCCATGGTGATTGGCACCCTGCCGGCCGGGCACGCGGCGGACACCTTCAACCGCAAATCCCTGATTCTCGCCGCCACGCTGTTGCTGGCGGCGGCCAGTCTGGGGCTGGCGCTTATTTCCCTATTGAACGCGCCGGTGGCGTGGGTTTACGCCTGCCTGGTGGTGGTGGGTGTGGCCCGCACGTTTGTGTGGCCCGCCAGCGCGGCCTTCCTGCCCAACCTGGTGACGCGGGAACAGTTTCCCCGGGCGGTGACCTTTAACAGCGGGGCGTTTCAACTATCCTCCGTGCTGGGGCCGGCGGCGGGCGGTTTGCTGTACGCCGCCACCGGCCATGCGTGGGTTGTTTATTTGATCAATGTGCTGGCCTCGTTGATTTTTTTCGCGCTGGTTTTTACCATTCCCCACCAGCACAAGTCCCCGGAACGACCGCCGACCACCTTCAAGACCCTGGTGGCCGGTTTCAATTTCGTGTACCAAAACAAAATCATTCTGGGCACGATCTCCCTGGACATGTTCGCTGTGCTGCTCGGCGGCGCGGTGTCGCTGCTGCCCATTTTTGCCGGCGATATTCTCCCCTCGGGCGCGGACGGCCTGGGTCTGCTGCGCGCGGCCATGCCCATTGGCGCGGTCGTCTGCACTCTCTGGCTGACCCACCGTCCGCCCCTCCAAAAAGCCGGTCGGGCGATGCTCTGGTCCGTGGCGGTCTTCGGGCTGGCGACGATTTTGTTCGGCGTGGGCAACGCGGCCTGCCTGGGCCGCTGGTTGCATCTCAGCCACCTGCCGGCGGCGGTCTGGTTCTGGTTCGCCTTTGCCATGCTCGCAGTCAGCGGGGCGGTGGATAACATCAGCGTGGTCGTCCGGCAAACCCTGGTGCAAATCCTCACGCCGGATGAAAAGCGCGGCCGGGTTTCGGCGGTAAACAGTCTGTTCATCGGCACTTCCAATGAACTCGGAGGCTTCGAGTCCGGGCTGGTGGCGTGGCTGGGTGGGACAGCCATTGGCCATACGGTGGCGAGCGGGGCCATTTTTTCCGTGGTGACGGGCGGGATCGGAACGATCATCGTGGTGCTGGCCGTGGCGAAGATCTGGCCGGAAATCCGGCGATATGGCGCGTTAAAATAGCGGGCATGACTTGACGCGGGCGGTGGGAGGTTTATTTTGCCCCCATGAGAAAGATCGCTTTTTGGTTGCTGGCTGGAACGCTTGCCACCGGCGGGTTGCACGCGCAGGACGCCGCGACCCAGCAGCAAATTGACAAACTATCCGGCCAGTTGCAGGACATTGTGGAAACCGAGGCCGCGCAAGGCAAACACTTGGAGGCGCTCGAAAAGGACTTGTCCGATTTGCGCGACAAGATCAACACCCCGGTCGTGAACAACTTCGCCAGCGCGGATGACCTTCAGAAACTGGCGCAACAATTGCGGGACATTGATCAGAAACGGTTGCAGGACCGGGAATTGATTTTGAAGAAAATTGAGGACCTCGCCAAAATCGCGGCCGAGCCGACACCGTTGCATCATCACGCCGCCAGCGTCCCCAAAGACGAAGCCCCCAGCGACCCGGCCCCGGCCGAGGCCACGCCCCAGCACGGTTATGAGTACCCAGTGCAGTCCGGCGACACCCTGTCCGCCATTGCCCGCGCATACAAGGACAAGGGCGTCAAGGTCACGGTCCAGCAAATTGAGAAGGCGAATCCGGGATTAACGGCCACCACCCTTTATGTGGGCAAAACGATCTTCATTCCCGACCCGAACGCGAAGTAAGTTTGCCGGAATGGCGTTTGGAATGGCTTAACTGGCCAGTTTGTAATGAATCGCCAGCACGGCGACGGAGGCGGCGAGACAGTAGAAGCCGAAGAATTTCCAGCGACCGCCTTCCAGCCAGCGGGAGAGCCATTTTAGCGCCAGCAACCCGGCCAGAAAACTGAATACCATTCCCATCAGGCCCGGGGCCAGCAAATGACCGATGGAAACGTGGCTGCCGGGCAGTTGTTCCTTCCAGAGCCGGTGGGCCTCCTGAAGAATAATGGCCGGCGTGAGCACCACGGCCAGCGCGAAACTAAATTCTTCAAGCGCCTTTTTGGGGAGGCCCAGCAATAACCCCGTGGAAATGGTGGAACCCGAGCGCGAAAAACCGCGAAACGGCAGGCACAAGCCCTGCACAATGCCGATCCACACGGCGTGGACCGGGCCGATTTCGCTTTGGGACGGCGTTTTTTCCTCGCGCAGACCAGCCACAATGATGAGCACCCCGACGGCCGCCAGCGAACCCGCCATCAGCGGCAGGTTGGAAAAGAGCGCCTCGACTTCGGCATGTTGGGCCCCATGGAGAAACACTTTTTCAATCACCACTTTCATGCCCAGGCCGATGACGCCGGTGCAAATCGTGGCAATCAGAATGAGAATGGCAAACCAGCGGAGCCGGCCGGGGGAGGAAAAATAGTTACGCTGCCAGTCCTTCCAAAAATAAGCGATCACCGCGAACATGGTTCCGGTGTGCAACAGCACCAGCAGCATGGTCATTTCGGGACTCGACGGGTCCAGGCCCATCAGTTTTTCCGCTACAATAACGTGGGCGGAACTGGAGACCGGCAGCAATTCCGCCGCCCCCTGGATTAGCGCCAGCACCAAAATTTGTACGAAGCTCAACATAAAGCTTTAGTCTGCCTTTGAGGCGGGAAAAAGCAATGAACTTTGAACCCAAAGTGAGGGGTGCCGGAACACGACGGGGAACCAACTACGCGAAACTTCAAGATAGGGGGGGATGGGAGGCATGGCGGGTTAAATCGTTAATTGGTTAAATCGTTAATTGGTTAATTTGTTTAACCACAGCGGGTTGGGTTGCAGGGTTGGCACGCCGGGCCGGGCGCGGGAGGACGGTGCCGGCCAGGGGCAGGGCAGCAAGCGGGCAATGGTTGCCGCCGCCGCCACGGTTTTGGCAGAGTTGCGCCGGGCGGGTCCGACGGGCGGACAACCGCAGTTTGAAGGTGTTGCCACTTTCATGGATAAACTTTAACCGGGGACCCTGGACATCCGTTGTCCAGGGTCCAAAAAAGTTAAAATTTTTTTACGGGCAGCAAGTGTTTGCCATTCAAGTGGATGGCCACTATTGCAGGCAAATGAAGATGGTTTCCACGATGGACATGGCCACGGCGAACACCACGATGCGCTGGAAAATCTGGTTGAAGAGTTGCAGTTTCAACTCGAGCTGCCAGGTGGCCTGCTCGACGATCTGGCCCAGGGCTTGATCCAATTTTCCGCTAATGGCCCCGGTCATGATCCGGCCTTTAACCTCGTGGTCCAGCAGCGCGGGTCGTTCAAAGGCGTCATCAATGCCGCCCTGCTCCTCCAGAATATAACGGGCCTGAGCTAAATCCTCATGAATAGCGTCGTTGCGCACGGTGGCCAGAGCCAGATCAAAGATGGACAGCACCCCGAGACTTCCCGCCTCGTAGGCCAGCCGGAAGGTGGTGAAGAACCAGACTTCGGCCATCCGCAGTTCAATCTCGCGGATGAGGGGGAGTTGCAGGAGGGCGAAGTGAAGCACGCGTTTCATCGGCGGCAGTTTAAACAGGAGCCAGCCACCAAGCCCCAGTAAGAGGGCCGACCCAAACGAGCTGAGAAGAAACTGCCCGGCGCCACGGTAGTGGCCAAAATATACGTAAATACCGGTGCGCACGAGCCAGCCAAATCCAATGCAGACGAGCGGATGCAGCCAGGTGTTGCGCACCACGCGCATGGTGGGGCCGAGGCGCGCGCAATGGCGCTCCAGCAATCGCCAGGTTTCGACCTGCCGGCCGGTGACCTCGCCCGCGCGCACGACGGGCAGGAAATGGTGCGGAAATTGGGCCGCCCCGGGAGCCAGGGCCTCGGAGACTGGCAGTCCTTGATCGCTCCGGGGAAGCGCGTGCTCAACCACCTGCTGGAGCGCGCGGGAGGGAGTCCCCGCCGCACTCAACGCCAGCGATTTGGTCACGGGCAATCCCGAGGCCAGACAGGTGGCCATGGAACCGGCAAACTGCCGCAGGGAGGCGTTGTCAATCTTCATGGGAACCAGAGGGATAGTCCGAAGTCTCAGGTCTAATGTCCAAAGTTTTCGAGGAGAGGACGGGGAAAGCTCCAGAAAACCATTAAATTTCAAACTTCAGTAATCTCCTCTGCGCCCCGGAACGCCAGTCGTTGACCGGCTTAAACCGCCGGCTGGTGGTTTTTACTTTTGTCCAGTCGCTGAAAACCCCTCGAACATTGGTATTTCGACGCGCTGCGGCTGAGGACAGCCGCGCGCCGGGGCTTGGGCAGCCGACGCTCGATGCCCGCGGAGCGGCGGTCGGTGACCGGGTTATACCGCAGGCTGGTGGTTGAATGGTTCCAGCGTTTACGACCGCTTTGGTGATCCGGGCGACCAAAGCCGGCTGCAAGCCGGCGCTCCGTCCAGGAGGCAGCAGGATGCGCCTACGGTAGAACCCATCGTTAAATTTGCCTCGCCAAACTGGCCTTTGGCAGGTAAAATTCAAATACCCGTATTGCCCGGTTTCAATACGGGTATTTGTGATTTAGTGGTGGGTATAATTATCAAGCCATTCCCCCATTAAAGCCAGGCCGATGACCGGCACATTATGCAATATCACGTCGTCATGGTGGAATCTGCGGAAGGCTTTGCCGTTTCCTGTCCCGCATTGCCGGGCTGCCATAGTCAGGGGAGGACTCACAGTGAGGCGCTGGCCAACATCCGAAAAGCCATTCAGCTCTGGCTGGAAGTGGCCGAGGAGGACGCCCGGCGCGATACCGAGTCCGAGGGCGGACGATTCACCCGGGAGCTTACCGTTTGAGTTGTGCCGAAAATTCCTGGCATGAGTCATCTTGACGCCATCGGTGTCTATCGTGCCAGGTGCGCCTCGCACCTTTCCAGCGGCTTACCCTTATGGGATGGCATCCGCATAATCCCAGCGATTAGTGGTCGCATAATGAACGAAGTGGTGTCCGTTTAGAACTAATGAATGAGCGATCTCTTTAGGGGTTTTCAACCTGGTATCAGTAATCAAAGTACTGGTCTTGAGTTCGGGTACGGTAGAAAACGGACTCGGTTTGCGGATTTGTTCGAGCGAGCCGGTGACGGTGTAAGCAGTCTCAAGATGCGCGTCAGCCTGCGATGCGCCCGCCGGGCGAAAAAACTTGAGCTGAAAACTTTTTGGAAATGAGCGTCCGTTATAATTGGTCCAGGACAAAACTTCAAAATGTCCCTCCTGGTAGTGGTTGTCAAAGGGCGGCGGCTCTTTCTCCGTCGTGATCTTTCCATCCGGCCCCTGGCCTTCAAAAGTGCCGTCATTAAACCAGGAGACCTCCGCAAGGAAGGCGGCTCCATGCATACTCCATTTGGCTGGCAACGGCTTCCCGATCACTGGTTCATCCAAAAATTCCCGGTCTGGGAACAGCGGGGAAACGGCCCGGGCATCACCCAGGTTTTTGAAATAAACGTTGGCACCGTAGGCCAGCCAGACTGGGTAAAACAAATACCGGTCCATGCCCGGCGGGGCGGCGGCGGCTTCCACCCGGCCCAAGGCGAATACTTGATGGGTTGATGGACCGGTTGAATCCGGGGAAAACTTCTGTTGCTCCAAGGTGAACAGGTTGTCGCCATCAAAACCCATTTCATAATACCAATCCACCGAAGGAGGCACCGGACCACCCAACCCGGTGCGTTCTTCTTTCACCGTGGTGGTGCGAATTTTCCAAACGTCACCCACCCGCGACATGATGAAGTGTTTGGTGTCGGTGTAGGAGTTTCCCAAACGAGGAATGGTGGCATAGGTAATCGTGCCTTCCACTTCGAAGCCAGACTCATCCCAGCCATTCCAAAGCGCCACCAAACTGGTGGTGACCGTTCCCGCAATAAGCACCACTCCCAAACCGATTACGGTGACTGCTTTTGCGTTTGACCACGCCATAAGTTTCAAAGCTCCTTTGATCAGAGTTAAGGTTGAACCGCTCACCGCCGCCCCCTTCATTGCCGCCACCATAGCCACCGATTGCGCCAGTCCCGCCGGCGCGGCCTGCACGGAGTTGGCGGAAATCATCCCGGCCAGAATGGCGGTGGTGGAG
>Ga0182012_10004576_pt1 | contig 14395 bp, 21 predicted proteins | sample 612S2SmetaG_FD_120486 | JGI IMG/M metagenome (GOLD analysis project Ga0182012, IMG submission 120486) | Permafrost microbial communities from Stordalen Mire, Sweden - 612S2S metaG | ecosystem: Environmental > Terrestrial > Soil > Wetlands > Permafrost | place: Sweden: Stordalen | collected... | reverse complement strand
TTTCTTGGCGCTTCGCCAAGAAAAATAAAGTGCGCCTCCCTGAAAGGGAGGTCTTGGATCGCTCCGCTCATACTCCACATCTTACTTCGCGCCTGCAGCTAGCGTCTAGCAATTCGGAGCGCTATTCTTGCCCGCTCACAATTCCAAATCCGGGGATCGCTCTCATGCCCACCAAAGAGACCCTGCGCGAGAAATTAGCCGCCATCGATAAACGCAAGGCCGAACAGCTCGCCGCCTTGGCGGCGCAGCGTAAACGCCTGAAGGCCTCGCTCGCCAAGCTCGAGAAACCGAGTAAAGCCGAGCGGCGCTTGAATGCCCGGCGCAAAATTCTCGTGGGGTCTTTTCTTTTGGATCGTATGGCCGCTACGGGAAAGACCCCCGCAGAGCTCGAGATCGACGGCGTGCGCTTTTGGGACTGGCTGGTGCGCGAGGGCGATCGGGCGGTATTTGGTTTCCCGCCCAAAGCCGGCGCGCAGGGGACCAACGGTCAATGACCACCGGCGCGGGTGCGAGCTCTTCCGTTCCGTCCGGCGAGGCGGGAGCTGCTACGGAAAGGACACCCGGGGAGACCGCCGCGATCGCGGCGGTCGATTAGGCCCCTGGCTCGAACCAAAGCTATTGCTCTGAACGGGCCTGCGAGAGCTTGCGGTCGAGCTCGAGCGCGCGCTCCCGAAAGATCGCGATCGCCTCCTCGCTCGTGATCTCCCCCGCGGGCGACCTGGGCCTGCACCGCCTCGGCCTCCGGCGTCGGCACATACCCCTCATGCATCCAACTCGCGAGGATGTTTCGGGTATCGCGCGCCTTCTCCGCCGGGGGTTCGGGGGGCTTTGGGAGTTCCTGCCATGGAGGCTATGGTACTGCGCCCACCCAAAGTTCAGCAGCCGAACGATCTCGCTCAAACCGCCCAGGAAGCTCCACACGCCGAGATCTCACCTGCCTATGAACCGAACCCTCTCCGGATTCGAGATCTCGGCCCTGCCCTCTTCTCCGGCGGCTGACGGCGTCGATTCGAAGTGAATCACCCACCGTGCATGCGTTGTCGATTTCCGGACAACTTCTTTTGCCAAACCGGATTTCGGCGACCCGGATGGGTCGCACCAATAACTGCGCGCGCGAGCGCGCTCCATTGGGGGTATGCCGGGTGGGTTGGGGATCGCGTAGCGATCGAGCCGGCAGGGGGCGTAAGCCCCCTAAGAGGCGGTGCCAGGGTTTGCTGAGTTATCCCCAAAATGTGGTCGCCAATTAGAGGTTTTTATATAGAGGTTCAGAGATAGAGGATAGGTGTACCGTTTCAGCGTACTGCTGGTGTACCGTTTCAGCGTGGATAACTTCTAAGTCCATGTTCTGATTATTTTTTGTCTGGTGTACCGTTTCAGCGTGGATAACTTTATCTGTCCACAGCTAGCCAGGCATACAGCGCACAGCCTTGAGAAATCAAATACTTGCGCTGTTTGGTGTACCGTTTCAGCGTACTCCAGCGCGCTCCAAGGCACTCCAGCGCACGTCAGTTATTCACACCCATTGGGCCATTAAGCCAGCGTCTTTTTCGGAATGGCTAACCGGCCACCCGGTAAGACCGAAAGACCCCCTCGCATATCCCCCAGACGTAGCCCGGGCATGACGGCGGCAATCTTCCGAAGCGCTGCTCGCGCTTTCCGCGCCAGTTCTTTCGCCCCATTGTCCCCTTCGTAGTCCGCGCCGAGCTGCTTCGCCACGGCGCGCCACGGAATGAATCGCGCTCGCCCCGTGTGCTCCACGCGATATACCTCGTAGCAAAGCAACGCATAGAGATCGAGGGTAAGGGGGCTTCGTTTTAAGGCACGCAGCGCCCGCACATCGATTGGAATCGGAGCCGCGGTGATCGCCTCGTAAAAATCACGCTCGAGCTCAATCCAGCTATTCCACAGTGACCCCTGGGCAGGGTTGCGAGGATTCCACCACAGCACCCCCTTTCGAGAGACCTGCATGTTCAGCCAGGCGCTCCCCTCATTCGCTCCGTCTTGCACGTCCTGCATGAAGCTAATTCGGGCCTGGAAAAGTCGCGTCATTTGGACCTGGAGACGGTGCCCGTCGCTGCGCTTTCCGCCATGACCGGGGTCCAGACCAACCTCCCGCATAAATCCGGCCATGCTGGCGCCTAATTCGAGGCGTGGGCTTTTGGTCTTGAGGGCCTCGGTGGTGATCCAAAACAGCAATAGGCGCGGGATGATCCCATATGGCAAACCGTAGCTTTTGCCCGTCTTGACGTTAAAACCCGCTTGGATGCCGAGGGTGAAATCCCCGTTTTGTCGGCTCCAGGTTTCGGTCTTGGGATCGCTGTGCGGCAGCGTCGCTTGAACGAATTGGCGCGCCAAGTAGGCCGCATCTTCAGGGGTCGCTCGGTCGAGCCGAATCTCCGCAGCCGCGTTGACGATCGCGCGCTGTGCTTTGGTCAACGGTCGAGATTTTTTTTCTGTAGCCCCCTCCCCCATGCCGTCACCGTTTCATGTATGCATGGAAGCATGCAAGCATGAAATCACTAATGGTCTGATCGGCTTCAAGGGCAGCGCGCTTGATCGCTTTGACTTCCCCCGGCGGTATCCGAATTTGCAGGGGTGCCGGCTTCGCCAGCGGCGCGGCAGCCGCCCGACTCGACGGCCGATTCTGGGCGCCAGCGGGGGGAGTTTCGGCGACGGTCATCAGCTCAGGGCTGAGTGCGGTTACTTTAGCCATTGGCGGCTTTCCTCTCGTCCGTCATGTTTGCATGCAAGCATGCTTTTATGTTCAACCACAATTTCCCGACCTCGCGCGCGGCTTGGCCTTTGTGGTCGATCTCTTGCGGCGTGCGGCCGTCGGTGAAAGCGGCGGGATAGACCACGCGATTAACGAGCAAAGTCTCAGCGACGGGGCCGTGATGCGAAAGCGCCGCGATGGCTTGGGCCGTAATGTTCGTGTTCTGAATGGCTTGGGTGATCACAAACAAAAACGGCAACCGTAAAGCCTTCAGCTTGGCAACCGTCACTGCGGCAGCCTGCAAATCATCTGGGGTGGGCTTAATGGGGACCAGCACCAAGTCGGCCAGGGGGAAAATTTCGGCCATGTCCTGAATAGAGTTTGGCGGTGTATCGATCAGCACTAAATCCGCGCCCTGCTGCTCCAACAGCCTCAACCCCTCCCCTAACCCAGCGATCGACAACTCCACCCGGCGCGGTTCTTCGGCTTCCCGGGTTTGGTGCCAATTCGTCAGGGTGTGGCCGTCTCTGTCGAAGTCGATCAGATAGACCGCTAATCCTGCGCGACTAGCCTCCACGGAAAGGACGCGGCAAAGCGTGCTTTTCCCGCTCCCACCCTTCTGAGAATTGACCACGATTGTTTGCATGTATCCATGCTCCTATGCTTTTAATAAAGCATGCAAGCATGATAACGTAATCGCATGGTTGCATACTGTCAACAAAAACAGAGGATTAGATTGGTGTGACTAAATTCCTGAGTTTGCCGACTACTGGTAATCCGTAGTACAATGTTGCCTGAATTTGAATGGGACGACGATAAGGCGGCCGCCAATTGGCACGATCATGGCGTCGCCTTCCACGAGGCAATCCAGGCCTTCCGCGATACCTTTGCGGTGGAACGCATCGATGATCGCGAAGACTACGGGGAAGAGCGCATCAATCTGATCGGCATGTGCGAGGGGGTGCTCATTCACGTGACTTACACAGAGCGCACCGAACGAATTCGGATCATTTCAGCCAGACGAGCACAACGCCATGAGCAAGACGACTACTACCGCGAGAATTCGCCCTGACGGCACGGTGGTAAAAATAGCGAAGGACGGCAGCGAGGCCGCTATCCCCAAGATGCCAATGCGCCCGATGACAACCGCCGAGGTCGAAGCCGCCGCGGCCGCCGATCCGGATGCGCGCCCGATGACAGTGGACGAGCTGCACAGGGCGAGACGCGTGCCGCGAGTAAAAACCTTGCGGCGCGCGTTGGGGTTTACGCAGGAGGAATTTGCCGTTCGCTATCAAATTCCCCTCGGGACGCTGCGCGACTGGGAGCAGGGGAGAACAGAACCCGATCAGCCGACGCGGGCTTACCTGACGGTGATCGCAAAAGATCCAGAGCGCGTGCATCGACTGTTAACTGAGGCGAAAGCATCGTGAGCACCAATGAGCATTCGAATTGAGGATTTGGCGAAGGCGGACTTCCGCTCCGTAACGGTCGCCGGCGGCAAGCGAATTGCACCAACGTCGCCCGGCAAGATGCTGCGCGAGGAGTTCTTGAAGCCAATGGGTCTTACCAACTATCGGCTGGCCAAGGAGATCGATGTACCGGCTCAGCGCATCGGCGACATCATTGCGGGCAAGCGGGGCATCACCGCGGATACGGATCTGCGGCTGTGCCGCTTCTTTGGACTCACCGACGGCTGGTGGCTGCGACTTCAGGGTGACTATGACACGCGCCTCGCCCGGGCCGCGCTCGCCAAAAAGCTCGCGAAGATCAAGCCTTGGTCGGCGCACCTGGCAGCGAAAGCATCATGAGCACCACGCGTCGTTGATACCTGTCTGCGCAATAAGCAGCTCGGCAAAGCCGATTCGGAGTGAGAGATGGAGCACGAGTTCACGCTGAAGTTTGCGGTACCGGGCACCGACGCCGACGAGTTCGTCGAACGACTCGGGGCCGCCGGTTGCACGGACGCGCTTGTCGGCATCGGCCAACCCGGGCGGATCGCACTGAATTTCACCCGCGAGGCGAACTCAGCGATGAGCGCGATCGAGAGCACGAGGATCTCGAACCGCACATAGATTTGCGCCAAGAGCTTTTGCGGCGACGCCTCAACGCGGCAATCGACGATCCACGTCCGAGTATTCCCGCCCAGCAGGTTTTTGACGAACTGCGTAAAAAAATGGCCACTCCACTACCGGAACCTGCCGTGTGGAGCGTGGCCGTCCGGTGACTTGAAATCGATTCGGGATCACGAAGTGATCTGACCGTATATGCGTGACCAGGATGCGATCGAAAAGCGCCGTGTAGAGCTTTAAAAAATGCGACACTTCACGACAATAGGCCTTCCATGAAACATCTCAGCCGCATCGTCATCGATCCCGCAATTCGCTTTGGAAAACCCTGCGTACGCGGCACTCGCATTACCGTGGGCGAGGTGCTCGGCTTCTTGGCCGAAGGCGGCAGCGAGTCGGAACTGATTGACGATTTCCCGCAGTTGACTCACGAGGACGTTCTCGCATGCTTAGGCTTCGCCGCTGAACGCGAGCGGCGGCGGCTGGCACTCCCGGCGGCTTAGTGGCCGCTCGGCTGCTGCTTTAAATTCGCCGTTCGATGATCGAAAGGCGAGTGCGTTGTTGCGGTCCAGATCCCAAGTTTCCCGGAATAACCGTTGAGATTATTTCATGACTACGTTGCCTGAAATCGAAGCCGCTGCCGACGCCCTGCCGCCGGAACAGAAACAGGAGCTATTCCTGTTCCTGGCCGCGCGATTGCGTACTGGATCAACGCCACTTCCACCGCCACGCGAATTGAAGCGCGAACAAATCGAAGCATGGATTGCCGATGACGAGGAAGGCATGCGGCGATTCAAGGCTGATGAGTGAGGTTATTTCTCGACTCGAGTGTCTTACTGGCGGCCGCCGGTTCGGCAAACGGCGCGTCGCGAGCCGTATTCTCGTACGCGCTTGCGCAAAACTGGTCGCTCATCAGCAGCCCTTACGCACTCAACGAAGTGCTGCATAATCTTGCGAAAAGCGGATCTATGTCGCAGGCAAGCCTGGCGATTGGCAGAATCTCGCCCCGCTGATCGGGGGCGCCCTCAACATCAAGCTGATGGAGCAGCAGTTCGACGAGGTGATGCGTCTGACGGCCTCGATCAAGCAGGGCACCGTAACCGCCTCCCTGATCCTGCGGAAACTCGCCGCCTATCCGCGCCAGAACAGCCTGGCGACGGCGTTGCGCGAATACGGTCGGTTGGAGCGGACGCTGTTCACACTCAAATGGCTTCGCGACCCGGCCCTACGGCGCCGCGTCACCGGCGGTTTGAACAAAGGTGAGGCACGCAACGCGCTCGCGCGAACCGTATTCTTCCATCGCCTCGGCGAAATTCGGGATCGCTCCTATGAGAACCAAAGGTATCGCGCCAGCGGTCTGAATCTCGTGATCGCCGCCATCACGCTCTGGAATACGGTCTATCTCGAGCGCGCCGTGAATGCCCTCCGGGAGCGCGGGACGGTCAACGACGCGCTGCTCGGCCATCTCGCCCCGCTTGGCTGGAATCACATCGGATTGACCGGCGATTACAACTGGCACGCCAATAAACGGGTCGCCAAGGGTGGGTTTAGGCCCCTGCGGCGGGTTCGATCAATGGAATCAACGGCCGCCGCGCCTTAACGTACGTAATGGCCCCTTTCTTGAGGTCACCCCGGGATCGACAATCCCGAGGAGTAGGGTAGGGCGATGGCAGCTCTTGATTGGTCCCAGTGTCCCGCAGTGGAAAGTATCCCCGGCAAGGTGAGCGGTGCTTGGGTTTTAAAGGGCACTCGTATGCCGGTGTCGGCGATCTTTGAGAACCTCGAAGCCGGCGCGAACATCGGTGACATCATGCGATGGTACGAAGGCCTCGACCGAGATCAGGTCAAGGCCGTGATTGAATTTGCCGTTCGCAGTCTCGATCGACGTCCCGAGCCGCAATGTTTCTCCAAGCCCTTCGGCGGCGCTGAGTAGGGCGCGCGCCTCTGCTATTCAATCAAGTCTCTTAGATAGATGCATTCGAAATACTGGCTGTACCGTCCAGGAGTACCTAACGCATCGATGTAATTCTCAAGCTGCGCAGAATCGTGGGATTCTTGGCATTTCTCGCAGCGGCGTCCTCTACCTTCTTCCGCGCAGCCTCTTGCGATCGCCCGAGAGGCACAGTTACCTTGTAGCGATTCCACCCTAGCTGCGTGAATTCAGGTGGTGCGGCACAGCTCGCTAGCGCTGCTGCGACCATCACTACAACGCGGATCGCCGTAGCCGGCGTCATCGGCAAGCCGCGTGATACACATCGACGGGCGCGATTGTTTGGCTCATTGGGCTTCCTATTCCCAGTTTCAAGCGCTTGCTCGACATTAATCCTTCCAGAAATTCCTAAACCGCTCCGGACTGAGTTCAGTGTAGCGCACCGTGTGCGTGATGTTCCGATGCCCGAGGTAGTGCTGAATCGCTCTCGTGTCGTGCCCCTCGTTCGCAAGCTTGTAGCCGGCTGAATGCCTGAGCATGTGCGGATGGATAGGGAAGGGGAGTTTCGCGAGCTCGCCGGCCCGCGCGATCAGCTTCCGAACCGTCGCCGGCGTCATCGGTCCGCCGCGCTCGGTGACGAACAAATACGGCGAATCGGGATAGTCGCGCCGGAGCTCTCGCAGCGCCCGGAGCTCGGGCCCGCGGATCGGATGCGTCGAGGCCAGGCCGTTCTTCAAACGCGCGACGTGCACCAGGCCGGCCTTCAAGTCGATCTGCTCCCAACGCATCGTGACGAGTTCCGACACACGCAGGCCGTGTCGGTAGGCCAGGAGGATGAGCGTCCGATCGCGCGCCCCGTGGCGGCCCACCTTGCTCGAGGCCTTGAGGAGCTTCTCGACCTCCGCCGGCGTCAGGTACTCGCGGGTGCGCCGATCAAGATTAGAGGTTCGGCGCGGGGGGATAGAAGGGGAGGGGGTCGCTCGAGATCTCGGCTCTAATGCCTTCCTATTGCGTCGTTCTGAGCGAACTTTCCCATTTTCGAGTGTTGGTGAGGATTTCGCCGCTGCTGCTTTTCTCGAGGCCTGCGCCATGTCTCGCAGTCTATCACTCCCATTTAGGGTTCAAATGGGAAAATTCTCCAAGGCGACGACTATGCCTAACACGTCGCTTCCGCATGCTCGATTTCAAAAACGATCCTTTCATTTGTCGCCGCAATCAATGCGCCTATGAAAGGACTCGTAGATACCGTACTTCCGGCGCAGCTGTTTCCCGGACTCGTTTCAAGAACGATTACTCTAATTGCGTTCGGGTCCTCGAGGACACTGCGAAAAGATACCGCATATCCGCTCATCGGCTTTTCGCCCGATCCTGCCACTAAAGTCAGTCGGCGGAATTTCGATCATTACCCATGGCGACAGCCGACGACTCCTAGACGACTCCTGTCTAACGACATTGTTTGAGTCGATTCGAAGACTTCCAACGATATTTCATCCTGCGGTCACAACCAACTACGCATAATAATATGATACTCGTTAGGGAGGGCCGCAGTGAGAAAACTCGTTGTCCCGGGTACGGATCTGCAGACCTCCCGGTTCATCTTCGGTACGGGAAATCTAATCAAGACCGGCACGCAATCGGCGCGCCGTCGATCGCTTGAGGTGGCCGTCGAACACGGTTTCTTGCATTTCGATACGGCGCCCTATTACGGTTTCGGCGTTGCCGAGCGCGATCTAGCGTCAGTACTCAAGACGCACTCGCAGGTCCAAGTTACGACGAAGGTCGGCATTTATTCCGTAGGAGGCGACGAACAGCCAGTCAGTGCCGTCTTAATGCGCAAGATCTGCGGCAAAGCTTTCCCAAGTATGGTACGCCCTATTAGGTCCTTTGACTTGGAGCGTGCCCGTCGGTCGCTAGAAGGAAGTCTGCGCCGCCTCAGCAGAGACTGCATCGATCTCTATTTGCTGCACGAACCGGAACTTGATCAATTGGCCGTGGAGGATTGGGTGGATTGGCTGCAATCCTGTCAACGGCGCGGGCAAATACGGCATTTTGGGCTTTCCCATATGGTCGCTGATCTGCTAGCGCCCTTCCTTTCGCCGCCTTCTCCACTCGTGAACGTGATCCAAGTGCGGGACTCCTGGAGTACGCGCGAAGCCGATGTCCTCAACAGGTACGGCCGACCGTTGCAGATTACGTTTGGCTACGTCTCGTCGGCGCGGGCCTCGGGCAGAGGGCATTCTGTGGATGAGATTCTGCAGCGAGCCATGCAACGCAACCCTCACGGACCCATCATCGTAAGCACTACGCGGATCGACCGCATCGCACAGTACGCACGACTTCTGGAAGCCCCTCGTGATTAGGGACCTCGTAACGGATGGCCAGGCGGAGATCGAAGCGGATATCCTCGTTGTCGGTGGTGGCACGGTCGGCCTCGTCGTCGCGACCCAGCTGGCCGAACGTGGTCACAGCGTTGTCGTTATGGAATCGGGGGACCTAGAACAAGCGACCGACACGCACGAGTTGAATGAGGTTGTGCAGAGCCGCGCAATCTACAGCGGTGCGACGCGAGGTCGTTTCCGCTGCCTTGGTGGAACCTCGACGCGATGGGGAGGGGCGCTGATTCCATTCACTGTCGCAGACTGTCCGCCCGAACAGTGGCCGGTCCCACGTATGGAATTGGAGCGCTACATACCCATCTTGGAATCGCTCTTTGGTCTCACCCCCGGAGCGTACGAAGGTGAAGCTGAATTCGACGGGTCCACAGCCAATTTCCGTGTCCGTCTCGCCAAGTGGCCATCGTTCAAAAAACGCAACGTGGCGACCCTGTTCGCGCGACAGCTCCGAGAGCTTCCTAATTTGCGGGTGTGGATCAACGCCACGGCGACCGAGTTCGAAGTATCGAAAGGCGAACTGCAATTAGTGACAGCGAGATCGCGCGACGGGGCGGTGCTGCGGGTTCGAGCTCGTCAAGTGATCATCGCGGCCGGTGCGATAGAGACGACCAGGTTGCTTCTGCTCATGGATCTTCAACACGGCAACACGCTGTTCGAGCCGGATCGGCAACTCGGGCGATATTTCAGCGATCACCTGTCCGTCGCGGTTGCAGATGTAAAGCCAATAGATCGCAGCAAACTAAATGTTCTGGTGGGATTCCGCTTCGAGCGGAACGGCTCGATGCGAAACGTTCGCTTCGAATTAACTGACGATACGACACTGCGCACATCGATCCCGCCGTGTTTTGCTCACGTCGCATTCGTTCAAGAGCAGGCCGAAGGCTTCGCCGCCTTACGAGACTTGTTTCGGCGGTTGCAAAGGCGGCGCCTGCCTGACTTCGCGCTGTTGCTCCGACTTGCTGTCGCTGCGCCCTGGCTAGCGCGCGCGTTATGGTGGCGCTTCGTGCGCCGCCGGTTGTTGTATCCGGCGGATGCTAAGATACAGTTGCACATGGTGATCGAGCAGTGCCCTCGTGCCGAAAACCGGATTCGTTTATCAGCCACGCGTCGCGACGCCTTCGGGCAACCTCTGGCAGAAATCGATTGGGATGTCGCGCCAATCGATGTGCAGAATCTGTTGCGCGCGGTAACGGCGTTCGAGGAATCGTGGAAGCGATCCTCTTTGGCAGCCGTTGCGCAATTGCAAACTTATCCGGCCGAGTCGCTCAGGCAAGAACTAACGGACGGCGGCGGTATCTATCATCCAGTGGGCTCCGCACGCATAGCGCGAAGTGCCCGTAACGGGGTCGTGGACGCGGCTCTGCGGCCGTTTCGCATTGGCAACGTGTCAGTTGTTTCTACCGCAGTACTACCGCGCTCCGGTGGCTCGAATCCAACGATGATGTTGCTGCTCTTTGGATTGAGGTGTGTCGACAACGTCGATGTGGTATTAGGGAAACTGTGAGCGGCCGGCAAGCCAGCCGTAACGTGTTCACGTCAACGGAGTCAAGGTCGGCGTATAAAGCCGGCCAAAATATAGCTCGACTCCGGACGCCGTGGCGGTCGCCGCCTGGCTGATAGTCACGGTCGCGGTACCTCCTCCAGAGAGTACCCGGGTATTAGCCGGTATGTTCGCGCCGACCACGAAATCGCCATTTTGTAGGATAGTGGTCGGTGATACGCTAGTAATCGTTGTCGATGTGTTGGTTATCGACCCCGTCAGACCTTGCGTGGGTGCCCAATGATTGGGTGCAACCGCTACTTGAGTGCTTGACGGTTGATGGGCCACTGTGTCGTATTGAGCTGGATCGAACAAGAATGAGCAGGTGACAGCGTTCCCCACGATTGAAGATATCTTAAGCGCCGGCACATTCCATTGTAGGAGGCTGTTCCCTTGCCTGGTCATAAGCCAAAATAAAATGTCTCCTTGCATTAACTGCGCGGCGCTCGTGCATGTAAAGGTAACATTCGTGCCGGTTTTCGTGAGGCTACTAACGTTTCCAACAGCTATCGAAGGCTGACTCGAATACGGGAGGTACACGTACTCTGCATTGCCATTAGATACCCGATACGTCTGATACATTGCCGCTAAGCGGCCCGCAGAGGTTGTAAATTTGGCGACACCATAGGAACGGCCCATGTCTTCCGAAACTAAAAAGGCATTCCCGCCGAAGGCCGCTCCATTCACCCAACAATCCAACAGTTTTGCGTAACCCCCGTTCCCGGCGTCCACCGTCAAAGCCACATGTGGCGCAATATTGCTAACTGCCGTACCGGTAAAATAGCAATGGTCGAAGAACATAGGCGCCGTAGGCATGGCGAAGTTGAAGGCATCGATTTCACTTACGTAGTTCAGAGCCGTTCCACGAAATGTCGTCGGTCCATACGATTCGAGCAAAATTGGAGCCATCAACCATCCGGGTGCCCCGAAGTAAAAATCACCACCTAAAAAGGTCAACGGCGTTGCTGTTGCAGCGCCACCGTAACCATACTGCCCAACGCAGATTATCGACTCTGTGTAGCAATCTTCGAAGACGCAGTTTCCGATGGACTGATTAAGAGCAATGATCCGGTATAGAAATCCGAAATTTACGCGGAGAAACTGCGGAGGGGTTCCACTTTGAAGTCCATAGTTGATGCCGTCGATACCGGTGCGCGCATTGGCGACGTTCCCGTACTCGATGTTTAGATTGCGCGATTGACCTTGGCCGATGGCATAGCAGACATCGCAATTGAAGACATTGACATTACGGAACGTCAGATCTGCCGCAAGGTTGGCGTTGCCGCTCAGGCCAATCGCGACACCCACGACAAAGGAGTTGATATTAACGTTCTCGACAACGCACCCGTAGGTGCCATTGTTCGCGTATGCGCTCTGATAATATTGTGCGAGCGACGTGTAGCCATCGCTCGCTACTGCCTGGCCACCGCTCGTGTACGCGCTGAATCCTGAGGAGTTGATGCTGACTGTAATCGACCAAGTACCAGGACCAGTACCGGATGTAGCGGTTATCAACCCGCTCAAACTATTGATCTGCGTCATACCCAAAACACCGGAGAAGGAAACATTTTCTCCTGATTGGAATGGATGCACCTGATTTGTATTACTGAAAGTCACTACAGTGGTGGCACCAGCAACAATATTGCTAATCGTTCCGAGGTTGTACGGCAAGCCGACAGCCGTGCCGCCGCTGGTATAAGTGCTAAAGCCGGAGGAATTGATATTGACGGTCGCCGTCCAAGCGCCCGTCGACCCACCAATAGCCGAAACGGTACCAACCAGGCCGTTGATCTGCGTCATTCCACCAACGCTGGCAAACACAATCTGCTGATTAATTACGAAAGGATTTGTTGCCCCTCCGGTACTGACCGTGACAACAGCACTCGCCGCCTTCGTAATCCCCGTAATGGTCTGCGCGGTCGAGTTCGAGAACGGATCGAAAGCGATGCCGCAGTAAGGTGCGTAGCGCCCGTTCTGACAACCAGACGTGATATAAGCGGCTTGGGAAATTGAAGGTCCAGTGCTCAATCCGGTGGCGGTCACCGGTGCAACGTTTTGTCCCAGGATCGCGAAATCCTTCAAGACCATGCTGCGACCAACACTGCACACAATTGCGGGTGCATTCGTATAGTTGGTATAGAAAATGGTATTGGCGTCGTAGGGATGCCCTACAGGGTTTTGCGGTAACCCGGTGTCTGACGGATCCGCAGCACCGCCCTGCCCATACATCTGAAAAGAGTCCTGCACGCTAGTGAATGCAAGGAGCGGTGCGTTAAGTTTGAAAAGCCCACTGGGCCAAACTAATTTCTTTTTTTGATTTATCGCATCTGCGATGGCTAAATTCCCTCCCACAGAACTGTCGTTGGTGCCTGTCGGATCTATCGAGTAGTTTCGCGCGTCGATGTATGTGCCAAGCAGCAAATTGCTGATTGCACTGACCGTAGACTTACTTGTAACCCCGCCCTGTACGACTGGTACGAGTTCGGTGCCGGTCAAAGCAGTGGCAGCGGGAAGCCCGCTGATAGCAACGTTGGTCATAGGGTCTCCTACTCGGTCACGAGATTCAGGCCGCTCTCAGTGATCAGCAGGAGGCCGCTCTCAGTGGTGATGTCTTCCATAACTGGTCACTCCCTGTGGCCCAAGATGGGGCGAGTTGACTACACCATAAGAAAGTTTCACTTCTGTTAATCTGGACGTTTTATCCCAGCATGGTGCCGATGCCGGGCACTCCTCGGCTGTGTCATTTAGTACCCATCCAAAATCATGTAATTGTCGCCCCCCTTGCCGAAGGTGCCCATGCCCATGTTGATCTTGACGCATTTGCGTTGGTCTTGGCCCGTACGGCGGAGAGGGACAGAAATGCCACATAAGGAGTGAAATATCGGCTTTCACTCGGATATATCCAAACCGGCTGCGCTGAGCTTGGGGTCACCTCAAGAAAGGGATTTTTTAGCACGCTAAGACTCGGTTGAGGGCGTTTTCCGCTGACGAAGCGGTCTGAACCCGCCCTTGGCGACGCGTTTGTTCGCATGCCAGTGGTAGTCCCCGGTTAAATGGATGTGGTCCCATGGCAGCGGGGAAAGATGCTGTAGCAGCTGATCCTCGACAGCGCGATCCTCTCGCAGTGCCTTAACCGCTCGGTCGAGATACACGGTGTTCCACAGCGTGATGGCGGCGACGACCAAGTTCAATCCGCTGGCGCGATAGCGCTGATTCTCGAAGGACCGGTCCCGGATTTCGCCCAGCCGGTTCAGGAACACCGCGCGCGCTAGGGCGTTTCGTGCCTCGCCCTTATTGAGCCCTGCGGTCACCCGCCGCCGCAACGCCGGATCACGAAGCCACTGCAACATGAACAGCGTTCGCTCGATGCGGCCCAGCTCCCGGAGCGCGACCGCCAGGCTGTTTTGACGGGGATAGCTCGACAACTTACGCAGGATCAGCGACGCGGTGACGTGTCCCTGTTTGATGGAGGCCGCCAGTCGTCGGATCTCATCGAAGGTCTGCTCGATGAGTTTCACGTTGAGCGAGCGGCCGATCATCGACTCGAGCGCCGGCCATTGAGCGGGTTTCCCCGGAACATACAGTCGTTTGTCGGCAAGATCCCGGATGCGTGGGGCAAACCGGAACCCGCGTGCCAGCTCGAGAGCCAGGAGAGTTTCGCGAAGCTGGTCCCGGGACAGGCCTCGGCCATCTTGGTCAGTCCGAGATTGATGCCGTCGGCGAGGATGGCGGTCAGCAATAAAGCTCGGTCAC
>Ga0182012_10004575_pt1 | contig 14396 bp, 11 predicted proteins | sample 612S2SmetaG_FD_120486 | JGI IMG/M metagenome (GOLD analysis project Ga0182012, IMG submission 120486) | Permafrost microbial communities from Stordalen Mire, Sweden - 612S2S metaG | ecosystem: Environmental > Terrestrial > Soil > Wetlands > Permafrost | place: Sweden: Stordalen | collected... | reverse complement strand
GTGTGATGCAAGAACTTAAGATACATTGAACCGGTCGTTTTAGACAAATCGCATGACAACCAAACTTTTTTCCGAACTGGGCCTTTCCGCCGAATTGCTGAAAGCCATTGACAAACTGGGCTACGAGCAGGCGGCGCCGATTCAGGCCGAGGCCATTCCCGTGCTCATGGCGGGCCGCGATGTGGTCGGCCAGTCCCAGACCGGCTCGGGCAAAACCGCCGCCTTCGGCATTCCGGCCGTGGAAAAAGTGGATGTCTCCATTCGCGCCACGCAGATTCTCATCCTCTGCCCGACCCGCGAACTGGCGGTGCAGGTGTCCGAGGAGATTCACAAACTGGCGTTTTTCAAGCGCGGGCTGCACGCGCTGCCGGTTTACGGCGGCCAGTCGTATGACCGGCAGTTGTTCGGGCTCCGCCAGGGCGCGCACATTGTCATCGGCACGCCGGGCCGGGTGATGGATCACATGCGCCGCGGCACCTTGAAATTCGATCACCTGAAGATGGTGATTCTGGACGAGGTGGACGTGATGCTGAACATGGGGTTCCGTGACGACATTGAGACGATTTTGCAGGCCACGCCGAAGGAACGGCAGACGGTGTTTTTCTCGGCCACCATTCCGCGGCCCATCCAGCAGTTGATCGAGCGCTACGTGCGCGATCCGCAGCAGATTCGCATCGAGCAAAAAGCCATGACCGTGCCGACGGTGGAGCAGTGCTACTACGAGGTGGACCGGCGGTTCAAGATCGAGCTGCTGGCGCGCTTGATTGACATTCACGATCTGAAACTCGGCATCATTTTCTGCAACACCAAGCGCATGGTGGATGACTTGGTGGACGCGTTGAACGCGCAGGGTTACTCGGCGGACCGGCTGCACGGGGACATGAGCCAGGCGCAGCGCGACCGGGTGATGATGAAGTTTCGCAAGTCGGGCCTGGAATTCCTGGTGGCCACGGATGTGGCGGCGCGCGGGATTGACGTGGACGACGTGGAGGTGGTCTTCAACTACGATCTGCCGTACGATGGCGAGGATTATGTGCATCGCATCGGGCGCACGGGCCGCAAGGGCCGGAGCGGCCGGGCGATCTCATTCGCCTCGGGGCGCGAGGTGTTTCAGATCCGCAACATCGAGCGTTATACGAACATGCGCATCACGCGCGGCAAGCCGCCGACGGCGGACGAGGTGCACGAGGCGCGGGCCAATGTGTTCCTGGACAAGCTGCGCACGACCTTGAAAGCCGGCGAGTACAAGAAGCAGGACAGCCTGATCGAGCGCCTGATGGAGGAGGGATTTGATTCCACGGACATCGCCTCGGCCCTGCTGCATCATTTGCAAAATGGCGAGGTGGCGTCGGCGGCGAAGCCCGAGCACGTTGAGGAACGGCCCAATTTCAGCCAGCAACGGCCCGAACGTTTCAATGAGCGGCCCCATTTCGATGAACGCCCGCGTTACGATGACCGGCCCCGTTATGACGAACGTCCGCGCTATGATCGTCCGGACGCGCGCGAGGATCGTCGGCCGGCCCCGGCCCTGCCGCCGGGACGGCCCATTCGTGCGGGCGACCGCCCGATGATCCCGAGCGCGGTGAAACGTCCGCCCTCCGTGCCGGCCAGGCATGTGACGCCGCCGGGAGTGACCGCTGCGGCCGCTCCGGCCAGTGTCCCGGCAAGCGCGCCAGTGGCGACACAGGTTGCGCCGAAGCCCATTCAACCCGTGCCTGCGCCCGTCGAAGCCATCGCGGAAACCGTCAAGCCCGAAGCGCCGGTCAAGCCGGTGATTTCGGACGCGCCGCCTTTGGTCAAGCACCCCAAATCCGTGCGCCCTGAGCGGCCCAATAAAAAAGAACCATGGCTCGCGGCCAAGCCGAAGGTTAGCCGCGCCACCCCGGCGAATCAAACCCGCCTGTGGATGAACCTGGGCGCGGAGATGGACGTCGTGGCCATTGACGTGGTCAATGCCGTGGCCGGCGAGACCGGTCTGCCGGGCAAAGTGGTCGGCACCGTGGACTTGCGCGAACGCCATCTATTTGTCGATGTGGACGCGGAACATGCCAATGCCATTATTGCGAAACTGAACCGCAGCGAGATCAAGGGTCACAAGGTGAAGGTCAAGCTGGCATAGGCGGGAGGGCATTAACGCCAAGGCGCGGAAATGGTGGAGCCATACCGAAGGAAAAAAGCTATTGGCGTTTTTGGGGTTGGGCGTATATTGGGATCATGAAGATTAGCCAGACCACATTGGCGAGCCACAGCAAAGCGATGGTTGACGACGTGCTTTCAGGACATGAATCGGTGGAGGTTCACGGGGCTGGCGGGCAGGTGGTGCAAATTCGTCGCAAAGTCGGAGTCAGCGCGGCGGATTTGATAAATCGCCTCAAACAGGCTCAATTCACCCAAGCCGAGCAGAATGAATTAAAGTTCGCGATGGATGCTGCCAACGAAGTCTTTGCCCATGCCGACCGCCGTTGACACAAGTGTGCTGATCGCCGCCGAACGGGGCGGCAATTTTTTTAACTTCATAGCCGGGATTCCAGGTGAGTTTTATATTCCGGCTCATGAGGCAGCGGAGTTCCTGGCGGGCACTCATCCCCCCACCAAACAACATTTGCGGGAGCGTGCCCGGCAAATTTACGATGATGTATTTCGCGAAATTGTTGAGCTCTTTGAAGAACCCGACGCGGCGCAACTGGCGGCGCTGAATGCGGAGCTTCGACTTACGGGCAATTCCATGAAGCTTTACGATGCGGCCATAGCGGCGATGGTGATCGCGCGCGGTGATTCACTATTGGCGCTGGACAGTGACTTTGACCGGCTGGCTGGCCGGCTAAAGTTGATAAAATATTCACCCACGCGTTAAAGCCAGCCTTCAACGATGACATCCTGCGAACCACTTCAAATTCTGGGTGCCATTGCCAGACAAAATCATGGAACTGCGTGAGTTTGCGGAGCGGGTGCTATTTTCGACGAATCTGGAGGAGAAACTCCGGGCGCCCGGGGACATCACAGACGAGCAGCCGGGCGTGGCATTGGCTACACCGGCAGGGCCGGGTCGTCCGGCGGGCCTGCACTTCAAACCACATGGCACGGGCAAGAGCGAGTTTCCAGGGTTGCATCAGTTGGAAAACCAAATCGAGCGTGGCAAGCTGCTGCATTTCTTTGGGAATCACGAATTGCTGGCCACGGAGTTGATGGCACTCGTGTTGCTGCGGTTTCCCGACGCGCCACCAGCCTTTCGCAAAGGGCTCCTGCAAACGCTCAAGGACGAGCAACTCCACACGCGCTGGTATATTGACCGCATGAAGGCGTGCGGGCTGGAGTTTGGCGAACTGCCGGTGAGCGGCTACTTCTGGCGCTGCGTGTCGCCCATGGAAAACCCCATGGATTATGTCGCGAGCCTCTGCCTGACCTTTGAGCAGGCGAATCTGGATTTTGCCGGGCACTTCGCGCGCGGTTTTGCCACCGTGGGCGACTCGGACACGGCGAAGTTATTGGAACAAATTTACAAGGACGAGATCGGCCACGTGGCCTACGGGCTCAAATGGTTTCGCCGCTGGAAAAACCCCAATGAGAGCGACTGGGACGCCTTTTGCCGCACGCTGAAATTCCCCCTTTCACCGCAACGGGCCAAAGGATTCACGCTCAACCTCGCGGGCCGGCGCGCAGCCGGGTTGGACCCGGACTTCATCGCGCAGCTCAATGTATATTCTCAATCCAAAGGGCGCACGCCGAACGTTTACTTGTTCAATCCCCTGGCGGAGGGGCGGATCGCCGGAGGCAAGGCCTTCAATCCCAACCAGCATCAGACGCAACTGGTGGCGGACCTGGAGAATCTGCCGCAATTTCTCGGCCGGCAGGACGACCTCGTACTGGTGCGGCAGCGGCCCTCGGTGGAATTTTTGAGCCGCGTCAAGCAGGCGGGTTTCGCGCTGCCGGAGTTTGTGGAGCTAAAAGAGCTCCACGCGCTTAAGGAACGCAAGCTGGGGAGTTTGCGTCCCTGGGCCTGGGGGCCGGACAGTTATGAACTGCTCGCGCCGCTGTTTGCCGCCGTGAAGGGCGAAACGCGCGCGCCGGAACAAAGCTTTAATCTCGGGCTGGCGGAACTCTATTCCAAGGCGTGGAGCGCGGCGTTGCTGCGGAAGTTTATGTCCGGCGCGGGAAGGTTAGGCCGGGCGGAGTCACTTTTGTGTAGCGAGGCGGAGATTGGCATAACCGTCAATTCGCTTGAGGAAGCACTGGTGGCCATCGCGGAAATTCGCGCGCGCGGCCATCACAAGATTATTGTAAAAGAAGCGCTGGGAGTGGCAGGCAGCAATGCCATGCGATTGTTTGAGCCGGAATTGCTGGAGACCCACCGGCGCTGGTTGGCCAATGTGTTCCAGCATGGCCGTCAACTGGTCGTCGAACCGTGGCTGGAACGGGAAATGGACTTCTCGGCGCAACTGGAAATGGGGTCCGACGGGCTTAAGCTGTGCGGCTACACGGGTTTGCTGAATGACGCCCGGGGGCAGTTCCAGGGCAACTGGGCGGAGACGCATCATCATAAGCGCATCCCCTCGAAGGTCATCGGGTGCTTCCACGAGGCGGCCGATGTGTCAGGCATAATGCTAGACTGGTATGCAGAGCTATTTGCCCTGCTGGAGGCGGAATTGCGGGCGCGCCAGTTTACTGGACCACTGGGGATTGACGCGTTTATTTACCGGGATGCCGGTGGAAAGCTGCGGCTGAAACCGGTGGTGGAAATCAACCCGCGTTACACCATGGGCCGGGTGACCGTGGAATTGATGAAGCAAACCTGCCAGGGCAGTTGCGGCTGGTTCCGGCTGGTGAACCGGGCGCAGTTAAAAGCCGAGGGGATGGCGGATTTTCCGGCGTATGCCCGGATGCTGGAAACGCGGTATCCCCTGCAACTGGCGGGCGAACCCGCGCCCAAAATCCGGGAGGGCGCGCTTTGCCTGAACGACCCGGCGCGCGCGCAAGTGTGCCTCGCGGTGTTTCAGGTGGCGAAGGCAGGCGCATGAATCCCGGGGGCTTGCGAATTTCACAGCTCGGGTTTAAAGTCACGTCATGAACTACGATCGGGACAAGGTTGATGAAATGACATTGGCCCTGATGTTTCTGACTTCGTTTGGTGACAAATGGGGCACCAGTTCTTGGAAAGGATATGACTGGGACGCTTTAAACCGCTTGCACGAGGCCGGGTATATTTCCAATCCGGTGGGCAAGGCAAAATCCGTGAATTTCACTCCGAAGGGCAAGGAACTGTGCGAGGCATTGTTCCAGAAGCATTTTGGCGAGAATGACTGACTCCCCTCACAATTCCAGTTTCCGGGAATCCCTCGCCGGGTTGTGGGCGCTGCTGTGGCACTCGGTCGTGCTTCTCCCCGTCGCTTTAGGCATGTTTGGCCTTTATTGCTGCGCTTGGATCGGTCTGGTGGCGTTTCCGGTCGTGTCCGGAATTTTTCTTTCCTACTCGGACTGGCGGGATGGCCTGCTGTGTATGGTGCCATGGCCGGTCTGCCTGGTGGTTGTCCGATGGTTTTGGTGCCGGGAACGTAAAGAACGGGGCGGGCACGGGTGGTTGTAAGGGACAGGCAATGTTTGGATATGGTTCGGCAGTCCCTTCGTGACTCGTATTATCCTGCGGCTAACCCGGCGTTAAAACGCCGGGCTATTTGTCAGATGCCGCTCCGCGACCAATCATACCTGCGCGATTGGCCCCCAAATCTGAGGCGTTTTGGTTACACCTTCTCCACCGCCACCTTCAGCGCCTCCAACTCCTCCCAACGCGCAAACAGTTGCGTGAGATTTTCCCGGTGCTTTTCCAAATCCACCACGAGTTGTTTGCTTTGCACGGCATGATTGCGATGAAAATCCGGTGTGGCGAACAGGCCCTCGATGCGCGCGATCTCGGCCTCGACTTCGTGGATCTTCGCCTCCATGCCGGCGAGTTCCTGGGTTTCCTTGAAGGACATTTTACCCTTTTTAACAGGCTTGGCGGCGGCCTCGGCTTTGGCGGTGGCGGCTTTGTTCAGGGCCAGCACAGCCGCACTGGCGCGGGCAGCCACGTCGGCGGCCTTCTTTTTCTTTTCCAGATAATAGTCGTAGTCGCCCACACTATGCGCAATCTTGCCATCGCCTTCGAAGGCCAGAATGTCCGTGCAAACACGGTTGAGAAAATAGCGATCATGGCTCACCACGCAGACGACGCCAGGGAACGCGATCAAGGCCTCTTCCAGCACGCGCAAGGTAGGCAGATCCAGGTCATTGGTGGGCTCGTCCAGGATCAGGAAGTTCCCGCCGCATTTCAGAATGCGCGCGAGCAGCAGCCGGCTGCGCTCGCCGCCGGAGAGCTTTTTCACCAGCGTGGTAATACGGTCGTCCGAGAAGAGAAAACGCTTGAGGTAGGAGCGGACGGAAATTTTCGCGTCGCCCCATTGCACGAATTCGGTGCCGTCCGCCACCTCATCAAGAACGGTGCGGTTCTCGTTGAGCTGCAGGCGGCCCTGGTCCACGTAGTTGAAGTTCGTGAGCTGGCCGGTTTTCACACTGCCCTCGGTGGGTTGCAACTGGCCGATGATGATTTTCAGCAGGGTGGACTTGCCCAGGCCGTTGCGTCCGCACACGCCGATGCGATGGCCGTTTTCAAAGGTGTAATTGAAGCCGCTGAAGAGCTTCTTGCCGGCAATCGTCATGCCGAGGTTGCTCACTTCAATGGTGCGGTTGCCGAGCTGGGGCGGCGGCGGGATGACGAGTTCCACGTCTTCCTCGATCATGGGGCCGGCCTGCGCGGCGGCGTCGTAGTAGCGCTCGAAGCGGTCCTTCTGTTTGCTGCGCTGGGCGCGAGGGCCCTGGCGTACCCAGGCGAGCTCCTTTTTCAGGAACATCTGGCGCTTGTGCTCGATGGTGGCGTCGGCCTCCTGGCGCTCAGCCTTGGCGAGCAGGTAGTCCGTGTAATTCCCGGCATGGGAAAAGAAACTGCCGTCGTATAATTCCAGAATCGTCGAGGCTACGCGATCGAGGAAATAGCGGTCGTGGGTGATGACCAGAAAGGTGCCGCCGAAATTTTCCAGGAATTCGGCCACCCACTCGATGGATTCCGGGTCCAGATGGTTGGTGGGCTCGTCGAGCATCAGGAAATCGGGCTGGGAAACAATGGCACGGCACATGGCCACGCGGCGCTTTTCTCCGCCGGAAAGCGTGGCAATGGCGCGGTCCGCCGCCGGGCAGTTTAGATGGTCCATCGCAATCTCAATGCGGCGGTCCACCGTCCAGCCATCCAGCGCGTGAATGCGGGCCTCCAGAAAATCGTGGCGTTTCGAGTCATGCGGCAGGGATTCAAACTCGGCGATCAATTTCAAAACGTGCGACGCGCCATCGCGGATGTTGTCATAAACATTCTTGGTCTCATCCAGCATGAAATCCTGCGGCAGGTAGCTCACCACCAGGTCGCGGCGCTGGTTGATCTCCCCGCTGTCTGGATGCTGGATGCCAGCCAGAATTTTCAGGAAAGTGGTTTTCCCGCACCCATTGCGGCCCACCAGGCCAATGCGGTCGCCCTCCTGGATGCCGAGGGTGGCTTTGTCAATTACAGTGCGGTCATTGTAGCGAACGACAATGTCAGTGGCGGCAATCAGGTTGGACATAAAATTTATCGGACGGGCGATGGCAAAATCCAAGGCCAGCGGCAGGGACTCACAACGGCATGACACGCTGGCTCAGTCACAAAATGAATTACTCCCGCGCGGTCTGCACCGGCAGCGCGGAGAGCGGCGTTTTGGGATTGGTCTCGCCAAAGTAATTGGCCGACCATTCGTTCTCAAAGAGGAGCACGGGATTATTCCCCATGTCATACGCAATGCGTGCGCCCGTGGGCAGGGAGAGAGCGTCGAGCGTGTCCTCGGTCGTGTCCACCGGCAGCCAGCGCACGACCTTCCACGGCGCGGCTTCGAGGCGGGACTCCGCGCCGTACTCGCTTTCCAGCCGGAATTGCACCACTTCAAACTGCAGCGGACCGACGGCCGCGAGCAGTGGAATTTTGGCGGCCGAATGTCGCAGGCTCAGCGCCTGGATCACACCCTCCTGCAACAACTGGTCCAGGCCCTGGCGAAATTGTTTGTACTTGGCCGTGTTCGGATTATGCAGGTGCGCGAAGGCCTCCGGCGTAAAGCGCGGAATTTCCTTGTACAAGATCGCCGGATCGGTCGTGAGCGTGTCGCCGATGCCAAAACCGTCGTGACCCACCAGCCCGATGACATCGCCCGGCCAGGCCTCGTTCACGGTCTCGCGCTCGTTGCCGAAGAGTTTGTGCGAGCTGGACAGGCGCACTTTTTTCTCCGAGCGCGAGTGATGCACGGACATGTCGCGCTCGAATTTGCCCGAACACACCCGCAGGAAAGCGATGCGGTCGCGGTGGCGCGGATCCATGTTGGCTTGAATCTTGAAAATAAAACCCGAGAAGGCCGGATTTTCCGGCGAAATGACCGTGCCGGACATGAGCCGGGGCTTGGGCGCGGGCGAATGTTTCAGGAAACCATCCAGCAACAACTGCACGCCAAAATTATTCACCCCGCTGCCGAAAAACACCGGCGTGGTTTTCCCCGCGAGGACTTCTTCCTCGTCAAACGCCTCGCCCGCGATGTCGAGCATCTCCAGTTCCTCAACAGTTTTGCGATACGTCTCGTCATTGAGCTGGCCGCGAATCACCGGGTCTTCCAGGCCGCCCACACTCACCGGGGCGCGGTATTTGCCGCCAACCGTGCGCTCGAACAAATGCATCTGTTTGGTCCGGCGGTCATAAACCCCCTGAAATTCAAAGCCGTTGCCGATGGGCCAGTTCACGGGAAAGGCACCGATACCAAGTACGCGCTCCAGTTCATCGAGCAGGGCCAGCGGCTCCTTCATGGGCCGGTCGCACTTGTTCATGAAGGTGAAAATCGGCACCTGACGCTGCCGGCAGACTTCAAACAGCTTGCGGGTTTGGGGCTCAATCCCCTTCGCGGAATCAATCACCATGACCACGGCATCCACTGCGGTGAGCACGCGATACGTGTCCTCGGAGAAATCCTTGTGGCCGGGCGTGTCCAGCAGGTTGATGCGATAGCCGTCGTAATCAAATTGCAAAACGGTGGAGCTGATCGAGATGCCGCGTTTCTTTTCCAGCTCCATCCAGTCGGAAGTGGTGGCGCGCTGGTTTTTGCGCGCGGTCACCGAGCCGGCCAACTGCACAGCGCCGCCGTACAACAGGAGTTTTTCAGTCAGCGTGGTTTTGCCCGCATCAGGATGCGAGATGATGGCAAAGGTGCGCCGGCGTTGGATTTCAGATGCAATGCTCACGGAACGGTGGAAGATAGCAGAGATTAGGCCGGGAACAAGTGCGGATAGCGCACCAATTTCCCAGGCTCAACCTTCAAAAACGCGGGTGATACACTTGAAAATCGCCGGTTCCCGGTTACGTTGAGGTCATTCTTGAAGGCCGGACGACACAATTGCACGACGGAACTCCCGGCATCTCGGCGGTCTGCCCCTGGTTTTTACCCATGACCATTCACACCTTCGCCGATGAACTCTGGCTGCCGCGCCCCCGGGCGGAGGTGTTTCCCTTCTTTGCCGACGCGGCAAATTTGGAAACCATTACGCCACCGTGGGTGAACTTTAAAATCCTCACCCCCCTGCCCGCCGCCATGCGCGCCGGGGCGCGGATTGAATATCAAATTCGCATCCATGGCGTGCCGGTGCGCTGGCAGACCGATATCACGCTCTGGGAACCGCCCCGGCAATTCCGGGATGAGCAACGCCGCGGCCCCTACCGCCAGTGGATTCACACTCACGAGTTTGCGGAGCAGGCCGGCGGCACCCTTTGCCGGGACCGGGTGGATTACGCCGTGTGGGGCGGCCATATGATCAATGCACTGTTTGTGCGGCGCGATGTGGCCCGAATCTTCAAATACCGGCGCGAAACGTTGGAACGATTGTTTCCCGCTTCGCAAGCCAGTCATTAACCACGGAAATACCACCCTTCGAGGGAATCCAGGCTGGCCAGTTCACGACCCCGCAGTACAACCCGTTTACGGCCGAAAGGCTTGAAAATCGCTGGTTCCCCGTTACGCTGCTGGTCGCATGCGCACCCACCAATCACTGTTAGCACGCAGCGCCAGTCCGCCAACCCGGAGGCGCGGCCTGGTTTGCCAGGTAACATGGTGCTTGGCCCTGGCCGCGTTATGGCTGGCCCTGTCGGGATCCGCGCGGGCGCAGGACGCGGTCAAAAATGAATTCGCCCCGGCGAAAAGAATCCTGCTGGTTTTCAGCGAGTCCCGGGATTTGCCCGGGAACACCTTGATGGAGCAGGCCCTGAGGGCGGAACTAAACAAGGAAAGCACCAACCGCCTGGATTTTTTTGAGGAAAACCTGGAGTTTTCCCGATTCTCCGATGAAAACCATGCGCGAGCCTTCCGCGATTATTTGCGCCAAAAGTACTCGGGCCAAAATCTGGATCTCATCGTGGCGTTCATGGGGCCAAATTTCGACCTGACCAATGAATTGGCGGGCCCGGTTTTTGCCGGCATCCCGGTGGTGTTTGTGGCGGTAAGCGAGCTGGATATTGCCGACGCGCTCCACAAACCCGGGTGGACGGGAATCATCCAGCGGTTCGATATTTCCGGCACGCTCAGCCTGATCTTCCGCCTGCAACCTGAAACGCACCGGGTGGTCGTGGTGGGCGGCATGTCGGCCACCGACCGCCTGACTATGAACCGTATTAAATTGGCGGCCACCGCCTTGGAAGGTAATGACGTGGAATTTGAATTCTGGACCAACCGGCCTCTGGCGCAAATGGGGGAGGGCCTGGCGTCGCTGCCCAAAGGCTCGGCCATCCTGCTCAGCACCGTGCAGCGGGATGTGGCGGGCCAGTCCTATTACAGCAGTCAGGTGGCACAAATGATCATGCCCACGGCTAATTCCCCGATTTATGCCCTCAGTGCGGGCATGGTGGGCAGCGGGGTTGTGGGCGGGGTGGTCGTGGATTTTGAGAGCCTGGGCACCCGGGTCGGGCGACTTGCCATGGCGCGGCTGTCCGCCGGGGGGGCCGATGAATTACCCGAGGAAACACGCACCGTGGGCACCCCGATGGTGGACTGGCGGGCGTTGCAGCGTTGGGGCATCAACCACGGCCGACTGCCCGCGGGCACGGAGATTCGGTACCAGCCACATTCGACCTGGGAAGATCACAAGGGGCTGATTCTCACCATCGTGGCGGTCTTTCTAGCCCAGGCGCTGACGATCGCCGGCCTGCTCTTCAGCCGGCGGCGGCGGCGGCAGGCCGAAGCCCGCGCCCGGGTCAACCAGGAAGCCCGCGCCCTCGTCGCCGCCATCGTCGAATCCTCCGATGACGCGATTATTCGCAAAGACCTTAACGGAAATATCATCACTTGGAACCGGGCGGCGGAGCGCCTGTTTGGGTTTGACGCCACGGAAGCCATCGGCAAACCCATCACCATTATCGTCCCTCCCTCCCAATTGCCGGAGGAACTGGACATTCTGGAACGCGCCCGGCGAGGCGAACCGGTTCACAACTACGAAACCATCCGCCAAACCAAGCAGGGACGGGCGGTCGAGGTGTCCATTGCAATCTCACCCATTTTTGATGAATCCGGCAAAGTGGTGGGCGCCTCCAAAATCTGCCGGGACATCACCAGCAAAAAGCAGGCTGAAATGGAAATCCGCAAACAGCGCTCGGAACTGGCCCATGTCACCCGCGTGTCCACCCTCGGCCAGTTGACGGCGGCGCTCACGCACGAGTTAAACCAACCCCTGGGCGCGATCCTCCGCAATGCGGAAGCCGCGGAACTTTTTCTGCAAAGCGACCAGCCGGATTTAAGCGAAGTCCGCGCGATTCTGGCGGACATCCGCAAGGATGACCAGCGCGCCGGCCAGGTGATTGAGCGGATGCGCTCCCTGCTCAAACGCCGGAGTTTGGTGTCCGACCCTCTGGACGTGCGCGAAACGGTCGAGGACACCATTGCCCTCGTGCGGCCCGACCTGCTGGCCCGCGAGGTGAAACTCACCCTGGCCATTCCCGCGCCCCTGCCGGAGGTGCCGGGGGACCGGGTGCATTTGCAGCAGGTACTGCTGAATTTGATCTTGAACGGGATGGATGCGATGAACGCCACCACCGTCGGCGACCGCCAGCTTGCCGTGCGGGTGGAAGTGCGTGGCACTGAATGGCTGGAGGTGTCCGTCAGTGATCGCGGGACCGGCCTGCCTGGGGAACTACCCCACCTGTTCGAGCCCTTTTACACCACCAAACCCAATGGCATGGGCATGGGACTGGCCATTTCCCGCACCATTATTGAGGCGCACGGCGGGAAAATCCGGGCGGAAAACAATAGTGGCCCGGGGGCCACCTTCTCCTTCACCCTGCCGGTAAAAGGGATTTGGCTTGGCAACCACCCGTCCCCCCCGGCAGTCTCTCTCACACCAACTCCAAACCGGCCATGAATGAAGCTGCTGTCCGTCCGGCGTCCAAAGGTAATTTATACCTTGTGGATGACAACGCCTCCTTCCTGCTCTCCGTCTCCCGACTGTTGCGGGCGGCGGGCTATACGGTGCAGACCTTCGGGTCGGCCGCCGAATTCCTGGCGGGACTCACGCCGCAGCTTCAGGGGTGTGTTGTGGCCGACCTCCAAATGCCCGGCATGAACGGCCTGGAATTGCAGGCGGCCTTGCAGAAAACGGAAAACCCGCTGCCGGTGATTTTCATGAGCGGCCAGGGGGACATTCCGAGCACCGTGCGGGCCATGCGCCAGGGCGCGGAGGATTTTCTCACCAAGATCGCCCCGAAGGAGGATTTGCTGGCCGCCATTGAGCGCGCCCTCGCCCGGGCCACCCAGGAACGCAAGGACCGCCAGCGCCGCGCCGAGATTTTCACCCGGCTGGACCGCCTGAGCGAGCGCGAGCTCGAGGTGCTCGGCCATGTCGTGCTGGGCCGCTTGAACAAGCAAATCGCCGCCGATCTGAATATCAACGAGCGCACTGTCAAACTGCACCGCACCAGCATCACCCGCAAGCTGGAGGTGCAGTCCGTGGCGGAACTGACCCGCCTCACCCAGGAGGCGCGCCTGTTTAAAAATTACGAGCCAGCCTCGGACTCCTTGAAAAAACTGCTGAACTGGCCCGTCCCCTGAATCCGCCCTGCCCCAAAGGGCAGTTGCCCGCGCGGCGGGAAATGATTTAATCACGCCAGTCGTTTGGGTGATCCCGGCGGGCCTCCCGGCGGTCACAATTTGATTCGGGGCGGCGGTCGTTTCTTCAGCGGGGTTCCCCACCCCCACCTCCTTGGCGGCTGCCGCCCGAATCTTTTGGTCTATTCCTCGGCCGCCTCCAGCGGCAGTTGGTTCTGCGCCGGATCCACCGGCGCCTTGGGCGCCGCCTCGGCCGCGGCGGATTGGTCCCGCAGACGCACCAGGACTGGCCGCAGCATTTTCCCTTGATACTTAAATCCCGGACCGACAGTTTCCGCCACCACCGCGCCCGCGGGCGGCGGCTCTTTTACTCCCATGGCCTGATGCCGCTCCGGCTGGAACGGCTCGTCCGGCTCCGCCGCAAATGGCGTGATGCCCACCCGGCGGGCGGCATCGTGGCAGGCGGTCTGAAACTGACCGATTTGCGCCGCCAGCCGGGGCTGGCCGGAATGCTCGGCGGCCGCGTACAGCGCAAACACATGATCCAGAATCCGCACCACCACCTGGAGCCATTCCCCCTCCGCGCGCCGGAGCTTCTCCACTTCCAACCGGAGCGCCGATTTCTCGCCGTCGTTCATGCGCGTCATGAATTCGCCGAACTGCTTGATCTCCTCGCCCATCCGACCGGTGAGTTCCCGGGAGAGTACGGCCGTTTTTTCCGCCTGGGTCTGGGCATTGGTCCAGTCATTCGTGCAGGCCGCGATTTGTGCCGCCACCTGATCCAGTTGCTGGATTTTTTCCGAGACCGTTTGGAGGCCGTTGACCTCGATCAATTTGGCCGTGGCGTAATATTCCAAGACAAAGGGAAGCGCCCCCAGCACCGCGCCCAACGCCACCAGGACCGAACTGGTCACAATTTCCCAGTGGCCGATCGGATGCGGCGCATGCCAGACCAGATAACCGGCGAACAACAGCAAAGCCGCGTCGCCCAGCAAGAACGGCCATTGGGGCACCTTCCATTCAGAGACATTGCTCATAATGGGACAGTTTCCGCCAAATCCCGCGCCAGCGCAACGCCAAGTTGTCAGCCTTCCCGTTGCTGGGTGTGAGACAAAATTCTTTTTCAGGCGCAGAGTGAAAGCGGGTCGTTTTGTTTGGCGTGGTGATTGAGGCGGTGTTTCCAGAACTCCCCGAGGCGATGGCTGGCGTTGAGACAGCGGAGGG
>Ga0182012_10004574_pt1 | contig 14396 bp, 9 predicted proteins | sample 612S2SmetaG_FD_120486 | JGI IMG/M metagenome (GOLD analysis project Ga0182012, IMG submission 120486) | Permafrost microbial communities from Stordalen Mire, Sweden - 612S2S metaG | ecosystem: Environmental > Terrestrial > Soil > Wetlands > Permafrost | place: Sweden: Stordalen | collected... | reverse complement strand
GCCCGGTCCAACCGGTATCAAGTCGATCTCTCGGTGATCCTGCTGGATATCGACAATTTTAAAAACTACAACGACTCGTTCGGGCATCAGGCCGGCGACGATGTATTGCGTGAGGTCGCCGCGATCTTGACGCACTGTACTCGAGAGTCAGACATAATCGCCCGATATGGCGGCGAGGAGATGTGCATAGTTCTCCCCGAAACGGACACCGACGCTGCACATCATATTGCTGAGCGCCTGCGCTGCGAAGTAGAGACTTCAAAATGGCAGCGAATGCCGGTAACAGTGAGTCTTGGAGTCGCGTCCTTTTCACCCGAAATGGACTCAGTTTCCGATCTTATTCTCGCAGCAGATCGGGCTCTTTACAAGTCAAAAGACTTAGGACGTAACCGCGTGACGCTTGCCGACCGTTTTGCGGATTTATCGGAAAAGGCCGCCTGATTGTCAGCTTCCGCTATAAGCCGATCGTTACCGATATTCCGGAACCTTGCGATGAAATAAATGGCGACAGAATCAACCCGCGTCGTTCCGAGAGCTCCCACTTAGATGTCCCATAACCCAGCGCCGCGCCGACCAGGACATCCTGAAGATGATGGCGATTGAGTTGCAGTCGAGAAGCGCTGATCAGTGTCGCCCCCGTGTACCACCAGGCAGCCTGTCTTGGATAAAACCCGCTTTCAACCGCTGCCGCCGCGAACGCTGCAGTAGCGTGGCCGCTCGGAAAGCTGTCGTGCTCATTTGAATCCGGTCGCTTTTCGCGAGTCGTCACTTTTAGAAGTTCCGCAATTGCCAGGCTTGTGCCAAGAGAGTCCGCGCTTCGTATTGCTTCCGACTTGCCGTCCGATTCGTGCGAAAGGATCGGCAATGCAACAGCTCCGGCGAGATAAATAATGTTGCCCGATCCGGAGGCAAACTCAGCTTCTTGATGAAAGAGCCCCGACGATTGGGCAATCGCCCCAGTCTGAGAAAAGCCGCAGAGTACGACAAGCAGCCCAATACCGGCAACGGCGCGAAAAACTCTATTCAATAATCTTCTCCCTGATAGTTCATGCAAGCTTAGATAGGACACATTATAACAGAAACTTCGCCAGCGGTGAAATGGTAATGAAACCTAGTCGTTTATCGTTTGCCGTGTTAACTTTTTGGTGGGCTCTTACTTAACCTTCAATTCAGCAGTGAATGCGAGACCCGGGTCTCCTCGACGTTGCATCGTTTCACACAATGTTCGCAGATTCGGGCGGAAGGTCGCGTTAACTGGTGTTCCATCTACGGTCACCGTTATTGGTTTTGAAAAGTCGACCAGCCGGCAGTCTAATAGCAGCGTCGCCGAGGTGACATTCGGAGTGGTAGTGATCGATACAGTATTGTTTTTACACATCGCATCAATCTCTTCGGTTTTCGCCGGGGTGTCGGTTCGGAGCCAGAAAAAATCGGTGATCACTGTATCGGTCATTAGCCAGGTAAGTTCTTGCGGAATCGGATTTCTGATATTTGGATACATATCGACGATCTTGTCGCGGTCAGGCAGATTACCGTGCTCATAACCCATTTCTTCGTCAACCGTTACAGGGTAAATGTCAGTGCGCGTCCCCTTGAGCGCTTGGACCTGTTTCGCAAACGCCTGATCTCGGGAAAGGCGATCATACATTGTGTCGTATTGACCCACCATGCAGCTGAACACTGTGTTCCGAAGGGTCTTTGCAGTCGTTTCTCCGTCGGTAGGAGCTCCTGCGGATGCATGTATTGCAGCGAACCTGTCCGGTTCCTTTGGGCCTATTGCAAATGCGCCATATCCTCCGTGAGAGTAGCCCATAATGAACACCTTGTCCGGGTCGACGTCGCCGTTCACGAGGAACTCGTTGATCAGGTTGACGATGAGCGGGTACACGTAAACATCGTAAAACCCATTCCATGTATCATTCGGAGCTCTTAGCGCGAGGTACTTATATCCTCCGAGTTCAGGATGGTCTTTGTAGTGTGTCTGCATGATCACCCACTGGCTGTCGTTGAGGGATTTTGGAGCCCCACCGCCGCCGTGCATGGCGATAAAGAGAGGCCATCCGTTTTTGGGTCTGGTTCCCACCTCACGCACGACATAGGGACTAAGGTATTGTTCGAACGTCACCTGATTCGTCTGATAATCGCTGAGTTGCTGCTGGTGTATCGGCGCCGCCTGAAACGCCGTCCACACCACTTGCCTGATCTCGGGCTCATCAGTTAGCAGCAATTTATCGTCCACGGCTGGAAACGTCCACTGTGCTTGCAATTCGGGAGATGCTGTAAAATAAGCAGTTGCCTCCTGAGTCAGCCGCGAAGCGACACTCACCTTGAGCGACCTTGTGACCGAAGGTGATTTCAAGTCAATTACAAGAGTTTGCCTCAGAAGTCTCGACGGCTTAAAGGGGACGGTGATAATGTCTGACTTATCATCGATTTCAACGGTATAAGATCCGGTCGATGGGATGTCGAAGCTTGCATATTCGTTCTGATCCGCGGATTCATTCTTGCTGACGCCTTGCAACGTTTTCCCCGGAACTAATTTGTTCGAGACTGTGATCGGCATAGCGATCCGCTGTCCGCCTTCGCCGATGACCTTAACAAATAGCCTCGTGTCGCCGTGCTTGAGGACGAGACCCTGCGCCGCATAGCGGTCCGTCACATTGACCGCATTGACATAAGTCGCACCCGGAGCCCACACGAGGGGAAAACTGAGACCGGTTTTGAGGTAGCTGACCGCGTATATTGCGTGGACCGGATCGGTCTTGACTGCCTCAGCAGCGTTTTGAGTAAACCAGCTGTGGTCCAAACCTTTACTGTCCGGCTCGGATGCGCCGACAAAATGCCAGCCGTGATCATAAATTTCAACCCATGTGTGATTGCCGGACATGTTGGTCCAGAGGGGGGTTCCGGCGACTCTCGCCGGGATGCCGACAGATCGACAAGCGTCGACCAGCAATATGGAAAGCCCAGAACATGAAGCCAGGCCGCTAGCTATCGATTCCGTAGGATTCTGGTCGGCCCGGTTGCGCTTTGTAGAGTAATGGACATTGAATAGGTCGTATATATTCTTGTTTAATCGCTGCGCAGCTTCGCCCGCGGTCGATGCACCTGTTATCAACGGCTCACATTTCTCTTGCAACATCGCGCGCGACTCGTCGCGGTCTTCGGTCAAATTGGCGTACGGCAGGATGTCATTTAAGAGAATGTCCGTCGGTACGTACGATTTCCACGGCGATGTGCGCCAAGCTGAGTAGGCCAAGTTGACATTGCTAACCAGGTAGGCTCCGGAAAGAGTCGTAAGGTCGCGCTGCGGCATGTTCTCAATCAAGAAGATCATCCCAGCACGTTCATTTTCAGGAACCTGCTTAATAGCAAACGCAAGCTGAGACCTGTTGACCCCGGCGGACGTCAGCGCCGCATTGATCCCTGTCGGTTGACCGGGATTGTCCGCCATTGCAATATAATGAGCGAGCAAACAAGTTAATAAGAACAAGGGAATATTTAGAAAACGAATTATAAGCGACACTGGGCCGAGCCGTTTCATTCAAACCTCCTGAGATTTCCTGGCGCCAAAAGTGCAAGAAAGCACTATAACTATACCTAACACGAATGAACCCACAGGTCGTGCCGGCGTCTTCAAAGTTCAACGCAGTGAAACTCAGCATAAGCTATAGATCAGGTCGGGTAGGTCAGGATAATGCAGAACAACCAGTTTCATTTGTTATAAAATTATCCCGGTTTTGCTGGTAAGCTAATAAAATGTTAGAAAGCCAGAAATGCCATACCTTGGTCAGGATCTAAGTGATAAAAAGCGGATGTCCGCCGCCGGAGCATTCGCTCCTACGCTTCGCTGGCCGGAGCCGGGAGCGTTATGTAATTTCGTCCCGCGAACAGCTCGGAATACGGTGGATCGGTCGCGATTAACTCGGCGAATCGACAACCAGGCGAATTGCGCCCTTACTCTTCTCGTGGCTCCTGCCGGCTTTGGCAAAACGACGCTTCTTACCTCCTGGCTTGCCGTAACGGACCGCCGCGTGGCTTGGTTCTCAGTTGAGGAAAACGAAGCGGGTTTGTTTCGTTTCGCGTATCATATGATTGCCGGGTTTCGACAGGCGGTCCAGGACCTGATCCCCGATTTCGGCAGCGACTGGCATAATGCGAACGTGTCTCAGGACACTCACGATATAAAGGCGCTGTCAACGTATCTCACCCTTGAGCTTCAGCGTGTAAAGCTACCTCTGACACTGGTTATCGACGACTACCACTTCATCACGGACGACCGCATACATAAGTTCGTCGCCGAGGTTATTGAAAAGCTGCCCCAGCCCATCACATTCGTTATTTCAAGCCGAAGGCCTCCGGCGCTGCCGCTGTCACGTCTTCGCGCGCGAGGACTGCTAAACGAGATTGCCAGTGAACACCTTCGTTTTACAAGCGAAGAGTTTCGTGAGTTCTTTGCGGAAGTTGCTCGCATTGAACTCTCGGATGAGGACATTGAACAGCTCTATCACTACACGGAAGGTTGGATAGTAGGTATCCAATTGGCAGCGATAGGCTTGCAGGACGGGATGAATGTCGCCGACCTAGTTACGTCGAAATCGGGGCCCCGTCGCCATTCACTGGTTTACCTTCTTGAAGAAGTCCTTGAGCGACAACCCTTAGAGGTGCAAAGGTTTCTTATACAAACGTCCATACTCGATCGCATGACTGCGTCACTCTGCGACCGCGTTACGGCGACAAGCAGCAGCGACCAGATCATTAAGCGACTGAGCATGGAAAATCTGTTCATTATTCCAGTTGATGACGACGATGTCTGGTTTCGATATCATCATCTTTTTCGCACTCTTTTATTGGAGCGCCTCAAACTTGACCCCACGGAGGACATTCGGGAACTAAAAGTCAGAGCATGCACCTGGTATGAGGAAAATAATCATCTTCAGGAGGCGGTTGCGTTTGCGGTAAGCGTTAGTGATTGGGATAAGGTCGTTGAGATGGTCATGCCAGTTGCCCCGCCGCTGCTGCTGCAAACGAAGGACTTTCGGGACTGGCTCCGGTCACTCCCCGCAGAGGCCTTTGATCGACAGCCGACCCTTGGCGTTTTGCTCGCATGGTCACGGCTGATTGGAGGGAATGTGAGCGGATGTGTCCGTTTACTAGATCGGCTGGAGAGAAAGGTCAAGCAAGACGATCCGATGTCTGTCCAGATTATCCTGATGAGGCTTACCGTAGCCTGGTTTTCTAGAACAGGGCTGGCGGGTTTGGAGTTTGAGCGCCCGGCCCTGCAGCTGACGAACGAGCGGCCTGAGTCGCGGTACCTTGCTCTGGCTGCAACAGGTTACATTTATATGTATCTCGGCGACCCGATAAGTGCAGAAATGTTGATTTTCGAGGCGATTGAGCTTGTTCGGACGCTTGGCAGGACCTATTCTGAACTGATGCTCATGTTTGAAATCGCTGCGGCGAGATGCCTGCTAATTATGGGACGTCCGGCCGACGCCATGTCCGCCTTGGCCAGAATCAAGCAGTTTGCCAGGTTGAACTCAATCAGAGTATCGGAGCGTGCCAATATCACTTATGCGGAATATCATATTAGTCGCAACGAACTGCACCTCGCTGAAAGAGAGCTCGATATTGCCGGAGCAATGATCAGTCAAACGGGAATTGAATACAACACACCTCTTTATTGGAACGGGATTATTCTCTTACGGCTGGCGCAGGGCAACAACGAATCTGCCCTAAGGGCGGTCGAAGAGTTCAGTCATTGGTGCAAGCGAAACGGCAACTATGGTTGGCTCTATGCGATGGAAACGCTCCATGCCGTAGTTCTCTTCGAACAGGGAAAGCAGGATGACGTAGGAAAATGGCTTCAAGAAAGAACATCGCTGACACCTGCGTCCATAGTATATGAAGACGAACTTAGATACCTCTTGTTAGTGCGGTGGATATTGCGTGCGCCCGGCAGCAATGGTTCGGACCTCATGGGCGCCTATACCCTTGCTGGACGTTTGAGCGCCAATGCTCGCGGCCCTGGCAGAATCCCCGACGCTGCACAGGCGGAGATACTTCAGGCGCTTATTTTACAGAGATTGAACCGGACCGCGGATGCGCTGACTATCGTCGACAATGTTGCCGAGTACCTGCTGCCTGAAGGTATCATTCGACCCTTTCTTGAGTATGCCGATGAACTGCGGCTACTCTTTTCAGCCAGCGGACCCGAGCTGATTTCGTTTGCCGGACTCATAAAGGTACGACCGCTCGTATTACAGACTGACGGTCCTCCAGGAAATACGGATGCTTCAGCTCCAAGCCACCTCTTTATTATCAGTGATCGAGAACAGGATGTTCTCAATTTGATTGCTATTGGACTCACAAACGTCGAGATTGCAGACAGCCTTGTCGTGTCATTGAATACAGTTAAGACTCATATAAAGAATTTGTACTTTAAGCTTGACGCGCACTCAAGAACACAGGCGCTTGCGGCAGCCCGTCAATCACGATTGCTTTAGAGGGAATTATCTTTCAGTCTGCCAGATATGTCTATGCGCTAATCCGTTGTTGCGCGAGCCACTGGCGGTGGGCCATATAGAGCGGATGCTGTTGGGCCATTGGGGAACAACGCAGGGAAAGAATTTTATCTGTACTCGTCTCAACAGAGTTATCAAGAAATACGATCTGGATATGGTCTATGTGTCCGGTCCCAGGCATGGTGGTCCGTCCGTAGTTACAGGCGCCTATCTCGAAGGGACGTGTTGCGAAATTTGTCCGAATATCAGTCAGGGAAGATATGCCGGAGGTTCGAAATTGGAAATGGGGTATAGCTTAACTAATTGCATGACCTCTCATATGCCTCACGAAACAGAACTATGAATATATTGTCATTGAACGCCGGCAGCGCCACCCTGAAATTCAAACTGTTTTCTATGCCGGCAGAAAAATGCCTGCTTGCCGGCGGAATTGATCATTCTGGGAGTGAAAGCATTGCCGGCGCCTCAAATGGGGCGATTGACCAGTGTCGAACCCTAGGTGTCGATGCGATCGGGCACCGGGTAGTGCATGGCGGTACCCGATTTACGAAGCCCACCCGTGTCAACGAATCAGACCTGGATTCATTGCGGGCATTACACGATCTAGATCCGCTGCACAATCCGACGGAAGTGGCGATGATTGTTGCCGGATTGCGGGCGATGCCCAACACACCGGCGTTCGCCGTGTTCGATACGGCATTCCACGAGACAATGCCGGAAATCGCCTGGCGGTACGCATTGCCGCACGGTCTGGCCGACGAGCTTGCTTTGCGCAGGTATGGCTTTCACGGAATATCTTATCAATACGTCTCGGAAAGGCTTTTGAATTGTCTGAAGAAGGATGCAGTCGGATCAAAACTGATTCTATGCCACCTGGGCAATGGAGCAAGCGTATGCGCGGTTAAGGACGGGATTAGCATTGACACGAGTATGGGCATGACTCCAGTAGAAGGCCTGGTAATGGGGACCCGGTCAGGCGATGTCGATCCGGGACTTCTGCTCTATCTCATGCGGACGGGAAAGCTTACTCCCGACAAGCTCGATTATATGTTGAACGACCAGAGCGGGTTATTGGGGTTGTCGGAACGCAGTGGTGATGTTCGTGATTTAGAGAAGGCTGCTGCTGCCGGAGATGTCAAGGCGCATTTAGCGCTGGATATTTTTTGTTATCGAATTTGCAAATATGTCGGCGCTTATGCGGTCGCTCTTTCCGGCTTTGATGCGCTTGCGTTCACCGGCGGAATCGGCGAGCATTCCGCCGATGTCCGCCAGCGCATTTGTTCCAGGTTACAATTTCTCGGAATAGTACTGGATGACGGAAGCAACAATCTGCCGTGTGACGCCAATCCGCGACAGATCAGCGCGGCTAAGACATCAACCTCAACGTGGGTCGTACCGACAGATGAGGAACTGCAAATAGCAAGGAACGTCTATAAGTTACTGGTTTGAATATCATCGCATTTACAAAGACAATAGCTGCAAGACATCATCCGTGTCTCCAGTCTCGCCCAGGCGCGGGAAAATCTTCTCAACACTGTTTAGATGCGCCGCGAGTTCCAGATCAGTCATCGCGTCAACGACCAGGGTGACGGTATAACCGTGATCAAAGGCGCTGCGCGCAGTCGACTCTACGCCAATGCTTGTAGCAACACCGGTCAGAACGATCTGGGTAACTCCTCGTTCTCGCAAATACTCATCCAAGCTTGTGCCGATAAATGCGCCCCAAGTTTGCTTGCTGACGACAAAGTCACTCGACTGCTGCCCTAGCTCCGGAACAAATTCGGTCCAGTCGGGCGGCGGAGAAAAGCTCGGAGAACCGGAATCGGTACGTCGTTGTTTCAAGCCGGTCACGTTCACGAGGACTACCGGCAATCCCCGCTCTCGAAACGCGTCCGCAAGCCGTCTGGTTTGGTTAATGATATCTCCAATAGGGTGTGCAGTGGGAAATCCTACGACGCCTTTCTGTAAGTCAATAACGATCAAAGCGGTGTTGGGGTCGATGGCTGTAATTGGCATAAGATGTTCCTTCTTTCGATCTTTCGCAGTTCAAATCCAGGTTTCTTGTCGATCATGTTCATGGCGCCGGCTTTTGCGTTTCCGGCCGCAGTTGGGCAGCGCGTCCAGCGGGAAGCCCCATCTTCTGGTAAATTGGCCCGATGTCGGCTTTTACCTTCGGCATTTCCAGGGTCAGCCACAACGATCCGGCAATACAAAGCGTCCCTGATACTATTACTGTGTGCGGCGCTCCAATTCTATGCGCCAGCGCTCCTGCCAGGAGGCTTCCGAACGGCGCGGCCCCGAAAAACGCCATTGTATAGTAGCTCATTACGCGAGCGAGCTTATCTTCGGGCACCAGCGATTGAATAACGGTATTACTTACGGATGCGCCTTGCATCAACCCAAAGCCGGCAAATACCATTAGAATGAGAGACAGCCATAGTGTATGCGACAGGCCGAAGAGGATCAATGCGCAGCCAAGCATAGCGGACGCAATTTGCAGCATGTGGGTCAGGCCGACCACCGATTTGCGTACAGCAAGCGAAAGCGCAGATATTAAGGCGCCAACTCCCGAAGCTCCAATCAACCAGCCGAGCGTGGACGGGCCTCCATGAAGCACACGATCTGCAAATACCGGCATAAGAACGGAATAGGGGTATCCCATCAAACTGATGAGGGAAAAGAAAAGGAGTATCGTCCGGATTGGTCGGAAATTACGAACATAGTTCCAGCCTTCGTGCATTTGCTCCAGCATGCTAGCTGCGCTGCGGCGATATTCCGTAGGCCTAATATGCATCATCAGCAGTGACGCGATTACGGCCAGGTAACTGATTCCGTCAATTAGAAAGCACCAGCCTTCCCCGACGGCTGCAATCACGACTCCTGCAATAGCAGGCCCGATCAGTCGCGCGCCGTTTGCCATTGAAGAGTTAATCGCAATTGCGTTGCTGAGATCCTCGCGATCATCCACCATCTGTACCAGAAAAGACTGTCGCCCGGGCATATCGAACGCGTTGATCAGGCCCTGCATTGCGGTGAGGCCGATAATCTCCCAGAGATTGATCGAGTGCGTCAGCGTCAACGCAGCCAACGCGAGGGATTGAACCGCTGCGCCGGACTGCGTCCATACCAGCAATCGTCGCCGATCGAGACGCTCAACCCAAACTCCTGCGAACGGACCGATGATAAATGAAATAATCTGTCCGGCAAAGCTGACTACGCCAAGCAGCAAGACGGAATGGGTCAAGCGATAAACCAACCAGCTGGTAGCGAGCCTTGTCATCCAGTTTCCGATAACGGAGATACTTTGTCCGTAAAAGAATAGCTGGAAGTTGCGGTGCCGGAGCGCCCGCCAGGCATGTGATAGTTTATTAATCACAAATCCACCAGACGTTTGATAATTTCGCCGCTCGCGAACAATGTTTGACGGTCCGATTCTTCAAGCTGGGCAATGGCTCGGGACAACCACGCGCGTTTAGCATCCTTTGAGCTCTTCCGAACTGTGGCGCCCCTGGCGGTGAGCACGATATTCACCTGCCGTCCGTCGGTTGGATGAGGTTTGCGCTCTACAAGCCCCTCTTCATTCATTTCAGCGATCAAGGCTCCCATCGACTGCGGCTTTATGCCTTCTACACGGGCAAGATCAGAGATGGTCATCGGCCCGCTTCGATCCAGACGCGCCATTACCGCAGCCTGCGTCAATGACAGATCGTGGGCGGTATTGGCTGCACGGAGATGGCGAACCAACAATCCGACTGAATGACAGAAGTCGGCAATGTCGGAGTCAAAGGTTTCTTGATCCATAGTGAACTCAACATACCTTATGCGAAGCTAAACTGTAAAGTTAATCTTCATATAATGCACCGACCAATGTACGGCTGAGCAAACGGTTCGTGGACGCCTGCCAGTTAGGATCACTCTAATGCTTGTAATAGCTGGGCCGTAAGATGGCCAAATCACCGCAGTATACAAGGCGTTTGGGATATCAGAGCTAATTATTTTGCTATTAGGCTGTATGCGCGGGACGCCGTTGAAAACCGCATCGATTTTGCAGGAATTAGACCCCCGTACGGGTAATTACTTCACAGTCGCCAAGTCAAAAGTTTCCGTAATCGAGGTTAACTGTGCGTACAAAGTATTGCCCACTCATCGCATCGCTCTGTGCCGTCCTGTGCTCAACAGCGGTTAAGGCGCAGGACACTGGGCGGGTCAGCCCTGCTTCTCTCCCGCTGCCGCTTCCGGCAGCTTCGCCAATGCCGCCCGACGTTCTCCGCAACAACAATCCCTGGAATTTGCGGATGGTTGGAAGCTGGCGCTTCGCGCTGTCTCACGGACATATCGATAACACTGACCAATTTATTACTGAAGATCCCAATTTGACCAATGCCGCTGTAACTGCATCCAGCAGTGAAACCAGGAATCCCGCCGCGAACGCTTTCGACGGCGATACGGCGACGCGATGGTGCGCGAGCGACGATACCTTTCCGCAATGGCTTGGGGCGGATTTGGGACAGGTTCAGCATGTCACCGACATTACGCTCACCTGGGAAAACGCTACCGACCAATATCTTTTCCGAATTGAAGGCAGCCTGGACAAAAAGAGTTGGACAGCGCTCGCAAATAAAACTGATGCGCCCGGCGCCGGTGACGGCCCCGTCACCCTTACGCCGGGTGATTTCCGTTATGTTCGTGTCTACATCACCGGTAACAACAGCACCCATTGGGCGTCACTGAGGGACGTGCAAATTCACTACAATGATTCGACGGGCAAAGATGTCGTATGGTCGGCCCCGACCGGCCAGCCTACAGCTCCGCCGGCGGCCATCGTTGATGCCTTTGCGTCGCCTGGTTTCGACGATTCCTCGTGGCATAACATTACGGTGCCTTCCAATTGGGAGGTACTTGGATACTCGCTGCCGACTTACAACAGCGTCGACAACACCGTCGGCGAATATCGCCGGACGGTTACCGTTCCCGCGTCATGGGCCGGGAAAAAGATATACTGGCGTTTTGACGGCGCACTGGACGGCGCAGAAGTCTTTGTTAACGGCCAAAAGGCGGGGTACCACGAAAGCGGATATACCGCCTGGGACATCGATCTCACCGGCATTGTTCTGCCGGGAAAGCCTAATCTGTTTGCCGTCAGGGTCTCGAAAACGGTGCCGTCTTACGACTGCGAGACGGGCGACTTCCAATGCATGGGCGGTATCTACCGGGAGACGTCATTGATTGCCGTTCCTCCGACCCATGTGTCCGACATTACCGTCCGCACTCCGCTGTCGACGGACTACAAAGAGGCAACCCTAAATGCGGATATTACGGTTCAAGCCGATCCCGGAGCAACTGTTCAGGTGGCCGGCGCTCTGGTCAAGGTAAACGGAAATGCAACTGGAAACACGGTTTCAGGCGCTGCAATCGCCGATTCAAATGGCAGCGCTACTGTCACTCTTTCCTCACCGGTGGCCGCCCCGGCGCTCTGGTCGGCGGAAAAGCCCAACCTGTATTACCTGGTGCTGCAATTAACTCAGGGGGGCAAACCAATTGAGCGGGTCGAGCAGCGATTTGGTTTCAAGCAGATTGATGTCAAAAACAGTGTCGTGCTCTGGAATGGCGTCCCGATCAAATGCCAGGGGACCTGCCGCCACGACTTCTGGGCGGACAAAGGCTTTGCGCTATCGGACACGGAATGGAATAAAGACCTGACCCTGATGAAGGCGGCAAACATTAACGCCATTCGCACAAGTCATTACAACCACGCCGAGCGTTTCCTCGAACTGTGTGAAGAACGGGGAATGTACATACTTGACGAAGTTCCGTTCTGCTGGATCGGCAATAAAATCAACGACCCGGCCTATGCGCCCTATCTTTTGCAGCGAGCGCAGGAGACTCTGGAGCGCGACAAGAATAGGCCGTGCGTGCTAGCCTGGAGCATTGGTAACGAGAACGGCTACGGGCAGAATGAGCAGCCGGTCTTCGATCTGGTCAAACAGATCGATCCGACTCGCCCCGCATTCGTCTCGCAGCAAAGTCCGAATCAGATCCACGGCGAACAGTGGCAGGACAAACACTATCCAGGGCCGGCGGAAGTCGACCGCGACGTTCAAAACGCCGCCATGATATTCAATTACTCCGAGAGTCCGCACATTTTCTGGCAAAAGGAAACGCAGGACTACGACCCAGGCGCCTCCGACCTCTGGTCGGAAGCGTTAAGCAGTCTCTGGTCGAAGATCTGGACCGCTCCGAATATTCTTGGCTCCTTTATCTGGGAGTGGCAAAACCAGGGTATCGCCGACCAGAACGCCAACAAGACGACCGATTTCTACTATGGGCCCGATCGACTGCGCGACGAAAATGACAAGGGGGTTGTCGACAGCTACCGTAATCCGAAAGCCGAATGGTGGATAGTCAAGCAGGTCTACAGCCAGGTCGTAGTCGGCGCCAAAACCGTTGCACCAAGTTCCGGTCAGGCCACCGTTCCGCTCACTAACCATTATTCGTTCACTGATCTCCGCGAGCTAACTTGCAAATGGACCGCCTATAACGGCACGAATGTTCTGCAGACCGGCACTCAGCACATTGCTTGCCCGCCGATGCAGTCCGTTCAAGCCACGTTCCCCGCTCCCGCCGGAATCACCGAGCTCAGATTGGAATTCGATCATGCCGATGGTACGTCGGTCGTCGCAGCAAACCTGGCGGTCGACGGCGCTACGCAGCCCGCCGCTCCGTCAGCCTTGCCCGCAGGCGCAGATCTAACCGTGGCAGACGCGCCAAATACTTTAACAGTCTCAAACGACATTTCCAGCCTGATCTTTGACAAACAAAGCGGCGCTATTCAGGCCTGGACTGTAAAAGGCAAAACAATCCTTGTCCGAGGTCCCACCCTTAATCTCGGTCAAGGCAAAGCCGGAAACACCCGCGGATTCTTTCGATTTACCGGTGGGCCGATGCTGCAAAACGCTGTGGTGACAGCAGCGGCGCCGGCCGTCGACGGTTCAGTGACGGTTACTGTTGCCGGCTCAGTTGCTAACGGGCCAAATGGAGCTGCGCTTGGCAATTTCACCGGAACTTACGCCGTGCATACCGACGCCGAAATCAACGTCACATGGAGCCTGAATTGGACCGCCGCGAATACCAATCTGTGGGAGGAAGGACTTGAGCTACTTTTGCCGGGAACGATTAATAAAATGAACTGGCAACGCGACTCATACTTCACTGATTACCCTGACGGACATGTCGGGGCGCCATCAGGAACTGCCGGGTCTGCGGATATTACATTCCACGCATCGAAACGGAACCTGCAGTGGCTGACTCTGACCGATGCATCCAACACCGGAATCGCCCTGCTGCCTATATCAGGATCATCGCTGGTTGGACGCGCAGACGGGCGGGTTCCGCCCAAACCTACTCTTGGACCCAGCCTTCCGCTGTTTGTTCAACTATTCAATCACACGACGTTATATGCGAGCACTGATGTCGCCGGTCCTAGAGACTTCAGCGGCAATTGGGTTTCCAACCACGATATTCACGCCACTGCCGCACAGCCCCTGGGAGGCGCCTTCACGCTGCGGGCGCTGGCGCCGTAACTCTGGCAATTGGTAGCCCCGGCCTCTGCGCCGGGTACCGCAGTAGCAAATTTCAGGTATGCCAAAAGCACCCGTCGGCCAGACCAGGCGTTTTCATCGTTCGAGTAAATGAGGCTCCTCGCACAAACGCCAGAACAACGTATAGTAAAGAGGCAGTTATGAGCACCTTGCCGCCGGAACAATTGGCAGTATCGGAGGAGCGTCCGAAAGCCGATATTGCACAAACCGTTGCTCTCTGGGGCGGATTTGCAGCCGGAAGTTTGTCTTTTCCACTTCTCTTCAGCAATCCTGC
>Ga0182012_10004573_pt1 | contig 14397 bp, 14 predicted proteins | sample 612S2SmetaG_FD_120486 | JGI IMG/M metagenome (GOLD analysis project Ga0182012, IMG submission 120486) | Permafrost microbial communities from Stordalen Mire, Sweden - 612S2S metaG | ecosystem: Environmental > Terrestrial > Soil > Wetlands > Permafrost | place: Sweden: Stordalen | collected... | reverse complement strand
TGCGCCTCGGGCCTTGAGGCCATTGCTCAGGCCGATCACCGCATCCGCTCAGGCGGCTGCCGCGTAGTAGTGGCCGGCGGCGCGGAGTCCATGAGCTTGCTGCCCATGAGCGGCCTCAAGCCGAGCCCGAATCCCTGGCTCGCCGAGCACTATCCCGCGTCGCTGCTGACCATGGGGCTCACAGCTGAGCGCGTCGCAGCGCATTACAAGGTCTCGCGCGAAGATCAGGATGCCTTTGCACTGACAAGTCATGAAAAGGCCTTGGCCGCGCAGGCCGCGGGGAGATTTCACGACGAGTTGATTCCGGTTCCTGTCTTGAAGGCCAGCCAAACGGCTAAGGCCGGAAAACCGGATGTGAAGGAACTTGATTTTGCTGTAGACGAAGGCCCGCGCAGCGACACATCCATGGAAGCTCTGGGCAAACTCAAGCCCGCGTTTCATGCCAACGGAACGGTGACCGCCGGCAACTCTTCACAGACCTCGGACGGCGCTGCGGCGGCGGTGCTGATCGATGCGGCGCGCGCTCGGGAGCTGGGGCTCGCGCCCGTTGCGCGTCTTGCCGCTTACGCCGTCACCGGCTGCCTGCCGGAGGAGATGGGCATCGGTCCCATCACGGCCATCCCCAAAGCCTTGCAACGCGCAGGCATCACGCTGGCCGACATCGGGTTGATCGAGTTGAACGAGGCTTTTGCCGCGCAGGCGCTAGCCGTTATCCGCACCCTGGGGCTCGATCCCGCCATTGTGAACGTGAACGGCGGCGCGATTGCTCTGGGGCATCCGCTGGGATGCACAGGGGCAAAACTCACCGCTACGCTGCTGGCAGAGATGAAGAAGCGGAAGCTGCGCTACGGGCTCGTGACGATGTGCGTAGGCGGCGGCATGGGCGCGGCGGGAGTTTTTGAGCGCCTGGTCTGAATCATTTCCGCGGTTAAATTGCGGAGGCAGTTAACCGGGCAGGTTCCGCGATCCACCCTGCAAGTTGTACCGCATCTTGTTCTCCGCTATCCTGGAGTTAGAGCGGCCCTCCGAACCAACTGGAAAAAATCTGACGGAGTTTCGGTGAACTTTTTTGGGAATTCCAGAAAATATCACCAAGAGCGGAGTGTATCTCGCGAGCGAAACCGGTTGAGAATAGTTGTATACCGGAGCACTACCGCAGAGCGCCATTTTCATCTCCGGGATCTCGCAGACGGGTTTTTGTCTGTGGGGTGGAATCAATAGCACCCTGCGCCAACATCAACAGGGAATGTGAATTGTGGAACTGGTCAATAGGAGAACCGTTACCGACGGCCGAATGAATGGCCCCCAACCCCAATGGAGGAGATATCAATGGCACAAGCCGCCAGGAAAATCACAGAGACAGCGAAGAAAGCCACTACGCCCGCGGTAGAGACGAAGGCCGCGACAGCAGAGACCCCGAAAGCAATCAAGACGCCAACGGCCAGGAAAGTCTCGGCAGCCAAGACCTCAAAATCGACAACATCAACCGGCAAGATTCACCTGATGCCGCCGAGCTTTGAGCAGGTCGCCAATCTTGCCCATAAATATTGGGCAGAGCGCGGCCACCAGCACGGATTCCACGAGGAAGATTGGTATCGCGCCGAGCAGGAGTTGCGCGGCAAGGCATCCTAATCTCCAATCCTTCGCTCCCGCACCCATCCATCGTGCTTTCATTGCGTAAATAACAACAACAGCCGGGATCGCTCCCGGCTGTTGTGCGTGATATTGGTTGCTTCTGTCTGCTTAAGCCTTGGCGGTGACCAGCGCCTTGAGCCGCGCGTTCAGCCGGCTCTTGTAGCGGGAGACCGTATTGTCGTGCAGAATGCCCTTCTGCACGCTCTTGTCGAGCGCGGAGACGGTGGCGCGATACTGTGCCTGCGCGGCCTTCACATCGCCCTTGGCGATCGCCTCGCGCAGCGTGCGCAAGCTGGTGCGCACACGGCTGCGGTTAGCGCGGTTCACTTCGGTGCGCGTCTCGGTCTGGCGAGCGCGCTTCAACGACGATACATGATTTGCCATTCGACTTCCTTAATTATTGGATGTGGTGCGTGGCCGATTCAACGCTCGATGTCTCAAACGCAGCCGCCGCCAGAATGCAACTCAAGCCGCATCCCTCGCAATTTTTAAGTTTACGGGATTTCCGGCGCGGGGTCAATCGCGTCGGTGGCTCTCCGCCTGGGCCAGCCTCCCGTAAGAGCCTCTATGATCAGGAGTATGCGGTTTGAAATCGTCACCATCTTTCCCGGCTTTTTTGCGGGCATCTTCGAGCACGGCATTGTGCGGCGGGCGCAGGCCGAGGGGCTGGTCGAGGTGGGCATTCACGACCTGCGCGGTTTTACGCATGACCGCCATCGCACCGTGGACGATCGACCGTTTGGGGGCGGCGAGGGGATGGTACTGAAGCCCGAGCCTCTGGCCGAGGCGCTGGCTTCACTTGGGATTCGGAATAAAAATGAGCGCGGAGGTTCGCGCGATCCCACCCTTGCGCCGAAAAAAACGCGCAAGGATGGGGCACGGAACATCTCCGGCTCTACTAAGGTGATTTTGCTTTCCGCGCAAGGAAGGCCGTTTAGGCAGGCCGTCGCGCGAGAGCTGGCCAAGGTGGATCGTGTGGTGCTGATCTGCGGACGCTATGAGGGCGTCGATGAGCGGATCAACGAACTATATTGCGATATGGAGCTGTCGATTGGCGACTACGTGCTGAGCGGGGGCGAACTGGCGGCGGCGGTGGTGGTGGATACGGTGATGCGGCTGGTGCCGGGAGTGCTGGGCAATGAGTCCTCTGGAGAATTTGAGAGCTTTGGCGTTGCGGATGCGGAGATACTTTCCGATCAGGAAGGTGTGCCGCGCTCGCAGCATGGGGCCGGAGGATTGTTGGATTATCCGCACTACACGCGGCCGGCGGAGTTTGGCGGGTTGCGCGCGCCGGAGGTGCTGATGAATGGCGATCATCTGGAGATTCGCCGCTGGCGGCGGGAGCAGCAGTTGCGCAAGACGCTTGCCAATCGCCCCGATCTGCTCGTAGGTGCGGAGTTAAGCGCGGATGACCGGCGTCTACTGGAAAGAATTCGAAAAGAGGCAGCGAGCTAACGAGTCGGCAATTTGGCGCTGACTCGCTGACTCGCGAACAGGCCTGAAGCGCCGCTAACTTGCTCACTGGTTAACTCGCCCCCTACACCTTCTCCTGCGGGTGTGTGGCGTAGTGCAGCAGCATGGCTACAGCACAACTGGTCAGGCGCGTTGCGGCCGAATCGGCGCGGCTGGTGAGTATGGCTGGAACGCGCGCGCCCAGCACAATGCCCGCCAACTGTGCTCCGCCTAAATATTCAAGCTGCTTGGCCAGCATGTTGCCGCTCTCAAGATCGGGTACAACCAGAATGTCCGCCTGGCCGGTGACGGGCGAGACGAGCTTCTTGATTGCGGCGGCTTTTTGGCTGACGGCCGTATCGAACGCCAGCGGCCCATCCAAAATACCTCCTGTAATCTGGCCGCGATCGGCCATCTTGCACAGCGCCGCGGCGTCGAGCGTGGACTTGATTTTCGTGTTCACCGTTTCAACCGCGGAGAGCAGCGCCACTTTGGGCTCGGGAATGCCGAGGGCGTGCGCCAGGTCGATGGCGTTCTGCACGATGTCGATCTTGTCTTCAAGGTCGGGCACGATGTTGATGGCCGCGTCAGTAATGAGCAGGGTGCGGGCATAGGACGGCGTGTCCATGACGAAGACGTGAGAGATGCGACGGGCAGTGCGCAGGCCCAGATCGCGGTGCATGGCGGCCTTCATCAACTCATCGGTGTGTAGGCTGCCCTTCATGAGGGTCTGGAAGTTGCCTGCGCGGCACTCGGAGACGCCGAGCATCGCCGCCTTTTCTTCCGTCTCGGCATTGAGGATGGGGAAGGGGCTGATGTCGACGCCGATCTTTTTGGCGAGCGCCTTCATGCGGGCCCCGGGGCCGATGAGCGTAGGCAGGATGAGGTTCGCATTTGCGGCTTCCACGGCGCCGCGCAGCGCAACGTCCGTCATGGGCCAGACAACGGCGCTGGTGACAGCGGGTAGATCCTTACAGCGCTCGATGAACTGGTGAAAGACATGGTAGTCGGCCGGGTGGCCGACAAGCGGATCAACGGCTACGGACTCAGCCAGCGTTGCCAGATCGCTCATGGGAGAGTTCCTCCTTGGTTTTCGAGTTCGCGGGGGGTAGTGCTATCCCACCCATCGAATTGAGACGAACCTTCTATGGATATTGTTGCGCGCGTGGGCGGATCTGCTTGTGTGTTTGGTCACACGGAGAAGAGGCGTAACGCAGGCAGGGACGAGCAGCTACTTCTGGAATTCGTTGACGGTAATTTCTTTGATTGCGAAGCCGGGGGGAACAACGAATAAATTCGGGTCCGGGACGCTGCGATCAAGCTGAGTGACCAGCCGCTCCTCCTGCATTCGCGGGTCGGTTGATGTGGTTTTCAGCGTGAGTTTCAGGTCGGGAGAGATCCAACGCTCGGCAACGCTGACGACCGGCTTGTCGTTGCCGATGGTGCCCGCAGGCCTGGTGCGCGTCACGCGCCTGCCAACGGCATTCGTCCCGGCAAGCTCCTGGGTTGGAAGTTTCTCATTCTTGATCTGCACGCCTGGCTGAGCATACTGAGGCTTGTCGAAGGGGCTAATCCATGGGTGCAGGCTCCATTGCCCTTTCTGGGGCAGATGAAATACGTTGGCTGTCTTCTGATCCATGTGAATGACTGTTACGGAGTTGGATACCGGATCGATGATCGCGGCCGTATCGAAGACGGGCTTCTCGCTTTCTTTGTACTGGGCGGCTTCCCGGCGAAACCTGCCCTGCGGATCGCGCCATTTTCGCACTTCGGAGAGCTTTGAGATTGTCGTACCATCCGCCAGCGGCGTCATTTCCACGACTTCTTCGACTGCGGAGAGCGGTTCGCCAATGACAATGCCCGCATCATCTTGCTGGAGCGCAACCACGGCTGCCCCGCCCAATTGCGCGCTTGCGGAGTGGAGGCAGATGGCGGACAGAACGGAAATGGCTAGCGCGTTCGTACAAGAAAACATGGATTGCTCCTTGAGTTCGTCGCCCGGGTACAAGTTCATTCTATGCCCATCACGCTCTCAAGCTGTCTACAGCCTGACAAACGAAAAATCTTTCGCTGTGCTATGCAGAGCGAAAGCCGCCGAGATCCTTATTCCAGCAAATACATCGCGCCACATCGGGGAGTAGAATTTGCAATGACGCATCGATGAGCAAAATGAATTGCAGGAGGAAACCTATGCGCTCCTCAGATTGTGCGAGGCGAATATTGATTTCGATGGGGTTAATTGCCGCGGCGATGGCGATCCATGCGCAATCGCTTCAGGGCGCGGCGCTTGTGCGGGCGTTGCAACATGGCGGCTTTGTCATCGTCATGCGCCATCCCAATTCGCCGATGACGCCGCCTGCCAAGGATCAGTTAAATGCGGACAATTTGAATGGAGAGCGGCAGTTGGATGCGGAGGGCATTGCGTCGGCACTGGCCATGGGCAAGGCGCTGCGCGAATTGAAGATTCCGATCGGCGAAGTGCTGTCAAGCCCAACCTACCGGGCGCTGGAGACGGTAAAGTACGCGCAGTTTGGGGCGGCAAAGACGGTGCCGGAACTGGGCGAGGATGCGAAGGGGATGCAGGGCGGGTCGGATGCTATGGGAGTGTGGCTGCGGGACCGGGTGAAGAAGCTGCCGGTGGGAACGAATACAATTTGCATTACGCACTTTCCAAATTTGCGGAGCGCATGGCCGGAGTTGGCGCAGAGCGGAACGAGCGTTGCGGAGGGCGAGGCGCTGATCTTCGGCTCGGATGGCAAGGGCGGCAGCGCGTTGGTGGCGCGGGTCAAGATTGACGAGTGGCCCAAGTTGGCGCAGCAGTAGACCGTTGATATTGTGACTGTTGAGATCTGAGGTTTCCCTGGTCTAAAAATCGAGACCATATCGAGAACAGGGCACCCAGGTTCCTCGGCACGACGAAGGAATACCGGTTGGTATATACAACAGCATTGAGGAGGAATTGAAATGCAGGCGCGAATTCAGGGAACGACGATGCCGGTGCTTGAGGTGGAACTGGATCCGAACGAGAGCGTGTACTCGGAGAGCGGCGAACTGAGCTGGATGACGGGTTCGATCCAGATGATGACGCACACACAGATGGGCGGCGGTGGCGGGCTGTTTGGCGCGCTCAAGCGCGTGGCCGGCGGCGGCAGCCTGTTTATGACCGAGTACCGCGCGTATCAATATCCTGGCGCGGTGAGTTTTGCAACCAAGGTGCCGGGGCATATCGTGCCTATCGAACTGGGGCAGGGCTCCGAGTATATGGTCCATCGCCATGGATTTTTGTGCGCGACGACGCAGGTAACCATCGGCGTGGGCTTTCAGCAGTCGCTGGGCGCGGGCATCTTTGGCGGGGATGGCTTTCTATTGCAGCGCATCGGCGGCTCCGGAACGGCCTGGCTGGAACTTTCCGGCGAACTGATTGTTAAAAACCTTGCACCGGGCGAGGTGCTACGCCTGCATCCGGGCCACGTGGGAGCCTTTAAGAGTTCGGTTGGTTTCCAGATCACGACGGTGCCGGGAATCAAGAACATGATCTTCGGCGGCGATGGGCTTTTTCTGGCCGAGCTTGTCGGCCCCGGAGCGGTGTGGCTACAAACGTTGCCCATTTCGCGCCTGGCTCACCAGATCAGCGAGTATCTGCCACGCACCGAAGCGCGGCCAGCCACTGCGGCAGGCATTGGCGGCGGATTGCTGGGCGGCATAGTAGGCTCGATTCTCAGCGGAGACCAATAAAGCAGGGACTAGGTAACAGTGTGAGTGGACCGTGTGCATTGATCGCTGACCACACTCACACTCACTCACACTCACACTCACGCTGACCACTGTCGACTGTAACGCGAGGGATTTTTTGACGGATCGACTCAACACCAGGCACGACCATCGCCGCGATATCCTCTTCGCGTTTGCGCTGGCTCTCGGTTGTTACCTTGCATGGTTGCTGCGCGATGTGCTGGTTATGCTCTATGTTTCCGCGATCTTCGCCGTCGTGCTCACGCCGATAGTGAATTCGCTGGCAAAGTTGCATATCGGTCGCTGGCAGTTTGGCAGGGGCGTGGCCATTTTGCTTCTTCTGGTCACCGTCGCCGGGGCCTTGGTTGCCTTCGGCTTTCTGGCCATTCCGCCCGTGGCCCGCGATCTGGAGCAGTTCAGCGGGCAGGCGCCCAGCCGCATTGCCGAGCTTCTGGCCAGAGTCCAACAGCTTCCGCTTGCCGGCCGCGTCAATATGGCGGAGTTGACTTCCAAGCTGCAGGCCTATGCTAGTCAGTCCGCGGGGTATGCGCTGGTTGCGGCAGGCAACTGGGCCGGCAATCTCTTCAACATCATCACCGGCATTGTGCTGACCCTCTACTTCATCCTCGAAGGCGATCACGCCTACGCATGGTTCCTCTCCTTCATTGCACCTGACAGCCGCCAGCGGCTCGACGGCGCGCTGCGGCGGGCCGGCGTGAGAATGGGCAAATGGCTGCTTGGCCAGGCTACGCTGATGCTGATCCTCGGCGTACTGAGCACGGTGGTGTACGTCTCACTTCATATTCGATATGCCTACGCGCTTGGTGTGCTGACCGGGCTGCTCAACTTCATTCCTGTGCTGGGCGCGGCCATTACGATAGCTCTGGTGCTGCTGGTTGCGGCCATCGACTCCTGGGGACGCGTGCTCGGAGTCGCGATCTTTTATTTTCTATATATAAATTTGGAAAACTCCATCCTCATTCCGCGCATTATGAAGACGCGCGTAAATCTTCCCGGCCTGGCGATTCTGGTGTCGCTCTTGATCGGCTTTGAACTCGCCGGCGTGCTGGGCGGACTGGTCGCAGTGCCTACGGCTGTGCTGGTGGCCGTGCTGCTGGATGAGTACCTGGTGTGGAAGGATGTGGAGGCAGGGACCACGAAATAGAGAATAGGGACTAGGGAATAACAACGGCCTATTTTATTAATGGCTTTGTGTACGGGCACGACTTCACATCTAAGCCGGTGCGCGCATCGCTTCCAGCACCGCCGTGATGTCTGCGCCGAGCTTCTGCTGGGAATCCGGCGTGAGCTTTTGTCCCTGGTGCGTCAAATAGAAGACGTCAATCGCCGTCTCCCCTTCCGTGTCGATCAGCGCAACTTTAATGTCACACTTGTGCGTGTTCAGGTTCAGCGCGATCTCGCGGAGCAGGCCGGGCAGATCCTGCGCAACCACCTGCATCAGCGTCGAATGAGAAGAAGACTCGGAGTCGAACTCTATCTTTGTGGGGACTTCGACCTTTAGATTCGTTGGATGGTTGAGGTGGCGGCGCGAGTTAAGGAGATGCGCGACGGATGCTTTTTGCGAGACCACATCGCGGATGCTTTCAAGGAAACGGTCTTTCTCGCCCGGATTCAGCTCAATGGTGCGAAAGACATCGGTGAACAGGAAGCTATCGACGATGACGCCGGCTTCGTTGGAAAACGCGCCGGCGCGAACGATGTTCATGCCCCAGGAAGCCAGCGCGCCGGCTACGTCTGCAAACAGGCGCGAGCGGTCGCGGGTAATGACCGTCAGATCGAAGAGTTGTCGCGCCGGTCGCAGATCGAGCTGCACGGGATTTTCGTCGAGCGCCAGCGCCATCTGGAAGTGGCTGCGAATCTGCTCCGGCAGGCGGGTTTGCAGGTAGCGCTGTGGCAGGCCTTCGAGGAACTGTTTCAGCGCATCGTGCTGAGCCGCCGGAACCATCGACCGAATCCGGTTCAACAGCGCCGGATCGATGGCCGCGTGGTAGCGCGTCTCATCCACCGACCGATCCATGAAGTTGGCCGTCGACATGTAGAACTGCCACAGATTCTCCGCCTTCCACGGGGTCAGCGCGTCCGGGTTCACTGCCTTGATGTCGGCAAAGGTCATCAGCGTGAGCATCTTCAAGAGCTGTGGGCTGGCAATTTTTTCGGCAAAAGTGCGCACATTTTCCATGTCGAAGATGTCGCGGCGCATGGCGCTCGACATATCGAGATGAAGGCGAATCAGTTTGAGCACCGTCTCGCGCTCTTCGGCATCGAAGTCGAGCCGGGCCAGGAAGCTGTCTGCCAACTCGACGCTCTGTACGGAGTGATCTCCGGTCCGGCGGGCCTTGCCCGTATCATGCAGCAGCAGGGCAAGCAGGAACAGGTCGAGCCGGTCAATCTCAGGCAGCAACTGGCCCAGGCGCTGTTCGTACTCGTGCGCCGGCTGGCGCAGGGAGTGCACGTTATCGATGGTGAGGAAGGTGTGCTCGTCCACAGTGTAACGGTGATAACTGTCGCGAATCACCAGCGCGTCGATGCCGTGAAACTCGGGGATCAGCATCTCCAGCACTCCGAGGGCATGCATGGTGCGCAACGCTCGCGCGGCGTGGGGCCCAATCAGCACCTCGCGCAGCGCGTTCCATAGATAGGGCCCTTCCGGGATATGGATAGCGAGAACGGGCAGCGCGTCGGTGATGCGGTCTTCGGCGGCCTGCGAAAGCGCGTAGCCGTGCGTGGCAATGAGAGAAAAAACGCGGAGGATGGCCGCCGTATCGTGGAACTGCGCGCCCGGCTGCACGTCAATGCGGCCTTGGTCGAGCAGAAAATCCGTGCCTGCAATCGGCGTTCGGCGGCGGCGAAACTGCTTGTAAAAGCTGACCGGCGCGGGCAGGTGCTCCATCAACAGCGCCGCGCGGCGATAGATCACGCGCGCGTGACGGTAGTAGGTCCGCATCCAATAAGACGGATCGGCCGTCCCGCGCGTCTCAAGGCCGATCGACAGCGCCGCCGCCTCGTCCTGCGACTGCCAGTCGAGCGTGTTGTTGTCGCGGCCGTGGCGGAAGTGGAGAAAACATCGAGCGGCGGCTAGAAAATCGAATGCGGCTTCGGCATCGCCGCGCGCGCTTTGAAAAACCCCTCCGCGCTGGCGCGGCCACTCCTTGGTCTCCTTGAGATGAAACAGCAGCGCAAACCAGACGGCAAGATGGTAGTCGCGCAGGCCGCCGGGGCAGTCCTTGATGTTGGGCTCAAGATGAAAGATGGTGTTGCCATATTTTTCGTGGCGATTGCGGGCGATCTCGCCCAGCTTCTGCGTGATCGTATTCCACTCGCTCAGCACAAGGCCCGGAAAAACCACCTGATGAAGCTGCTGGTAGAGAGGAAACTGGCCGGCAAGGAAGCGGCGATCTAGCGTGGCCAGGGTGAACTCTAGATTATCGGGGTCGAACTTGCCTGATTCTTTTACCGTGCGGCAATTGGGGCTGGCGCGCAGGCCGATGTCCCACATGCCCTGAATGACGGCGTTGACAGCATCGCGGCTGTGCTCCTCGGTGTTTTCGTCCGCGAAAGTAAACAGAACGTCGATATCGGAGAAGGGAAAGAGATCTTTGCGTCCATAGCCGCCGAGAGCAAGCAATGCCGCATTTTGCGGAGGCAGGCCTTCAAAGGCGCGACGCCACATTTCAATCAAAATCCGGTCGACAACTGCTGACCTGCGCCGGATGGCGGCCGTGCCGTCGCCCGTGCGTTCGCACGTCTGGCGCACCAGCGCCATCTCATGCGTATAATGCTCCCGTAGATCGTCGACTGACAATGCTGCTGAATTCATGCTGTTTACGCTTAGGTTGGGACGCTGGCTTGCAGAAACTGGAGGAGATAAATAACAGTTTAATTGAAAATGCCCATTTCGAGAAAATTAGCTTTGAGGCGACGATAAACGTCACCAATTTACTATTTCGCGGTTCGCTTCGGAGCCGGCGCTCCGGCAAGCGTGACAAAGTGTCCAGTCTGGGAGCAGGCGCAAGTCAAGCGTGCCAGATCGGCCTGCATTTGAGGTATTTCTCTTAGCGAAGACAGTGCCGCATCGAGGATGGAAGCCGCGGCCTGATCCCGCGGACGCTCGATGCGGTAGTGCATCCACTTGCCCTCGCGGCGGGCGCTTGCTATCCCGGCATTTCTTAGATAAGCAAGATGCCGCGAGATCTTCGGTTGGCTCTGGCGCAGGACTTCGACCAGATAACAGACGCAAACCTCGCTGCCGGCGATGAGATTGAGCAGTCGCAGGCGGGTGGGGTCGGCAAGCGCGGCAAAGAGCGGAATGAGATTGGGCGGAGCGGTACGGGATGCCATGACTTCATCATATTCGCCTTGACAGATATTTCCAATCGCGATACATTCGCTTTAACGAATATGAGAAGGGGTTGTCATGAATACAGCGGAACAGTTGAGGGAAGAGGTGCAACAGAAATACGGCAGCGCGGCGCGAGCCGTCTCCGAAGGCAGCGGAGTGGGATCGTGCTGCGATCCGGCGCTCAAGTGCTGCGATCCGATCACGACCAATCTTTACTCGAACGCCGAGCACGGGCAGGTTCCGGACAAGGCCGTACTGGCCTCGCTGGGATGCGGCAATCCGACGGCGTTGATCCACCTCAAGCCGGGGCAGGTGGTGCTCGATCTAGGATCGGGTGGTGGCATCGACGTGCTGCTCTCGGCAAAGCGCGTTGGGGCGACCGGGAAGGCCTATGGCCTCGACATGACGGACGATATGCTGGCGCTGGCACGCGAGAACCAGCGGCAAGCGGGAGTCGAGAATGTTGAGTTCCTGAAGGGCGAGATCGAAAGTATTCCGCTGCCCGATAATTCCGTGGACGTCGTGATCTCAAATTGCGTTATCAATCTCTCGTCAGACAAGGATCGAGTGCTGCGAGAGGCGTTTCGCGTGCTGAAGCCAGGCGGGCGGTTTGCCGTCTCCGATGTGGTGGTGCGGGGCGCGGTACCCGATGCCGTGCGCCAGAGCATGATGCTGTGGGTGGGCTGCATTGCTGGAGCGCTCGATGAAGACGACTACCGGGCGAAACTGATTGCCGCCGGATTTGCGGAAGTTTCCTTCGAGCCCACGCGAATTTATAACGTCGCCGATGCGCGCGAGTTTCTGAGCACTTCAGGAATTGACGTGGATACGATTGCGGCGCAGGTCGAAGGCAAGTTCATGAGCGCATTCATTCGTGGAACCAAGCCGGAGGCTGGATGCTGCGTGGGCGGATGCTGCTCCAAATAGAATTGGCGAAATCTCTGAAAGGTCGAACAACATGCCGCAGCAATACAACGTACTGTTCCTCTGCACCGGCAACTCAGCGCGCTCCATCATGGCGGAGGGATTGCTGAATCACAAAGGCAAAGGATTGTTTACTGCCTACAGCGCCGGAAGCCATCCGTCGGGCGCGCCGCGGCCTGAGGCGCTGGCGCAGTTGCAGTCCGCGGGAATTTCGATCAAGGGCCTGCACAGCAAGTCGTGGGATGAGTTTGCCGCGCCCAGCGCGCCTCATCTCGATTTTGTGTTTACAGTGTGCGATAACGCGGCCAATGAACAGTGCCCCTACTGGCCCGGCCAGCCGATGACGGCGCACTGGGGGATTCCGGACCCTGCCGCGGTGAAAGGCACTCCGGATGAAATTGCGCGCGCTTTTCGTGACGCCTTCATGGTTCTCGACCGCAGGATCGGGCTGTTTCTTGCGCTGCCGCTCGGTACTCTTCAACACCTTGCCATTCAAGAAGAAATCAAGAAGATTGGAAAAGCATGAGGCCGTCCTTTTTGCGACGGGCGACCGCTGAGTTTGTTGGAACCCTGTTACTGCTCGCCACCGTAGTGGGCTCCGGCATCATGGCCGAGCGGCTGGCGGGCGGCAACGTTGCGCTCGCTCTGCTTGCCAACACGATTGCCACCGGCGCGGTGTTGGTGGCTCTTATCCTCGCGTTCGGGGGCGTATCAGGGGCACATCTGAATCCCGCGGTGACCCTCTGCGACGCAATCGTGGGCGGCCTCAACTGGCGTGAAGTTCCGGCCTATGTTGCAGTACAAGTGGCGGGAGCGTTTGCCGGGGTGATAACTGCGCACGCGATGTTTGGCCTCCCGGTGATCTCCATCTCGACGCATATCCGCAGCGGCCCTGCGCAATTGTTCAGCGAGTTCATTGCCACCTTTGGTTTGCTCGCGGTGATCTGGGGATGCGCGCGACACCGGCATGAGGCGGTTCCGTACGCAGTGGGCGCTTACATCACCGCAGCGTACTGGTTCACAGCCTCCACGTCGTTTGCCAATCCGGCAGTTGCGATTGCCAGGTCGCTAACCAACACGTTCTCCGGAATTCGCCCGGTGGATGTTGGCGGCTTCATTGGAGCGCAAATCTGCGGAGCAGTTGCCGCCACACTTCTGTTTCGCTGGCTCGCGCCTGTGGTTGTTGCAGATGCCGAACGCTGATCGCCAGAAAAGAGATAATGAGCGGAGATGAGCTTCGACTGGACCAGCGGACCGCTCGCGGAGGGCCTCGCCTGCTACCGCAGCGAATGGTTCTGGCGTGCGCATGAGCACTGGGAGAGAGTGTGGCTCACCTGCGCGGGGCCGGAGAAGACTTTCGTGCAAGCCCTGATTCAGGTGACGGCGGCGTTTCATCATTTTCAGCGGGATGAGTTGGCGGGAACGGTTTCTCTGCTGCGCAAGGCGCTCAATCGGCTGGACGACTATCCAGGTGAATTCTGCGGCGTAGCCGTCGAACCTCTGCGGCAGAGTATTCGCGAGTGGTTAGGCGCGCTGGAGGCTAACACTGCGCCGGCTCTTCCCTTTCCGAGGATTGTTTGAGCCGCAATGAAAGGCCGAATCGAAATTTGGCCCAGTGCTACTGCGCCCGGTCGAGCACAATCTCTGTTGGTCCAGCGCCTGTCTCCACATAGCTTTGCGCAGTGGCCACATTGCGCGCGGCGCTGCCGATGGCAATTCCGCCTTTAGCATCGATTGCTCCAGCCGCCGCCTTCACATGCACGCCCCAAAGCGTGAGTCCGCTGCCGTGATCGAATGTCAGCGTCAAGCCTGTCTCATTGCGCAGGTTGATGCGATAGAGGGTGAAGTTGTTGGAGTAGTCGACGCTGATGAGCCGCGAGACTACGCCGCGCCCGTCGAGAAAGCCATCGCCCATGATGCCATCGCCTGTCGCGTGGTCGATGGTGATGAGCGGCTTGCAGCCCGAGGCTACCCCATTCACTTTCCCGCAACTACCGGGCGTAACGTCGAACTGCCTTGGATCGGTCGCGGCGAGCAGATAGATGCCGCGGCTGACAATGAGCGTGATGTCGGGCCGCAGGATGAGCGGGCCGGTGACGAAGGCGTTTCTCGCTTCATCGACGCGCAGTACGAGAGCGCGGCCCTTGCCGCAGCGGTCGATGGCCTTTTGCAGGCGCGCGGTGTCGATGCCCTGGTCGCCGACCATGCCTGGGTCGCCGTTCGTGGCCTGGATCTGCGCGTCCACATAGCCGCAGATGGGCGGAAAGAATGGTTCGAGAACCGTGCGGGAGCCC
>Ga0182012_10004572_pt1 | contig 14398 bp, 16 predicted proteins | sample 612S2SmetaG_FD_120486 | JGI IMG/M metagenome (GOLD analysis project Ga0182012, IMG submission 120486) | Permafrost microbial communities from Stordalen Mire, Sweden - 612S2S metaG | ecosystem: Environmental > Terrestrial > Soil > Wetlands > Permafrost | place: Sweden: Stordalen | collected... | reverse complement strand
TATCGAGGGCTCGGTCAGGTCGATGGCGTTGCGCATTTCGGGTCCCGTCCACCAGCCGTTCATGGCCACCACGACCGCATTGAGCGCGGCCGCCGCCCAAAACGTCAACAGCCACTCGGGGCCGTTGGCGGCGCAGATCGCCACCCGGTCGCCGGGGCCGATGCCGTAGCGGTCAGCCAGGGATTTGGCGACCGAGGCGACCCCTCGCTCGAGTTGGGAGAAGGTGATGCGCTCGCCGTCGTCGAACACGTAGCAGTCCGCTTCCCCATGGGCGGTGCAGCCGTCGACGAGTACCTGGCGAACCGAACGCGGCCGCCTTGCCAGCACGGCCACCTGCTCGCCGAGGACCGTTTCCCCCGTCATTTCGTAGGGCCGTCCCGGGCCCGTCAGCAGCTCGCCGGCTTTGAGAATCTCTATGGTACGGGGATCGTCCGCTAGGGAAATGGGCATGGGCACGTTCTACTCCTTGGAGCGGCCTGTGGCCCTGACGCAGGACTACCATCCCGTCCCGTGCGAATCCTCATGATCGGTGGCACTGGCCCGAGTGGCGTCCCGATCGTGGCCCGGCTGGTCGCCCACGGCCACGACGTCGTGATCCTACACCGGGGGACGCACGAGCGGCCGGAGACGCCACCCGATCTGTCGCACATCCACGCCGACCCCTACGACGAGGCCTCGCTCGGCGCTGCCCTCGCCGGGTCCTCATGGGACGTCATCGTCGCCATGTACGGGCGCCTGCGCATGGTCGCCCAGCTCACCAAGGGTCTGTGCGACCACTTCGTGTCCGTAGGCGGCGTGCCCGCGTACCGGGGGTGGACCGACGCCTGGCAGTACGACCCGCCCGGCCTGCCGGTGCCGGTGCGCGAGGACGCCGATCTCGTCGACGATCCGGCCATCGACGAGAAGGGCTACCGCATCGTGCGTACGGAGGCAGCAGTGTTCCGGTTCCACCCGGGGGCCACACATTTTCGGTACCCCTACCTGTACGGCCCGTATCAGCCAGCGCCGCGGGAGTGGTCCGTCGTGCGACGCATCCTCAATGGCCGGCGCTCGATCATCGTTGCCGACGAGGGTCTCACCCTCCACCATCACTGCTTCACCGACAACTGCGCTGCCGCGGTGGTGCGCGGCATTGAGCAGCCGGAGCGATCTTCCGGCATGATCTTCAACGTGGGGGACGAAGAAGTGCTGACCGTGCGCCAGGTGGTCGAGCTCTGCGCCCGGGAGCTCGACGCGGATGTGGACATCGTCTCCATGCCGTACGATCTGGCCGTGCCGGCGTGGCCTCTGCTCACCCAGCCCCTGCCCACCCACCGCGTCCTCGACCTGAGCCTGCTCCACGACCGGCTCGGGCACAAAGACGTGGTGCCGGCGCGCCAGGCCGTGAGGCGCACCGCCCGTTGGCTCGCCGAGCATCCACTCGAACCCGGTGGCATGGAGGAGAAAGTGTTGACCGATCCGTTCGCCTACGGCGCCGAGGATGCCCTGATCGAATCGTGGCGGTCGGCCCGGGCCAGTGTCGTCATACCGGAGTTCGCCGTGCGACCGGCGTGGGGTCTGGCCTACAGCGGTCCGCAAGGCCGGAGCCGCACGCATGAGGAGTTCGTCGAATGACCCGGCCATTGGAAGGGATCCGCATTCTCGACCTGTCGATCGCGCTGACCGGTCCCTACGCCGTCACGCTCCTGGCCGACCAGGGTGCCGAGGTGATCAAGGTGGAACGCCCAGGCATCGGCGACATCGCCCGCTGGGTCGGCGTGTCGGTCAACGGTATGAGCGCGCTGTTCCTCATGTGCAACCGGGGAAAGCGGTCGATCGCGGTCAATCTCGACACGGTGGAGGGAGTGGCGATCGTGAGGGACCTGGCGGCGCGGGCCGATGTGGTGATCCAGAACTTCCGGCCCGGGGTCATGGACCGGCTCGGGCTCGGGTACGACGACATTCGATCGGTCAACTCCGACGTGGTGTATGTCTCCTTGTCGGGATTCGGATCGGTTGGGCCGTATCGCGACCGGAGCGCCTACGACACGGTGATCCAGGCATACGCCGGCCTGGCCATGAACCAGGCCGATCCCGAGGATGGCGCCCCCGTCTTCCTGCGCCAGACCGCGGCCGACAAGATCACCGCGGTCTTCGCCTCCCAGGCCATCACCGCGGCACTTCTCGCCCGCGCCATGGGAAGGGGAGGCCAGCACGTGGAGTTGGCCATGATGGATGCTGTCGCATCGTTCTTGTGGGCGGACTCGGCCGCCAACGAGGTGCTGCTCGAGTCTGATCACTCCCAGAACTCGAGCTTCGTCGCCGGGTTCAAGCCCATTCGCTTCAGCGACGGCTGGGGGATCGTCACCCCCACCTCCGTGGCGGACTTCAGTGGCATGTGCAAGGCGTTCGGTGTGGAGGGCTGGGATGATCCGCGCTTGGCGACGCTCGAGGACCGCAACAAGAACCGCGAAGTCACTGCGGTGCTGGTGGACCTGTGCTACGCCCATGCCGCCAACATGACGATGGCCGACGCTACGGCGCGCCTCGAGGCCGAGCGTGTCCCGTTCGCCATGGTCCTGTCCCCGGACGAGCTGACGCGTGATGCACACGCCGTTGCGGTAGGGCTCTTCGAGGAGCGCGAGCACCACGTGGTCGGGCGCACGCGCTTCCCCCGCCATCCGGCCCAGTTCCTCGGGACACCCGCTCACACCACCGACGCCTCGCCCGCATTGGGGGAGCACACCGACGAGATCCTCACCGAGCTCGGCCTGGCCGAGCGCATCGGGGAACTCCGGCGCACCGGAGTGGTGTCCTAGACCCGTCATGACGACTCCCCTCAGCGCTGATGAGCCCCCGGGCGACCTAGTGGAGATCGATCTGCTGAGCGCAGCGGTGTTTGCCCAGGGCCAGCCCCATGATCAGTACCGCTGGTTGCGGGCCAACGACCCCTGCCACTTCCATCCCGAGCCATCCGGCCCGGGGTTCTGGGCGGTGACGCGCTACAGCGACGTGCGGGCGATCGGGCGCGATCCTGCCACGTTCGCCTCATGGCCGACCATGACCATCGCCGACGTCCCCGGTGGGGTGGAGCATCAGCTGATGATCAGCTGCGACCCCCCGCTGCACACTGCGCAGCGTCGGCTGTTGAACGCGCGCTTCACGCCCCGGAGCGCGGCGTCGTGGCGCGTGCGCATCGAGCAACTGGCGACGCAGATCGTCGATGCCGTCGCCGGCCGGGGCGAGTGCGACTTCGTCGCTGACCTGGCGGGCGAGATGCCATCGTTCGTCATTGCGGAGCTGCTCGGCATCCCGCTGGCGGACGGGCGACGCCTCTACCAGCTGACCGAAGTCCTGCACGCCGCGCCCGGGACCCATACCCCCGGGGAGGTACAGGCGGCGGTGACCGAGATGTTCTCCTACGCCCAGGGCGTGGCCGAAGAGAAGCGCCGGCAGCCGTGCGATGACCTCTCCAGCCTTCTGGTCGGATCGGAACTGCGCGGGAAGCCGGTCGACGACATCGACTTCAATCTCTTCTTTCTCCTCTTGATCGATGCCGGCGGGGACACGACCAGGAATCTCGTCGGCGGGGGCATGCTCGCCTTGTTCGAGCATCCGCGGGAGCGGGAGCGCCTTTTGGAGGATCTTGACGCGCTGCTCCCAACGGCGGTCGAAGAGATGTTGCGCTGGGTCAGCCCCGTGGTCCACATGCGCCGGACCGCCACCCGGGACACGGTGCTGTGCGGCCGTGACATAAGGGCGGGAGACAAGGTGGTGATGTTCTATGGCTCGGCCAATCGCGATGACGCGGTGTTCGACGAGCCCCACCGCTTCGATATCGGCCGTCGCCCCAACGACCACATTGCGTTTGGAGGTGGCGGGCCCCATTTCTGCCTTGGTGCGCACTTCGCCCGGATAGAGATCGATGCCCTCCTCCGTGAGATTCTCACCAGGCTGCCGGATATCGAGCCCGCCGGCCCGGCCGAGTGGCTGGCCTCGAACTTCGTTTCCGGACCTTCAACACTCCCGGTCAGATTCACCCCGGTCAACGCGTCGCGCCCCTGACCGGTCAGGCCGCTTCCCAGGTTCGACACGTCAGGGCAGCCCGGCGCCCGGGTGCTCGACGGCGACGCACTCGACCCGCGCCGCGCGCGCCCGGCGGGAAGCCTCGGCTTCGCCCAGGGTCGCCGCGGTGAGCAGGTACAGCGTGCGGCGATCACTACCCCCGAGCACGCAGGCTATGGCGTGGCGTCCGGCTCCGACCGGGACCTCGTCGGTGACTTCACCGCCCTCGACGACCCGGACGAAACGTCCCGCCATTGGGCAGGCCACCCAGACCGCGCCCCCTGCGTCGAGGCAGATGCCATCGGGGTAGTGGAGCGCCGGCAGTTCGGCCCATACCCGCCGGTCGCTGAGAATCCCGCCAGAGTCAATGGTGAACGCCGTGATACGGCAGGAAGCGCTCTCAGCCACCAAGAGCGTGTGGCCGTCGGGGCTTATGATCATGCCGTTGGCGACCATCAGGTCGGGTGCTGCGGTCGAGACGGCCCCATCGGCATCGACCAGGAGCAGCGGGGACTGTGCCGGGGTGGCCCCTCCCTCGCGGTCGTAGCCGAACTGGCCGACATAGGCCCATCCGTCAGGGTGCACGATCATGTCGTTGACCCCGTAACCGGCATGAACGGTCAGGTCGGCGTGGAGGGACAAGCCGTCGGGGCCCAGTCGCAGGACCCGACCATCCATGGCTACCACGACGAGAGTCCCGTCAGGCAGCCACCCCAGCCCCGACAGGGCATGGTCGCTCTGGGCCACTGTCTCGACCGATCCGGCTCCGTCGACGCGCACCACGCGGTTGTGGTGCATGTCGGACAGGTACAGCATGCCGTCGTGCCAGCGCGGGCCCTCCCCGAAAGCCAGCCCCTCGACAACCGTGCGGCGATCCGCGTGCGTCACGACCATGTCTCCCCCGATACGCTCTCAGGCCCATCGCCTGGATTCAGATTCAACTCTGTCTCCGAAGTCCGGTCCACCGTGGTGTCGGCGACCGGAGGCGACCGGCCCGATGGACCCACGTGTCGGCCCCACGTGTCGGCCCCACGTGTCGGCGCCACGCGTCGGCGCCAGGCATCGCCATGCGGCGCCATTCGGCGCTAGGAAACTGGTGTGATCCCGCTTCTGGAAATCTCGAAGCCAGTACCGTTGGGCACCGTGCAGGTCACGCCGGTGGTAGCAGAGACGCAGCGAAATGGCCCCACGCCGGTGGCCGAGCCGTAGTCCAGAGTCGGCGTGTCATCCCCGGCATTGCCCAAGCACTGGGCCCCGGCGCATTTCTCGAGGGTGCCATCGACGTCCATCGTGACCGATTGTGGGGGAGAGACGGTGAGACAGAAGGCCTGTTTGAGCGTCGAGGTGTCGTCGATCTCACAGCTGATGTTCTTCGTTGGCGAATAGAACTCTCCCCCGGTAGGCGTCTGCATCGCGATCGTTGCCGTGGTGGCTTGACCGGTGCTCGTCGTTGTTGTCGCGTCCGAGGTCGAGGTCGAGGTCGACGTCGACATCGATGTCGACGTCGATGTCGACACCGGCAGCGTTGTGGCCGTGGAAGAGTGCGCCGGCGACGAGCAGGCCCCTAGGAGTTCCGCGGCAACGAGAAGGCATCCCGCTATCACGACCCCCTGAGTGATGCTGTTGCGCATGATGCCCCCGGAGAGTCGATGCCGCTCTGGGCTAAACGTAGCTGGCTCTCGCCTGTCCCGTCGGCGGCGGGTAGGCGCGCGTCCGCCGGACCACCGGGGGCGGTGCCGATCAGTGGAGACCGAATGCCTTACCAACGGCATCGATTCCGGCCGCGTCGGCGAAGGCAAAGCTGAAGATCACTTCGTCTGCCCCCGCCGCGATGTGATCCGCCACCAAATCGGGAATCTCGTGAGGCTGGCCCACGGTGAATCCGGCCACTTCCTCGGCCGACCCGCCGGCGGCGAGGAGCTCGCGCATCTCCGCGGTGTTCGCATCCGAGGTTGTCAAGATGAGTGGGCTCATCCACGTGATGTCTATTTCTTGCGGATCGCGGCCGACATCCGCGCAGTGGCGATGCAGTACCTCTCGTTTGCGGATCAGCGTGCTCACGTCGCCGGTGACATTGCATTTGTCGGCGTATTGAGCCACCAGCCGGAGTGTCCGCTTTTCGCCACCGCCACCGATCATGATCTTCGGACCTCCGGCCTGCACCGGTCTCGGCAGGTTGCGGGCGTGGTCGAGGCGGTAGTGATCCCCGCTGAAGCTGACATCGTCGCCGGTGAACATGGCCCGACAGACTTGAACCGCCTCTTCGAGCATGTCCAGGCGCACCCGGTCACCCGGGTAGTCGATGCCGAGGCCCCGGTGCTCGACGTCGTACCACGCTGCGCCGATTCCGAGTATGGCGCGACCCCGAGAAATGATGTCGAGGGTCGTGACGATCTTGGCGAGGATGCCGGGACTCCGATAGGTCACTCCCGTGACGAGGGTACCCAGCTGCACGCGCCGCGTGCGAGCGGCGAGCGCCCCGAGCAGCGTGTACGCCTCCAGCATCGGCTCGTCCGGTCCACCCAGGGGTGGAAGTTGGAAGAAGTGGTCCATGACCCACACTGCGTCGAACCCAGCTTCCTCCGCCGTGGTCGCGAGCTCAGCGATGTGATCGAAGAGATCGCTGGGCGCGAAACCGGAGAAATTGGGCAACTGAACTCCGATTTTCGTCATCCGGCCAAATGTAGCCTTGGGGATCGACTCATGTACCCGAGCGGTCCGAATCGGCTCCTTGCTGCTGGTCCTTGATCCCGGCCCTGGGGATGCCCGGGCATCATTGGGCCCCGGGCATCATTGGGCAAGGGATACTGTCGCCGTTCATGGTCACCTATGACGAATGTCCCGGGATCGACCGGCCCCGTGTCGATCGTTGGCTGGCCGCACATGTTCCTGGTGCCGAGCCACCCTTCGCCTACGACCAGATCGCCGGGGGCGGGTCGAATCTGACGTACCGGGTCACCGACGTCCACGGCCAGCAATGGGCCCTGCGGCGCCCGCCTACCGGGCCGATCCTGGCCACGGCGCACGACATGGGCCGCGAGGTGCGGATCATGGCGGCGCTCGCTCCCGGCCCCGTCCCCGTGCCGGCCTGCGCCGCCTACTGCGAGGATCCGGACGTGACAGGGGCGCCGTTCCACGTCATGGACTTCGTCGATGGACTGGTGCTGCGAAACGTAGCCTCGACGGAAACGATGACGAGCGCCGAGGCTGACACGGCGACCGATTCGCTGATCGACACGCAGATCGCCCTGCACACGCTCGACCTCGAAGCCCACGGACTCGAAGGACTGTCCCGGCACGGCGATTACGTCGGCCGGCAACTGGCGCGCTGGCGACGCCAGGTCGAGCACGGTGCCGTGCGGGACGTCCCATTGTTCTTCGAGTTGCACGAGCGGCTGGTGGCCCACAAACCAGCTGAGCGTGTCGCGCCTGGTCTGGCTCATGGCGACTACCGGTTCGACAACGTCGTGCTCAATGAACGATTCGCCATAGCCGCCGTGCTCGACTGGGAGCTCTGCACCATCGGCGATCCGATCGCCGACTTCGCCTGGTCGCTGGAGTACTGGTCGAACAAGAGCGATCCGGTTTCCTTTCTGCCGGATCCCCCCACGGCTGCGGACATCTTCGTGACGCGCGACGAGGTGGTGACGCGCTACCGGTCACGCTGTGGGTTCGACGTCGGCGACCTGTCCTTTTACCGCGTGTTCAGTTGGTGGAAGCAGGCCTGCATAGCCGAGGGCGCCCTCGCCCGCCAGGTGGCGGCGGCCCGTCGCGGGCCGACGCACCGGGATCCGGCCGAGACGGCGCGTCACGTTGATGCGTTGCTCGATCACGCCGCAGAGCTGGCCGTGGGCGTGCTCTGAGGCGCATGCCCCCGACGGGTGTACTACCGCAGGCCCGGGGACGGAGGGGTAAGGTAACGCCCGTCTGGCGGACCACCGCACGGACTGCCGCACCAAGCGAACGGTGCCCGTTTTCGGGGCGCCAAAGGGGGAAGCGATGAAGTTCTGGGCCAACACCTCGTTCAGCCCGCCGGAGCACAACGTGCCGCTGGCCCGGGCGGCAGAAGAAGCCGGGCTCTACGGCATCTTGATGTCGGATCACATCTTCTACCCTCGCGACCTGAAGACGCCGTATCCCTATTCGCCCTACGAGGACGGTCGCCCGATCTGGGAGCCGGAGGTGGCCTGGCCCGACGTGTGGGTCACCATCGGCGCCATGCAGGCGGTCACGACCACGCTGCACTTCGGTACGGGCGTCTACATCGCACCGGCTCGTGATCTTTTCACCGTGGCCAAGCAGGTGGGCACCGCCGCCGTGCTGTCGGACAACCGGGTCCACCTCGGCGTCGGCGCCGGGTGGATGAAAGAGGAGTTCGACCAGACGGGACAGCCCTACGCCACTCGGGGCAGCCGTCTCAACGAGATGTTCCCGGCATTGCGCGAGCTGTGGAGGGGCGGCTGGGTCGAGTACCACGGAGAGCACTACGACTTCGGTCCCCTGCAGATTGAGCCAGCGCCGACCAAGCCGATACCCATCTGGTCCGGCGGCCACTCCGAGCCTGCGCTCCGCCGTGCTGCCCGGCTCGCCGACGGGTGGATCGGCAACGCCTACACCGTTGAGGACGCCCAGCACTACATCGGGAAGTTGAAGCACCAGCTGGCCGAGGCCGGGCGCGCCGACGATCCGTTCGAAATCATCATCGGCCTGTACGTTCTCCCCACGGTCGATGCGGTGAAGGAGGCGGCGAGCTGGGGCGTGACCGGTCTGATGTGCCTGCCCTGGTATGTGGACGATCGCAGCGACGACAGCGGTGTCGCAGGAGTCCAGGGCACGGTGGATCTCGAGCGCAAGGTCGAGGCGACGCTGAAGTTCGGCCACGACGTGGTGGCACCCGCCGCCGACCTGTGAGCGGGGGACGGTGAGAGGACACGGACACCCCCTGTCGGGGTGATGCCCCCTTCTGGTGGTGTGCGGAAGCTCCGCGGGATGAAGATCCTGGTGACCGGGGCCACCGGTGCCGTGGCGACACCGATCATCCGGGCACTGTCGGTGGACAACGACGTGCATGGCCTTGCTCGGTTGCGCACTCCGGATGCAGTGCAGATGATGCGCGAACGTGGGGCGACCCCGGTGCCGTTCGACCTCACTACAGGCTCGTTCGACGATCTCGACGACGACTTCGACGTCGTTCTCAACTTCGCCGTACGGCGCTCCGCCGACGACGATTTCGAGCAGGAACTGGCGACGGGGGCCGAAGCCCTCGGGCTTTTGATGCATCGCTGCCGGGGCGCTCGCGCCTTCTTCCACTGCTCCTCCACGGCGGTCTACCGGCCGCCCGGCGACCGGCCCGCCCGCGAGACGGATCCACTCGGAGATCACCACGCCTCGCAACTGCCGACCTACAGCATCGGCAAGATCGTCGCCGAAGGGGTGGCCCGCACTGCTGCCCGAGCCCTCGGACTACCCGCGGTGATCGCCCGGCTGGCGGTCCCGTACGGATCGGTCTGGGGCTGGCCCACACGCCAACTCGCCGACATTGCGGCGGGACGCCCGCTGGTCGTGCACCCGACCGACCCCATGCTGTTCAGCCTGATCCACGAGCGGGACATCCTCGGCGGGCTGGGAGCCCTGGTCGAGGCCGCAGCCGTCCCGGCGACAGTGGTGAACTGGGGCGGCGACACGCCCGTCGCCTTCCGCGACTGGTGCGCACTGATGGGCGACCTGGTCGGTGTCGAGCCCGTCTACCGAACGAGCGACCGGGCCTTTCGCGGCGCACCGGTCGATGCGGGGAAACGGATGGCGATCACCGGGCCGACCAGCGTCCCGTGGCGGGACGGGATGGCGGCGATGGTGCAGGAGTGGCTCGCCATGGCGCCCGGGGACAGATTTCCGCAATGAGGTCACAACCACACCCGCCGCCACGATGCCCGAGCAGCGGGAACGGATCGTTCGTGTGGAGCGGCCCGAATCAAAGTATGTTGCCCTAGCTTCACGCGAAAGGAGAGTCGGTACTCATGGATTCGCACGTGATGTTGGTCTTCTCGAACCCGATCGAAGGCAGGGAGGAGGAGTTCAACGCGTGGTACGAGGGGACGCACATCCCCGAGGTGCTCGGTACGCCCGGCGTCGTGGCGGCCCGGCGCTATCAGGCAGCCCAGCTGGACGCTCCGGGCTTCCCCGCACCCCCGCAGAAGTACCTGGCCGTCTACGAACTCAGTGGCGACCCGGCCAAGGTGCTCGCCGCCATGAACGAGCGGGGACAGTCCGGTGAGATCAGCCGGGGTGAGGCAACCGACCGCGAGTCGGTCTCCATGTTCATCTACTCGGCGCGGACGGATCGCATCACCGAGTAGGCCCTGGAAGAACGAGGAGCCCGCAAGGGGCGCGACGAGGGGGTGGACGTGACGACGGAGGAGTCCTTGTTCGGCGGGAAGACCGCGGTCATCACCGGTGCGGGGAGCGGGATCGGCGCCGCCCTGGCGCGCCATGGGGCTGCGCTGGGCATGCACCTCGTGCTTGCTGACATCTCGGCGGATCGGCTGCAGCAGGTGGCGGGGGAGTTGGTGGGCGCAGCCGCAGTGATCACGGTGCCCACCGACGTCACTGATGCCGATGCCGTCGAGCGACTGGCGGCACGGGCGTACGACGAGCTGGGTCCTGTCCGCCTGCTCTTCAACAATGCGGGCATCGAATCGACCGGGCCGCTGTGGGAGCTGACGCCACAACGTTGGGACCAGATGATGAAGGTGAATGTCTACGGCGTGTTCCACGGGATCCACGCCTTCGTCCCTCGCATGCTGGCCGACGGCGGGCCGGCGGGCATCGTGAACACGTCGTCCATCGGCGGTCTGTCCGTCGGGCCGTTGCAGGGTGCCTACATCGCCAGCAAGTTCGCCGTGCAGGCGCTCACCGAATGCCTCTTCATGGAGCTTCAGGCGAAACAGGCACCCGTGGCGGTCTCCGTGGTGACGCCCGGACCCGTGTCCACCCTCATCTTCGAGGACGCAGTGGCGCTCGAGGACGGCGGGGCCGACGGCTACCGGTCCACCATGCGGGCAATGCTGCGCGACCACGGCATCACGGCTGACCAGGCTGCGGCGATCATGTTCCAAGGGGCCGCCGAGGAGCGGTTCTGGATATTCACCCATCCCGAAATGGTCGAGGAGGTCGTCAGGCGTCGGGCCGACATGATCCTCGGCCAGTCCCCGCCCCGGCCCCGGCAGCTGGACTGATGATCCGGACCAGCGGCGCAGTGTGGGATGGCGTCGACCTGGTCGTGACCGACGAGCTCTCTGTCCGCGAGCCCGGCCCGGGTGAAGTCACCGTCTGGGTCCTCGCATCGGGCATCTGCCACAGCGACCTCAACGTGATCGACGGCCGGAACCCCGTCGCGGTGCCGGTGGTGCTCGGCCACGAAGCGGCCGGGATCGTCGACGGGTCGGGCCGGAAGTCCACTCGGTCGGTCCCGGCGATGCCGTGGTGGTCGGCACCATGGTCCCGTGCGGCACGTGCCGCCTCGGTACGGACGGACGCGGCAGCGAGTGCCGGGACGCGTTCGGAACCGGGGCGGGCGCCTTCCGCTGGCGTGGACAGCTGGTCCGCACCTTCGCCACTACGTCCTCATGGGCGGCGATGACCACCGTGAAGGCCAGCCAGCTGGTGCACGCCGTGCTGCAGACAGCGCGGCTCCGTGGAGCGTCGAGGATCGTCGCCGTCGACATCGACCCGGCCAAGCGCGACGTCGCAGCCCGCTTCGGCGCCCATGACTTCGTGATCGCCGAGCCGTCCGAGACCGGCGAGGCTCTGGCCGCCCGCGTCAACGCGGTGATCGGCGTGCCGGTGGACGTGGCGGTGGAGTGCAGCGGGGCTCCCGCGGCCATTGCCGCGGCCGTGGCCTGCACGGCCTGGGGCGGCACCAGGGCGCTCGTTGCGCACGTCCTCGATGGCGGCCTGGCACTCGATGCGCAGGTGTCAGGCGTCTGGCCACTGCGCCACATCAACGAGGCTCTGGCTGCGGTGCGGGAGGGGTCGGTCGTCCGGGCCGTCGTGACCCACGGTGGGGAGCCGGGACGATGAGGTGGATTCGTGACCAGGGGCCGGACCCGATCCCGGCGAATGTCCTCGATCAGATCATGTATCTCGGCGTGCCGTCGACGGGCCCTGATGGTGCCCACGTGCCCCCGCCCCGTGACGGCCCCCAGGCCTATCTGGCCGTCCAGGGCGCACAGGTGGATGAGATCCCGACGCACTTCCACAGTGTCGAGCAGTTCCAGTACGTCGTCACGGGCGCCGGCGTGATCGGCGGCCGCTCGGTCCGGGCGGGTGTCGTGCACTATGCCGATCGCTTCACCCCGTACGGGCCACTGTCGGCAGGCCCGTTGGGCATGAGCTACGCCACCCTGCGGCCCCGTCACGACACCGGCGTCTTCGTCATGCCCGCCGGGCGCGAACGCCTGGCCGGGCTGTTGGCATCGTCGCCAATTCCGGCGGGTGACCGCCGGCAGCAGACGGTCGACCTCCAGGTGTCTCGCGGGGCCGCTGGAGGCCCGGGCCGGTCGGAATGGACGGATGTGCGGCGAGGTGCTGACGGATTTCGCATTGCAGTCGCCGACGTGCCGCCACACGCAGCTGCGCCGCACCTCACCGCTGGCGGGAGCGGTGCCTACGTCGTCGTGGTGAGCGGGGCGGTCGACGACGACGGCTCCCCCTACGGCCCGGGATCGCTGAGGTGGTGCGACGCCTCGGACTCCTTGCGCAGCCGCGCCGGCGAGGGAGGGGCGCGACTGGCGCTCTTGCAGTTCCCCTCGATCGTGTCGGTTTGAAGCCGGTCGGCGCCCGTGTTACCCGGCGCTCGGGTCGTTGGCGAAGCTCGGGTCGTTGGCGAAATAGTGCTGGAGCTCGATCGTCTGTCCGAGGGTGAGCAGCCCGACGGAGAAGATGTCGGTGCGCACGAACGCCTGCACGAAGTCGTCGCCGTACGCCCCGGGATCTCCGGGACGGAACACCGCCGCAACGTCGAGCCGTTCCGCCAGCTCGGGATCGGTCGCGGGGAGATCGCGGATCCTGGCGACCGCCGCCTCCCATGCGGCCAGCGTCTCGAACCCGATGCCCAAGTGGTGATAGCGCTGCGGCTGGACTGCCAGCTGGTCGACGAACTCCGCGAACGGACTCCCGGGCTCCGTGTCGAGGCGGGCCGAGAGCCACTCCTCGAAGGCCCACTGCTCCGAAGTCACCTCGGAGACCAAGAGCACCTCGTCGGCGAAGAGCCATACGCCCGTGGTGCCGTCGCGCACGTTGCACCCGATGGCCCGCAGGGCGCGCCGGGTCAGTGCGCGCTCGCCGGGCCGGTGGACCAACTCGGCATGGTTGAGGGGGCGCGGCGGCTGGGCGTAGGCCATGAGCCCACGGTAGCGAAAAGGGACCCCGGCGGGCACCGCACCGGGCACGCCGGCGGGGGGCATGGCGCACTTCCCGGCGCGCCGCGATGCGCCGGGGTAGAGTCGGCGGCAGCAGAGCTTGGAACAATTCGGACGGCGCGCCAGATGTGGGGGGATGCGAGATGGAGTTCGGCATATTCATTCAGGGGTACCTGCCACCGTGGAAGCGTGAAGCGGGGGGCGAGGACGCAGAGCACATCTCGTTGATGGAAGACATCGACATGGTCGTGGCCGCCGACAAGGCCGGCTTCAAATACGTCTGGGCCTCGGAGCACCACTTCCTCTACGAGTACTCGCACCTCTCGGCCAACGACGCCATGCTCGGGTACCTGGCGCATGCCACCGAGCACATCCACCTCGGATCGGGGATCTTCAACCCGCTGGCGCCCGTGAACCACCCGGCCAAGGTGGCCGAACGCGTCGCCATGCTCGACCACCTTTCCGGAGGGAGGTTCGAGTTCGGCACCGGTCGTGGCGCCGGGAGCCATGAGATCCTCGGCTTCCTGCCCGGGATGAAGGACCTGAGTGGGACCCGGGAGATGTGGGAGGAGACCATCGGGGAGTTCCCCAAGATGTGGCTACAGGACGAGTACGAAGGGTTCGACGGGAAGTACTGGTCGCTCCCGCCCCGCAAGGTCCTGCCCAAGCCGTGGGGCAAGGCCCACCCGGCCATGTGGTACGCCGCCGGTAACACGACCAGCTACGAAATGGCGGCCCGCAAGGGACTGGGTGTGCTCGGTTTTTCCGTCGGCTCGGTGCCCGAGCTCGAACCGGTCCTGCGGACGTACAAGAAGGAGATCGCCAGCGCGGAGCCGGTGGGTGCATTCGTCAACGACAACGTGATGGTCACCTCGGCCGGGTTCTTGCACGAGGACCTCGACACGGCGCGCCAGCAGGCGGTGGAGGCACGGCTG